>Ga0114972_10000646_pt1 | contig 25863 bp, 24 predicted proteins | sample M_140807_EF_Meta_FD_87354 | JGI IMG/M metagenome (GOLD analysis project Ga0114972, IMG submission 87354) | Freshwater microbial communities from Lake Montjoie, Canada to study carbon cycling - M_140807_EF_MetaG | ecosystem: Environmental > Aquatic > Freshwater > Lake | place: Lake Montjoie...
CCCCGAACCCCGAACCCCGAACCCCGAACCCTTGAAGCCGCCGCCGGCGTGAACCGATCCATGGCCTCCGAGCCTCCCTACGATCCGCTCTATCTCGAGGGGATCCGCCACTTCAATGCCTGCGACTACTTCGAGAGCCACGAGGTCTGGGAGGAGCTGTGGACTGAGTATCGGGGGGAGGCAAGAAAGTTCTACCAGGGGCTGATCCAGGCCGCCGTGGCACTCTATCATTTCGGCAACGGCAACCTCCGGGGAGCCCGGAAGCTCCATGGCAGCGTCCATGGCTACCTCGAGCCCTACCTCCCCAGCTACCTCGGCCTCGATCTGGTGACGTTTCTGCGGGACTTCGATCGCTGCCTGGCCGATGTGGTGGCCAACCCCGAGGCGACGGCAGACATTCCCCTCGACCCCGAGCTCCTCCCCGAAATCCACCTCGCCCCGTCCCCCACCTGAAGCCGATGTCCGACGAACCCCTCGCCTTCGAGCCGGAACAGTTCCAGGGGCTGGCGCGGGTCTTCCCGTTGCCGAACCTGGTCATGTTTCCACACGTCATGCAGGCGATCCACATCTTCGAGCCGCGCTACCGGGCGCTCCTCGAGGAGGCGCTGGCCACCGACCGGCTGATCACGATGGGAACCCTCCTTCCACACGAGGATGCCGGGGCGACTGGGGAGGGGGATGCCCCGGCCCGGCCGCCGGTGGCGCCGATGGCCTGCCTCTGCCGGGTCGCCACGCACCAGCGCACCCCGCAGGGCACTTACAACGTCCTCCTGTTGGGGGTCCGCCGGCTGAAGCTCGGCGTCGAGTTGCCGCCGATGCGCCCCTTCCGCGTGTTCGAGGGGGAGATCTTCGAGGATCTCGAGCCGGCCCTCCCCGACGCGGCCACCGCCACCCTCCAGACCGATCTCCTCGCCGCCTTCCGCCGGACGCTGCCGCAGATCCCCGACGCCCAAGAGCAACTCGACCAACTCGAGGGGGCGAAGGTGTCGCTCGGGATGCTCTCCGACATCGTGGCCTACTCCCTTGACGTCGACCCGGCCTGGAAACTGCGGATGCTCGGCGAGCCAGATGTGCTGCGGCGCACCCGGATGCTCGTCAAGGCCCTCGGGGCCCGGGCCGCACGGGAGACGCGCCCCTTTCCCCCGCCTTTCAGCCGCAATTGATTCGCGCCGACGGGCGCCGCGGCCCCCTCCGCATAGGTCGGGGCCCGGGACGGGGTGGTACACTTTTCCCATGACCAAGCCCCCCACCCCGACGCCTCCCACCGACGACTCCCCGTCGTGTGGCTTCGACGACCCCGAACTGACCACGCTGCGGGCCGGCCGCGGCGGACCTGTCGACCATCCCCGCATCGAGCGGGCCGTGCGCGAGATCCTCCTCGCTGTCGGTGAGAATCCAGACCGGGAGGGGCTGCTCCAGACCCCGGCGCGCGTCGCCCGGATGTACGCCGAGCTGTTCTCGGGGCTCCATCAGGATCCGCGCATCCACCTCCAGACGGCGTTTACGGAGAAGTACGACGAGGTGGTGCTCGTCCGCGACATCGCCTTCCACAGCGTCTGCGAGCACCATCTCCTCCCGTTCATGGGGAAGGCCCACATCGGCTACATCCCCGACGGGCGCGTCCTCGGTTTGAGCAAGCTCGGGCGGATCGTCGAGGTGGTGGCGCGGCGGCCGCAGGTCCAGGAGCGGCTCACCGAGACCGTCGCCGATCTGCTCGTCGAGGAGTTGGGGGCCAAGGGGGTGGCGGTCGTTGTCGAGGCGGTCCACACCTGCATGACGATCCGTGGGATCCGCAAGCCGGGAAGTGAGTGTGTCACCTCGGCGATGAAGGGGCTGTTCCGCTCCAACGTCTCCAGCCGGGCCGAGGTGCTGTCGCTGATCTTCGGTCGCCGCTCCTCCTGATGGCCGGGGAGCGCCCCATGACGATGCTGGTCGACTTTCTCTGCCGCTTCGGCTTCGGGATGGCCCTCGGGCTCCTTCTCACTCCGGCCCGGCTCGTGCCCCCGGGCTTCTTCCGCGTCAATCTCCTCGTCGTCATGGGGCTGGGGACGTTCGCCGCCCTCCTCGCCCACGGTGCCGTGCCAGGGGGATTGTGGATCCTGCCGGCGGCCGCGGCGGTCGTCGCCTGGATGGGAACGGTCCTTTGGCTCGCTCACCGGATCGGTGCCGGCCAGGGCGCTTGCGGGCTCGCCGGTGGGCTCCTGGCGGTGGCCGTCGGGCTGATCGCGACGCTTGTCCCCGCAGGGGGCGGGGCGGAGGTCGTTCGGGCGGGATTGTCTGGCTGGAGGGTCATCGGCCACCTCCTCTCCGGAGCGATCGTCGGCCTCACGGTCCACGCCATGCTCCTCGGCCACTGGTATCTCAATGCCCCCGGGATGCGCGTCGATGCCCTCCGCCGGATGATCGACGTGGCGCTGCTCGCCTGGCTCCCGCAATTCATCTTCGCCGTCGTGGCGGCCGGCGGCCGTTTCGGGGCGGATTCGCCGGGGGCCGTGCCGGCGGTCCACTCCGCCACCGCCGCCGCGCTGGTCGCCCTCCGCTGGCTGGCCGGGCTCATCGGCCTGCCGATCCTCCTGTGGATGAGCCGCAAAACGCTCGACATCCCCAACACCCAGAGCGCTACCGGTATCCTCTATGTGGCTTGCCTGGCGGCGATCGTCGGCGAACTGGCGGCGCAGCTCCTCGAGGCGTCCGGCTGACAGTCCCCCGCCCTCGGGCCGCCCCCACCACCCACGGATCCCCATATGCAGATCGGATACGAATGCCCGACCTGTTCGGCGCCGGTCCATCTTTTCGACATCGAGACGCTCACCGTCCTCGCCTGCCCGCGTTGCGGCACCGCTCTCGAGGTGCCGGAGGACGGTTTCGTCGGAGACTCGTCGCGACGGCTGGCCCGGTGCCTCGCCTGCCCGAGCCATGACCTCTTCCTCCGCAAAGACTTCCCGCAGCGGCTCGGTGTGGGGATCGTCGTCGTCGGGCTCCTCGGGAGCTGTGTCGCCTGGGGGATGCGCGAGCTCGTGGCGACGTACGCGATCCTGTTTGTGACAGCGCTGATCGATCTGCTCCTCTATCTTCTGGTCCCCGACTGCCTCGCCTGCTACCGCTGCGGGGCGCGGTACCGCGATGCGGGCGCCGATGGCTTCGCCCCCTTCGATCTGGAGACCCACGAGCGCCACCGTCAGCAAGTGGCCAGGGTGCGGGAACTGGCGACGCGTCCCCCGGCCGGCGGTTGAGTCTGGCGGCGCACGGTGGCAGAAGGGTTGGGGAAGGGGAGCTCATGGATCAGGAACGGCAGCGGATCGCGGAGGACCTGCGCGGGGTCGTGGCCGGGGAGGTCCTCTGCGATGACGCCTCGCGCGCCCTCTACGCCACCGACGGCAGCCTGTTCGAGGTCTGGCCGCTGGTCGTCGTTCGGCCGCGGAGTGTCGATGATGTGGCGGCCACCGTCCGCTGGGCCGCCGAACGGGGCGTGGCGATCCATCCCCGCGGCGCCGGATCGAGCCTCACCGGCGATTCCCTTGGCCCTGGGGTGGTCGTCGATTGCTCGCGGTACCTGCGGCGGATCGTCGCCACGACCGGCGACACCGTTCGCGTCCAGCCGGGGGTCGTCGGGCTCCAGCTCGAGGAGCACCTCGAGCGCCTCGGCCGGACCTTCGGCCCCGATCCGGCGGCCGCGGCGGTGACGACGATCGGGGGAATGATCGGCCGCAACACCTCCGGCAGCCGGTTCCTCCGTCACGGCGCGGTCCGCGGGCGAGTCGCGGCGCTCCAGGTCGTGCTCGCCGACGGGACGGTCGTCGAACTCGAGCCGACAGCGCCCCGGCTCCTCCCCGGGGCGGTGGTGGGCGGTCCGGTCGATCCAGCCTCCCGCGTGGCGGGCTTGGCCGTCGGCGTCGATGCGGTGCTCGCCGATGCGGCGGCGGTGATCGCGGCCGGCCAGCCCCCCAACCGGCTCTCGCACGGCGGCTACCGGCTCGACGATCTGCGGCGCGACGGTCTCGTCGATCTGCCGCGGCTGATGTGCGGCGCCGCGGGGACCCTCGGCATCGTCACCGAGGCGACCCTCCGGACGGTGCCGGGCGACACGGCCGTCGCCGTGGCGCTGGTGCTCTTCGACTGTCTCGAGAAGGCGGGGCAGGCGAGCTTGCGGATCTCGTCGCTGGGGCCGAGTGCCTGCGACCTGTTCGACAAGCGTCATCTGGCGCTCGCCCGCGGCTCGCGCGTCGACTTCGATCTTCTCATTCCGCCGGTGGCCGACGCCGGTCTCCTCATCGAATTCACCGACACCGACCTCACCGCCGCCAACGCCCGCCTCGACGACGCGATCCGGCGCCTCCAGGGGGTGAAGCGGTTGTGCCTCGACATCCGCCGCGCCGAGGACCCCAGGGATGCGGCGATGTTCTGGGATCTCTCGCGCCACCTCGTGTCGACGCTCCATGGTGTCCGCGGGGTCTCGCGTCCCGTCCCCTTCATCGAGGACATCGTCGTGCCGCCGGAGGCGCTGCCCGATTTCCTCGGTCGCCTCCAGGGGGCGCTGAAGCGCTGTGCTGCTACGGCGATGATTTTTGGGCATGCGGCCCACGGCCAGCTCCATGTCCGCCCCTACGCCAATCCGGGGGATCCCGCCGATCGGGCGGCGCTTCTGCGCCTCGCCGAGGCGGTTTACGCCGAGGTCGTCGCCGTCGGTGGCACGATCGGCGGCGAGCAGGGGCTCGGACTGTCGCGGACCGGATTCTTCGCCCGCCATTTCCCCGAGTTGGCCGAGGTCTTCGCGCGGATCAAACGGGTCTTCGATCCGGCCGGCCTGCTCAACCCGGGAAAGATCGTCGGCGGCCCCGACGAAGCCGCCTTTCCGTTCCGCGACCAGGTGCTCGTGCCGGCGGAGCCCCGCGGGCCCGCCACCGCCTCGCCGGCGCTGGCGCTGTTGCTGCCGGTGCTCCACTGGCCCCAGCCCGGTGCGGCTGGGGAGGTCGATGCCTGCAACGGCTGCGGCGCCTGCCGGACGCAGGCCGCCGGGAGCCGGATGTGTCCGCGATATCGCGAGGATCCCGCCGAGGAGGCATCGCCGCGGGCGAAGGCGAATCTGTTCGGTGCGTTCCTTGCCGGCCGGCTCGACCCGAAGGCGCTCACCGGCGAGGAGGTCCGGGCGATCGCCGACACCTGCTTCAACTGCCACCAGTGCCGTGTCGACTGCTCTGCCGGCGTCGACGTGCCGGCGCTCGTGATGCAACTGAAGGGGGCCCATGTCGCCGAGAACAGCCTCGGTCTCTCGGCGTGGCTGCTCTCCCGCGTCGACAGCTTGTCGCGGTGGGGGGGGCTCGTGGCCCCGCTGGCCAATGCCGCCCTCGCCGACCCGCGGGCGCGCTGGATCCTCGAGAAGACCGTCGGCGTCGCGCAAGGGCGGAAGCTTCCCCGGTTCACCGGGAACCGGACGATGCGCTGGGCGGCACGCCGGGGGCTGACCCGGCCATCGCGCCGCGGTGGTCCCCGCGTCCTCCTCTTCCTCGACACCTACGCCCGGCGCCACGATCCGCTCCTCGTCGAGGCGCTCGTCGCCGTCCTCGAGCGCCACGGCGTCGGGGTCTCCATCGATCCCCGCCAACGGGCCGCGGGGATGCCGCTGGTGGCGGCGGGGGATCTCACGGCAGCACGGAGGGTGGCGGCCGCCAACATGCGCGTCCTCGCGGACGCCGTGCGCCTCGGTTACCGGATCGTCTGCACGGAGCCCGCCGCGGTGACGGCGATCACCCACGACTACCCGCTGCTGGTCGAGGATGACGACATGGAACGGGTCGTGGCGGCGACGTGCGACGCCAGCAGCTACCTCTGGGAGCTGCACCGCGAAGGGAAGCTGAAGCTCGATTTCGACCCCCTCCCCGCCCGCGTGCTCCACCACACTCCCTGCCATCTGCGGATCCCCGGGCAGATCAGCGCCAGCGAGCACCTCCTCCGGCTCATCCCCGGCCTGACCCTCGACGCCGCCGATCGGGGATGCTCCGGCATGGGGGGAACCTGGGGGCTGCACCGCGATCACCACCGCTCGAGCCTCCGCATCGGCCTGGAATTGGTGTCGGCGATGCGCGGCGGGGGGATCGACGTCGGCTCTACCGAGTGCAGCGCCTGCCGGCTACAAATGGAGCAGGGAACGACAAAGCCGACGGTCCACCCGGTGAAGCTTCTCGCCAAGGCCTGGCGGCTCCTCCCTGGTGCGGCCGGGCTCGATCCCTTGCTGACCACCGCCAGTGGCCGATTGACGACGAGTTGAGCCGTGCGCCGAAGTCCCGGGATGGTTCGAACCGACGAGTCGCCAATGTCCAGCGTCCCCACCACGGCCGATCGGCTCCCTCCTTCAGCGGCCGGCTCACCGCTGGCCGTCATCTTCTTTGCCGGGATGGCGGAGATCGTCGGGGCGCGTCGGCTGGAGATGCCCTGGGAAGGGGGCACGGTGGCCGATCTGCGGCGGGAACTGGAAGCTGGCCGCCCCGCGCTCGGGCCGCTCTTGGCCCGCAGCGCCGTCTGCGTCGCCGGCCGGTATGCCGCCGACAACGTGACCATTGCCGTCGGCGCCGAGGTGGCGCTGATCCCTCCGGTGAGCGGAGGTTGACGATGCCCGCGCCGCTCCCCACTGCGTCGTCTTCAGCTGCGCCGGGCCCATGCCCCGACGCCGGGGCGTGCCGGTTCGTTCACGGGCCGATCGACGGCGCCGCCATCCTCGCGGCGGTGGCCGCCCCCGATGCCGGCGGCAACGTCCTCTTTCTGGGAACGACGCGTGGAGTCACGGCCGACGTAACCACGCGCAGCCTCGACTACGAAGCCCATGAGACGGTCGCTGTGGTGATGCTCGACGGGCTCCGCGCCGAGGCGCTGGCACGGTTCGGGCTGTGCGGATGCGCGATCGTCCACCGGCTCGGGCGGGTCGTGGTGGGGGAGGCGAGCATCGCGATCGCCGCCAGCGCTCCCCATCGCCGCGAGGCCTTCGCCGCCACCGAGTGGCTCCTTGAACAGGTCAAGGCGGCGGTGCCGATCTGGAAGTGCGAAGAGGATGGCGAGGGGCGCCGCACGTGGATTCACCCCGGTGACCTGCGGGGGATTGGGGGGCGCGGATGAACGGCACCGGCTCCGCATCCCCCGCCCCCGGGCGCGCCAGCCCCATCCGCACCGACCGGCTCGTCGACCGCTTCGGCCGGGTCCATACCGATCTGCGTGTCAGCGTCACCGACCGCTGCACGTTGCGGTGCACCTACTGCATGCCGCTCGACGCGGTCTTCAAGCCGCGTGGGGAACTGCTGACATTCGATGAGCTCGTCCGTGTCGTGGCGGTCGCCGCCGGTCTCGGGATCCGTTCGGTCCGCGTCACCGGTGGCGAGCCGTTGCTGCGGCCCGGCCTCCCCGAGCTCATCGCCCGGCTCGTGGCCCTTCCCGGGATCGGGGAGGTGGCCCTGACGACCAACGGCCTGCTGCTTGCATCGCAGGCCACAGGGCTGCGGGCGGCCGGCCTCCACCGCCTCAATGTCAGTCTCGACGCGCTCGACGATGAGGCCTTCCGGCGGATCGCCCGGGCCGACGGCCTCGACCGCGTTCTCGCCGGGCTCGGGGCGGCTCGGGAGGCGGGCTTCACCGGGATCCGCGTCAACGCCGTCTCGATCCGCGGGCTCACGGAAGCCCAGGCGGTGCCCCTGGCCAGGTTCTGTTGCCGCGAGGGCTTTCATCTGCGGTTCATCGAGTTCATGCCGCTCGATGCGGACTCGGCTTGGTCGGGCGCGCAGGTCCTCACGGGCCGAGAGGTGCGGCGGATCCTCGAGGCCGATCTCGGCCCGCTCGAGCCCGCCCCCAGCGCCGATCCCGGTCAGCCGGCGGTCGACTGGCGCTTCGCCGACGGGAGCCTGGTCGGTTTCATCGACCCTGTCTCGCATCCCTTCTGCGATCGCTGCGACCGGCTCCGGCTCACGGCCGATGGCCAGATCCGCAATTGCCTCTTCTCGACCTCCGAATGGGACGCGCGAGCGCTGCTCCGCACCGGTGGGAAAGACCTCGACGACCAGCTGGCGCGGCTCCTCCTCGACTGCACCGCCGCCAAAAACGCCGCCCACGGCATCAGCGCGCCGGGCTTTGAGCGGCCGGCTCGGGCGATGTACCAGATCGGGGGTTGAGGTGCGATCTGAGGAACCTCCACGGCGGTATCTCGATCACCCGGCGACATCATGGCCGAAGCCGGGCTCGGTGCTCGAGGGGGTGCTCCATGCCCTCCGTGACATCGGTGCCGCTGCCGGTCGGGGGATCCACGCCGATGCCCGTCGCGCCGATGCCGTCCGCGAGGGGGCCCGGAGGGCGGCGGCCCGGATCGTCGGCGCCGCCGACCCACGGCGCGTGGCGCTCGTGTCGGGCGCCACGTTCGGGCTCAATGTCGCGATCCACGGGCTCGTCGAGCCGGGATGGCATGTCGTGGCGACGGCGGCCGATCACAATGCCACGCTCCGACCGCTCCAGTGGCTCACCGACCGAGGCGTGATCGATCTTGAGGTCGTGCCCTGTGATGCCAGCGGCCTCGTCGACCCGGACGACGTCGCCCGGGCTTGGCGGCCGGCGACGCGGCTGCTCGTCTTCAGCCATGCCTCGAATGTCACCGGGGCGCTTCAGGATGCGGCGGCGCTCGCCGGCATCGCCCGCCTTCGCGGCGGGATCAGCATCCTCGATGCCGCGCAGACGGCGGGGATCGTCCCACTTCCGTCGGGGCATGGGGGGGCCGATGTCGTCGTCGCGGCTGGGCACAAGTGGCTCCAGGGGCCGGAGGGGGGGGCGATCCTGTTCGCCCGTGAGGGGATCGAACCGCGGCCGTTGGTCCAGGGGGGAACCGGCTCGGCGAGCGATGACCTGAGAATGCCCACGGAGCTCGTCGAGCGGCTCGAGGCCGGCACCCCCGACCTCGCTGCCCTGGCGGGCTTGGCGGCGGGGATCGCCTGGGTGGAGCGGCAGGGGATCGGGGCTTTGGCGTCGTACGGTCTGGAGCTCGCTTCGGCCTGTCGCTCCGGGCTTGCCGCGCTCCCGGGGGTGCGCGTGCTCGGGAAGGGGGGGCCCGAGGGGCCGCCGATTGTCGGTTTCACCGTGGAGGGCTATGATCCCGCCGACATCGCGGTGCTCCTCGAACAGATCGCTGGCGTCCAGGCGCGGGCCGGTCGGCACTGCGCGGCGCTCATCCACCGCTACCTCCCCACGGCGGCGGGAGGGAGTGTCCGCCTCGGCTTCGGTCCCTTCAACACCCCCGGCGATGTCCGCGCCGTCATCGCGGCGGTGGCTGCGATCCTCGACGTTCCCGACACCGACATCGTCGACCCTTTCCCGAGCCCCACGCAGGTTCCCCAATGGCAGGAGTGAGCAAGGATCTCTGGTATGCCGAAGGGCTGAGCTTCTCCTGCACGCAATGCGGGGATTGCTGCTCCGGCTCCGAGGGCTACGTGTGGGTCAACCAGGCGGAGATCGACGCCATGGCTGCCCGCATCGGCCTGACGCCGGCGTTGTTCGAGAAGCGGTATGTGAAGCAGGTTGGGGTGAGGCGGTCGCTCAAGGAGCGGCCCGGAGGCGACTGCGTGCTCCTCGATGAGAAGACGCGGAAGTGCACCGCGTATGAGGAGCGGCCGCGCCAATGCAAAACCTGGCCGTTCTGGGATTCCAACCTCCGCTCCCCCGAATCGTGGGCGGAGGCAGCCGCAGCCTGCCCAGGGTGCAACCGCGGCGAGCTCGTGCCGATCGAGGCGATCAAGCTCCAGGCATCGAAGATCAAGATCTGAAGGCCGACCGCGATCAGGCCGGGGGCTCGGTAGGACGTCGGTGATCCCACCCGCCGCGCCACGGTCTCCGAGCGGGCGAAGGAGCGCCGTCGGTTGACGCCGCCAGCACGGTCCGGAATACCCCTTCCGGAGGGCCGTCCGGAGAATACCCCTTCCGGAGGGCCGTCCGGAGAATACCCCTTCCGGAGGGCCGTCCGGAGAATACCCCTTCCGGAGGGCCGTCCGGAGAATATCAGAGCACGCCGCCGTGGGTCCGGTACAGGGTCATGTGGGAAGGCTGGTCGAGGAACCAGATCCGCTCCCACTCGTCGGTGATCGCCCGGAGATCCTCCGACGTGAAGATGAGTTGCTGGGCGCGACGCAGCGGGTCGCCGGAGTAGATGGGAATGAGGCAACCGGTGCTCGTCGAGAGCGCCATGGCCGCGAACACCATCCAGCAGATCTTCCGCATCGCTCGTCCTCCCTGACTCTTGAACTCCGGTCCGGCGTCGGTGGCCGCCGATTGACGGCGACCGCCCGACCCCGCCACGGTGCCGCGGACATCCTGTCCGTCGTTCCGTCGCGTCTGTTGTTCCTCAAACCACTCGTGGCTCTGTCAGGATCCCTGCGGCCGGGCGGTGACGTCGGTTGGGGCCGGCGGGGCCGGCGGCCGGGCCTCTGCGACGGGTGTCGCCTCGGCCCTCGCCCGATCGTTCATCTCCCGGTCAAGTTCCCTGACGCGAGCCTCCATCTCCTTCCCAGGCTTGAACGTGACGACGCTCTTCGCCTGGACCGGAACCTTCTCTCCGGTCCTCGGGTTGCGGGCCATCCGCGCTTCCCGACGCTTGATCTGGAACACCCCGAAGTTCCTCAGCTCGATCCGACCTTCCTTGACCAGGGCGTCGATGAGGGCATCGAACGTCTTTTGGACGAGGTCCTTCGTGCGAAGCTGGGGAAGATCGATCTGTTCGGCGATCGTCCGGACGATGTCTTTCTTGGTCACGGCTCCGACGCTCCGTCCGATGCGGGTTCCCCCCGGGCCCGGAAGGGCCGAAGCGGGTTCCCACCCCGTTGGAAATCGTCACAAGCCTAGGACTGGCAAGCACTAATGTCAACATCGCGGTGGGTCGGCGCCGGTCGCCTCTTCCCCACCGTGTGAGGATGATCGACCGTCACGACCGGCAAACTTGATTCAACCCGAACTTTTTTCTCCTCCCCTGACCCCGGTCGGTGCCGCGCGGTGGCTGCTAAACTCCAAGGCCCCCATTCCCCGCCCCGTTCCTGCATTCCTCCCCCGTCCCTGCCTGCCCCGTCCTCCTGCCGCAGCCCATGACGAACGTCCCTGCCGCCAGCCCGCCCGACGGGGGATCGATCGACCTGTCGGTCCAACTCGGTCGTCTCCGCCTCCCGAATCCGATCCTCGTGGCGTCGGGGACCTTCGGGTATGCCAAAGAGATGGTCGATTTTGTCGATCTGCACCGGCTCGGGGGGATTGTCCCGAAGACGATCACGCCGCTCCCCCGGGCCGGCAACGTCCCCTGGCGGACGATCGAGACCTCCGCGGGGCTTCTCAACTCGATCGGCCTCGACAACGACGGCGTCGATGCCTTCCTCCGCCATCAACTCCCCTTCCTCCTCGGCTGTGCCGCTCCGGTGATCGTGAGCATCGCGGGGGCCGACCAGCGCGAGTTCGTCCAGATGGCCGACCGCCTCGAGGGGGTGCCGGGGATCGCCGCCCTCGAGCTCAACATCTCCTGCCCGAACGTCAGCCACGGCGTCGATCTGGGGAGCGATCCCGCAGCCTGCCGGAGTGTCGTCGCCGGGGTCCGCGGCGTGACCCGGCTGCCGGTCATCGCCAAGCTGACGCCGAATGTGACGAGCATCGCCGACGTCGCACGGGGGGCGCGGGACGGCGGCGCTGATGCCCTCACGGTGATCAATACCTGCCAGGGAATGGCGGTCGACTGGCGGCGGCGGAAACCGCTGTTGGGCAACGTCATCGGTGGCCTGTCTGGGCCGGCGATCAAACCGATCGCCCTCCGCTGCGTTCACCAGGTCCGCCGGGCCGTCGACACCCCGATCATCGGCGTCGGTGGGATCATGACGATCGACGATGTGATGGAGTTCCTCGTCACGGGGGCCAGCGCTGTCCAGATCGGGACGGCGAGTTTCGCCGAGCCCCGGTCCTCGACGAGGCTCCTCGACGCCCTCCCGGCGGCGCTCGCCGAAGCGGGGGTGACGCGCGTCGCCGACCTCGTGGGGACGCTCCGGCTCCCCACCGCCACCGCCAAGCCGCATTGATTCCTCCCCGAAGACACCCAGGCCGGAAGCCTCACCGATGAGCGACGAAGCACCGACGAAGCCCCCCTGCCCGCAGCCGCCGACACGGGTGCTCTCCGGGATCCAACCCACCGGCCGGTTCCATTGGGGGAATTATTTCGGCGCCATCCGCCAGTACATCGAGCTGCAGACGGTGGGGGAGTCGTACTACTTCATCGCCGATCTCCATGCCCTGACGACCGTCCGCGAGCCCGAGCGGCTCCGCGGCTTCGTCCGTGATGCGGCCCTCGATCTGGTGGCCCTTGGCCTCGATCCCGACCACGCGGCGCTGTTCGTGCAGTCGGACGTGCCGGAGGTCACCGAGCTGACCTGGCTGCTGATGACGGTCACCCCAATGGGGCTCCTCGAGCGCTGCCATGCCTACAAGGACAAGAAGTCGCGCGGCATGGCGGCCGACGCGGGGCTCTTCACCTACCCGGTGCTGATGAGCGCCGACATCCTCGCCTACGACGCCACCATCGTGCCCGTCGGGGAGGATCAGGTGCAGCATATCGAGGTCTGCCGCGATCTCGCCGGTACGTTCAACCACCTCTACGGCGAGGTGTTCACGTTGCCCAAGCCCCGGCTCGTCGCGGCCGGCGCCCGCGTTCCCGGCACCGACGGCCAGAAGATGTCGAAGAGCTACGAGAACACGATCGAGGTCTTCGAGGAGCCGGGGGCCCAAAAGAAGAAGATCATGCGGATCACGACCGATTCCCGCCCTCTTGAAATGCCGAAGGAACCGGAGGGGGATCACCTCTTCGATCTCTTCGCCCTCTTCGCCCCCGCGGCCGAGCGCGAGGCGATGGCCGCGCTCTACCGGCGCGGAGGCTTCGGCTATGGCGACGTCAAGAAGGCGCTCGTGGCGGCGGCGGCCGACTTCTTCGCCGACGCCCGGCGCCGCCGGGCCGAGCTCGCCGCCGACCCCGCCACGATCGACGCGATCCTCGCCCAGGGGGCCGAGCGGGCCCGGGCGAAGGCGGGCGACGTGCTCTCCAGGGCGAAGCGCGCCTGCGGCCTCTCCCGGCAGCCTGGCAAGCAGGCTGGCACCAAAGCTGCCAGGGGGACGGCATGAACGTCCTCGGCATCGGCACCGACATCACCGAATGCCTGCGGATCGCGCAGATGATCGAGCGCCACGGTGAGCTCTTCATCGGCCGCGTTTACACCCCGGCCGAGATCGAATACTGCCGCAGCCGCAAGCAGGCGACCCAGCACTTTGCCGGGCGGTGGGCGGCCAAGGAGGCGATTCTAAAGGCCCTCGGCACCGGCTGGCGCCGGGGGATCAGTTGGCGCGACATTGAGGTCATCAATGCCCCCGGCGGCCGCCCCCGGGCGACGCTCTTCGGCGGGGCGGCCGATGTCGCCGAGCACCTCGGCATCGCCTGCGTGCTCGTGAGCATCTCCCACTGCCGATCCCACGCCACCGCCTACGCGATGGCCCTCGACGATCTTCCCTCGACTTTCGAGGACCCGGACGACGACGACGACGAGTGAGGGGCGTGGGCCTTCAGCCCGCGAACGGCTGGAGCTCGGCGACGCCCCCCTCCATCGTCAGCATGCCGATAGGGGTGCCGTCGGCCACCGGCGTGAAGCCGTCGCGGCGCGTCAGGGCCAGGGCCTTCCGCCCGGCGAGGAGCGCTTTGAGGGCCTGTGTCAGCTCCTTCTGCCGCGGCTCCGGGAGCTTCGTGAACGTCTCTCGTCCGCGGCACTTCGGAAAGGCCTGGCAGCCGAGCCACGGCCCCCGCTTGCCGTCCCGTAGATTCATCATCGCGCCGCACTTTTGGCAGGCAATGTCGGTGACCAGCGGCGGCGGCGAGGGGAACTTGATGTTCCCCTTCTTGTCGAGATTCAGAATGAACGCAGCGGGCTCGGCCGCAGCCGCCTCCTGGGCCTTCTTCCCCTTCGGCTTCACAGGCCGCGGCTTGTCCTCGACGAGGAAGTCTCCGAACCGGCCCGTCCGCTTGACCATCGGCACGCCCGCCGGCGAGAGGAGATCGATCTGTTCGGGGAGGAGCGGGCGTCGCTGCCGATCGACCGGCATGGCAAAGCTGCAGGCCGGGCGCATCTTCGGCTTGGCCTTCCGCTTCGGGGCCTTCTTCCCCTTCGTGGCCGGGGGGGCTGCTGGTTCGTCGACGATCTTCTCGTTGTAGCCGGAGCAGGAGAGAAATTCTCCTTTTCCGCCGAGCCGGTATTCGAGCCGGCGGCCGCACTGCGGGCAGCCGTAGGGGGAGGGATCGGCTTTCGCCTTCTCGTGTTCCTGCTCCATCGCCTCGTCGAGCTTCGGCGACAGTTCGTCGTGAAACTCGTGGAGCATGTCGGTCCACTTCTTCGTTCCTTGAGCGACCTGGTCGAGCTCCCGCTCGATCTCGCGCGTGTAGCCGATCTCGATGAATTGGTCGTGGAAACCGCGCTTCAGGAAGCCGGTCACCGCCTCACCGATGGCCGTGGCGTGGAAGCGGCGTTCCTGCTGGATGACGTAGTTCCGGTTCTCAATGACATTGATGATGCTGGCGTAGGTCGAGGGGCGGCCGATCCCCTCCTCTTCCATCTTCTTGACGAGCGTTGCCTCGGTATACCGCGGGGGGGGCGACTGAAACTTCTGCCGCGGCTCGATCGAGAAGGGGGCCAGCTGCGTCCCCTTCTGGAAGTCGGGGAGGACCTGGTCGCCGTCGTCCTTCGGCGTGCCGCTGATGCAGTAGAAGCCGTCGAACCGCAGCACGCGGCCGTTGGCCTTGAAGACGGCGCCGGTGTCGCGGTCGCTGCGGCGCATGCGGACGCTCGTCGAATCCCACTCGGCATCGGTCGCCTGGCAGGCGACGAAGCTCTGCCAGATCAGCCGGTAGAGCTTCGACTGCTCGTCGGTGAGGGCCGCGGCGATCGAGTCGGGATCGCGGAAGGCGTCGGTCGGGCGGATCGCCTCGTGGGCCTCCTGCGCGCTCTCGTTGGAGCTGGTGTAGGTGCGGGATTTGTCGGGGACATACGCCGCGCCGTGACGCTCTTGGAGATAGCGGCGCGCCATCTCGATCGCCTCGCGGGAGAGGTTCGTCGAGTCGGTGCGCATGTAGGTGATCAGCCCCACCCGCCCCTCGTCGGGGAGATCGATCCCTTCGTAGAGCTGCTGGGCGATCCGCATCGTCCGGTCGGTCGACATTCCCAGCCGGGAGCTCGCTGCCTGCTGGAGGGTGCTGGTGATGAAGGGGGGATAGGGGCGGGAGCGCGTCCGGGTGACGTCGATTGACTCGACGGTGTAGCGGGCCTTGGGATCGGGGCGACCCTGGAGGCGGATGACGTTCTTCCCGCGCCCCCTGGCGGCGGCTTCGGTGACGCGGACGACCTCGATGTCGAGGAGGCCGGCGGCCTTGGCGGCGGCCTCGACGGCGCCGGAAAGATCCTCCGTCGAGGTGTTCTCCGCCTTGATGACCAGCGACTTGCCGCCCACCTCGACGAGGTCACATTCGAGCGAGCGGTGGTCGGCGAGCCAGGCGGTGCGCTCGCGCACCAGCGGCGGCTTTCCCTTCTCGTCGCGACGGGCCAGGAAGGCGGCCCACGCCTCGTGGAGGGCCGGCGCCGCCTCGACGTCGAAAGCCAGCCCGGCTGTGATCTCCCACGATTCCGCAGGCGTGAAGGCCCGGATCTCCTGCTCGCGCTCGACGACGATCCGGGTGGCCACACTCTGGACGCGGCCGGCGGAGAGCCCGCCGGCGACTTTCTTCCAGAGGATCGGCGACACCTGGTAGCCGACGATCCGGTCGACGATCCGGCGGGCCTGCTGGGCCTCGACGCGCGGCATGTTGATCGCACGGGGATTTTGGAAGGCCCGCTGGATCTCCGCTTTCGTGATCGCGTCGAAGGTCACCCGCTTGGCGCGGAGCGGATCGACGTCGAGGACCTGCGTGAGGTGCCAGGCGATCGCCTCCCCCTCCCGATCCAAGTCGGTGGCAAACCAGATCTCGGCGGCGTCCTTGGCGAGCTTGCGGAGCTCGGAGACTTTCTTCTTTTTGCCGTCGTCGATTTCGTAGGTGGGGGCGAAGTCGTGGTCGAGATCAACACCGGGAACGGGTTGCTTCGAGCCTTTGGGGGCTTTGCTGGGGAGGTCGCGGATGTGGCCGATCGAGGCCTCGACGACGAAACCGGGGCCGAGATACTTGCCGATCGTCTTCGCCTTCGCCGGGCTCTCGACGATCACCAGTTGATAGCCCCCCCGGGCCTTGGAGGCGCTCGGGACGGAGGAGGAGGGGGCTTTGCGCCGCGTCGGGGAGGGTTTCTTGGCCATGCTGGGATCCGTCTGACGCGGCGGGCTGGAAGGGAGGGGAGCGGGGTGGTCGGGAGCCGGGCGGGGATGGAACGGGGCTTCTGCTTGAGGGGCAGCGGCAGGTTTGGAGGGGCACCGACAGATTTGACAGCATACGCCGGTCGGCGGTCCGCGGCCGGGAAGCGACTCGGGATTGGCGCAAACCGCCACGCCCCTACAATTTGCGGCCTGTTCCATCCGGGGAGCAGAGACAGCGTTAACCTCCCTTCTCTTTCCTTGTCAAGGCTCGGCGGTTTTCCCCCGCCCGAGATCAGGCAGCGCCATGGCTGGCTTCGGCATCTTCCGCACCTATCAGAAGGCCTCGATGGTGGCCCTCGCCATCCTCGCCATGCTGGCGTTCTTCGTCCTCCCCCCGCTGCTCCAGTACGGCGGGCAGGCCGCCTCCTTGGCCGATACGCCGGTGGCCACCTGGAACGGGGGCGAAGTCCGGGAGAAGGGGCTGGACCGGGCCGTGATGATGAAGTTTGTCGTCAATCGCTTCCTCCAGGAGGCGGCGATGGCTGCCGGCCGCGACCCGGCCCAGGCGAGTCGGTTCGACGTCGACGAGCGGTCGGTCGTGACGACGATGCTCCTGGCGGAGGAGGCGAAGAAGAACGGGATCGTCGTCAGCGACGCGGCGATCAACGACTTCCTCGCCAAAGAAACCAACGGGCAGGTCGGTGCCGATCAGTTCGAGCAGATCATGGGGGGGCTCCGGGCCGGCGGGGGCGGGGTCTCGCAGCACGATCTGTTCGAGGCGCTGCGGCAGGAATTGCTCGCCCAAAACATGCTCCTGCTCCTCCAGCGTGGGTTGTTCGGCAATCCCCCCGGCCTCCGCTGGGACTACTTCCGGCGGTTGACGCAGTCGGCCACGGCGGAGGTCGTGCCGATCGATGTTCGGAGTGTCGGTGGGAAGGTCGAGCTCCCCTCCGGCGCGGTCCTGAGAGCGTTTTTCGAAAAGCACAAGGAGGACCTCCCCAATCCCAGCAGCGAAAAGCCGGGGTTCCGTGAGCCGCATCGGGCCCAGGTCAATTACCTCGTCGCCAAGCGCGGGGCGTTCGTCGAGGAGATCTCGAAGGAGATCACCGACGCCGAGATCGCCGACTACTACGAGAAAAACAAGACGACGCAGTTCCGTGCCCGGCCGGGGGCCAGCGCTGCGGTCCCCGCAACTCCGGCGAACCCGTCGGAACCCGCCGAGGGAGCTCCGGCCACCGAGCCCGCCCCGGTAGCCGAATCGCCTCAGGCCCCGGCGGAGGGAACGCCTCCGGCCGCAGAGCCTGCACCAGCCAGCGAGCCGGCCCCGGTCACCGCGCCCGCGGCAGCCACCGAGCCGGCCCCGGTCACCGAGCCGGCCCCGGCGGTCGAGAAGCCAGCAGAAGGCAGCGGTGCTGCCGTTGCCCGCTCGCCGTTTCGTCAGGTGGCCTACCAGGCCGATGCCCCCGCTACCGAGACGCCTCCGGCCGCTGACGAAGCTGCGGCTCCGGCTTCCGAGCCGCCAAGTGCTCCCGCTGCGCCGGCCGCTGATGCGGCTGCGGACGGGATTTCGGCAGAAGCCGCCGAAGAGCAGTTTGAACCCCTCGAGGCGGTCAGCGCGAGGATCCGCGAGCAACTCGCGGCCCAGCGGGCCAATGCCCGGATCGACAACATCTTCGATGCGGTCGCCCTCGATCTCTCCAGGTACGCCGAGGAACTGGCGGTCTGGCAGGCCCGTGGGGAGGCGCAGGGGCTGAAGGCACCGCTCCCGCCGGACGTCAGTGTCATCGCCGAGGTTCAGGGGCTCGAGGGGGGGCAGACGGGCCTCCAATCGGCCGAGGATGCCTTCGAAGCCGGTGGGCTGGGGCGGAGCTTCGAGTTCATCCGTGACCAGAGCAGCCGGTTCGGGATGCGCCAGTTGAATTGGGTCGAGATGATCTACGGCCCGGGGGGGATGAACCATCGGGCTGTGCGGTCGCGCGACATGGAGGGGACCCGCTACCTCTCCTGGCGGACCGCCGACCAGCCGGAGTTCGTTCCCACCTTTGACACGGCCCGAGACAATGTCGAGCGGGCCTGGAAGATCGTCGAGGGGCGTGGGCTGGCTCGGAAGAAGGCCGAGGAGATCATGGCCAAGGGGGCGAAGGCCGAGTCGCTCGAGGCGGCCATTGCCGGCGATGAGTCGCTCCAGGCCTTCAAGGTCGGTCCGTTCTTCTGGCTGTCTCCGCAGGCCGCCGCGTCAGGGGTTCCCCAGATCAGCCAGCCGGCCGGTGTTGTCATGCCGGGGCACGATTTCATGAACGCCGTCTTCTCCCTCGAGCCCGGCGGCACGGCCGTCGCCTTCAACGAGCCGAAGACGGTCTGCTATTGCATCCGCCTCATCGATGTCGAACCCTCGGCCGAGACCCTCAAGGAGCGATTCATCGAGACCCGTTCCGATCCCCGCACGACGATGGTGGCCGCCCAGGATGAAATCCGCCGCTCGTTCGGTGCTTGGTTCGAGGGGCTCGAAGCGCGGTCCAAGCTCGAGTGGAAGCGCCAGCCCCGCCGCTAGCCGTCGGCTAGGTCAGCCTTCGGCGCGGCTTGAGGACGATCGTCGCCAAGGGGGGCAGCGACAGCGACAGCGACTGCTCGAGCCCGTGGCAGGGCGTCGGCATGGTGACGATGCTCCCCGCATTGCCGACATTGCTCCCTCCGTACCAGGAGGAGTCGCCATTGAAGACCTCGTCGTAGATCCCGGCCGCCGGCACACCGACCCGGTAGCCGTGCCGGGGGATCGGAGTGAAGTTGCAGCAGACAACGAGGAAGTCGTTCGGATCGACCCCGCGGCGGAGGAAGACCAGGATGCTGTTGGCCCAGTCGTGGCAGTCGATCCACTCGAAGCCCAGGCCGTCGAAGTCGAGTTGATGGAGCGACTTCTCGCGGTTCACCAGGGCGTTCAGGTCGGCGACGCAACGCTGGAGCCCGGCATGTCCCGATTGCTCGAGGAGATGCCAGTGGAGGCTGCGGTCGAAGTCCCACTCGCGCCACTGCCCGAACTCGCTCCCCATGAAGAGAAGTTTTTTGCCGGGGTGGCACCACATGTAGCCGTAGAGGAGGCGGAGGTTGGCGAGCTTCTGCCAGGCATCCCCGGGCATCTGGTCAGCGAGCGATCCTTTTCCGTGGACGACTTCGTCATGCGAAAAGGGGAGGACGAAGTTCTCGTGGAAGGCGTAGATCAGGCTGAAAGTCAGCTCATTATGGTGGTATTTGCGGTGGACCGGATCGTGCCGCATGTAGCGGAGGGTGTCGTTCATCCAGCCCATGTTCCACTTCAGGCTGAAGCCGAGCCCGCCGAGCCAGGTGGGGCGCGACACGCCCGGCCATGAGGTCGACTCCTCGGCGATCGTCAGCACGCCCGGATGGTGATGGTGGACCTGGACGTTGAACTCTTTCAGGAACTCGACGGCGTCGAGGTTCTCCCTTCCGCCGAAGCGGTTGGGGAGCCATTCCCCTTCCTTCCGGCTGTAGTCGAGATAGAGCATCGAGGCCACCGCATCGACCCGGAGGCCGTCGATGTGGTAGCGGTCGAACCAGAACAGGGCGCTGGAGACGAGGTAGTTGCGGACCTCGTGGCGGCCGTAATTGAAGATCATCGTTCCCCAGTCGGGATGCTCTCCCTGGCGCGGATCCTCGTGTTCGTAGAGGGCCGTGCCGTCGAAGCGCCGCAGACCGTGGCTGTCCTTGGGGAAGTGGGCCGGCACCCAGTCGACGATCACCCCGATGCCGGCACGGTGAAAGGCGTCGACGAGCGACATCAGCGCCTGCGGCGGCCCGAACCGGCTCGTGGCGGCGAACATGCCGATCGTCTGGTAGCCCCAGCTCGCCGACAACGGGTGCTCGGTGGGGGGGAGCAACTCGACGTGCGTGAACCCCATCTCGACGCAGTAGGGGACGAGCTCGCGTTCGAGATCGGCGTACGTCAGCCAGCGGATCGGATCGTCCCCCGGCCGCCGCCAGCTGCCAAGGTGGACCTCGTAGGCGTTGATCGGGGCGTCGAGGGCGTTGTGCGCCGCCCGCGTGGCCATCCAGTCGCCGTCGCGCCAGGTGTACGCGTCGAGATCGACGACACACGAAGCCGTCCGCGGCGGGAGCTCGGCTCCGAAGCCGTAGGGGTCGGAGCGCTCGGTGACGCCGTCAGCACCCGTCACGAGGTATTTGTAGATCGTGCCGGCGGTGGCCCCGGGGACAAACGCCTCCCAGATGCCGGCGGAGGGGAGGCGGCGGAGGGGGTGCCGCCGTCCGTCCCAGTCGTTGAAGTCGCCGGCGACCGACACGGCGTCGGCGTTCGGTGCCCAGACGGCGAAGCGTACGCCTGCCACCCCGGATTGCGTGATCAGGTGGGCACCGAGCTTCTGGTAGCTCTGCCAGTGCCGCCCCTCGCCGAGGAGATGGAGGTCGTAGTCGGTGATCATGGAGGGACGCCTGGGTGTCGGAGGAATCATGCGCTCCGCCGGGGCGCCCGTCCAAGCGACGTGGTAGGTTTTGCCGTCGCTTCTCCCGCGCCAGGCGCCGCTGTGCCGGATGTGCGGCCAGGGGATGGCTGTCACGGAAAGGGTGGGAGATGGGATTTGATCGATTCGAGCCGGTGGAGCGGCGGATCGACATCGGCGGCCGGCCGGTGTCGATCTGGCGCCCTCCTGACATGGAGTCGCTCATCGACCTGTCGGCGTTCGAGGCCGACGAGCGGATCCCCTACTGGGCCGACGTGTGGGAGTCGGCGATCGTCCTCGCCGAGGATCTGGCGGCCATGAACGGGGGGGGGAGGACGCTCCTCGAGCTCGGCTGCGGCCTGGGTCTGCCGGCGATCGTCGCCGCCCGGGCCGGCTTCACCGTCACCGCCACCGACTACGAGGAGACGGCGCTCGAGGGGGTGCGCTACAACGCCGACCGCAATGCTGTCACCGGCCTGCGGACGCGGGTCCTCGACTGGCGGAATATTCCCGACGATCTCGGCACCTTCGATCTTGTCGTCGCCGCCGACGTCCTCTACGAGGCCCATCACCCGGCCGCCTTGGCGGCAACGATATTCCGGACGCTCGCGCCGGGGGGCCTGGGGCTCGTCGCCGATCCCTGCCGGGCCAAGGCCGCTGGCTTCGCGCCGGCCGCGCGGGCTGCCGGATTGGCGGTGGGAAAGTCGAGGGCCCGCCGACCGCGTGGCGCGACCGACGGGCCCCACGTCGAGATCCACAGGTTGGGATGGCCCGCGTGAACGGGACGAGGGCCTGCGAAGAAGGTGGTCTTGCCACGCCTTTCTTCGAAGACGTGGGATAACCCTCGCCACCGATTGGCGTGGGCTTTTCACTCGTTCGGGCTCGGAGGCCCGAAGACAGTCGTGATCGACGACCACCGCATCGACCGGCAGACAATTCCCGCCTCCGATCGCTGCTATCCTGCCCGACCGGGAAGATTTCTCGAGAGCCTCGGCATCACCGGGGCGATCGCTCGACGGATCTCATCGGGGACGTAGGCCCTCCGGCCGATCGCCTCGTAGTAGAGCGCCGTGCCCCACTCGAGCGGAGTCGGGCATACGTGATCACGACGGCGGAATCGTCTGCCCCCGCCGAGGGAGTGGACGAAACTGAGCTCCCTCTGCTCCCGGCGCTCGATCCAATCGATCGTGTTCCACTCCGGCTTGAATTGATCGGAGAAAGCCGGTGCTGAACTTTGTACGACAGAAAATATCGCGCAGTCGTCCGGGTGGAGCCCGCTCCAGTTGATGAGGAGGTTCCAGAATCCCTGATCCCCGGCCCGGAGAGGTTCGGGCTCACCGTGCTGCAAGGCGAGGAGGGGGAGCATGCGGTGGAGGAGGTCGTAGGAAAACCGCTCGGTGCTGACGGCGAATTGGGATCCTTGAACATAACGGCAGATTTTCCGTGGAAAATTCTCGTCGAAGAGCTAGGCGTGATCGAGGGAGATACACCAGTCGTGGAAGATCTTTCTCCGTTCCGGGTCTTCGAGATCGATGGTGCTGGCAGTGAATGAAGTGAATATCTTGTCAGGATCGACCCGGTCGGCAACGGTGTCTACCAAAATAGAGTCAGCATCCGCGACAAGAGCATGTGAGACGCCGGGCAGAAAAAGAACATTGAGTTTGTTGAGCAGGCCGACGAAGTGGAACTTGTGTCGCCGGATGAGGTCCATCACCGGGATGACCTTGGTATTCGGAAACCGTCGGATCTGCACGATGTCGTGATGGGGAAGATCCCGCTCGGCGACGACGATGATCCGACGGTCTGGATAGAAGTGGCGGATACTTCCCGCAGCGCCTTCGCGTAATGCACGTCCCGCGACCAAGTGAAGGTCACGAAGGGATATCGGCGTGGGCTTCGGGAGTCGCCATTTCGCGGGCCGGGGACCGAGGCATGGACAACTCCTCAAGGACTCGCGTATTCAGGTGGGATCGCCCTCGCATTGCCCGCTCGGGCACGGTTCCGACTCGGCACTTCAACAAGCACGCTACGTCCCCTCGCCCACCGCTGCACCGACCAGGCAAGGATCGAGGCCGGGCCCATCCCGGGCGCCTTCAGACTCGCCGAAACCAGCCAGGGAAGCAACGCGGACCGGGGAACATCGCTGTCCGCAGCCATTCCTTGGGTCCCGAGGCGATGGTTCCTTTCAGGGCGTCCCGGAGCCTCACAAGAGCGGTGGGTTTACCGGTCGACTTTTGAGTGGAGACGTCGTTCTCCCAAATTCGGGCGTAGTCACTCTGGTAAGGGGCGGTCGCAAAGGGGACACAATCAACTTTTTTCTCGGCAAAAACGTACAGATGGCATGGTTGGGCGGTCGCAACCGTCACCCTCGATCGCACCTCCGCCGGATCGACGACCTCAAAGAATCCCCGGCCGCTCTGATCGTCCTCGGCGAACACCATTCTACGCACCTCGAAGCCATTCTCCGGCGCGAAAACACGGTAGTAGAGCTCAGCACTGAACTGATAAAAGCCGTGCCCGAAGAAATTGTTTGCCGGGACGAGTCCGATGAAGTGGCCTCCGGGTTTCACCATCCGCATGCAATTCTCGATCGCCACCGGGAAATTGAAAATGTGCTCGAGGGACCCGCCGTCGATCACCACCGTGCTAGAGTTGTGAAGGGAATCAGGGATGGGCGTGTTCATGTCATGAATCACCGTTGCTCCCTCATAGGGAGAGTAGTCGAGAGAGTCGACCTTCTGTGCCCCGAGGTGGGTGAACAACCCGTCGCAGTACGGCCGTTGGGCATGAAAGAACTTCTCGACTTCTCCCGCCGTCGCGGGCATGCGACTCCGGCGTAGAGCCTGCTCCACGAGTCGCGGCGTCAAGCAGTAATTCTGTCGGCCAATCGTCATTGTCCGCGAAAAGTTAGCCCCAGCGCTCTTGGCATCGAGGATGAATCGGAGCGAATTATTATCGATTCCCATTCCGTGAAGTCTCCGCTGGTGGTTCTGGCGTTGGCCGGAGAGCGGGCAAGGACCCAGTCAAGCCCAGCCTGCGTCAGGGGCCGACAAGATTACCTCTTCATCGATGGTGCGTCCATGGGGGGCCGAGATTCGCGAGCACGAGGCTCCGCGACCCGCGATCTTTCCGTATGCATCCCGGACTGCGAGTGGCGGTTGCCATTCGGTGCCGTGCCGCTGGGAAAGAATGCTCCTCGGCAGAATTCGTTGGTGAAAAAATGTGCTCGAGGGCGGTCCTGCGACGGGCGTCAAGAGAGCCCCCCTGGGCTGATGGCTACCGTCAGCGGCTTTCCAGTTCGGATGGATCGGCATCCACCAGAGCGCGGCGCCTCGCCATGCGACCTGCCCCTTCGCGGGTTCCCTCCCGCGTCGCAAAACCGGGCATGCGGCGGCGGTCCGCCACCTCGAAGCACCGCCCTTCGGGCGGACCATGGAGAGAAAGACGCATCCTGCGGCGTCTTTCGGTAAAGAACCGGTTGCTGATACAGCCCCTCTCCCGGAGCCACCGCAGGGTGCGCCTCAAGAGTATTCTCAATCGCGTCGAGCGGCACAAGTCTTTCGGCTACACGCAGGCGACGTTCGTCGAGAGAGATGGCGTGGAGCCCTGCACCGGGGTCTGGGAGCCGATCCTCACCAAGTCGCGGTGGTGCTTGCTCAAACGGCCGGAGAATCTCACCGATAGCCAGGCCGCGAAGCTCGCCGATCTGATGCAATACAATCTCATGAGCGTCGAGGCCCGTCTGCTTCGCGAAGACTTTCAGCGATTCTGGGAGTGCGTGAACCCGAAGCGGGCAGCAAAGTTTCTCGAATGGTGGTGCAAAGAAGCGATGCGCAGTCGGCTTGGCGCGACGAAGAAAGTCGCTCGGAGCCTGCGACGCCATCACGACCTGATCCTCAACTGGTTTCGGGCCGGCGGCACGATTTCTTCGGGCGTCATCGAGGGTTTCAATGGCAAAGCGAAACTGACCACCAGAAAAGCGTATGGCTTCAGAACCGCTCAAGGCATCGAATTCGCCCTGGTTCACACAATGGGACGCCTGCCAGAGCCGGCATTCACCCACAGATTCTGCTGGGGAGGCCGAAAAAAACGCCCGTCACCGGCTCAAGCCTCGGTGACGGGCGTCTGCGGAAGACGGATCTTTCCCAGCAGGCTGTGGATAAGGTGCCGGCTCAATCCTACGAGGCGGTCGCGAGTGCGGAGCACTCGAGAAAACCGGGCTTTTTCCACCGGCAGCGAGGGACGAATCGGCCCGCGGATCAGGCGACGAGCTTGACCTCGGGCACCTCGCCGGTGATTCCGATTACGAATTCCTCGAAGATCTTCATGTCGAGGGCGGAGGCGGTCTCCGCTTCGGGGTGGAATTGCGTGCCGATCGCCACCCAGCCCTCGACCTGGCTCTCGATCGCCTCGATCACGCCGTCCGGCGCGCGGGCGGCGATCCGGAAGCTCTGGGCGAGGTCGTCGATCGCCATGTGGTGCATGCTGTTGACACGGATCTCGCCGTCGCCGTAGACGCGCTCCATGACGCTCCCCGCTTCGACGAGGAGGGCGTGGCGGTGGGAAGCGTCGCCGGGATCCTTGTGGGGAATCGCCTTGGGGAGATCCTCGGGAATGTGGAGGAAGAGGGTCCCCCCCTCGGTGATGTTGAGGAGCTGCATCCCGGCGCCGATCGCGAGGACTGGCATGTGGCGGCGGCAGACATGCTGGGCGAGCATCCGGTCGAAGTCCTCGCGCCGGGTGTCCATGGGGCGGACGGCGGGGTGGGGCATCCAGCCGTCGCGCCGCGGGTCGAGGTCGGCGCCGCCGACCATCACGACGCCGTCGAGGAGGTCGAGGAGTCGGACGACGTCATCCTCGTCGGCGAGGGGGGGCATGATGACGGGAATCCCACCGGCGGCGGTGATCCCGTCGAAATAGCCCGCGGCCACGAAGGAGAGCGCGGCATGCTCCTTGCGGGATGCACGGTAGTCGGTGTTGATGCCGATGAGGGGCTTGGCTGCCATGGAGTGTCTCCGGAAGACCGTCGGATCGTCGA
>Ga0114972_10000647_pt1 | contig 25837 bp, 28 predicted proteins | sample M_140807_EF_Meta_FD_87354 | JGI IMG/M metagenome (GOLD analysis project Ga0114972, IMG submission 87354) | Freshwater microbial communities from Lake Montjoie, Canada to study carbon cycling - M_140807_EF_MetaG | ecosystem: Environmental > Aquatic > Freshwater > Lake | place: Lake Montjoie...
CGGTGGTGTATTGATAGAGGCAGCTTTCTGCGACATCGATGAGCATTTCGGCGGGGTCTCCCTCGAGGAGTAGCCGTTTTTCTTTTAGCACCTTTTCGATAGCGGCTCGCTCGAATGGGTTAAGGGTCATGAGTGTGCCGCCTCCCCTCTTACGTTGAGGGCACAACAGAGGGCTGCCTTTAGGATTGGGTAGAGCTCTCGGCGATAGATGGTGAGTCGCTGCTTTGCCATGATCTGAGTGTGGGGGGAGCTTATGGCATCAGCGATGGATTGTTTTTGATACAACATCTGGTCAAAGGCGTGAGCAAAGAGGGAGTTGCGAAAGGGGGGAATCTCGATAACGGCGGGCACCACCGGTTGATGCTGGAGGAAGGCTGAGCTTTTGAGGAAGGCAAACGGGTCTTTTAAGGCACCAAAGAACGGATTAAGCCACGGGATAAGCGAGGCACCCTCCCCGAAAGTGGTCGCAAGGGAATCAAAACACTGTACGGTATCAAGGTACGAGGTGCCTGCAACGATGGGCATGTGTATGAGTACCCGCCTGCCGTTCTCGCGCAGATATCCTACGACCTCGCTTTGAACAAGATAATTAAAGAGCGGCAAAAAAGAAGCGGTCCCGTTATCAACGACAAAGTGGCGGTCGGGGCAGTTGAGGATATCAGCGATGAGTGAGTCGAACTTAATGGGGTTGATAAAAGAGGTTCCCTCATCGAGTAGATCGAGTCGAGTTGCCTCTAGAGAGGGGACCTGAGAGAGCGAGTCGTTGAGAGGGTCGGTATCGATTGCGGAGACCGGCTCACCTGAGTCACGCAGGAACTGGATGAGCAAGGAAGCGACAAGCGATTTTCCAACGCCACCTTTTCCCTGAAGGATGAGGTGAACGGCTTTTTTAGAGAAGAGCTTGTTTTGAGACACGGTATCGGTGGACATCTAAAGGAGCTCCTTAGCAGATCGTTTATGCCATCCAAGGGAGGACCGCTGAGGTGCGGTAGCAGCAAATCGCTCAAGGTTTTCTCGAACAGCTGTTTTATCTGTTGAGCCACTCTCTGGGGTACTTTCACTAAGTAGTACTTTGTTTGATTGAGCCCGGATAATCTGGCGAAGGAACGAGTAACTTCCGTTAAATCTTCCCTGGTCTTTAAGCACTCGGTGAATGTCAGCCAAAGAGTAGCCACGGGTGAGAGCTTCCTGAATTTCAGGAAGAGCAACTAAAAGCTGCGCCCTAATAGTTGGTGTCTTTTTTCTTTTAGCAAGCTCTAAGAGAAGGTCGTTCATATGGGTTGTGTGTATCTTTTAGTAAATGGCGATGAATTTGTGGAGCCATCATGGAGCAATCATAAAAGGTGCGTCCAGATACAAAATGATATTGGTATAGCAAATAACAAAACCAAAGCTGCAAAGTTAAGCACTCTTCGAGTTGTTCTTTAGCACCAAACAACGTAAGCAAAGCACTATGAAACGTAAAGAAGCGCTAAGAAGACCACAAAAGCGTACAAAAACGCACAGAGCCAACACCCTCTTTATGAAAAAATAAGAGGCAAGATAGGTGGCGGAACTACCGCCACAGCCGCCCCCCCGCACTGGGGGGGGCGGCCCACCTCCTAATTCGCGCCCTTGGCGCTCAACCGGATCAAAGAACCATTACCGAACCGGTCCCTCGCAATCCTCCTTTAGCGTCCTTCGGCCTAAAAGGGCGATTCAACCACCACTCAAGAACAGCCCCGTTAGATCGGAAATGATTTGACACTGGCGTAGCCCTAAGGCTACATTGTAGCTTCGGGGCTACTTATTTGATATAATGCTAACGAGGGGAGTGCAGAAGTTTTACAGGTGCGGATCTTTGTCGATGATTCGAACAAGGCTCCCTTTGATAGTTGGTATGAGAGTATTCGGGACAAGAGGGTGAGGTTATCTGTCAGCATCGCCGCGAAAATGCATACAGTAGAGCGTTTTGAAAATACATAGCAGCAAAATATCATTCGATTAATCAAAGGTTGTATTTCGGATATTTACGTCTTCAGCTCGAACCTCCTACTCGCCGGATTTTAAGCTGAAGATCTTTATCGCCAATAATCAGTTTGTGCTTATAATCCGAACAAAACGAAAAAAATTTTACAGAAAGGACTGAACAAGAAGGTAACACTGCTATGCACTTTCAAAGCGATGATTTTTCTGCATTTTCAGAACGATGCTGACAGTTATCAATCGTGTCGCGGATTTTGAGAGTGCGGCAGGGTAATTTTGGAGATCATCAGGGCGTTGGTGGAGGGGTTTTTGAGCTGAGGATTCATCTTGGAGCTGATTATCGAATTTACTACGGTCGCCACGGTGGGCGGCTAGTTATTATTCTTGGCGGTGGATCGAAACGTGGTCAGCAGAAAGATATAGAAGAGGCGATTTCACTTTGGGAGAGGTATCGAGATGAGATTGAAAGATATAGCAGAGACCTTTAGGCGAGATTTGCAAGATCCGGAGTTTATCGAGGGCTACCTTCAGGAGGCCCTTAACGATGGTATTCCAAGCTTTCTTATTGCTCTTGGGGATGTAGCTAAAGCAAATCAGGGAATGGGCAAGCTTGCTGTTGATGCAAATATTTCCCGGGAGAGTCTCTATAGAACACTCTCCGAACATGGGAATCCTCACCTCACGACTATTAATCGAGTTCTCGGCTCGCTCGGGATGCAGCTTGCTATTACACGAAGGTCAGCGGAATCAAACGGCTGAGCAAATATAATCAGCTATTGTAATTCGCATTCCGGTGGGCATACTCGATCCGAGAGAGCAATTCCTCCACCGAACACCCCCAAATCGCCACCATGACCACCGCCCTACCCACCACCGCTATTGCCCCCACCTCTTCAGCTCAGAGACATAGAGGTCCGGGGCAACAACCTTCTTAGGTGCCCAGAGCACCGGCTCTTCTCTGTCTTCAATATCTGAGGGAGAAGCTCGTTTGTTCAGGTATCCCCCTCTCCCTGACCTTGCAATAGACGGGCCTGCGCCCGCGCGATTGACTCATGCAATTTTGCCTGTAGCGTTTCACGTGGAGGTAGCACGGTAAGGTACTCGGCAACGTGAATCCCGCTCTTGTCGAGCTCGAGTAGCTCGATCTGCTCTTGCTTCTTGCCGGTGCACAGGATGATGCCGAGTGGTGGGACCTCATCAGGTTCTTGCTCGTACTTTGCCAACCAGCGAAGGTAAAGCTCCATCTGCCCCTTGTACTCCGCGCGGAATTCACCCACCTTGAGCTCGATGGCAACCAAGCGTTTTAGTTTGCGGTTGTAGAGCAGCAGGTCGATATAAAAATCATCGTTGTCGATCTGTACGCGCTTTTGGCGGGCGACGAAGGTGAAGCCTGCCCCCAGCTCCAAGAGGAATTGCTCCAGCTCCCGCAGAATTGCATCTTCAAGGTCTTTTTCCAGATAGCGGTCCTGCAGGCCGAGAAAATCGAGGATGTAGGGGTCTTTGAGCAGGAGGGCCTGCGATGGTTTTTGCTCTTCCCGCAGCACTTGCAGGTCGTGGCGAATAGTCTCGTCCGGATGTTTGGAGATAGCTGCCCGTTCGAATAACAGCGACTGGATGCGCTCCTGCAACTGGCGGACGCTCCAGCGTTCGAGCCGACATAAATCAGTGTAAAAATCGCGCTTTATCGCATCGTCAATGGCGGCGATTAGGCGCAGATGCGACCAGCTCAATTCGGCACACAGCGTGTGCACAATCGCGGGATCGGGGTAGGTTTGGGCGAATCGGATGCAGAGGCGCAGATGGCGCGCTCCCCAACCTCGGCCAAAGTCGGCGGTCAACTCACGCGACAGCGTGGTGACTATCTCCTCGCCGTAATCGGCTCGCTGGCTTCCAAGAATCTCGCGGTGAATGCGGTCGCCGATGCGCCAGTACAGCAGAGTCAACTCGGCGTTCACCGCGACAGCGGCGCGCTGCCGGGCACCCTCAATTAGTTGCCGCAGTTCGGCCACGAGCGCGGTATTGGTCGTTGGTAGAGTGCTCATAGTAACCACTTCATTTTCGATGAGTAGTGTGATTTATCGGTTTGACCGCGAAACGATCCTGCCACTCCTCCCAAAAAACCTCCACCTCCGTCACTTACCACGGCAGGATCAATTCAGAGCAAAGACTCGAACATTAAAAATGCTGAATCAAACTTATTCTTCATCTCCACCCCCATCGTCCACCAACCCTGCCGATAGTTCTGCCTCTAGCTCTTCGATGCTCGGCAGGCAAGTGTCCAGGGGATCGGGCAAAGCCCTTAACAGTTGGTACTCAGCGATGCCAATCGGTTTATTCATACCCGACAGCGCATATTCAGCGACAAGGCGCTTTTTGGTCTTACATAGCAATAGACCTATGGTCGGGTGGTCATCAGGGGCTTTTATCTGCCGATCTACCGCCGCAAGGTAAAAGTTGAGTTGACCGGCATGCTCGGGCTTAAAGGCGGTGGCCTTCAGTTCAACCACGATATGGCACTTGAGGCGGGTGTGGTAGAAGAGAAGATCGAGGAAGAATTCGTCTCCATCGACCTCCAACCTGACCTGGCGACCGAGGAAGGCGAAGCCTTGACCGAGCTCGAGCAAGAATCGAGTAATGTGGCGCATGAGCGCCTGCTCGATGTCGCGCTCGTGGGCCTCCTCGCCGAGACCGAGGAAATCAAGCCGATAAGGGTCCTTGAGCACCGCAGCAGCCAGATCGGCATGCTCAGACGGGAGGCGGTCAGCGAAGTTAGTCAGAGCGCCCCCCTGGCGCAGGTGCAACTGACTCCGGATCTGACCGATGAGAACATCGCGGGACCAGCCCCGGGCGACAGCCTCCTCGGCATACCACGCGCGCACCTGAGGGTCGGCCACCTGAGTGATCAGGGTGACAATATGGAACCAAGGTAATTGGGCAGCGGCCTGCTGCCCAATTTGGAGGTCGGGGCACTCTTGCGCGAAGTGCTTCATATACTTGAGATTCCGGCTCGATAGCCCCTTCATGTCGGGGAACGCGGCGCGCAGGTCGGCGGAGAGGTGGTCTATGACCTTGGCGCCCCAGCCCTCTCGGCTTTGACGGGAGAGGATGTCGCGGCCCAGGTCATGATAGAGAGCAATCAGCTCGGCATTGGCGGCGAGGGCAGCTCGAGTGCGAGCACCAGCGATGCGCGTCTTGAGGCTGTCCAGCCAGGTAGCGTATTCGGCGGGGATAACGGTGGTCATAGCTGGCAGCTCGTTTTATGAAGTGCCCGGCTCCAAAGCTCTGAGCTGAGGCCACGCGGGCAGTGATCGTGGGCAGTGGTGTTATTAAAGCAGACTTCACCCACCTCGAAAAAACACCGCAACTCATGCTGCATGAGAATAAATATCGGCGCAATCTCGCCTTAAACGAGGCATAGCTGTGGGTGATTTGATGCGTTCTTAGCGATGAGGCTCGGGGTGAGGATTTAGCACTTGAGACTATCCAGCAAAATGTCGTATATTGACAGTATACAAATGTCGTATTTTGACAGACTTAAAGCCTATGCCGAAGCGAACCCTAAAGCAAAAAATGGAGACTCGTATCAACCGGCGAAAAGGCGACGTAGTGCTGCGTGCTGACTTTGCTGATCTTGGTGACTATGACCAGGTGGGGCGGGTTCTGCGGATTCTTGTTAAGGAGGAAATTCTCGTTAAGCTTGGCCAGGGAATATACGCAAAGGCAAAACGCTCTGCCTTGACGGGAGAGTTGGTACCTCAAGGAGGAATAATTCAGGCGACTCGAGAGGCTCTCACAAAACTCGGGGTAAAGGTTCTTCCGTCATCTTTAGAGCGCTCCTACAACGCCGATTCATCAACGCAGGTCCCTACTGGTAGACTCATCGGCACAAACAAACGAGTCCGGCGGGTGATTCGGTACGGCTCCGTTCAAATGAGCTTCGAGCATATTACGACCCGATAGCCTGGCGAGTCCCGCTCAGCGAGCAAAGGTGAAGGGAGCAGAGGATCCGAACCGTTCGAATTAGCTCTCCACCATGTCGAGCACATCCATTTCCTGCGGTACGAACAGATGTCCGCGGGTAATCGTGTTCACCTCAATTTTTATCTGTGCGCCCGGAATCTTCTAAAGGAACACATTCATCGCAGTGCCACCTTCTGGGCGAGGTATGTGGGTGATATCATGGTTGCACAAGCTCTTTCGGTACGGTGATGGCAAATTCAGCGATATACGCGCCGCCTTTGGTAATGGTACGGTCGCCACTGCCGAGTGTTACTTTGCCGCGATCGAGTCGCTTCAACCAGCTATGCCCTGCTCGGCTAGCGAGATAGAGAAACAGACGTTTGACTTTGATCGAGGTACATTGCTCCAAGAGCTGTTGCACCAATCGAGGGCGCAGGGTCGTCAGACCTTCCATCACGTGAGCGCATTCCACGATATCAATCGCATCTGGCGAAAGGAACAGACACTCGAATATGGCGCGCTCGGGCCCGGAGATGCGGATGGAGAAGGTTTTTTCCTCAAAGTCCGTCAGCCCCAATTTGTCCGGCAGGATGGAGGTGCGGACAAGCTGAATGCTCGTATTCCAGTCATGGCTTTTGAACCAAGCGGGGTATGGAGTTTTGGGCGGTGCGAAGAGGAATACCTGTTCTGACCCCATGCGGACATAATGCGCAAAACCCGTCATCGAGAGCGCAGTCAACGCCCCAACATGAATTGGTAGGCTCGCCTGCTGTTGGAGCGCATACAGCCCACCCTGCCAACCAACCGTGTCGTGTGGCCGAATAAACGCCCCCCGCCCAATAGCAGTAAGCCAGCCACTCCGGCGATAGTAAGCCTGTAGGTCACGAGATATTTTGGCGCGCTCAAGCCATGCAGCAAGGCAAACCGCACCTTGCGTCTGCAGCGCCAACATTTTCTGTAGTTTATTCTCAGTATCTGTAGCCATACTACAGATACTACGATATGTATGCTGAAATGCAAAGCGGAATCAGGCTCAGTAGTTTTAGCTCAGTCCCCGAAATATTGGTAAAAACGCAAATTCGCTCATTTTATTTTGAATTTCCTACGAATAAGGTCGTATCTTTGTAGGTAGAGAATGTCGTATGTTTGCGCACCCATTCAAATGAGACCCTCGAGAACAATCACGGATGCGATTCGTCGCCGACTCTCTCGAAAAAGAGGGAACGTTTTCTTGCGCGCCGATTTTGAAGACCTAGGTGGCTACGATCAGGTGGGTCGATGCTTGCGAAACTTGGTAAAGGATGGAGCTCTCCTAAAGATTGGCTACGGCCTCTATGTAAGGGCAAAAACCTCCGCTCTAACGGGAGAGATTGTCTCCACAAAATCATTACCCGATCTCGCCCGTGAGGCACTTGCTCGCCTTGATGTTCCCATCGTCCTGACCAAGGCTGAGATAGACTACCGAGATGATCTGTCCACTCAAGTTCCTACCGGCCGGAGGATAGGGGTACGAGGGCGCATTAGCAGAAAAATCTCTCTTCGTAATGCCGAAATATCGTATGAACGAGTATCCCTTTGATGCGGCGATCCTGCTCCATTTACTTGCTCCTCTCAAGCTCAGAGGCGGAGAGGTTTGGGACAGAGTTGACACGATGGGGTATGGCATTCGTACCATTCACGTCGGTCAAGTACGACGTTATTTGCCTATGCCTGACTATGAATTAAATGTCCCAGACGTCGTGAAAATGACCCTATATGGCACGTTTATTGATCCTGATTACGGCCGCCTGTTGCTACAAAAAACGGATCTGCCTATCGAGGATATATTGGCACTAGATCGTGTACAGAAGCAGCTCACAATAGGTGATGAGATGTTAAGGAAGCTGCGTCGTCAAGGACTGGTCGAAGGACGAAAACCGAACTTATATGTATCTGCCTCGGTGGCAAAGGTAGTCGCAAAAAAGGCTGATTATATAAAAAACCGAGCACAGGATGATGATTATTACTGCAAGCTTATCACCGATTATCTGAGGAGCTTCGGACAAGCCTCTCGTGGGGAGATTGATAAGCTCCTTGCAAACAAACTAAGCGATGCGCTTGACGTTGAACAGAAAATTAACAAGGTATCGAACCTGCTCGCCATACTTAGGCGCAGGGGAACCATTGTGAATAAAGGCTCCAAAAAGAGCCCCTCTTGGGAGCTTGCAGAATAATTTGCAGAATAAAAGGGGAGCTATGCAGAATATTCCAGTTAATAAACACGCACTAAATATCGCACTTTCGATAGGTTAGCCGGGCCCAAGAGGTATTCTGCAACATGTATGTGCAGAATAGAAATACTGAAAAAGTTAAATAGCTCTTCTTGTGAACGCTTGTTGCCCCGCATCATTCCTCTCTGCCCAAGCTGTTGTTCGTATTCAGTACGCAGAGCTTCTCATTTTTCTACGACATTACGCGATCGTTTTTCATCACCCTGCTAAAGCTCGGGAGCTATTATTGCTTTCTGCCCTAGAACAAGCGCAGTTCTTATCATCTTGTCTATCGTCGCCTCGCTTACTGGTTGCGTTTTGCCGTCTTCACTAACGTAAATTGCCGACTTGATCGCGCCCGCACCAGCCACTTCTGCGCCATAAGTAGCACCTGTTTCAGTCCTTACCGAGATTTTCACACCTCCGCTTGTTCGGGCTAGGGTAAACGCATTGCCTGTCTCGTTTTTCCCTATCGATAGCGGCTCGATGTTACCTCTCGGTCGACCACCCGTGGTAAGCAGCTGATCCAGCATAGCGGCTTGTTGGGAGTACGGTCCTTTGTCCTTTTGAAGAGCGTTTTGAAGGATTCCGGGTATTACATCTCCCGGCGAAATAGGCATGCCCGGAATCGGAATCGGGAGCCCCCAAGCGATGAGTTGTCTGTCGTTGCCCAACGCAGCCCGCTCTGCATCTACATCCAATCTCCCCGAGCGAAACGAGCTATCGGTTCCCGCTAACGCTTCTGAAACGGGCGTATTATGAGTATGTCCCCGCGCAACCATCTATGCCTCTTTAAAAACTAACGACGACCACAAAAAAGTGACCTACTCAGACCTGCAGGCCGCCCTCATTTTCAGGTTATAAGATTGAGTCGTCCCAAAGTATCATAATCGAATCGAATTCGAGTTGCCTCAAATTAAAAGCCCTTGAAGAGTCTGTGTTTTGGGCACCTGAGAAGGTCGTTAGCCTCATCGAAGTGGTCATGAAAATGGATCCCTCACCTCTTTGTCTCAGAGGCATAGAGGCCGAAGTCAATGGCGAGCTTAAGCGCATCACCGTGATACAACCACTCGAACGGATGCCTACGGACCCAACGAGCCTCCAATACGAGCGAGAGACCCCGCAGGGGCGGATAATATCTAACATCAGGAAGGACCCAAAATCGGATAAGTTGATAAGAGAATTATCCCTCGAGCCACGTAAGCCCTCAAATGGAAAAGAGGTTATTCATTTATCCGGCCTAACTCCTGAGGAGAGAGACCTGCTTGGGCCCTTTAATCACATAAGTCATGAAAGCCGACCCGAGGTCCCACGGCCTAAGCCACGGGATTTTGACGATGACTTTTAATGTACCTCCACCTCTCTACCCCTGGGGCCTCTTTACCTGGGGCCTCTTTACCTCAGAGACGGAGAGATCCATGGGAATGGCGGAGGGAATCCTTTATGGAGCTGATTCTCGAGAAAACCTATTGTATCTGGCACTATCCACAAAATAAGAGGCTTAATTCATGGTAGGAATGATAAAAAACGAACTTTAAGCTTTAAACATTTGATTTTACAAAACTTCCTCGCACCCTTTATACCCTCCTTGTACAGCGCACGCGCCCCTAACACCAGTCACCCGATCCAATAGAATCAACTGGCACTGCTACCGTAGAATCACCTAATGGATGTGGGTGCGCTACTCGGGCTACTATAGCGCGAGAATCTATAAGCGCATTCCCAAGCTGGGATTCAATTTTTGCCATTGGAGCGGCATCGCGGTTGTCGGGAGAAGCACCCCATTTTGCCTCTAGTAACTGATATCGCCCTCCTCGATCAACCAAGAAATCCACCTCTTGCGTTCTATCACGATAGAAGTTGACTGACCAAGACAACGAACGAGCAATCTGCGCCCTGCGAATCTCGCCAAACACGAACGTTTCCCAGATTGCGCCGAGCAGCGGGGAGCGAAGAAGCTGATCCAATGTTTCTATATTCAGTAGAGCACAGAGGACTCCGGTATCATTGAAGTATAACTTTGGACTTTTTGTAAGCGAGCGGAGCCCATTCCGAAACCAAGGCTCCAGCAGCACTACCTGATTAGAACCTTGCAGTACCGAGATCCACTGATTCGCCGTGGAGGGGCTAACACCGACATCACGGGCCAAATCAGCCTTATTTAACAGCTGGCCAGAGCGGAGAGCACATGCTCGCAAAAATCTCTCAAAATCCCGCAGACTACTTACATTCAGCAACGCCCGAACATCCCGCTCCAGATAGGTGGTTATATAAGAGCGATAGTACCGTGGAGCATCCAAAGCCCCGTTTTCATATAGCTCAGGATACCCCCCTCTGAATACAAGCTCCTCGATCGGGGCGGAAATTCCCGCGGCTCTAAGCTCTGCGACCGACAGAGGTTCGAGTTCAGCGACTTCCACCCGTCCGGCCAATGACTCAACGACCCCTTGCATCAACGAGAACTTCTGCGATCCAGTCAGCACAAACAATCCCCGCTCCGTCCGTCTATTATCAATTACTGCCTTGATGTGCCGAAACACGGCCGGTGCGTACTGCACTTCATCAATAATCAGCGGGGGTGGATACCGTTGGAGAAATGCATCAGGATCTCGTTCCGCCAAGGCGGCTTCCGAGGGAAGGTCAAGAGATACATACCGATAGTCGGGTAGCATGCGCCGAATAAGAGAGGTCTTACCCGTCTGCCGGGCCCCAGTGAGGATGAGTGCTGGGCGTTGCTGCAACGCGGCAATGATTTGATTATGTATAATTCTCGGAATCCACATATGCAAATAATACGATCACATCGTACAATTTGCAAGCAGCTAATTTTACGGTGCAAATCGGCGCTCTCGCCGGGCTATGCGAACTCCAAGATGAGGGGAAATTAGTTATCGTAACTGCCTACTGTTAGCACCTACTGCTGGGTTTTAGCTATTAGTCATAGTCGGGTTAACGATACGTCACATTGCATGTCGTTTGTTCATACAATAGACACATGAAGGTAATTCGTTGGAACCTTGCAAAGAATGAGCAGCAGAGCCGAGAGCGAGAGGTTTCATTCGAGATGATACTGGTATCATTAGCCGAGGGTGGGTTGCTCGATAATCTGGTTCACCCTAATAGTGAGAGGTATAAAAACGAACGGATCATGGTGGTTAAAATCGTAAATTACGTCTACCTCGTTCCCTGCAGAGAGAACGATGAAGAGTTGTTTCTTAAGACGATAATCCCGTCACGGAAAGCAACTAAGCAGTATGTTGATAGAGGTGGGTAATATGAGCCGAGACAAGCACGATGAAGATGAGATTCTTAAGTCTTTTGACGATGGCGAATGGCAATCTGTTGATGATCCACACCGTCGTATCGATCTAAAGGAATACGCTCGCGCTACTCTTCTCAAAGACAAGCGGATCACCTTGAGGTTGTCTTCTGGTGATTTGATGGCAATTCAGTCGATAGCCGTCGAGGAAGGAATTCCATATCAAACACTCATCTCGAGTATCGTACACAAGTACGTCACGGGGCGGCTTGTGGATAAGCGGAATTAGAGAGGCTCGCACAGGGTTGCAAGCTTGAAACGGATCGACGGGACCGGGGCTCCCTTCAGGTAACCAGGGATCGAATTAAAGAGATGTTCGATCGGCTATCGCACGTCAGGGGCAGTAGCGCGACTGCTATCTATCATTACATAGGGAAAACCTTCGGCGTGTCTGTTGAGACCGTTGTACTCCTTGTTCGAGCGTTATGGGCTCTTTGCTTTGTCAGCCTCTATTCGAAAGAGGGGCTAAATCGCTTCATAGCCCAATGGAATGCGGAGCGAAACCTGATTGAGCTTTGCACGGCGGGAAGCAAAGCAGATACCGAACTCGGTGGCGATCCCAACCAAAGCACACCTCAACGGAACAGGTGGGCAAAACTCTTTTTTCATATAAGCCCGTCCGCCGAGGAATCTGTTTCTAACGGTGAGACGGGCGAACAAGGCAACCACTCATACGATCGCTTTCGGCGAAAGGGTGGGAGCAGTGAGGGGGTATCTGAGGCTCTCGTACGATACGATTAAGAGTAGATTGATAGCGGGTGAGTTTCCTATGATCATCAGCGCGATAAAACGGGCTGCTCGGGGAACTGATCGCGCATACTCAATTATCGATCGGCTCCAGTCAGAGCAGATAATCCGCCAAGCTGCAAACGGACGGTGCGAACTTCGCTGAGGAGGGATGTAGCGGGAATGAGCGTTATTCTCGTCCCTCACATTTTTTTTGAGAACATTACTCGTTCGATACCTCTCATGCCGTCGCAACAGGTGGAGTTCGCGCAATCTCCTCGGCTATAAGTATTTTTCTGATAGTTTCAAACAGAGGCCCCCCGCCTTGTTTCCTTTGCAGATAGTTCCGATACAGGAATTCGTTGGCATTTTTGATCGCACGCTCCTCAAGGTCTCGCCCCTCTTCCTCAGTCATCGAAGCAAGCACTCGGGTTACCTCTCTTTCACGTTCCTCATCAGCCGATGATAGTTGCGGTTTAAAAGGCACTACCTGCGCGACAGATCGGGTATCGTTCTTTTTTGGCGAGGGGGTGACCTTCTTGCGCTTTGGTGTGACAGGAAAATCGTTCCTGATTGCACTTACCAAAAATCCTGCTGGGTTGCGTGACATGCGGGAGTCGTTCTTCGCAAGCAGCTCATCGTGTAACGATACCTTTTCCTGAATAGTGGTTTCTGAAAAATCAGCAACTATCTGTTTTGCTACGCCAGTCGAAACTCCCCGTGATTCAAGCGCATCAAGGACTAATGGCCTGTTACTGACAACATTTTGGTTAGCGGTATTTGCGACGAGTGAGGTACGACCGGCCCCTTCCTTGATAAGGTTAATCTCCCAACAACCCCGCGAAACGCTCACAAAACGCTCTGTTGCGGAAAGTGGCTGAAGGAACTGCGCACGTTCCAGCTCCTCAATGGCGGGGACAAGGCGGCGCTTAATCTCACCATTGTGATAATTCCGTGAAAGCCCAACATGGTCGAATGCAAATTCTTTGAGTTTGAATCGGAGAGAATCACGATGGTAAAAACGCTTATCAAGAAAGCGATATATGCGCTTTGCAACTGGGGAAGAAAGACTCTTGTAGAGCGAGAAGTCGAGCTGCTTGATATATCCTGCCTTAAAACTGGAGAACACCACGTCGTTCCACACGAATGATGAATAGCCAGCCGTTGGATCTTGCTCAGCTGACCGCATCCGCGAGTAACGTCGCTCCCTATCGAGAATTGTTACGTTATCAAGGATGTGAAATTTTTCATCTACCCAACAATTCTCCTCCTTCGACCACCATGCCTTGTCGTAGTAAAGGGTAACTCCCAACCACCGACTAAGACTCTCCGATATCCTTTCGTACGACTTACTTTCGTTCCGCCAATCTAACAACCTGATGAGCTGATACCGGGTGAAGTAGACTTTTTTTTCTTCAAATCTGCGCGCGTGAGAGAGCTGAATCAACCCGAGCAGCACTTCATCATCGAGAGCCGTTGGGAGCCCAAACATTTCAGAGCCCGATATGGTGAGGGTGCGGGTGGTTTGTGACTGCTTGCCCCGATCGAAGATCCGGTCCTGAAACACCAATGTCTTTTGACCAACGGGAATCGTGTCGGAAACCGAGGAAATCGGAAACTCCGCGAAGTTCATCTCGTCGCGAAAGTCTAGCGGGAGGGTGAATTCGTCATCGGTTGGAAAGGAAGCCATGAATATATCCAATCAAAAAAAGAGCATCAACATCAGAGGCTGTGATGTTGTTTATTTATTAAGTTATTTATGATCATATAGTTATGTTGAAAATTCGTTAGTAAAATTAAGACGTTACAAGGGCTTTTCGTGTCTCAAATCCCGGTATCGGGGCGTCTTTCGTGCTCCAAATCCCGGTAGTTCCGTGTCTCAAATCCCGGTAGTTCCGTGCTCCAAATCCCGGTATCGTGAGATCGTTCCGTGTCTCAAATCCCAGTATCGCCCTCCCACCGGTTCTTTTCGGGAAAGCCCTCGGATTTGGCTTCCCAGGAAGCGTGATAGTCAGACCATCGTTCCATCAGCTCAATTACTAACGGGACTAACAGGCTGACACAAGACATAAAGTGCACATTTATTTCTTGTCGTTATGCCGATAACGCGATAACGAAGGGAGTCGCGTTATCGCGTTATCTCGTTATCGGCTTATCGGCATCAAGGAATATCGGCGTTACGGGATGGTATATTAGTCGTAAAAACAGCTAGTTGTAATTCGGCTTATCGCGATAACGCGATAACGCGATAACGAATGGACGGCATATCGGCATCCGTCGTGGGTGCCAAATAGAGAGATAATTTTTTTACTATTCTTAGGATAATGGTGTTTGGGAAATATGCTTTTTTAAGTGTAGATAGCGATAGGTGTTAGCTCGCTTCTCAGACAAGGGGGCGGCGGCGCGGGGGTGTGATTGAGTTGGGAGGACGGCGCGGGTGTTAGAAGATTCAGTCTTCGTTTGATCGAATTAGGTATAGGCCCATCTTGTCGAGGATGTATGGTGCCAGTCTCGCCCCCTCCTCTGACATGAAAGATCCTCAGCTTCAGATAGCGAGCCGACCGTTCCCTTGCAGATTGTTTGCCGTTAACGCGATTTGCCGTTCTCGGCTTATCGCGTTAACGGCAAATGTGTGATAACGAGATAGGGCGACAAGGGTACACGCGATGACGGCATGACGGCATGACGCGATGACGCGAGGTGCCGATAAGCCGATAACGGAAGAACGCGATATGCCGAAGACGCGAGAACGCGTTAACGGCGCTGGTCGAGGCGGAGGATTTGGTTTTCGTGTGCGGGTTGTTTAGTGTTGCCGAGATGCCGATAACGTATTATCGTCTCAAGGAGATGTGGGGGGCTGAACGACACTGGAGAGGGGGATGAGCGAGGAACGGAATGGGTTCGTTATAGCGGTTGGTAACCAGAAAGGGGGGGTAGGTAAGACCACCAATACTGTCCATATTGCCCGGGCGCTGGTGGAGCGGGGGAGACGGGTGCTTGTCGTAGACCTTGACATGAACCACGGAGCAACTCGGCACTTCGGCGTGGAGCCTGAGGCCTTTATGGGGTCGTACGAGATGATGGTGGGTGACGAGCCTGCGGAAAATCTCGTGTTAAGTCACGACTCTAAGGAGGAGGGTGTGCACCTTCCGGCAGGCCTCGAAATAATTCCTGCTGCCCGAAAGCTCGAGGGAATCGATAAGGCGATTTCCAGCCGGAGCAAATTCATAACGCCGCGCGATGTTTTGAGAGCGCCCATAGATAGACTACGGGCCAGATATGATTACATTTTTCTCGATACGGCCCCGAACGCGACGCTTCCCACGCTTGCGGCCTACATGACTGCCGACTTTTTCATACTCTCGGCAATGCCTGACCCCTTCGCTATCGCGGGTCTTAACGATGCCCTGCGCGATATCACAGATGCTCGGGGGCGGGGCAATCCAAATCTGAAATTGCTTGGGGTGGTTGTGTCTGGAGTCGATAAGCGCACGACGCTCGCCAACACACTCTCTGAGTTTGTCGAGACATCGTTTAAGACCGGGCAGGATAGTGAATCTATTAAGTTCCGCACCTCGATAGGACGGTCAACTGTAATCCCGCAAACTCAAAAAGTGGGGAAGACGCTCTTTGAGACCCACTCAACCCACAAGATTACCGACGAGTATCGGGCGTTGGCCGAGGAGATAGAGGGAAGGCTTTCATTGGTTGCGGGGTCTAGGATTCGGCCGAACGCAGAAGGTGGTACGGTGTTAAATGGCTAAGCGAGCAGTTGATAACACCCCTTACCGCCCTTTGTTGGACTCACATCTTGTCTCTGCAGCCATCGGACTAGCCCCCAGCGCGCCGATGCAGGAAGAGAGGGCGCCAGTCAAGAAGGTTGTTGCTCCGGTCGTCGACTCCGTGATCAGTGAGTCTACGGCGCCGATTCTGCCTTCGGACCGGCTCGGTGTTTCCCAACCGGCAAAGCAGCCGGTCGCGAACCAGGCCCCGATAGTTGAGAAGTTCGATCAAGAGAAGCGAATTTTGTTCACTCGGTCGGAAAATCAGGCACTTGACCGCCTTGTTTTCTCGTTGGCCTGTCGACTCAACACTCAGGTTAAGACCAGCCACCTCATTCGTGCGGTCGTTAGCCTCCTCCTGTACGCCGAAGACGAGATCGACAAGCGGGCAGGTGAGGTGGGTGCTCTTACTCGTCCCCCCAACGGAGATCCAAAAGCACTTCAGCGATTTGAGCGAGAGTTGGCTTCCATCGTTTCAGCTGCTTTGCGAGACGCTGGCCCCCTCCGCGAGGCATAGGATAGCGCCACCGTTTATCCGTTAAGCGGAGCCCCTCGGTCGAGCGGGGCTAGGGCTTCTCTTTTCCCAGCAGAAGGCGTAGGACCGTTTCAACGATGGTGTGCCATCGCTCTTCGCGGTCATCATGTGGTTTAGCCCTCCCCCGTAAAGAGCTGCCCCGGAAAGGGGAGTTTCGCCCATCCGGCCTCAAAAGAGCGAGCCATTGTCAAGGCGGCGTTCAGTTTGTCTCAGCTTGAGAAGCGTGGGACCTTATGAAATCAGCAAACTCAAAATCGGAATGCCTCTTGCCTCGTCAAGAGAGTCACAAAAATCTGATACTATCACACTAATTGTTATAGTATGGCCTTGAGGGGGACGAGAAACGTCACAGGAGGCGAGTCGTGCATATTTACAAGAAGTAAGTGGTTTACGCGGTTCGCGGACAGAGAGGGTATCACTATGCGAAGCGGTTGGGGCGGTAGAGCAGGGAATGATTGATGCCGATTTGGGGGGAGGTGTTATCAAGCAGCGGGTGGCGCGGACCGGCGGTGGAAAATCGGGAGGTTATCGAACGATCACTCTTTATCGCAAGGCGGATATTGCCTTCTTTGTGTACGGATTCTCCAAGAGCGACCGTGAAAACGTTACCCGTCAGGAGTTGCAAGGCTTCAAGAAGCTAGCCGGGGAAATGCTCAAAATGACCGAGATGGATATCGAGAGGCTGATCAAGGCTGGGCACTTAGAGAGGGTGAAATCCAATGGCTAAGACAAAAGCGAAGCAATACAAAAGCGACGCATTTGCCGCTATTCACGAGACGGTCACGGGGCTTTACGAGACCGGCATCATCGATAAGCAGACGATGCAGCAGCTTGACGATTCATGCCTTACTCCTGTCACCGAACTTACCGCAAAGGAGATTCGGGAAATCCGCGAACACGAGCAGGTTAGCCAATCAGTATTTGCCCTCTATCTGAATGTGTCTCCGAACTCCGTTAGCCAATGGGAACGCGGAGAGAAGAAACCCGCAGGTCCCTCCCTCAAGTTACTGTCCCTGGTGAAAAAGAGGGGCCTCGCTTCGGTAGCCTAACGAGGTCGGGTTCGTCTCCGCGTACCAGTATTCACGCCGGGCCAATCGGCGGCTGGACCGATAATGTTCTCTTGTATCAATGATTTAGGTGGCTAATTGTAGCACTTTGCGGTGAAGCGGTATCACCGAAGGGAGCAAAGGTTCAGGTCTTCTCCGGTCCTGGCATCAGCCGTGGCACCGATTCAGCGATTGTGGCGAGCTCTTTTGCGGGGAGGCGCAAGAGAGCGACCAGACCTGCTCGAAGCACCTCGCTCTGATTGAGCATCCGCGCCTCTGTCTGATAGTTAATCCGATTGGTTATCTCCTCAATAGCTCGAAGGTCTGTCTGGGTCAGAGATATGGAGCGAACAATGCGCCGTGTTTTTGGGCGACGGGCAGGAGGAGAGTCAGGCATGGCAGCTTCCGTGGAACAGGTGTGACTACAACTGGCGGTCGTGGAACGCTGATGAGTAAAAAGAGGAGTAGGTTTTCAATTGTTCCACAGTTCTATAACTAATTGATACTACACGCCTATATTCGTGGAACATGTGCTAGAGAACCCCCAAAAATCACCCTCAAATACCACCAAAAAAGGGCGTGGAACATACCTTTTAGCGGTCTTTCCTATATAGTGTATTACAGATTGTTTTTATAGGGTTTGCAAGGGGTTAACTTCTCTTTAATGTCCGATAAAGTTGAGTTATCGGACACTAAGAATGGGAAGGCGTTTGAGGGGGAGAGGGCGGGTTTTTTGGGGGGTTTTAATGACCAGGTCAATGGGGCATAACGAATGACACTATTAACTGGAAGTCTATCTCAAATAATCTTTACGCGGACTTTATTGAGAGCCAAGTGGGTGTTCGAGTAACCCGTGTCCAAGGTTTAGGGCCAAGGATGAGATCCGCTCCGGACGAGAGAGAAACTGCTGAGTTGTCTGCCGCACTTGCGCCAAAGCGCTCTCGACTCGAGGCGATTAATGAGAAGTCATGGGTCATGAATTTCCCGGATTCGGATAGGGATATCGATCACAAAGATATTTTTATCGATTCGTATGCCAAGCGATTTCAGAAAAGGAGAGTGTGTAACAAATAATTAGTGCGGACTCTACGCGCCGTATATTTAAACCTTGGACCTTACCTCTATGTCTCTGAGGTATAGAGCGAATGGGGCACAAAAAAAGGAGTACATTGCCAATTTTGGCAATGTACTCCTTAATACCATAACCTGACTCAACCGTGAGGCGTCAATCTTTGATCGCCTTGAGGATCATCGATTCGATGTCCCCGTTCAACTCCGTTACCGGCGTTGTGTCGACGAGGTCAAAGCCCACTGCGGACTCGATTTTGTCGTCGAGTAGCTTGAGGTACCTAGTCCCGTCCGGATCATCGCCCACCTGGATGAACCAGATGGTGAATGTTTCGTCGGGAAGGCTCTTCGCCTTCATGAAGTCGGCAGCCCTTTTAATCTCTCGCACGACCGCCATCTCGTCATCGGGAACTCCATCCGTCAGGACGATGCCAAACGAAGGCTCGATGTCGGCCTTCTGACAAATGAATCGGTCGACCATGTATCGCACTGCCAAGTGGAGCGGTGTACCGCCGAAGGGACTTACCTTGCGGAAAATCTCCCTGACAGCCCTTTCGTCGCTCTGATTTTCGAACGATTCCAGGTGGCCGCATTGAAACAGAACAAGATCGATGCCGTCCGGATCGCTTTTGGCTACCTCTTCAGCGAGGGAAATGGCGATTTCCTCGACGGCCTTCCATCGAGTTCCGGAGAACCCGGCACCGGCCAGACTTTTCATAGATCCACTTCCGTCGATCAGAAGATAATAGTTCCTTTGAGCAAGGGCCATGACAAAAAATGTTTGGACTCTTGAAGAGTAGCATTTCAACTCGCTATTCACAATAATCAGATCGAATATTTTTCTCAAACCTCTAATACAAACATCTTCCCCAAAATTATCGACACCAGTCAACGACGCGCTTACCCCATCTCTCCCGGAGAACGTTCAATCAACCCCTCCTTCATTTCTTACGGGAGGGGTTATTTCTATTTCTAACCCTCATTGACCCAATTGAGTAACAGATTCAAAACGCCAAAAAGTGTATTGGACGGATGTTGAGGCATCCGTCCAATAGGTTGACCTTCTGTTAAAACCGAAGGGGGGCCAAGCAGAATTATGGCCTGAAATGAGCGAACAGCTCGTCAATCTCGTCCGGTCCATCATCACCATGCGATCCGTTGTGGGGAGGTGATGGCGTACCGCTTTGATTGAATAGCCTATCTACTGCATCTCTACCATCAGGTGAAGATGCGGGAGAGCTCGGCCTTGGTGTGCGAGCGGGTGCCGCACCTTTTTTGGGAGAGGTTTCCGCACGAAAATCAGCAAAGAGCTGATCAATCGGATCTTCCGATGGAGGTTTTGGCACACTCGGAGACTTTGCTACCGGCGATGAGTCGGTTGTGAACTGCGGAGGTCCACTCCCTTTATCCTTAATCGACTGAGGAGTCTCAAAAGGCTTCCGATCGACCACAAGGCAAAAAATCTCTCCCAAGAAAGCGAAGGATTCGCCCTTTTTACGGAGGAATCTTTCGAACTCTGAGATGGCTTCCGCGCGCGATGCAGTTTTGTTGAGGCAAAGCTCCAATCCCTCGTGGGCGGCTCGGAGCTTTGCCTGAGCCGCAGCATCAGCGCCGAGCAGATTGACGAGTTCTGCTATTTCAAGGGCAGAAACAATGGAGGCGATGGCGTCGAAGATCGCGCCATCGTCGGCCATCGTCATGTGCTCGAGGCCGAAGCATGCACAGACTTCTTGAATTTGTCCCATAACCTTTGAGAGTAACAGTCCAACATATTAGGCTACTTGAACCGGCTAGTCGAGCACCGCTTGGATGAGGCTGAGATAATCCCGCTTTACGATCCGGAAAGTTCTACTGTGGAAGTTGTTGGTTGTATTGCGTCCCAGATCCGGGCTCTTCAGCTCAAAATATTGATTAGTGAGCGTTCCTTGCGATAGACTTGTCCTTGGTACACCAGGTTCAGTAATGGTTTTTTTTAAATTCGTTGATCGATTGATAGCGGTGCTTGTCCCGCTTGTTTCGCTGTTCCTCGTTTGGAACTTCCGGCTTGCGCCAACGGCGTGGTTGGCGACCTTGCTACTTGTGGAGGGATTTATAGCCTCCTTTGTGTGGCCCGGTTTGTGGTCGCGCGTTTGGAAGGCGCTTGGAGAGCGACGGGTTCAGCTTGGTATCGTCGCGAGTTCAGCCTTTATAATCGTTCTTGTGCTTTCCGGGGTTACCGCTGCGGTCGCAGCTGCCCACGAAGCGCCTGAGAATGAGTTCGGCTCGTGGGGGGAATGGTTAAACATAGCTATGGGGTTGCCACTCACAGTGATCAACACCGTGATTGCGTGGCAACTGTTCCGGGTGACGAGAGTCCTAACCCTGAATACGGTCCTCACCGACCTGTACGACAGCATATTCGCACGAATATGCCCCGATGGTCGTGTTCCCGACTTCTCACCCTACACCTCGCGAATTGCTACTGAGCAGATTCGTGTGATGTTGCTCCGGAGTCTCGGAGCCATTAAGCCCGAGGAGTTGGCGCAGCTATTTCACACCCTCACCGAGGTCTTTGCCCTCCAGGTGATAGACTTCAATGGTGCGGCGGGTCAGCATGCGGTCGATAGACGAGGACTTCCTCAATGTCGGCCCTACATCGATCCGCGAGAGGAGGCCTTCAATAAGCCGCCTGAAGTCGTGAGATTCATCAGGCTGCATACCCTCACTCCCCTGCTAACCGGCAGGAAAGTGACGGGGGACCTCAAGGGGTGCGATTTCAGTTGGGCTTCGTTTGAGGTTGATTTCTCCGATTCCGACCTTCGGGATGTTAACTTCATTAGTTCGGTTCTTACCCGCTGTGCCTTTTGTAATTCCGATCTTCGTGATCTTAGAGTTCGGCTCTCAGAGCGCGAACTAATGGAAGCAAGGTCTCACGGTTGTGCCGATGTGGAAAAGCAGTGGTTTGCGCGGTTTATCGACTGCGATTTCACCGGAGCAAGGATGACTCCCGAGCTTTACGGTTTTCTCGAGAAAAACGGCTCAGGAAACAACATCAATGAGGCAATCATCTGCCTCCCTGATGGCAACGAGGTTACCGCCAAAAACTGGCGGAGGACAGACCTCAACACTTAAGCGTTCAGCGCTTAAGATGACATGGGAGCGGCAATGCCCCTCCCATGTCTCCTTTTTGTTTAAGCGATAATCGCTTCAAAATAGTTTCAAGAAACAAGGAAATCTCACTCCGGTACAGAACCTCACCAATATCATTAGGAAACCGTTGGGCAGTTATCGTGCTCATCGGTATGTGCTGATCTCTCTCCAAATATCGTGAATCAGGCACGTTTTAACCATTTTGAGATTAGTCAGCCTCTCATCCTCTCATCGGTGCAGATCTTTCGAGGAATAGATTTATTCGATATCGCGATTTTCACCTCATTTTTTATTTTTGGCGTTAAGTGGACTAGCTTTTTAAGATGGAATAAAATCCTTTGGCACTGGTTTTTCAAAAGGATGACCAATTCTCTTGAGGCAACCCAAAAAGAGCGATTCTCGTTCAGAGCCCTCGGCCCAATGTTTTATCTGCTGGTCGCTTCGGCCGGTGGGTCGATAGTTTTGGAAGTGACCGAAGCTGATCCTCGGATCAGTTTCGTAGTGGCTTTCATCTGCGTAATTTGCCTAGCAAAAATGCTGGGCGATGCGACAGAAGTCGTATCGAGTCGTGTGGGCTCGGGTTTAGGAGCCGTGCTGAACGCTACGTTCGGCAATGCAACCGAGCTCATTCTCGGGATTTTTGCGATCAAAAAGGGTCTCTTCCCCTTGATGAAGGTCTCTATTATAGGAGGAGTTTTCGGTAACCTTCTGCTCGTCGGCGGTCTGAGCCTCCTCCTTGGAGGTCTCGTCAGTATCGCTGGCCGCAATAGTCGTCAGCTCAGTGTTCACTTAAGCGCTGCGCAGATGGGATCCACCGTTCTCTGGACAGGGGCGGCGATCCTACTGATTCCTTCTGTTGTGGGAGTTCTCCACCTTGAGGGGTTTGGCGATGTGCCGACCGTGGTCGCCGCACTCGCGTGCCTTGCGACCTACGGTGTGTTCCTCGGATATTCCCTCGTCACCGATGCGGAATCCTTCGAGGAGATCGCGGCGAGTGATGGAGAGGATGAGGGGGAAGGCGGCTACGGCTGGCCTACCTTCGTCTGGGTGTTGTTCCTGGGGCTCATTGCCGCAGGTGTGGGCCTCGAGTCCGACTTCTTCGTCGGAGTTATCGAGCCTGCTGCTCAGAGTGTGGGTCTTCGAGAGGGTTTTGTCGCCTTCGTGATTGTCGCCCTTGCTGGCGGTATCGCAGAGCACTGGTCCAGTATCAGTTCCGCGATGTCGGGTAAGATGGCGCTGGCCTCGGGCATCGTCGTTGGATCTTCGATCCAGCTGATGCTGTTCGTTTTGCCAGTGTTCTCCATCTACTCGATGGCAATCGGTCAACCGGCCGATCTTGCCATCGATCCGATCCACGGAGTCCCTTTGTTGATCTCATTTTTCTTGTGGGACAAGGTTTCGCAGGATGGGTCATTCAACTGGGCCGAAGGTGGCCTCTTAGTCATCGTAGCCCTCCTCACCTGGAGTACGATGTTCTTCGTTGGGTGAGTAACACCTTCCCAACCATCGTTGAGGGTGAGTCATGCTGGGTTGTTTTCTCTGTGAGGAACAACCCAGCTCTTTTTTATCTAGCGCAATTTTCTCATTTAATGGATATTCCACCGCAACATAAAAAACACCCAACTAATCAATCAAATTAATTGACGTTTCCGCCTATTTGGGAGTTTTTTTCTGATGTACACATTAGGCCTTATTACCTCTACCCCTTACCTCTATACCCCCTTACCTCTATACCTCTGAGGTGTAGAGGTTCAGGAAAAACGGCTGCCGGGTTTAGATAGCACTCCTGGGGGTTGCTGCGGCTTGCGGGTATTTGTCACCGAGAGAGCAGTTCAACGTAGGCCTTATAGCTGTAGCTCCGGTTCTTTCTCTGGCCGGTCATTTCGTCCACGATGCCCAACTCTTCCAGTACCTTGACCGCCGCCGTTGCAGTGGGGAAGCTGGTGTCCAGCTGCTGACGCACGCGTTCGATGGTGAAGCGCGGCATCATCGGCAGCATCTCGAACAGCCGGTAGCTCGCCGGGCCAGCCTTGGTGGATTGTAACAAACGCCTACGGTCGGTGGCCACAAGGCTGGCGACCTCAATGATGTTTTTCTCTGCGTCACCCGCAGCCGTGGCTACGCCTTCCAAAAAGAACGTGATCCAAGACTCCCAATCGCCATCCGTGCGGATGGCGGAGAGCCGACGGTAGTACTCCGCCTGGTGTTGCTTTAGGTAGCCGCTGAGGTACATCAAGGGTTCGGACAACAATCCCCAATGTTCAAACAGAGCGGCGATCAGTAGTCGCCCGATGCGTCCGTTGCCGTCTAGAAAAGGGTGGATGGTTTCAAATTGCGCATGGATCAGAGCCACCTTGACCATTGGTGGCAAATCCGTCGCCGTGTCATGAATGAACCGCTCCATGTCGGCCAGCAGCGTGGGAACGTGGTCCGGCGGTGGCGGAACGAAAACCGCATTGCCGGGTCGTGTGCCACCGATCCAGTTTTGTGACCGGCGCAACTCCCCGGGTTGCTTACCTGCACCACGGGCCCCGTCAAGCAGGCGACGGTGGGCTTCGCACAATAGTCGCACGCTGATGGGCAGCCCTTTGGGATCGCGCAGTTGCTCCTGCGTCCAGCGAAAAGCACGGAGGTAGTTGGTCACTTCCTCCACATCCTCGGTGTTGCTGACCTTGAAGCCTGCTTCTTCGTCGAACAGGTCGGTGAGCGTGGCCTGTGTGCCCTCGATCTGCGACGTGAGCAGGGCTTCCTTGCGGATGGCGCTGTACAAAAGCCAGTCCACCGACGGCACCAGCCCCGATACTCCCGCCAAACGCGCAAGTGCCAGTTCGGCTTGCCGATTCAGCTCGGTGAACACCTCAGGTAGCAGGGCGGGATCAGACGGCGGCAAGGCATGGGGCACGAATGCACGCACCGACTCGCCCAGCGTCGTGGAAATCGAATAGGTCCCGCTGGTACGTGCCATTGAAAGCTACCTTTAGTTGAATGAGGTTAAATTAAAACATTCTTTAATACCAAAGGCAACAATTAAAGATGTGTTTAATTGGTCGTGATGCGTTACTTCTCTCCAAACCAGCTTCTAACCGAGCTATTAGTTCAGCCTGTTCGATTGCGAGGTCAATCCACTCATCAATGAGTGCCTTATACGCAGGATTTGAACGACGGTGAGCGGTAAGTTTACCCCTCCCTTTTACTCCGCCAGCCCTTTAGTGCGGCCTTTCAGCCTTTTACCGATACACCCCGAGCGCCTTTACTTGCTTAACTCTCGATAGCGCTCGCTTCACGCCTGTCTTGGCCCGTTCAAATGAGCTTGCCTGCTGTGCGGTGTTCAGAAGAGCTGCCGCCCCTCTGAGATGTCAGCATCGCCCGTTGCAACTTTTGAGACGCAAATTGCGGCGTGCTGCAACAGTGAACATTGGGAAATACGTGGGGTTGCAGTAGCACTTCTTGCCTCTGACGAATCGATTGGTCGACGGCATATCCCAAGATTTGAGCACATGATGAGGTGGGATGATGACCCGGATGTACAAATTGCGGCTCAAGACGCCGTTCATTTTCTTAAGCCTGGATATGACGAGGGTAGTGATAACGGCGCGATAGCTAGTGCCGAGCATATCCAAAGAGTGTCAAATCAAGGTATTCGCGCGAGGTTAAAAACTTTCCTCCGTCAAACAACGGGATGGTTTCGAGGAGGCATCACCCAATCTGCGGACTAAGAGCACCCGCCAGCCCGACAAATTGGCGATAGGCCGATTTCTGAAGATTGAGTCCGGTACAATTATCGTAAATGTTCACCCCTATAATGTTCAACAACCTCCCATAACCCCTCAGGGGTGGCGGGCGAATATCCGCCGGGGGCGGCAACTACCTATTCAGTAAAAAACTGCTGACGCACGTACCGACTCTTCAGGGGGTTTTAAGGTGAGGCACGTCGAGGGAACCTCTTACTGGGTCTACCTTTCTTGTTCCCTGGTCCAAAATGCGGAGCACTCACCAGTTCTTTATTTGCCGCCACGCCAGATTCATTCTGTTGATATCCAACATGATGAATTTCTTTA
>Ga0114972_10000655_pt1 | contig 25677 bp, 22 predicted proteins | sample M_140807_EF_Meta_FD_87354 | JGI IMG/M metagenome (GOLD analysis project Ga0114972, IMG submission 87354) | Freshwater microbial communities from Lake Montjoie, Canada to study carbon cycling - M_140807_EF_MetaG | ecosystem: Environmental > Aquatic > Freshwater > Lake | place: Lake Montjoie...
CCGACGATCCTGGAAATTTCCACATATCGATACTACGGTCACAGCGTTGCCGATGCCAATGCCAAGAAATACCGTTCTCCCGAGGAAATTGAAAATTACAAGAACAACCACGATCCGATCAACACCTTCCGCAACCGGCTGATCCACGAGGGCGTGATCAATCAGGAGCAGGCCGATGCGATCAACAAAGCGGCGGCCGACGAGGCGGCGGCTGCGGTGGTTTTTGCCGAGCAGTCGCCGGCCCCGACCGTGGAGTCGATCATGGACGATGTCTATTGGGAGGTTGACAACAAGACCGCCGCCGGCGCGACCGGCCGGCATTTTTTCAATGACTGATTCTGATTACTATAAACCTAGTAATTCAGCCGCCACGCCTTTTCCGACAATTTCATTCCATCATTCAGCATGCGCACATTGACATACAGAGAAGCACTCCGCGAGGGACTCGACGAGGAACTTGCCCGCGATGAAAACGTCGTGATCATGGGCGAGGAAGTGGCCCAGTACAACGGAGCCTACAAGGTGACCGAGGGGCTATGGAAAAAATGGGGCGACAAGCGGGTCGTTGACACACCGATCTCGGAGGCGGGATTCATCGGCATGGGCATTGGCGCATCGATGCTCGGCGTGCGGCCGGTCATGGAATTGATGTTCTGGTCGTTTCACTCGGTGGCTTTCGATCAAATGGTCAACAATGCCGGCTGCGTGCGCTACATGTCGGGCGGCTTGATCCATTGTCCGATCGTGGTTCGCGGTCCCGCCAATGGAGGCACGGGCGTGGGTGCGACGCACTCGCACATTCCCGAAGGGCTGTTCGCTGCTTTCCCCGGTCTCAAGGTGGTGGCTCCAGCGACACCCGCAGATGTGAAAGGCCTGATCAAGGCATCGATCCGCGACAACGACCCGGTGTTTTTCATGGAGAACACGCTTCTTTACGGAACCACAGGCGAAGTGCCGGATCCCGCGGAAGGGGATTTTGTGATTCCTCTTGGCGTGGCGGATTTGAAGCGTCAGGGCACGGATCTATCGTTGATCGCTCACGGACGATCGGTGCTGCACGCCTTGGAAGCGGCGGAAACACTGCAAAAAGAGCACGGGATCTCCTGCGACGTGCTCGACCTGCGCACCATTCGTCCGCTCGACCAGGAGGCGATTCTGACCAGCGTCCGCAAGACCCACCGGGCTGTGTTGGTTGATGAGTCCAAAGCTTTCGGAGGTGTTTCGGCGATGGTGGCCACCTTGATTCAGGATCACTGCTTTGACGACCTCGACGCCCCGGTCAAGCGGGTTTGTTCGATCGATGCCCCGGCGATTTATTCGCCGTTTGTGGAAAACGAGCAACTGCCCAACGCCCGCCGGATTGTCAGCCAGGTATTGTCGATCGCCTGAGGTTAGATGAATCTTTTGGAAAAATCATTTTTATCGTTGACCTGACCCGTCCTTTATCGATTAGAATCGCGCCGACATGAAAAACCATTTCCTCTGCTCGCTCCTTGCCGTCACCACTCTGGGTCTCTCATCGTGCTGCTGTCTTTTCAGCGGTAGCAACAACAAATACACCACGACGGAAACCCGCATTTGCGGATACAAGACGGTGAAAAAGGAGGTTCCTGTTTCCGGCAAAGGATCCAAAGGTGGCATGCTCACGGAGACCGTGACCGTGAAAGAGCCGATTTACAAAGAGGTGAAGAAGAAACAGACCATCAAGTGTGTTCGCACCTATTGCCCCAAAAGCGGCCCCTGTGGTTCCACCAGTGACGAATTGATCCGCATGTCTTCGGATCAAGGCAGCACGGGCAGTCCTCATATCGGTTTGGTACCGACCATGAAGGTCCTGGCACCGTAAGGTATTTTTGGCAACGACTTCTTGTCACACGCACGGTGCATACCGTGCGTTTTTTTTTGGAGCGTTCCATGGGAAGGAGAAATTTTTTCCGAAAGTTCCGGTGGTGGCAGCATACGTCGGATCATGAGGTCCCTAACAGATTCACCGGAATTGTTTGCGGACGCCAAAAAGTGCGGAATGATCCTAAAGTTCGCAGTTGGAATTGCAGAATTTCTCTTAAAGCCTTGTAGAACATGGGCTAGAGAGGAAATACGATTCGTTTTTCGTTTCACCTAATGGGTGAAAACATGGCAAAAATGGATTTTGCATGCTGGTAACGCTGCATCAATGGTTTGAAGACGAAATCAATCGCACTTGAGCCTATTTCAGCGTTGTAACTGCGGTTTCTAGGATCATTGGGCACTCGTCAATGTGGGCGAGATGCACACATAGACTTGATGAGGCAATGATTCCGAGGTCTAACCGCGAATCATGATCTGCGGGTCAATATTCAGGCTTACGGCACGTGCACAGGCTCGCACTACCGGATCCCGTTTCCGGCTCAGTTCTTGTCGCGTTTTTTCCTGCCGCCTTGCAGATGTTCTTCGGCCGACTTGCGGGCCTGGGTGATTTCGGCGGGGGTGAGCAGATAGCCTTGTTTGCCACCGCCCATCAGTCGACCTTTGGGTTCGTCTTGTTTCGACGGGTGTTGCAGGGTGAGACTGTGACCCAGTTCATGGGCCATCGTTCGAGCCAGCGAGCCGATGACCATCGGTTCTGGTTCGGTGAGCAGCGTTTTCTGAGGGGGTTTGCGTCCGCCGCTGGATTTGTCCGACCAGACTCCGACCATCACGCGGTTGCCACCGAGCGCTGAAACACCTTGCAGGGTTTCGCCGACATAAGGGAAAAAATAGACGTTGATGGCCGACGGCAGAAACTTGCTGTCATCCACAGCCTTCATCGCCAGCGGAAAAGGCGAGCCGGCACCTTTTTCCTCGTTGTTGCGTTTGAACGCGGCGACCTCGGCGAGAAACTTGTCGAGCGCGGGCGACACGGGCACTGTTTCCTCGATCACGCTTTCGATGGAAAACCGGATGTCCGCTTGTTTCCAGATCCTGTTGACCTCGGGCATCAGCACAGTTTTGACATCCTCCGGTTTCACCCACACCTCCATTTTTGTGTCCTTGACGGTCAACGAAAGTCCGCGTGTCAGATGCAAACGCAAGGGCAACACCAACTCCTCGGCCGCGATAACGGGCGGGGAGAAAACCACGCAACCCAGCAGCATCGCGAGACAGGCAAGCGTGGCCGAGCCCGAAATCCTGCCATGATAGTCCGCATTCTTGAGCACGTGATTTGCGATAAATTGGCGCATGTCCGAGATTAGGAAACAAGCTGTTGCTGTCAAGGATTGCGCGGGGAATCGGTGGACAGGACTTACAATCCCGGCTGCGGGGGTTTGATCGGTTTCTCCCAGGAGAGCACGCCGGTCATGTTGGTTTTGCGGCGATAGACGGAGTCGCCGCAGGTGGCGATCAGCGTTTTGCGGTCGTCGCCGGCAAAGCAGAGGTTGGAGGGGAAACGCGCGCCGGGGGGCATCGGCACGATCAGGTTGACCCGGCCCGGTTGGTCGCAGATTTGCACGCCCATGACCGTGGCGACCAGCAACCAGCCGTCGCGGGTGACGGCCATGCCATCGGCACCGCTGCGGGGATCGACACCGGCACTGGGAAGATGCAGGTGATGGTACGGCTGGATGTTGGTCAGCGTGCCATCACTTTTTCGAGTGGCCGAATACACAAATCGACCACTCGGGTCGGCGACTTCGAGCCGCGATTGATCGGGGGTGAGCTTCAATCCGTTCACACCGTGGAACTGGTCGGATCCTAACAATTTTTCGCCGTTCGCACGGATGATCCACACGGATTTTTTCGCCGGTTCGGTGGCATAGATCGTGCCATCGAATGCGACCACCAGGTCGTTGGCATCGATGCCCGTGGCGTGGATTTTTTCCTCCTTGCTGGCGGGGTCCCACGAGACGATTTCCTTGCTGCCCGCGCGGCATCCATAGAGTCGTCCATCGGGGCCGAAAGCAAGGCCGTTGGTGTTGTTGGTATTGTCGAGAAACACCGAGACCGCGCCGTCTTTGTCGATCTGGTGGATTTTGCTGTTGGGGATGTCAGTGAAAAAGATTCGCCCGTCCGGTCCCAGTGCCGGGCCCTCGGTGAAGCCGTGGCCTTTGCTGACCAGCTCCCAGTTTTCGCCATCGATCAGCAGATCCCGGGCTTTGCCCTTGCAGCGGTCGTAGTGGGTGGTCACGGGTTTTTCGGAATCCTTCCACAACCAGCGCATTGCCTCGGGCAGGATCGCGCCACCGTGCTGGTGCGAATGCGGACCTTCGCCCCAGACATGGTTGACTTCATAACCCGAGAAGGTCAGCGAGCGCTCCATCATTTGATTCGCCAGCCACCAGTCGCCGCAGTAGATGTTGTTGTCGTTGCTGCCATCCTGCAAAAAAACCCGCAGCGGTTTCGGCTCGGTCTTGCGGATCAGCGTGGAAATTTCATCGCCACCACGGAGTCCGACAAATGTTCCGATCATCGAATAGACCTTGCGAAACGCATCGGGCCGATGCCAGGCTGCGGTGAAAGCGGCAATGCCGCCGGAGGAGGCACCGCAGATGCCGCGGTCGTCAGGTCTGTCGGAAATGTTGTAGCTTTTGCGAACTTCGGGCAGCAGTTCATCGATCAGAAACGTCGCGTACTTCGCCGAAAAATCATCGTATTCAAAACTGCGGTTGAAGCGCGGCTGGGCGTCGGCTCCGGGTGCGGGCACCACGCCGGGATTGACGAACAATCCGATGGTCACCGGCATTTCCTTCGTGTGTATCAGGTTGTCAAAAACGATCGTCGCCTTGTCCGGACCGTTTTCACTGAGGTAACCTTCGCCATCCTGGAAGACCATCAGCGCGGCCGCCTTGTCGGCCTGGTATTGCGCCGGCACATAGATCCAGCAATCGCGCTCGGTGCCGGGGTAGATTTTGCTCGAGGAAAAATGGAACTTGTTCACCTTGCCCTGCGGCACACCGGGTTGTCGCTGCGAGGCGGGATCGACGGGATACGGGCCATCGGCTGCCAGGGCTGCCATCGAGGTGGACAAGAAGATAAGCAATCGTGCCGTCATGACCAGCATACCGGAGCTGCGTGCAAAGTCTTACATTGATCCCTCCGACCCGATACGCTAGACTTTGTTCATGAAAATCCTCGACCCGAATGTGATGGTGCTGGCATCGGCGGGGTCGGGAAAAACCTATCAACTGGGCAACCGCATCATTGGATTTGTCGCGATGGGGATCGTCCCCGAGAGCATTGTTGCGTTGACATTCACGCGCAAGGCGGCGGGGGAGTTCACCGACTCGGTGCTAACGAAAATCGCCGGTGCCTGTTTGGATGAAAATGCGGCGGCAACAATCCGCAGGGATCTGAACGAGAGCGGCCGGGAACTCGGCGTGGTGGATTTCGTGTCGATTCTGGAAAAGCTCATCGTGGCATTGCCGCAGATGACTCTCGGAACCATGGACGGATTTTTCACGCGGGTGGTGAAGGCCTTTCCGCACGAGCTGGGGGTTTCATCGGGCACGTTTCAACTGCTCGAAGGCGCGGAACTGCGAATCATGATCGAGGGCATACTCGACGGCATCCTGCGCCGGGAACTGGGCGATGCGAAGTCGGCGGAATTTTTCCAGGCATTCCGCAAAACCCTGATGGGGCGGGAAAGTTTTCAGGTTCGCTCGCGACTGGACGAGTATGTCGGTGTCTGGCACCGGGCCTGGCGGGATGGTGCCGATCACCTGGAGTGGGGGCCGGATCGTTTGGCGGAGGGCGGCAGTGTCGACGAGTGGAATCGGCAGCGGGAGGAGTATGCAGGACGATTGCAGACGGCGGCGGAGAAGATTGCATTCAACCATGCCAATCAACCGAAAGCATGGGAAAAAATGTGCGAGTGTCTGGCGCAGCACTCCACGGGCAGCGGTGTCATCGGGGATGGAGGTTCTTTGCTGGATCGGGTGATCGATGCCATCGCGGCGGGAGGAAATGGCGAACTTGTGATCAAGGTGAACAAGGAATTCATCATCCCCGAAGACACCGCGGCATTGTTGGGAGAGGCCTTGCTGGGGGCGGCCCGCGCGGAGATGGCCAGCGCCTGCCAGAGCACCCGGGCCTTGCGCGAGGTGATTGCGATGTTCGACGGTGTCTGCGAACAGCGCATGAGGCGCAAGGGGTTTTTCAATTTCGACGACATCAAGGTGTTGATGGGTGCGTGGTCGAAAGGCGAGCACAGCCGGTTGCTGCGCGAGGCGCTCGACTATCGATTGCACTCCCGCTTCGGTCATTGGTTGCTCGATGAATTCCAGGACACCAGTCGCTCCGATTGGGCAGGTTTGTTTCCTCTCATCGATGAAGCCGCCACTGATGACGAAGGCAGTCTTTTCATCGTGGGTGACAAGAAACAAGCGATCTACGGCTGGCGCGGCGGCGATGTGCGTTTGTTTGACGAAGTTTCCGAGCGCTACGGTAGCGACATGGCCATCGAAACCATGCGCGAATCCTATCGTTCGGCCACCGAAGTCCTCGCTCTGGTCAATCGCGTTTGCGGCAATCTCCCGGTCATCGGGCGTTTCTATGGCAAAGCCGCGGATCGTTGGCAATGGGAGGATCACATTTCCGCCAAACCCGGACTGCGCGGTCATGCGCGGGTTGAATGCGTTGAGGAAACCGAAGAGGCCGACCGCCTCAGCCGGATGAGCACTCTGCTGCGGGAAATAGGAGTTGGTGAAAAACCGCTGAGCTGCGGTGTGCTGGTGCGCACCAACAAGGAGCAGAACGAGGTGGCCGACCATCTTCGTGCGGCGGGATTCCAGGTGATCGAAGACGGCGTGCGCAAACCGTGCGAAGACAATCCGATGGGTGTGGCCGTATTGCAACTAATGCGCTGGCTCGCCGACCCCGCGGATCGCTTTTCCGAAGAACTGCTCCGGATGTCGCCACTCTGGCCGCAACTGATTGACGCGCATGGAGAGAAGCCGTGGAGTGCCGCGAACCGTGCGGCATTGGCGCAGGGCTTCAGTGCGTTTGTCGGAAATTTGTTAGAGCCGTCATGGCAGGGCATGTCGGCCTTTGGCAAAAACCGCTGCGGCGATCTTCTCGCTGCCTTGCGGATTGTCGATCTCAGCGGCGCGGCATCGGCGATGGCGGCGGTGAATGCGCTGGAAAATCTCGAGGTCGGCCAGAGCCCCGGTGCCGCGCATGTCCAGGTGATGACCATCCACAAGGCCAAGGGCCTGGGTTTCGATGTCGTGGTGCTGCCGCTCGTCTCCAAAGACAAGATTCCCAACGCCCGCAATTTCAACATCGCCCGGGGTGCAGACTGGATCTGTTCGCCGCCGCCGTCGTGGGCGCGTTCGCTGCTGCCGCCGCTGAAAAATGCCGAGCGGGAGTGGGGCGAACAGCAACAGTACGAGGCGATGTGCCTGCTCTACGTGGCACTGACCCGGGCCAAACGAGGGCTTTACGTGTTGCTCGATGCAAAGGAATCAAAGGAGGAAAACAACTCACTCGCCGATTGGATCAAGGCGTGTTGCGAACGCGGAACTTCAGTGTTGTTCGAATCGGGGAGCCTGAGTTGTTACGACAGCGTGATTGCGCTGCCGCCTGAAAAATCCACGAGGGACACAGTGGTTCTCGGAGCCGCAGTCACCCGACCGATGCGAAAAACGGCGAGTCACAGTGGGGCGATCGATGCTGCGGCGGTGGATTTCGGTTCGAAGATCCACGCGCTGATGGAAGGCGTTGATTGGCTCGATGAGCGGCAGACAGTGATCGCTGGCGAGCACGCCGACTATGTGATCAAAGCACTGCGGAGCGCGGACATCAGGAAATTGTTAGAAAAGCGTGGCCGCAATGTCGAGCTTAGGCACGAATTTCCGGTCGAAGGTATCGTTGAGGGCACGTGGTATCGCACGGTCATCGACCGGCTGCATATCGTGCGCGACGGGCAGCAACGGGTGACCGGAGTTGAGATCCTCGACTACAAGACCGACAACACTGACGACACGAATGTCCTGTTAGAAGCGCACCGCGGGCAGCTTTCGGTCTATCGGTTGTTGATTGCCAAAGGACTTCACATCGACGAGTCGCTGATCCGCTGTTACCTCATCGGCCTCAAGTCGGCGATCGTGGCCGACTTTTGATTCCGTTTATTGGTGAAAGGTGGCGAACGCATCACCCAGCAGCCAGCGCCGCAGTGTGTCATCGCTGCCGGTGATGTTGCCCATCACGCGGTAGTTGGATCGTGCGAGCACCAACGCCTGTTCCTGTGATTCCTCGACCACGCACCAGGGATTTGAGCCGGAGGAATGGAGGAAGATCAATGACTGGTCTTTCACGATCAGGAAGCCGACGTGGGTGTCGAGCCCGATGATATAGATTCCCGGTTCGCAGCGCATCGTTTCCTGGCAGAAGGTTTTGTAGGGCACCCCGACCCGCAGGCGCAGGTCGTTCTGTTTTAGAAAAGTGCGCAGGATGTTTTGCGATGCCTGCTGGGCGAGTTGCGTGCGGGACACCTGGAAGTCCGCGCCCTCCATGACCGTGCTGACGAAATACCCGCAGGCGATCTTGCCGCCGCCCGGTTCCGTGGCGGTGCCGTTGAAATCCCAGGGCGTGCCCAGCCAGCAGCGCATCATTTCGGGCATGGTGTTTTCCAACAAAGACCGCGCGTCCTCAATCACGCGGTGTTTTTCCTCCGCCGTCGCTGCCGCGCGATACGCGGCCGCATAATGCATCCGCCACCTTTGCAGATCCTTGCGCAATAAAAGCCAGCGTGACGGGTCGGGCACGGGATTCTTTTCGACTGCCGGCCGGGAAAGTGCCTGAAACATCCTGTGCCAGCGGATCGCCAGTTCGGTTCTTTTCACATAGGCGATGCCCGATGCCGCGATCAACAGCAAGGCAATCAGGCCACCGATGATTTTTTGTGTCTTTCGTTTGTCGGCAATTTTGACTGATGATTTTCTGGCCAAAATTTCCGGATGGTGGGATGTTAGATCAACTGGTATTCTCCGTCCTCATCGATCCCAACCCAGCCGATGTGGCCAAAGGCCCGGTAGATCGCGGGCAGGATGTCCTCGGAGTCGTCATCGCTGTGTTCGATCGTCGCGGAACTTGTTAGACCGTGTGTCACCTCGATGCTGATGACCGTCTCGCATCCGCTGATGCGGATCCAGTCGCCCCAGTTTTTGTGGTCGTGCTTGACATCCAGCTTTTGAGCGCGCAGTGCCGCGATCACCTCGCGCAGTGTCATCGGGGCGGAAGGTTCGGGAATCAGCACATTATAATCCATCGCCGCGATGTTACGGGACATGCCGGATTTCGCCAAGCATTCAGTGCGGGAAATTTTTCATGAGTTGAAGAAATTCTTCGTGACATTTTGCATTGAGGCCATTGCATCGGAAGCAAAATTAAAAAAACCGCTGCAGCAATGCAGCGGTTTTTTCAAACGTATGAAACAAACAATAACCCAGAAATCAGTTGACCGCGACGGCGGATGATCCGGTCTCGCCCGTGCGGATGCGGATGGCTTCCTCGATGTTGGAAATGAAAACTTTGCCGTCGCCGATCTTGCCGGTGTTGGCGCTCTTGACGATGGCCTCGGCCACCGCTGCTGCCTGTCCATCGTCGACGATGATGTCTATTTTGACCTTGGGGAGGAAATCCACGGTGTATTCAGACCCGCGGTAGATCTCGGTGTGGCCTTTCTGGCGTCCAAATCCTTTGACTTCAGTGACGGTCATGCCTTGTACTCCCACTTCCGCGAGGGCTTCTTTCACTTCTTCCAGTTTGAACGGCTTGATAATAGCTTCGATTTTTTTCATGATGGTTCAGGTTGTATGGGTAGTATTAGCACAGGTCATGCCAATTGACGGGACGCTGCAAAAAAATTTGCGAATATGCGGGAATGTAACTATGCCAACGCCCCGCATTCTCTGTGAAAGCATGCATGTGCGTTAATTCACCAAGCCCATCTCCGACTCCGCCGCAATCCAATCAGCAAACGCATCGTCTGGCAAGTTTTGTTTCCTGCGATCGCACCAATTCAGGTAGGCGGCGATTGCGACTTCGGCATATCCAGGGCGGGCGGGAGACGTTGCTACGACTGATACACGGCGCCTCCGGCTCGTCGGACCGCTTTTTTTCATCTGCACTGCCTCGCCGCCCGCAGCAGCCTTCGGAGGGGTCGAACTGGATTTTTCCTTCATTTTCGCCGCTGCTTTTTCCTTCGTTGTGGTCGCTGCGGAGGATTTGTCTGCTTTTTCAGGTCTTGCGGGGGCCTCTTTCTTTTTCCTGCCTGTTTCTGACTTTTCTTTCATAACGGGAGCCGGGGACATCCCGGACAACTTTGCCAAGCAGTATCCATACCAAGAATATTTCCCCATCCGGTGGTTGATAAAATGGTGGGAGCGCGTATGATTTCGCTATGGAAGGACAGTTCGACTGGCAGAGGCCCGCCTACGCGCAGGATCGCAGTCCGATCCTGCCAGCGCCCGACAGGGTTGGTTGGTGGATGGTTGTTTCGCTGCTTGCCGCCATCATGCTTCATATCGTGCTTTTCGTCGCGCTCGGCCATATCAAAATGGGATTCGGTTGGACGAGCACCGAGGAAAATGTTTCCACCGGGCCGGTTGTCGTCCGCCCGGTCGAGGAGGACACGCGGATTGAAGAAGCCCCGCTCGCCGATGAGCCAAAGCCCAGGGAGATTGATCGCAGCAAGGTTTTCGATGAAGTGGAGATACTCGAACAAATCAAGGAGCCGGAGCTGACCATGAAACCGGATGTCGTGGAGGCGAGTTTTAATGTCGACCTCAAGATCGAGGCTCCGGCATTGGCGGGGAAGCCGGGGGGCGACGCCGTGGACGTGGTTTCCAACATCGACATCACCGCCGAGGAAATGGATTCGCTGGGCAAGTCCGACAGCCCGATGCCCAAGGCCGCCGAGGGGCAAATGGTGGTGGATCCCGGCAGCGACTTGACCAAGCCGGACAATCTTGACGGCTTCATGAGTGATCTGATCAAGAAAGGCAGCAACGGCAAGCGCCCGGTGGGTCTGCCCGAGGGCACATCGACTCTGGATGAAATCGCCGGCCTGCCGGAAAACGTGCTGGTGAGCCGCACCACGATGCTTCCCGGAGACCTGTTGTTTGAATTCAACAGCGCGACCTTGCGCAACAGTTCCAAGGTAGGGGTTCAGAAAATCGCCCTGGTGATGGATCTCAACCCCGGTCTGTATTGTTGGATCGATGGCCACACGGATTTGGTCGGTGGCGATCAGTTCAACTATGACCTTTCGCGCCGTCGGGCCGAGGCGGTGAAATCCTATCTGGTGGGCATAGGAATGAAAGCCGACAAAATCATCACCACCGGGCTGGGCAAGAAGTTTCCGATCGTGATGAGCGGCACCGAGCGGGAGCAATCGATCAATCGACGCGTGGAAATCAAGATGAGAAAAACCCTGCCGCCCGACCGCGGGGCGGTTGTGCCACCTCCCTTGAAGGCACGGCCCGTGGTCGAAGCTGTCGCTCCGCAGGCACCACCGAAAGCGATTTTGGTAAAACCCAAGCGCGCGATTCCCGTGCAGGAGGATCCGCCACCCCCGCAGGCGAAACCCTTGATCGAGGAGGAGGTTCCTCCGACCGCAAGAGTCATCGAGGAGGAACAAGAGCCACCCGCGCCGCCGGAGCGCGAAGCAATCCCGCCGCGTGCCGAGCCGGTGGAAGAGTAGCCGGTTTCAAGGCGAGCCGAGGCCGCTGATGGCGAGAATCCGTTTGACCAGCCGGTGCAGGGGGCTTTTCCATGGCCGCGGCAAGCGGAGTTCGTCCCAGCCGTGCGCGAGTCCCAAGGCGGCGAGTTTCTTGTCAGGATTCACGAGCGTGACCGACTGGCAAAGCGCCAGCATCGGCAGATCGGCGGAGCTGTCGCTGTAACCGTGCGATTCCCGGAGTTCGCCGTCTTCATTGAAATACGATGAAGGTAGTAATTCGCGCAGCCGTAGCACCTTGTTGCCGCCTTTGTTGTTGACCAGGTCGGGGAACAGTGGCAGCCCGGCGGTGGGGAAGTCGATCATTGTGCCCAGTGCGTGGTCGAATCCGAGAATGCGGCCGATCTCGCGCACATACGGTTCCGGGCTGGCGGAAATCAACACGGTCAAATCATCGCGTTGCTTGTGCCAGGCGATTTTTTCGAGCATTTCCGGCCACGCCCGCGAAGGCAGCCAGTGCCGGGCGAAGTCGCAGGCGAGTTGATCGACCTCGGATTCCTGAAGTCGCCAGAGGAAGCTCAGAAAGACGCGCTTCAGTCCTTCGGATCCGAGGATCGGCGCGAGAGCGAGCATGGGAAGGAAGAGCAACAAAAACAAGCGACGCCAGGGATGCTTGCGCAGGACGTGATGGCAGAACAACTTTTGCGTGTCCCACGGCAGGATGGTGCCGTCGAGGTCGAAGAGTGCGATCATCGGGAAATTCTTGCGGTGGCTCAGGTGCGGATGTCGGTCCTCATCATTGTCCTTCGAGAGCCAGCAACTGGTGCGGTTCGTCGACAATGTGCGTGGGCTCGGCCGCGCTGAGGGAACTGCGCGAATTGAATCCCCAGGTGACGGCAGCACAGGGAATGCCCGCCTTTTGCGAGGCTTTCACGTCGCGGATCTCATCGCCGACATAGAGCATCTCGTGCGGCTGCAACGAGAAGGTTTTGCGGATCGCGCGCAGATGTTTTGCCTTTCCTGTCAGCTTGGAGGTGGAGGAAACGAAGGTGAAGTAGTCGAGCAAGCCATGCGCCTCGAGGAACAGGTTGACGTTATCGGTGGCGTTCGAAGTCAGGATGCCAAAGGTTTCGGTGCGGCTGCGCAGTTCGGGGATCATCGCGGCGATACCGGGAATGATGGCGATTTCGGAAATCTGTTCGCGCAACATCGATGTACCACGCGCCAGCAGCGAGGGGACCCGGAATTTGGAAATGTCGAGATGGAGCAGCAGGTCTTTCAGGGAAAAATCCCGCAGCGTGGGAACTTCGTGCGCCTCGACATTCCGAAGCCCATAGGCCGGAGCCAGTTTGTTGTAAATGGTGCGGGTCAGCTCCAGGGTGTCGGCGAGGGTGCCGTCGAAGTCGAAAATGATGGCGCGGTAGTGCATGGGAATGATTGTTAGATGGCCTGGGCCGTCGTCGCGAATGCGGAGTCGAGCATGGCGGGTGTGAGGATTTCATCGACGGGTCCGAAGCCAAGAACGGTTTTGTCGAGCAAAAGGGCATCGTTGAAAAGCAGCGAGGCGGTGCCGAGGTCGTGATGCGAGGCGATGATCAACCGGCCCTCGTGGGCGAGTTGGTCGAGAAGTTTTCCGAGTCGCAGCGAGGCGGTGCGGTCGAGGCCGTTGAATGGCTCATCGAGCAACAACACATGGGCTTCCTGGGCCACGGCGCGGGCGAGGAAGGCGCGTTGTTGCTGCCCGCCCGAGAGTTCGCGGATCTGCCGGTGCTGTAAATCCGTTAGATCGAGAGCCTGCAATGCCTGGTCGACGGCATCGTCATCCTCGCGCCGGTAGCGACGCCACCAGTCGGTTTGCGGATAGCGGCCCATCTCCACCAGACCGCGCACGGTGATCGGGAATGACCAGTCGACCTCCTCGCGCTGGGGTAGGTAGGCGAATTCGCGCGACCAGCGTTTCACCGGCGCACCGCGCCAGCGGATGCTGCCTGTTCGACGCGGCACCAGTCCGGCGATGGCCTTGAGCAGGGTGGACTTGCCCGCGCCGTTGCGACCGACCAGGGCGACGCGGGTGCCGCAGGAGGTGGCGAAGGAGACCGATTCGAGAGCGATGATTTTCCGATAGGCGACGCTGAGGTTTTCCACAACCAGCTCGTGGTGATGGTGGTGATGGGCGCAGCAGTCGTGATGAACGTGGTCGCTCATGGCAGTTCCCAAATGTCGTCGATGTGCGTGGTGGAGTCAAACACATGCGTCAGTGAATCGCGGCCCGGCGGGTCGAGTTGCAGTTTGGCGAAATACCGGGGTGAGCGGGCGGGTTCCTGCCAGTGAACTGCGAGAAGAATGCCCGATGGCCGGGAGCCGATGTGGCCGTGAACCTCCGCCACGGGGTTGGCGTAGTCTTTTTCAAAAAGCAGCGCTCCGGTCGGATCTTTCATGCTGACCTGGCGGGCGGGGGCGGAGAGATACAGGGCGAAGGAAATCTGCTCGGGCGGCTGCTCGTTTTGCCCGGGAACTGATCCCGCAACGGGTTTCGCGGCATCGATGCGTGGTTGGGTGAGTTGACGCAGCAGCAGCGCGGTGATGGCCAGGCCCACAACGACCAGCAGAACACGCATGACGGGAGAACCTCTCACGCGTCCATCCATGCCCGAGATTGCCACGCAGTGCAAGGAGGATGAGAGATTTTTCATCGGGTGTCGTGAGTCCATGAGAAGAACCCGGGCCATGTGCCTTCATTCCATGGCAACCCAGCGTTCTTCCTCGGCAACGGCAGGCGCTCGGCTCTCGAATGTTGCTTATTCCACATTCCACAATTCCAAAATACCGCACTCGGAAGCAATCATGACGGAGCCGACGGAAAGGGTGTTTTCGTTTTTTAGTGCCTCACAGTGCAAAAGCCCGCCAGGCATGCACACCATGGGCGGCCAAAAGACCGGCTACCAGATGTCCAACAGTGCGATGTCAGGTCGCTGAGCCTGAAATAACCCAAGAGTTCTGCAACGTGCTGCATGGGATCAGCGCACACACGGATCGAGCCGACCATTGGTGCGAATCGGGGCTGGATTTTTTTGTTGAGGCAATCCAGGCTGATTTTGTGCAAAGTTTGTTGAATACGGTGGCTCGACTCATGAAGGAGAAAGACTTGCCGGCATTGATGATCGGAGGTCATGCCGTGACGGCGCTTGGCCATGCTCGCGCGACGTTTGATCTGGATCTTTTGATTCCCCGCTCGGCGGCTGGGGATTGGAACGCGGCATTGTGCGGGTTGAGTTACCGTTTGTTTGCCGAGTCCGATAATTTTCATCAATATGAAGCCCCCGCTGATTTTCCGCTACCACCGATTGATCTGATGTTGGTGGATGACGAGGTGTTTCTCGTTCTGGAGCAGGCAAAACTGCCCACGCAGCCGATTGCCGTGCCGTGTGTGGAGGCGATGATTGCACTCAAACTTCATGCGGCGAGTCAGCGTGCAAGGAACGAAGCGGAGAAAGACTGGGCTGACATTATCGCACTGTGTAAAGCGCATAAACTCTCACTCGACGACGCGGATTTTCGTGCTATGATCCAGCGTCATGGAGGAAGCAAAGCCGTCCAACGCATCGAAGATTCGATCGCTGATGGAAATTGACTTTCCTCCTGGCGATGGACCTGTGGCGCATGCGGTGCGTTTTCTCGATCCACGGGATGTGGCGGCGCACTTCGCGGCATTGAATATCAAGTGCGCCAGTCCGGAAGAGCGCTGGGCCCGCAAAGCGCATGCTACGTCGTTTCCTGGTGTGTGGTCCGATCAAGTTCGTGACAAAACGAAATGCGGAGAGGAAGAAGCGCCAACTGTGTGAAATAGGATTGCCCGCTGCAACGCCCTGCTAGCCTCTGTTTTCCTTCCGATGCAGACGATGCGCAAATGCAGATTCCTGATTGTTTCACATGTGGCGTACCGGTGCCCGGTCGAGGCGATTTGGTGATCCTAACCTTTCACAGCTTCACGCGCCCCAGACGCAGTGCGTTCGAGATCACGGAAACGGAGCTCAGGCTCATCGCGACACCGGCGACGATGGGGCTGAGAAGCAGCCCGAAGAACGGGTAGAGCAATCCGGCGGCCACGGGAATACCCAGCGCATTGTAGAGAAACGCGAAAAGGAGGTTCTGACGGATGTTGCGCAAGGTCGCACGGCTCAGGTGAATGGCCTTGGCAATGGCGCGGAGATCCCCTTTTACGAGGGTCACTCCGGCACTCTGCATCGCGACGTCGGTGCCGGTGCCCATCGCGATGCCGACATCGGCGGCGGCGAGAGCGGGTGCGTCGTTGATCCCGTCTCCGGCCATGGCGACAACCTCACCCGAGTCATGGAGACGGCGGACTTCGGCGATCTTGTCGGCAGGAGTCACTCCGGCTTTGAAATGATCGAGCCCCAGATTTTTTGCAACAGCCGCGGCGGTGCGCTCGTGGTCTCCCGTGAGCATGATGACTTTCACACCGAGTTTGCGCAAGCTGACAAGGGGTTTGAACGTGGTTCTGGCAGCAGGACTTCGCGGCAACCGGACTGGGCTCAGGCTCGGACTTGGGATGGTTACAGCAATCGCTCATGACGGGTCAACTCCGACCAGCTTATCGCAAAAGTCACCCTTTTTCCATCGGGTAATACCCTACCCCGTGACAGCAAAATGCCCTGTCGGAAAAAGGTGCAAACAATCGCCTGTCCCAATCTCTTGCGAGGATCGCCGTGGAAAAAAGAACGAGGAAGTTTGTGCAGAGCAAGGCTAACGCCGGGGTTGATTCATATACTCAGCCGTCCAGACTCATGGGCGGGCGGCAATTTTTCCGATTACGGTTCCAGGCGGTGAAGTGTCGCCTGATCAAGTGATTGCTGCCCCAGCCAAGCCGCTGCTGCCTTTGGGTCGGTCTTTCTCCATTGCCGAACCACGTCGACGATGGCGTCCTGTTTCATCGAGGGGTCTGTAATGGCGGCGGCCATTGCAGCTCCATCCTGCGCTTGGTGCTCGGCGATGACGATCGAGGCTGTGGCACGCAGGTGATCGGAATCCGGTCCCGAGGGCTGCGAATCAATCCAGGATTTGAGTGAAGCGCTTTCATTCACTGACCAGATACGGACACTTTGATCGAGCGCAACGGTTTTTTCAGGTGAGTCGGGTAGCGACAGGGTCCAGGTAACGGCGGCCTGCGGATTGGTCCCAGACCAGGCCTCCGCCAGGGCGGGGATCGCCCGCTCGCGGGTTTGCCCCGTGGGGAAGGTTGTAACCCATGCCGAAGCACTGGCAGGATCGTCATTTCCCCAGACCGCGAGAACCATCGCATAAGCTTCGGTTTGCCGGTCGGACGGGAGGGATTTCACCCAATCGGCGGCGGCTACCGGGTCGTCGGCAGACCAGCGATTCAGCAAGGTGTCCACCATCGCGCCGCCATCTTCGGTGCCGGCTTGCCCGGCAATCCACGTGCTCGCCCCGGCCGGGTCCTGATCGGCCCATACGACCGCCAGTTGGAGCAAAGCGCTGCTTCTCTTTTCCCCTTCTGGCAATGATGCTGCCCACGCGGAGGCGGCTTTCGGATCACTGTCGACCCAGGCTTCCAGTGCTTTCGACAGAGCCGCCTCGGAGGCCGTACCCGGAGGCAGGGCTGCTGCCCAGGCAGTGGCTGCTTCCGGTGACGATTCAGCCCAAGCCGCTGCTATGGCGGCACTTGCCTCGGCTTTCGGTGAACCGGAAAGGGTGCTTTCCACCCATTTGGCGGCTGCAAGCGGATCGCGCGATGCCCAGCCCGCGCACGCGGCGGCCACGCAAGTGGTCTTTAGACGCCCAATCCCCAAGCTGAGGGCCTTGTTTAAAGATGCCTCTGGGTCTTTGCTGGCCCAGGATTGCAACAGCGAGGCCATGAATTCGGCCCGGTCGGATGCATTCTTCATTCCCATTCCGTATTCCCAACCCGCCGCCGGATCGGATCCGCCAAATTTTCCCGCCAAGTCCGTGAGAGCGCGGTGACGGTCTTCAACACCTGAGCTTGTCTCCGGGCTAGCAGGATTTTTTCTCCCGGCCTGGGGTGACGGAGCTTCACGGTATGCGGTGGACGACTCCGACTGCTGGGAGCCCTTGATCATCAAGGCGCCGACTGCCCCGATAAAGAGGCCGACAACAAGGGCAAAAGCGGTCCAGCGATGAGTTGTTTGCGGCATGAAAAGGGTCGTCGGCTAACAAATGAGCCGGACCTTAAACCGGTCCGGCCCATATAAGTCCTGTTAGTGAATAAGGAAAAATCAGTCGTCGTCGCCGTCACCATCATCGTCGTCATCGTCGATGTCATCATCGCCATCGCCGTCGTCGTCCTCGTCGTCATCAGCGGACTCACCGTCGCCGTCGACGTCGTCATCATCCGCATCCTTGATGCTGTCACCGTCGATATCGTCTTCATTGAGTGCGTCGTCCGCTTTGCTATCGCCGTCGATGTCGAGCTCGGCCTTGGCGGCGTCCGCTAGTCCGTCGCCATCGATGTCGGATTCGTCGATGGAGTCGTCGGCTTTTCCGTCGCCGTCGATGTCGGTTTCCGCTTTGGCGTCATCCGCTTTTCCGTCGCTATCGATGTCGGTTTCAGTGAGGGAGTCGTCGGCAAGTCCGTCGCTGTCGATGTCGGTCTCCGAACTCGAATCATCATCCAAGCCGTCGCCGTCGATGTCGGACTCGTTCGAGGAATCGTCGGAAAGTGCGTCTCCATCAATATCCATCTCGCTGGACGCATTGTCGGTTTTGCCATCGCCATCGATGTCTGTTTCCGCCGGAGAATCATCAGCAAGTCCGTCCCCGTCGATGTCGAGCTCGGCCTTGGAATCGTCCGCAAGTCCGTCGTCATCGATGTCTTTTTCGGCTGGATCACCGTTCAGAATGCGGTCGCCAATAGTTTTGCCATTGTAGGGGCCGGAGCGGGCTTTGCCGCCGTCGACGTTGGTGTCGCGTCCGTTCGGGGTGCCGTCGTTATCGATGTCCGGATCGGAGGAATTCGGGATGCCGTCACCATCAAGATCACGCGCGACGACGGGAGTAGCCGCTGCGATCGAAGGGGCAAGGATCATACCGCCTGCAAGCACAACGGGCAGGCACGTTAGTTTCGCAAGGCGCAGGAAGGAGTTTGTCTTAGATTTCATGGGACTTGAGTGTGGTTGGTTATTTTTTCTGTGGTTACTTTGTGATGTTTTTATTTCAAAACAAGGCGCGCTAATTTATGGGAATTGCTCTCGTTTTGCAAGAAATTTTGTTGTTGTTGTTGTTGTTGTTGTTGTTGTTTTCTGTGACCGTCAGAAAACTGCTTTTGGGGCGAAGGTCGTTGAAGGAGCCGGTGGCTCGGATGCGGCGAAAAGGGGGTCGAGGTGGAAGTGAAAAGTGCCGAGTGAGCGGTGAGCATCCGCCCGTCCATGCCTGCGGGATGGGAAAATTGACCACTGCGGGGAAAAAGATGAAACATGGCAATCCGGCCATCCGTATGAATCGCCAGCATGGCTTGCCGTCCCGGCGGATGCCATGGTGAATCAAACCTCGCAACAAAACAATCACATCGATTCCATGAAAACGACATCCCAAATCCTCGGCCTGCTTCTGGCCCTCACGGCGGTCTCCCGCGCTGCTACTCCTGTAACCGTGCCCGTGGGCAATGCCGGCAATACCAGCGATGGTTCGGGTTACGGAGCTGTTGCCTATGAATACCACATTGGCAAGTATGAAGTCACCAACGAGGAGTTCTGCGAGTTTCTCAATGGCGTGGCGAAGACCGACAGCCACGAGCTTTATGACGGTCGCATGGCCGAGCAATACGGCGGCATTTATCGCAGTGGCGAGCAGGGCAGCTTCATTTACACCGTCAAGGACGGCATGGGCAAGAAACCGGTGAACTACGTCGGCTGGCTCACCTGCCTTCGATATGCCAACTGGTTGTCCAACGGCAAGGGCGCCGGAGCCACGGAAACCGGAACCTATACGATTTCGGGCGGCAGTGCCACCCTGCCGACGCATGCCACGCTGGCCGCGGGGAAAACCGTGAAATGGGCGCTGCCCACCGAAAGCGAATGGTACAAAGCAGCCTACTACGATCCCGCCAAACCCGGTGGTGCCGGTTACTGGACCTACGCGGTCAAGGGTGGCAGCGCGCCCGAGTGCAATATCAATACTGATACCCCCACGGACGTGGGCCAGTTCAAAACCGCTGTCAGCCCCTACGGCACCTTCGATCAGAACGGCAATGTCTGGGAATACAACGAAAACATGACCGGCGACAAAGTCGGCCTGCGCGGCGGATCGTTTTTCATGAACGACCGCGATGAGTATTTGCTTTCCTACACCCGTTACGATGTCTATGGCGCCAAGTGGCCGAACTACGGTTTCCGTGTCGTCGCCCTCGGTGGTCCCGCCGCTGAGCCCGCGAAGAAATAGGCCGCATCGAAATAATTGCTGTTGCCACTCGCTTCGCCGCGATTCTAAGCTCGATCCCCTCCCATCGAATCCTTCGGTCGGCGGGGATTGTTTTTACCCGTATCCATCCGTTTTATGTCCCAATCATACGATGTCATCGTTGTCGGTGTCGGCGCCGTTGGATCGGCCGCCTGTTACGATCTTGCCAAGCGCGGTTTGAAAGTGCTCGGGCTCGAACAGTTCGCGGTGCCGCACAACATGGGCGGCACGCACGGAAATTCACGGCAGACAAAAATCGCCCCTTACATCGGCAGCGAATACGAACCGATCATCCTGCGCGCCTACGAGCTGTTTCATGAAATTGTCGAGGAGTCCGGCCAGAAGGATCTGATGGTGACAACCGGCTTTCTCGATCTGGCACCGCACCGGAATTTCCCCGGTTACAAAAACAATCTCGGACACTTCGAGGACCTGAGCGCGTCCCAGGTTCGCGCGCGCTTTCCGCAGTTTCACATCGACGAACCCTACTGGGGTGCCTTCGATCCGGTCGGCGCGCTGTTGCGACCGGAGGTGGCGATCACCACGTATGTTAGAATGGCGATGCGGCTCGGCGCGCATGTGATGGGCAATACCAAAGTGCTCGACTGGAGCGCCGATGCCTCCGGAGTGACGGTCAAAACCGATCGCGAGACCTACTCCGCCGACCGCATTGTTTTCTGCGCCGGTCCGTGGACGGGCAAGTTGCTGAAGAACCTGGGCATCACCTGCACGGTGACGCGGATGAGTTTCGCGTGGGTCTGGCCGCTGCAGAATGTGAAGGCCTACGAACCGGAAGCGATGCCCTGCTGGTGCATCGAGGACGAGGATGGAATTTATTACGGTTTCCCGATGATGACCGATGTGCCGGGTTACAAAATCGGCCTGCACTGGTATGGCGAACCTGTCGATCCCGATAATTTCAATCGTACGCCCAATGTCCATGACGAGTCGCTCGTCCGCAAGGGCTTGCAGAAATATTTCCCCGAGGCAAATGGTCCGCTGCTGGGCATCCGCACCTGTTTGTATGATCACACCGTCGATGACGTGCCGATCATGGACAAACATCCCGAGCATGATCGCGTGGTGCTTTGCGGTCCTTTGTGCGGCGCGGGCTTCAAGTTCGCCCCGGCCTATGCGGAAATCGCGGCGGATTTTGTCGAAAAGGGCCGCACGGATCTGCGCAGCGATTTTCTGCGCATCGGGCGGCTGCTGTCCCCACCCTGACCTATGAAAAACATCAAGCCGCTGGTTTTCCTGCCGCCTTTTCTGTTGTGTGCGGCATTCGTGCTGTTGCAATTCATCGACCAACAAAGGCCTCCGGCCGATCAGCAGTTTGTCGGAATTCTCAAGTCGGCATTCCAGTGGGTGGCGGGGTCGTTCGGCTGGCTGGTTTCGTTGCTGGCTTTTGGCATGATGCTTTTGTGCGTGGCAGTCTATGTCTCGCCATTCGGTCGCACCGTGCTGGGCGGTGCGAAAGCGAAAAAACTGCTCACCAACTGGCAGATGTTTGCGGTGGTGCTCACCACCAACATCGCGGCGGGAATCCTGTTCTGGGGTGTGTTCGAGCCAACATGGCATTTGAGTCATCCGCCCGGCGGCATCATTCCGCAATCGCCGGAGGCCGCCCGCTTCGCGATTTCCACTTCCTATTTGCATTGGACATTGACGCCCTACGCCTTCGGTTCGCTGGTCGGCCTGATGTTTGCCTTCGCCTATTACAACATGAAGCGGCCCTTCAGCCTGGGCGCTCCCCTCTCGCCCTTGCTCGGGAAACTGGGCGATGGCAGGCTGGCGCAGGTGATCGATGCGATCTGTCTCTATTGCCTGATCGCCGCTCTCACGGCCGCTCTGGGTGGCTCGTCGATGCTGATGGGTGGAGGCATCAATCACTTGTTAGGGGTGACGTCTCCTCCCTCGAACTGGCTGATCGGCATCATCATCGCCGTGATCATGGGCGCCTCGGTGCTCGCGGCCATCAGTGGCGTGACCAAGGGCATCCGCTGGATCGCCAATGCCAACACGGCGTTTCTCATCGGCTTCCTGGTGCTCGTGCTCTTTCTGGGGCCCACTCGTTTCATTCTGGATTTTGCGGTTGAGGGGCTGGGAGAATTTCTGGGGAACTATCCGCAGAAAGTCCTCAATACCGGTGCGGCTCAGGGAGAGGCCTGGCCCCATGATTGGACGCAAATGTATTTCTCCGCTTTCTTCGCATGGGCACCGATCATGGGAGTCTTCCTCGGTCGCATTGCCTATGGTTACACGGTGCGGGCCTTTTTGTTTTTCAATGTCCTGCTGCCCTCGATCTTCACGGGCATCTGGATGGCGGTCATCTGCGGTGCGGTGGTTCACATGGAAATGCACGACAAAGCAGGCCTGGCCCTCCTGCTTGATCCCAACGATCCCTCCAAAGTCCTCTACGCGTTTCTCGAACGCCTGCCGATGGGAAATTTCCTGATTCCGATTCTGTTGATCACGGCGTTTTTGTCCTTCGTCACCACGGCGGATGGCAATACCGATACGATGAGCAACATCAGCTCCAAGGGCATTTCGCCCGAACACACGGAGTCCAGCATGTCGGTGAAAATCGCTTGGGGCACTTTGATGGCGGTCTTCTGCTGGATTATCGTCACCCAGTTCAAGCTGGATGGCATCAAACAACTCTCGAACCTGGGCGGCTTTCCCGCGCTGTTCCTCTGCCTGGGAGTCGCCATCAGCGCGATCATGGTGATGGCGAATCCCAAGCGCTACGATAAATTCCACCGTGACCACCGCGCCGAACCCGCCGATGAAACCAACCCTGATCTATGAATCTTCCTTTTGAAGAAACCCGCAAGCTCGGGGAAGCCACACGCGCCATTCATTGCGGCGAGGGCGTGGATTCCGAAACCAAGGCGATCCGCCGTCCGATCGTGATGGCCAACAGTTTTGAACTGAACGACAGCACGGAGACGCTCGCGGAGTCGTTCGACTGGAATGATCCGAATGCCTTCAATTACCCGCGCTCCCGGCATCCGAACGCCCGCTACCTGGAGGAGCGCCTGGCCGGCATCGAGGGCGGCGAGGACTGCGTGGTTTCATCGAGCGGTGTCGCCGCGATCTCCGGCGCTTTTTTCACGCTGCTCAGCGCGGGCGACCACATGATCAGCTCGCGGATTTGCTACATCGGCATCCACGGGTTTCTGGTGGAGCATCTATCGAAACGTTTCGGCGTCGAGCTCACGCTGGTGGATACCACCGATCCCGAAGCCGTGCGCGCGGCGATTCGACCGAACACGAAATTGATTCACGTGGAAACACCGTCGAACCCCACCACCCTGTGCAGCGATATCGCCGCCATCGCGGGCATCGCAAAGAGCATCGGCGCGGTCTTCACCGTGGACAGCACCTTTTCGGGCATGGTGATGCAGAACCCGATCGCCCTCGGCGCGGACCTGGTGATGCACAGCCTGACAAAGTACGTCAATGGTCACGGCGACAGCCTCGGCGGCGCGGTGATCGGCCGCAAGGGTCTCATCACGCGGATCCGCCTTGCCGCGGGGGTTCATCTCGGTGCGACCATCAGCCCCTTCACGGCCTGGCTGTTGATGCGCAGCACCACCACCCTGCCGATGCGGATGAAACGTCACTGCGAGAACGCCCTGGTGCTCGCGCGGTTTTTGGAAGCCCACCCGGCGGTGAAATTCGTGCGCTACCCTGGGCTCGAGAGCCACCCGCAGCACGACATCGCCCGCAGGCAAATGACCGGTTTCGGCGGCATGATCAACTTCGCCCTCACAGGCGGCAAGGAGGCGTACTTTCCGTTTCTCGGTGCGTTGAAAATCATCACCCACGCCGTCTGCCTGGGCCACACCGAAAGCCTGGTGCAGTTCTATCCGCAGGAAGGAAACCACCCGGAACTCGGCGTGCTGAACTACCCGGAAGACATCGGCGAGGGATTCGTGCGCTTCAGCGTCGGCCTGGAGGATGTCGAGGACCTGATCGCCGACCTGTCCCAGGCGCTCGGTTGAAACGGCCCTGGCACCGGGTCCACCCATTGGGCATCATCGGTTCTGGTTATTCCGGGAAGTAGTCACAACTCCTTCGCAAGCAAAGCCTCAAAACCGTGGCGGAGGCCTCTGGCCTCCCAGCCATCCAATCAAAAATTCTTCACCGCTAAGGCTAAGTTCCCTGCTTAGCTTTGACTTCCTTCCCAGCCATCCAATCAAAAATTCTTCACCGCTAAGGCTAAGTTCCCTGCTTAGCTTTGACTTCCTTCCCAGCCATCCAATCAAAAATTCTTCACCGCTAAGGCTAAGTTCCCTGCTTAGTTTTGACTTCCTTCCCAGCCATCCAATCAAAAATTCTTCACCGCTAAGGCTAAGTTCCCTGCTTAGCTTTGACTTCCCTCCCAGCCATCCAATCAAAAATTCTTCACCGCTAAGGCTAAGTTCCCTGCTTAGCTTTGACTTCCCTCCCAGCCATCCAATCAAAAATTCTTCACCGCTAAAGGCCGCAAAGTCCGCCACGGTTTGAGGAAGTTCGTAGTTCCCGGTCTTCTCAAATCAAAAATCAAAATTCGACCATAGTCAATTTCACACAAATCGAAGTGGCCGAGCCATGCCGGAGAGTAGAGCATCCAAAAAAGACATCAAAAAAGAATGTTACCATGCGATGACTGACCGCTTAGCCGCTTGGTCGCCGTGGAAGGCCGATGGAATCTAGACGCTTGGTCGGCCTGGAAGGCCGATGGAACTTAGCCGGTGGCGTCAGCCACCGGAACGCGATAAAAAAGGATTGCGCCCCGGTAGGGGCGCGGGAAAATGATCGTCATGCCATCGACACACCTCTCTCTCCATTACCACGTCGTGTTCAGGCGAGTTTCGTCTTGGACGACTCACCTGTGGCTGACGCCACTCCGGTGGCTGACACCACCGGATAATTTCGGTTCAGCCCTCCGGGCTTGCCATTCGGGTCTGACCCCTATTTTGCCCCATCCTTATTGATCGAGGTAAGTGGGGCACAATCGCCGCGTCAGGCTCTCAAAATCTTTTTCATTAACGGCATCCAGTGGCGCAGACTCGATTGCACGGATGATTTCTTTTGCATTTGCTGTTTCCCAATCTATTTCGGTGGAACCTGGAACCAAGTACCAGTCACCTCGAATCCACTCAAATGAGGCAAAGTAGTCTCCCTGAGGACCATGGATCGGAACGATCATTCGGCATGTCCTTCCTTCTGTATCCAGCACAACATAAATTCTCGATAGGGAAAGGTTGTTTGCATTCTCTTTAAAACGATCCATCACGTAGGCTCGTTGATTTTCGATTTGTTCGGGAGTTATGTCTGTTCTGCCATACAAAGCCGCGCACTCGGTATTTTTCAGGAATTTCATGTAGTCGGTCTGACTCAACAAAATCACCTTTCTCCACCTTTCGATTCCCGTGGGAGCCGTGCTGAGATGAGTGGGAAAAGTCCACGCCGTCTTCACGTCCATTTTAAACACGACACGATCTTTGTTCAGATTCTTGATTTTTTTGTAACGGTCCGTTGACACAGGGGGGGAAAATTTCCCAAAGAAGAAAATACCAGCGATAAGCATGATCACGAACGAA
>Ga0114972_10000657_pt1 | contig 25653 bp, 18 predicted proteins | sample M_140807_EF_Meta_FD_87354 | JGI IMG/M metagenome (GOLD analysis project Ga0114972, IMG submission 87354) | Freshwater microbial communities from Lake Montjoie, Canada to study carbon cycling - M_140807_EF_MetaG | ecosystem: Environmental > Aquatic > Freshwater > Lake | place: Lake Montjoie...
AACTCGACCGCGCCGTTCAGCGAAAAACGGGTCACGTCGATGGAGACGATGTCCATCGAGAGCTTGCCCGCCGCACGCTTGAGATCGACCCGCGCGCCGACGGCCGAGTCGGGATTGTCAAGGACGAGGCCCGCGAGGTCGTCGAACGCGAGCACCATGGTCTCGCCCTGAGCCTCGAAGAGGATCTCCAGGTTGCCCGGCGTGCCCGCCCGCTTCGTCGCAACGACCCCCCACGCAGAGGCGCCGTCGAGGGCAAGCATCTCGTCGAGATAGACGCCGTCATAGGTCAGTGAGAAGCCATCACCGACCGCGGTGATGCCGTCGTCATCGTCTGCGAGGCAGGCGTAGAGGGCGCCGCAGTCGTTGGTCTGCACACCCGTCTGACAGGTCTCGCGGGCCAACGCGTACGTCTCGGGGTGCACGTTGCCCGCGAGCCCCGTATTGACCGCGGCGCACGTCGTGTCACAGGCGCTGGCGTAGTCCGCTGCAGCGGGACAGTCGGCCGCGAACGTCAGGCAAACCAGCGCGCAGTCGAGCGACTCCGAAGGCGGAACAGGTTCGCCGCCCGCCGGCACGCCACCGCCGACCTGCGCATCGCCCCCAGCGGGTCCGCCCCCGCCAACGGGCGCACCGCCACTCGCCGCGCCGCCGCTCGCCGCGCCGCCGCTCGCCGCCCCGCCGCTCGACGCCCCGCCGCTCGACGCCCCGCCGCTCGACGCCCCGCCGCTCGACGCGCCGCCCGTGGCCGCGCCGCCGCTCGCAGCCCCGCCGACCTGAGCGCCGCCGCTTCCCGCGCCACCGGCCTGCGCGCCGCCCGCCTGCGCGCCGCCCGTCGCGCCGCCCGCTCCTGCGTCGCTCGTCGGGCTTCCCGGCGTCTCGCTGTTGCACGCCACCAAGAACCCAAGGAGAACGCCCGCCATGCGCTTGGACATCTGGACCTCCGAAAGAATGTGTCGATTGAATAGCCGCAGCGGCACGGCCAGCGCAAAAGTTACGCGCTCGACATCGACGCGCGGACCGCGCACCCTACGCCGCATCTGGCTGCCACTCTGCGTTGAAAGGAGTCACGCCGTGACTCAGCCCGCCTCGGGTCCCATCGTTGCCCTGACCGACGTCTTCAAGGACTACCCCCTCGGCCACACGGTCGTCTCCGCCGTGCGGGGCGTGAGTATGCGCGTTGAACGCGGTGAGTTCATGGCCATTGCCGGGCCGTCGGGGAGCGGCAAGACGACACTGCTGAACCTCATCGGCTGCGTTGACACGGCCACGCGCGGTCGCGTCGAGGTGGACGGCAAGGACACGGGCACGCTCGGTGAGGCGGGCCTCACGCAGCTTCGACTTGAGCGCTTGGGGTTCATCTTTCAGAGCTTCAACCTGATCGCCGTGCTCGACGTGTTCCAGAACATCGAGTTCCCGCTGTTGCTGCAGAAGCGACTGAGCAAGGCCGAGCGGGCGGAGCGTGTGCGCGCGATCGTCGACAAAGTCGGCCTCACGCAGCAGCTCGGGCAGCGTCCCGCGGAGCTCTCGGGCGGGCAGCGGCAGCGCGTCGCGATCGCGCGGGCGCTCGTGAGCCACCCCGCGCTCGTGCTGGCCGATGAGCCCACGGCCAACCTCGACTCTGAGACCGGCACCCGCATCATCGACCTGATGCGCGAGCTCAACCAGAGCGAGGGCACCACATTCATCTTCTCGACCCACGACCCCAAGATCATGACGCACGCCGACCGCCTGGTGCAGATCAAGGACGGGCGCGTCGTCGAGCCCGCCGCATGAGCGGCGCTTGGAAAATTCTGTGGGTCATCGCGTTTCGCAACGTGTGGCGAAACCGCACCAAGAGCCTGATCGTGGGCTTTCTGCTCTTTTTGTGCACAGGGCTCGTCGTCTTCGGGAACGCGCTCGTCGACGCGGTGGGCGCCGGCATGGAGCGCAGCGTGACCCAGAGCGTCTCGGGGCACCTGCAGGTCTACTCCGCCGACGCAAAGGACAAGATCGCGCTCTTTGGTGACGAGTTCGCGGGCATGCCGGACATCGGCGTGATCCCCGACTTCGGCGCGCTGGCGGCCATTATCCGCAAAGTGCCCAACGTCCGCTCGGTCGTGCCGATGGGCATCGACTTCGCCCTGGGCAGCTCAGGGAACGAGCTCGACCGGTGGCTCGCGCGCCTGCGACAAGCGGTCAGAGACAAAGACACGCGCCTGATCGCGCAGCGCAAGGACGAGGTGCGCGCCGTGTGCGAGCGCCTCGATGTCGAGCTGCAGGGCGCGCGTGAGCTGACCGCCGACTCCACCCAGTTCGCGCAGGACCTACAGAACGCAAAGCGGGCGGGCAGCGCCGAGTTCTGGGTGGAGTTTGACCGCGACCCGCTCGCGGCGCTCGAGTGGCTTGAGAACAAGGTCGCCCCGCTCGAGACACAGATGAGCGACATGGGCCTCATGTTCCTGGGCACGGACCTGGCCGCGTTCGAGGCGAACTTCGACCGCTTCGAGATCGTGCGCGGGCAGCGTGTGCCGAACGGCGAGCGCGGCTTTCTCTTCAATGATGGGTTCTACGAAGAGGTCGCCAAGCACCGCGTCGCGCGCGGGCTAGACAAGCTCATGAAGATGCGGCGCGAAGGCGACACCATCGCGGACAGCGCCGATATGCGCAGCCTGCGTGACCGCGTGGCGAATGAGTACCGCCGCGTGCTGTATCAGCTCGACAAGAAGGCGGGAGACAGCGTCACGGTCGGGCTGCGGACGCTGCTCGACGCCCCGGACGCCGACCTCGCCGCGCTCTTGCAGCTCTTCTTGCGCGTCGACGACGACACCCTCGAGGCGCGGCACGCGTGGTTCTACGCGAACATCGCGCCGCACTTGCAGCTCTACTCGACCCAGATCGGCGACACCTTCCCGCTGCAGGCGTTCACCAAGGCGGGCTACTCCAAGTCGGTGAACGTCAAGGTCTACGGCACCTACAAGTTCAAGGGCCTCGAGGACTCGGACATCGGCAAGACCTTCAACCTGGTCGACCTCGTGACGTTCCGAGATCTGTACAGCCTGATGACCCCGGAGCGGCGCGCAGAGATTCAGGCGCTCCGCGAGAAGGCCGGCGTCAAGGACGTGCAGCGCGCGGACGCCGAAGCCGCGCTCTTCGGCGGCGGCGCCGACACCGGGGGCGTCGAGCGCGTGGTCCAAGCCGGGAACATCGACGAGTTCGCGGGTGAGGCGCTCGCCAAGGTCGGTCGACGCGAGGCGGTCACGACCTTCGACCCCGCAGAGCTGGAGAAGGGCGTCGCGCTGAACGCCGCGGTGCTCCTCGAGGACCCAACCCGCTTGGAGGAGACGCGCGCCGCGATTGAGGCCGCGCTGGCGGAGGCGGGCGTGAAGATGAACATCGTCGACTGGCAGGCGGCGTCCGGCATGATCGGGCAGCTCGTCGTCGTCGCCCGCGTTGTCCTCTTCGTGCTCGTCTTCCTGCTGATGCTCGTCGCGATGGTGGTCATCAACAACTCGATGGTGATCGCCACGCTCGAGCGCGTGAAGGAGATCGGCACGATGCGTGCGATCGGTGCGGGCCGCGTGTGGATCGGCTGGCTCTTCTTGGCGGAGACCACGATGCTCGGGCTCGTTTCGGGCGGCGTGGGCCTGCTCGGTGCGGCGGGCGGCGTGGCCTTCTGGGGCTACGTCGGGCTCCCCGCCACGAACGCATTTATGCAGTTCCTCTTCGGCGGTCCCCGCCTCTACCCGTCGATCAACGCCGCCCATCTGGGCGAGGCGCTGCTGCTCATTTTGGCGTTCGCGCTCGTGTCAACGCTCTACCCCGCTCGGCTCGCGGCGCGCATCTCGCCCCGCGAAGCCATGGCCTCGGACGGCTGAGGAGCACCGCATGGGCACCGTCATTCTCATCGGGCTCCGCAACCTGCGGCAAGGTGGCCGACGCACCGTGCTGCTCGGCCTCGCGCTCGCCCTCGTGACCCTCCTGCTCGTCCTGCTCGACGCGCTCGCCGCCGGCCTTGAGACCTCGATGCTGCGCTCCGCGACCACGCTCTCGAGTGGTCACGTCAACGTCGGCGGCTTCTTCAAGGTCTCCTCGGGGCAGGCCTCGCCCACGCTCGCCGAGGGCAAGAGAATCCGAGAGATCGTTGAGCGCGAGGTCGAAGGGCGCGACTACGTAGTCGACCGCCTGCGAGGCTGGGCCCGAGCCGTCAGTGAGACGAGCTCGTCGTGGTTCGCCCTCGCCGGCGTGGACGTCGCCGAGGAGCGCGGACTTCGCGAGGTGCTCCAGATTACGCAGGGGCGGCTCGAGGACTTGGCGCAGGCCGACACCGTCATGCTCTTCGAGGCCCAAGCCAAGCGCCTCGAGGCCCGCATCGGCGACACGCTCACGCTGTCCGCACCCACGATGGGCGGCGTGAACAACACCGTCGACGTTCGGGTCGTCGCGATCGCGCGCGACGTGGGCTGGATGAGCGCCATCAGCCTGTTCATGCCCAAGTCGACGGTCCGAAATCTGTACCAGATGAAGCCCGAGGCAACGGGGGCGGTGCAGATCTACCTGGACGACCCTGAGCGAGGCGCGGCCGTCATCGAGCAGCTCAAGCCGGTCTTCGAGCGCGAGGGCTTTCGCATCATGGAGAGCGACCCTCGGCCCTTTTGGATGAAGTTCGAGGCGGTCGCCGGCCAAGACTGGGTCAACCAGAAGCTCGACCTGACGACGTGGAAGGAGGAGGTCTCCTTCCTGCTGTGGATCCTGACGGGCTTCAGCGCGCTGCGATGGTCGCTGCTCGGCGTGCTGCTCGTCGTGATCGTGGTCGGCATCATGAACGCCATGTTCATGAGTATTCGGGAACGCACGCGCGAGATCGGTACGATGCGGGCGATTGGCATGTCGCGGCGCGCGGTGCAGTGGCTCTTCCTGGTTGAGGCCCTCGGCCTCGGCGTGCTGGCGTCTGTGGTCGGCGCGGCGTGCGGTGCGGGCACGGCGCTCCTGATCAACGCTGCGCACATTCAGATTCCGAACGAGGCCTTTCAGGCAATCCTGATGAACGACGTGCTCCTGCTCGCACTCGAGCCCGTGAATGTCTTGGTCGCCATCGCCGTCATTACGCTCGTGACCTGCGTCGCGGCCGTCGCCCCCGCGCGCCGCGCTGCGCGCCTGCGGCCGGTGGGCGCGATCCACCAGGTCGGCTGAACAGGAGAAACGCCATGTCACCCCGCGCTATAGCCCCCGTGCTCGCGATGCTCACCGCGCTGTTGGCACCCGTATTCGCCTTGGCCCAGATGTCGGCCGCCGAGATGGCCGCGATGCTCCAGCGCATGGACGACCGCCAACGCAATATGGGTGACTACAAGGCGCTCGCCTATATCGAGCAGCGCGAGAAGAACAAGAACGATGTGTTCTTCGAGACCGTGTTCTACCGGCGTGACAAGAGCGAACAGTTCCTGATCCTGTTCCTGAAGCCCCGCACCGAGGCGGGCAAGGGCTACCTGCGGATCGAGAAGAACCTGTGGATGTACGACCCCGCGACCGGAAAGTGGGAGCGCCGCACGGAGCGTGAGCGCATCGGCGGGACGAACTCCCGCAGCCAAGACTTCGACCCGCTCTACCTCGCGCGGGACTTCACGCACGAGTACGTCGGCGCCGAGAAGCTCGGCAACTTCGAGGTGCACCACCTGAGGCTCAAGGCCAAGCCGGGGGCGAAGTCACCGGACCCCGTCATCGAGATGTGGATCGACAAGGCCACCGAGAACAACTTGAAGCAGCAGGACTTCGCGCTGAGCGGTCGGCTGATGCGAACTTCCTACTACCCCAAGTGGGACAAGGTCTTCTCGGAGACTAAGAAGGCCGAGGTCTATTATCCCAAGGAAATCCGCATCTTCGACGAGGTCGAGAAGGAGAATCGGACGACGATCCTGATCGACACGGTGGACCTGCGCCCGCTCGAACCCAACGTGTTCACGAAGGCGTGGCTCGAGGCGAAGAGCCGGTGAACCGCGCGCGGATCGTCGCGGCCTGTGGGCTGCTCGCGGGGCTCGCCGCGCCGGCCGCAGCGCAGGATGGGCGACCGTCTGAAGACGACCTGTTCGGGGGGCCAGCCGCGCCGGTGAGCACCGCGCCAGAGAGCGCCGCGCCGGTGGCTCCCGCGCCGGAGAGCGCCCGGACCGTGGCCTCGGGCGACGACCGCGGCGACGCGCTCTTGGGCGGCGCCGCCCGCCCCGCGGAGCGCAGCGCGACGCTCGACGCGGAGACCTTGGCGGTGGGGGGGCGGCTGCTGTTGCGCGCTCAGGCGCAGCTCTATGCTTCGACCGATGCCGCCGACCAGCCGCTCTCGAGCCCGAACCTGCTCGACGTCTACCTCGACGCGCGGCCCTCGGAGCGGGTCCGCGCGTTCGCCGAAGTGCGCGCTCAGTACAACCCCACGCTGGAGGGTGGGCGCGCCGCGCTGCCCGACTACTGCCCCGAGACCCCGCCCCCAGACGATCCTGGAAACGCAGCATGTCAGGCGGGTCGAGACGCGCTCCGCCGTGCCCTCGCGCCCTCGCCCAGCAGCTACGCTCTCAACCAGCTCTGGCTCAAGTTCGACCTGGCGCAGCGAGTGTACGTCACGGTCGGCAAGCAGCCCGTGCAGTGGGGGGCGGGCCACATCTGGAACCCGACGGACTTCGTCAACCGAACGAAGCGCGACCCGCTGACGACGGTCGACCTGCGGAGCGGCGTGACGCTGGTCAAGCTCCACGCGCCGTTCGAGGCCACGACGAGCAATCTCTACGCGCTCGCCATCCTCGACGAGGCCAACACGTTGGGCGATGTGGGCGGCGCGCTGCGGGGCGAGCTCGCGCTGTCCCGCGCGGAGGTCACGCTCTCGGTCGCCGGCCGCAAAGGACGCCCGCTGCTCGTCGGCGGCGACGCTTCCCTCGGGCTCGGCCCGCTCGACGTCTTCGCGGAGGCGGCGGTCGCCCACGGCCACCATACGCCCCTGGCAGGCCAGCGCGACCGAGACAACGACTGGATTCCCCAGGTGAGCGCCGGCGTCAGCGCGCAGGTCGACTACGGCGACGACGACGCCCTCACCGTGGGCCTCGAGTACTTTCACAACGACGACGGCGTTCGGTCACGCGCACAGTACGGCCCCGCGCTCGCTGCGGGCCGGGGCTTCTTCGACCTGCCGCGCAACGCCGTGGGCCTCTTTCTGCTCGCGCTCGCGCCCGGCCGACTCGACGACTCATCGATCTTTGCGACCGCCATCGCGCAGCTCGATGACGGGAGCGCGACCGCGCGCCTGCAGTGGTCCGAGCGCGCCCTCACTTGGCTGACCGTGATGCCCTACGTGGGCGGCTACTTCGGCGGGCGCGGCGACCTGCTGCGACCGAGCGGCCTCGACCCAGAGACCGCGCAGCCCACGGCCGCGTTGCTCACCGCCGAGGCCGGCGTGTGGCTATCGATGTCACTCTGAGCGCGACCCTCAGCCCAGCGCGGCGTACCGCGACGAGAGGCGCCCGACAGACGGCGCATCCGGGGCGCTGACCTCGAAGAGCGAGGGCTCCTCGAAGGCCGACACGGTTGAGAGGCGATCGAACTCGAGAAAGAGAAAGCGGCGCGTGATCGCCTCGAGGCGGTTGAAGCCGATCACAGTGATCGCCATCGACGTCGCGGCGACCTCGCCGCGCTCCGCGAAGAGCTCGTTGGCCTCGCCAAGGACCATGTCCGACAGGGACTCCACGGAGTCTACGACCCGGGCCAGCCGCTCCGCGTTCGTGCGCGGATCCTTGACCATCGCGAGGATGCGGCGCGCGACGAAGCAAACATCATCGAGCGCGATACCAGACTGGGCTGCGGGTGCAGAGAGCATGTGCGTTCCTCCGTGAAGCGTGTCGACTGCCGCGTCCTTGCGGCGACCCAACCACTTCATCGGCCCACAGGCCCGTCCCTTGAGGGAAAAGTGTAACGCCGCGACTCGACGTTATCCGGCGACCTCAGCGGACCATCACCCAGCGACCTTGTCCGCTCTCCCACCGGAACCGGCGCGCGACGGCCTCGAACGCCCGAACGATGCCATGCTCGCGCACCTGCGCCTCCAGGAGCTCTGGCTTGTCGATGAGCTTGCCGTCCTTGTCGTGCAGCTCGGCGTGCGGGGCGCCAAAGGGTGGCAGGTCACGCTCACCCGCCAGCGAGCGGGTCCCGTTCTCCAAGGCGTCGCGCACGCGCTCGAAGTCGCCCGAGCGTTCGGGGTCACCGCCGACGGGCGTCATCTCGCCGATGCGCGCCGTCGAGACGATGTGCTGACCGCTCACCGGGCACTTGAACGTGACGTACAGGCTCGTCAGTTTGACCTCAAGGAGGCCGACGAGCGGGGCGATGCTCTGATAGTCGAGGTGCTTGCTCATGGCCCCGCACGATACTGCAGGCGTCGCGCTCAGGTCCCGCCTTTTGCGCGGCGCGTCTCTCGGCCCTTCCAGCGCGACCAGACTGCGCCGTCTGCGCCGACGCCGCCCAGCGGTCGATCGCCGACCGCGGCCCCGGGCGCGAGGCACGCCGTGCTCGACGGTCGCTCGAGCGCCTGCGGTTGAGGCCGCGCATCTCGCATCATCAGGTTTTCGTGCCGGTCGACGCAGAACATGCGGCCCCCGCCCCGCCCCGCCTCGACGGGCCAAGCGTAAGCCAAGAAGTCCGCGGGTCTCTCGGCGTCGTTGGACACAAAGATGTCGTAGGCGTAAGCCCCCACGACCCCGTACCCGTTTGCCTGGGGCCGAAACTCGGGCCCGAGCAGCGTGCCGTCCCGCGTGAGTTCGTCCAGCGTGCCTGCCCGACCGTGGAGCTCGACGTGCTTGTCTTGCGCCCACAGGACCGTGCGCAGGAACGAGACGGCCTGCTTCTCGATCGCGAGCTCGCCCGCGGTGATGACGTTGCGCGCGGCCACGTTGAGCACGAACCAGACCATGAAGCCGAAGCCCGCGAGCCCCGCCGTGGCGAGCGCGCGGCGGCGCCACGGGCCGGAGTCGGCGACGACGGCGCCCACGAGCCCCAACGTGGTCGCCCCGGCCCAGAGCCACGGCGTCGCCGCGCCGCCCACAGGCAGCAGGCCCAGCAGGGCCACTGCGCCTGCGAGCCACCACCGACCAGACTGGGACAGCGCGGACACGGCGTCCGTGTAGCAGAGTGCGCGCGCCGAAGGGAGCCCCTCGCGAGACTTCACGACGTCCGCGCGTCGTGTTTGGATAGCGGCGGGCGCTCATTCAGCGCGCGCTGCAGCGAAAGGCCACCGATGAGCGGGCTCCCCGTCTTTCAGTCCCTCGAAGACGTCGAGTTCGTGGAGCGTCTTGGCGCGGGCCTCGGCGCGGGTCGCTTCAAGGCGCGGCTCACGCAGCACGACGCTCCCGTGGCGCTCCTGCTCGAGAGCCCGGGGCACACGGACCGCGGCCACTTCGTCGCGTGGGCGCAGCGCCTCGCGCGCGTCGACCACCCCTGCGTGCCCCGCGTCGTGCACGTCGAGCAGGTCTTAGAGCCGACCTTCGTGGCGCTTGAGTTCCACGAGGGGCGCACCCTCGAGGCTGCGCTCACGCAGACCGACCGCCCCCTCGACGCGGCGGCGGCGCTCACAGCGCTGGTCAAGGTCGCGGCGGGGCTGCGCGCTGCCCACGCGGCGGGCCTGTCCCACGGCGCGGTCGCCGCTCGGAGTATCGTGCTCGAGGCGCGGCCCTCCGCAGACGACGCAGTCCGCCTGACCGGCTGGGTGCCGTGCCCAGACCCCCCTGCTCCGGAGGCCTTTGCGAGCGACGCGCGCGCGCTGCTGGCGCTGATGCGGCCGCACCTGCCCGAGTCGGCCGCACCGTCGGCCGATATCGAAGTGCAGGGCGTTGACGCTGTGCTGGACGCGGCGCTGCCTGCGCTGGTCGCGCTGCTCAAGACTGCGGGCACGCAAGCCGCCGAGAGCCTCGCCGTCGCTCAAGCGGCCGGCGCGCAGGCGACCGAGGCCCGTGCCCGCGCCCAGGCCATGGCGACCGCGCTGCGCGCCGCGCGTCAGGCCGCCGCCGAGGCCGAGGCTCGGGCCGCGGCGCATGTGCTGGTCGAGCGACGCCGCGCGGTCGACCGGCTGACCCACCAGCGCATCGAGCTCGAGCTGCTGCTGGGCCGAGCGCTCACGCCCGAGACACCGGAGGCGCCCACGCCCCCGGCGCAGAGCCCGACGTTCGAGAGAAGCGCCGAGGTCCGCACGGCCCGAAGCCGCCAGGTGTCCGCGTCCGCGCGGCCTGCCCGCGGTCTGGTCGCGGCGGCGGGCGCAGGCGGGGTGCTCGCCGCGTGGGCGATTTGGCCGGCAGGCGCGCCTGAGCCCGCGGCCGAGGAGGCGTCGCCGCCCCCAGCCGCTGCGATGAGTGCGTTGGCGCCGCCGGCCGCGTCGATGTCGCCGACCGTCGCGGCGTCTCCTGCCCTGGCAGCCCCCCCGCCGAGCGCACCGCCGGGCATGGTCTACGTGCCCAGCGGCATGGTGTCGGTGGGCCTGACGCCGGCTCAGGTCCAAGTGGTGCTCGACCAGTGCCGCGTCGATCTGGGCGAGAGCGCGGCCGCGCGGGGCTGTACGCCGGCCCTCCTCGCTGCAGAAGCCGAGGCCGCGCCCGTGCGACTCGATGCCTTCTTCATGGACCAGCTCGAGGTCAACCAGGGGCAGTGGGCGGAGTGCGTCAACGCCGGCGGGTGCGAGAAGCAGCGGCTCCGATGGGACCTGCCGACCCAGCCCATCACAGGGGTCACGCGCTCGATGGCGTCGGCCTACTGCGCGTATCGAGAGGGGCGCCTGCCGACCGCAGACGAGTGGCTCAGGGCCGCGCGCGGCAGCGACGCTCGCGCGTTCCCTTGGGGGGACACGCCGCTGATGTCCGCCGAGGGTGAACGCGCGAACGCGGGCGCCTATGTCAAGGGAAAGCGGGTCGGCGGTCGCGCAGATGGTCACCCATACCCCGCCCCGGTAACGGCCTTCGCGACCCGCGGGGCGAGCCCATTTGGCGTGGCGAACCTGAGCGGCAACGTGCGCGAGTGGACGTCGACGGACGCCGAGCCCGGCGGGCGCTCCGCGATTGTTCTGGGCGGCGGCTGGAAGAGTCTCGGACATGAGCTTCGGCTCTCGCGCCGCGAAGTGGTAAAACCCGAAGACTTCGCGGCTGATCTCGGCCTGCGATGTGTCCAAGACGAGAAGAAATGAGCGAACCTGTGTACGAGGCGCTTCGGCGCGCGTGGTCGTCCGCCCGGGGTGGTGCGGGCGCGTGCGTCCACCTGTGGGGCGCGTCGGGCCTGGGGCGCACGTCGCTGCTCGCCCGCTTGACGGACGCCGCGAGCCGCTCGCCCGATGCCATCGTCGTCCGCGCCGCGTGTGCGGATGAGCTCGGCCCCTACGCCGAGGACCACGGCCTGCTCGAGGAGCTCGTCCTGCGGATCAGCGAGGGCGTGCGGGCGTTCGGCGCGACAGGAGACTCCGGGGCCGACGCTGCCGCCGGCGCGACCCCATGGCTTCTGCCCGCGGGCGACTACCTCACGGCCGCGACGACGATCTCCACGCTGCCTGGGCTCAGCTCAGCGGAGCGAGACGCTGCGCGCGCGCGAGTGCACGCCGACCTGCTGCTCGACGTCGCCCGCGAGCACCCCGTGCTGTTCTGCGTCGACGACGCCCACCGCGCGGACGACGCTTCGCGGCGCCTCATCGACGCCCTCGTGACCGATTCGGCGCTCGTCGAGCGTCGGATTCTGGTGGTTCTGACTTCGGCCCGCGGGCTCGCGCCGGCTGCCGCCGCGCCAAGCCAAGGCGTGCTGCTGACCCTCGACTCGGCGTCCGGCGAGGAGCTCGACGCCTTCGCCCGCGCTCAGCTGCCCGCGGCTGTACCCGAGGTCATCGTGGGCGCTGCAGTCGAGCACGCCGCTGGGAATCCGCGCCTGCTCATCGCGGCACTCGACGCGCTCGCCCGCGCCGGAGCGCTCACGAGTGACACACCTCCGACGACGGCCATCGAGCGGGCGCGTCCCGAGCTTGAGGGCCTCGCCGCGTGGGGTCGGGGCGAGCTCCCCGAGCTGCCGTATGCCGTGCGCGCTGATCTGCTCGCCGCCGCCGTGTCCGGCGCGCGCTTCGACGTCCGGCTCATGGCGCTGCTGTGGCAGGTGCCCATCGAGGCCGCTCGCCAGCGCTGCCTGAGCCTCGTGGCCACCGGCTTGGTGCAGCCCGAAGGCCCCGCTGCGGAGGGCGTCTTCGCTTTCATCACGCCAGAGCTCGGACGACAACTCGCTGACTTGCACCCCGACGATGCGCGACGCGCGCTCCACGTGCGCGTCGCGACTCAGCTGCGCACGAGCACGCCCACGCGAGCGCTTGACGAGCATCGCACGCTGTCCGTCGATGTCACGGAGACGTGGTCCGAAGCGCGTCGGCGCGAGCGTCGCGTGGACGAGGAGAACGCGCGGCTCGGGTTGGCAGCGCGGCACTTCGCACGCGCGGGGCGCCCTCAAGCGGCCGCTGAAGCCGCCGTCACGCTCGCCGAACGCGTGCTCGAGACCGCGGGCGGCCACCCCTTCTTGGTCGGCCGGTGGGGCAAACGCGAGGACCGCGAGCGGCGCCTGAGCATTTACTCCGCGATTCGCGAGGCGGGTCGCTTGCTCGCGCGCGCTCGAGCTGAACACCCCGAGCCTTCCGGAGACGCGGACCTCGCTTCGACGAGCGTGCGCGTGATGGCCATGCGAGCGCGATTCCGGGCCACGACGGGGGAGTTCCGAGAGGCGCAGCAGCTCGCAGAGAGCGCAGCCGAGCTCGCAGCCCACGTCCAGAGCGCCGCCGTGCGCATCGGCGCGCTCAAGGTCCTCGTTGAGGTCGGCTACTCGGCCGGCGACCAGAACGCGGGTCGCGCCGCCCTTGGCCGCCTGCTCGGGGAGCTGCTCCGCGCCTCCGACCACGACGCCCGCCGCGCCTACACCTGGGTCGCCGAGGCGCTTTCCCGCTGGGAGTGGCACGGCCTGCACGACCGCACGCACCCGCACATCCTCGAGCGTCTGCGCGCCATCGGTGACACCCGCGGCGTCGTCCGGGCGCGCCTTGACCGCCTCACGCACGCGCCCGATGACGTCACGACCGCGCGTCAGGCGCTGCTCGACGAGGCGCTCGCCGAGGCGCGCGCGACGCACCAAGTCGCCTATGCCGCCGAGCGTCTCGCGACATCTGCCGCCGAGGTCATCGGTCAGCTCGTCGACGCCCACTTCGACGCTCTCAGCGGCGAGTTCTTCCCGCCCGACCTCTTCGGCGACCACACCGGTGAAGACGACGAAGTGCGCCCGCGCCTGCCGACGATCATCGACCGTCTGCAGTGGCCCGTCGACCTGATGGAGCAGGCCGAAACCCTCTCGCGGGAGTCGGACCAGCGCCTCACGCGCCTCCGCGTCCACAGCGTGATGCTCGGGATCATCTACGACACGCGCGAGCGCTTCGGTGACCTGCTCGACCGTTGGCTCCCGGGGGCCGAGGACCAACGCCCTGTGCGCCTCGTAGAACTGCTTGAGTTGCTCAACCACGGCTTCTTCTCGCTCGAGCATCTCGAGACTGTGACGGACCGAACCATTCAGCTCGGGCAGCTCTTGGGTCTCGACCAAGTCGTGGCCGACACGGTCTACGAAGCCCTCGACCGCGACCTGCCCGCCGCGGTGCGCCGCGCCGTCACATTCTTTGACATGGCGCGCGCCGCGTACGAGCGCGTGGGCGACGTCTACGGACTCGTCACGCTCTTGCTGGTCGAGCACCGACACGCGGTGCGCGGCGCAGACGGCCGGGCTCAGGCGCTGATCGGGCTCACGCACGCCCTCGTTCAGGAGCGCGGCCACGAGCTGACGACGGAGCAGCGCGGCTTCGTGCACACACGCCTTGGCGAGTTGATGCTTGAGATCGACGAGACCCCCGAGGACGCCGTCGCGGAGCTTGAGCGCGCCATCACGTGCTACGACCAGCTCGGCGATGTGGAGCGCGTGCAAGTCCTCGGAGACCTGCTGCGCGACCTCTACAGCAAGATGGGCGATCTGGGCCGATACCGCGTGCTGAGAGACCGCTTTCGCGCGCTTGAGAGCCCGACGCCGACCATCGACCCGCTCGGCTTGGAGCTGCGCATCGAGCACCTGCTGTCGCTGGCACGCCAGGAGGAGAACGACGAGCGCGCGATCAAGATGGTCGAGCGGTGTGTTCAGCTCTTCGGGCGCATGCCCGGCTCGACGACGCGGATCGACGAGTGCTACGTCGAGATCAGCAAGATCTGCCGGCGGCGGGCGGACGAAGCGCAGTCCGAGGAGAGCTACACCGACTGGCTCCAGCGCAGCCTTGAGGCCGTGCGCCGCGCGATCGCGATCAACCGGTCGCTCGGCAACTGGCACCGCGTCTTCGAAGAGATGCACGAGCTCTTCGACGACTTGCTCGGCCTCGGCGACTTCGACGCCTACCTCGAGGCCCGCGGCGAGAGCCGCGACTTAGCGTTCAGCGTCGGGCACGTGCACGAGCTGCTCTATCTGTTCGATGAGCACCTGCACATCGACGCCGAGCGCGGCTTCGACCCGGAGCGATTGCCCGAGATCCGCGGCTATTTCGAGGCGCTGAACCGCTACCTGCTCGGCCTCGGTGCGACCACGACCGCGCTGAACCTGAAGCGCACGTTCCTGACCTTCTGCGCGACGATCGGCGACGCCGAGCTCGCCGGGCACTACGCCGCGTGGCCACCGCGCGCGGACGCATGACCTGGGCGGCGACGCGACGCGTGCGCGCGGCCGCCCTGAGTGCCGCGCTCGCTGGAGTGCTGTCGACCGGCACGGCGGCGGCCGCGGACCGCGTGCAACGGGTGCCTGTCGACGCGCTGACCGTCGCGGCGCCGGACGCTGTCCTCGTCGCGCTCGATGCGCGCCTCTCGATCATCGCGCCCGCGCCCATTCGACTCGCCGTTCCAGGCAGCCCAGACGTCGTCGCGGTGCACGTCCAAGGGTCCCTCGCCGTGGTGAGCATCGTGGACTCCGAGTTCGTGCGGCGCGCTCGCCCTACCACGAACCTGACACTCGTGCTCGAGGACGGCGGCGCGCTCACTGTGAGGCTGACCCCCGCCGCGCGCGCGTCCGATACGACGACGGACGTGCTGCGTTTCGAGCGCACGACCGCGTTCGAGGCGGCCACGCAGGCGGCCGTGACCGAGGCCGCGCTGCACCTTCTGGCAGCGGGAGGCGAGGTCGCCCCCCGAGTTCAGGCTGCGCTGCGCGCGCGAACACTCGAGGCACAGCGTCTGGCAAACGACGCCGAGGTGGCCGCCGCCGCCGCACGCCCGCCCCGCGCGAGGGCGCTCCGGGCGCGCACGCAGCAGGGGTTCATCTACCTCTCCAGTGCTCAGACCGTCGAGGTCGCTGGCGCGCTCTGGCTCGACCTGTCGCTCGAGAACCACTCCCAGCCCGACTTTCGCCCTGCCCGTGTCCGCGCGCGCGCCTCGGAGTCTGGGCCATGGCATCCCGACGAAGGCGTGCGGTTCGCGCTCGCCGGCGACGGAGTCCCGCCCGACGGGCGCCCCCGCGCGCTAGCGGTGCGTGTGCATCCGAGCGATGCGAAGAGCGACCTCAGGGTCACCGAGGTCGAGGTCTGCGAGGCCGCGGGTGGCCGTTGCGTCCGCCTGCATCTGCCATGACACGCGAACCCGCGCCTGAGCTGCCTGGCGTGCGTGTCGTCGGCCTGCTCGGCCGCGGCGGTCAAGGGAGCGTTTGGGCGGCGCGCGACGAGCGTCTCGACCGCGAGTTGGCGATCAAGGTCCTCTCAAGGCGAGATGCTCCAGCGCGGACACGCTTCGAGCGAGAGGGCATCGCCCTTGCGCGGGTCAGGCATCCCGGCGTTGCCGTCGTGCACGGCGCCGGCACCCTTGAGGATGGTCGACCCTATCTGGCGCTGGAGCGCTTCGGAACGGGCACGCTCGCGGACCTGATGGCCTCTGGGCCCACCCTTTCGCCCGCCGCTGCCAGCGACGTCGGCGTGCAGCTCCTCGACGCGCTCGCCGCGGTGCACGCCGTGGGGCTCGTTCACCGTGACCTCAAAGCGAGCAACGTGCTGTGGGACGCGCCGACCGGGCGAATCAAGCTCGCGGACTTTGGCTTGGCGCGTGACCCCGAGGCGCCCGGCCCTACCTCGCCCGGCGCGCTCGTGGGATCGCTTGAGGCGCTCGCGCCTGAGCGGGTCACTGGCGCGCCCGCGACACCGCAGAGCGACCTCTGGGCGGCGGGCGCGGTGCTCTTCGGCCTGCTCGCGGGGCGACCGCCGTTCGTGCTTGACCCCGCCGCACCGGCCGAGTGGCACGCCGCGCTCGTGGCGGAGCCGCCGCCGCTGCCGCCGCATGTGCCTGCCCCCGTCGCGCGGGTGTGCGCGGCCCTCCTCGCGGTTGATCCCGACGCCCGCCCGCGGACCGCCGCAGAAGCGGCACACCGCCTCGCAGCGGCCACCCGCGGCGCCGCGACGCTCGTGCCGAGCGAGAACGAGGCCCCACCGCGTTCATCGGACGCGGTCAGCGGAGCGCGGTCGCGCGCCCTGAGTGCGCTCGCCCTCATCACGGCCCTGTGCCTGCTCGTCGCGCTGCGTTGGGGGGCTGCACAGAAGATCGAGGCGTCCCCGGAGGCGACGTCGTCGACCCCGCCGACCACGGCCCCCGCACCGCCGATTCAGTCACCGCCGATTCTGTTACCACTGGCCGCGACAATACCGACCCCGGCGCCACCGTCGCAGTCGCCCACCGCGTCAGCGCCGCGCGGCCTCTCCCGGACGCCGCGCAACCCGCGCGCGCTCGAGACGCCCTTTGTGCAGCCCGAAGACGGCGTGTCCTCGCCCTAGCCGTCGATCCCGCGGCGCGGCTCCGGCGGGCGCCCGTAGAGCTGCGGTCGACTCGGCTCGACGCCCGAGTCTTCGACGCCGCGCCCCCCGCCCGTCGCCTGGAAGTCCCCGGTCTGAATGCCCGTGTCGTCCGTCATCGCCGTTGCGTCGCCGCTCTTCGCCATAGAGCTCAGATTGGCGCCGCCGAGAGCGCCTGCGGCGGCGACCTCGCGGATACGCGCGCGCGCCTCCGCGGCTCGGTCGGCTGCGGGGCGCGCGATGCGCAGGTCGAGCGCGTCTGGGCCCTGACCCAGCCGACCGCGCGTCGCGGCGAGCAGCTCAAAGGCTGGCGCCGTCATCGCCATGAGCTGACGCAAGCCCGTGAGCGCTCGCTGGAGCGCGCCGATGTGAGGGAAGCGGTCGTCCCGCTCCTGCGCCAGGCCCCGCAGCAAGACCGTGTGCAAGCACGCCTCCAGGCGACGGTCGAGCGTCTCCTCGGGCAGCGCGGCCCAACCACTGCCGTCAGCCGGCCCAAACGCCGTCATCGCGGGCGGCGCGACCCCCAAGATCATCGCGTGCAGCAGCGCGGTCACCGAGAACACGTCGTCCCGCGGATCGGCTGCCTCGCCGTCGCGCACCTGAGGGGCGTCGAAGAGCGAGTGGCGCTGGGGAATCGGCAGCGCAGCGCCATAGGCGCCGCGGTACAGGCCCAGATCGACAATCGAAACGCGCGCGCGGCCACCCGGTTGGGCGTCGACGATGATCGAGTCCAAATCGAGGCTCGCGGGCACGAGACCGAGAACATGCGCGCGCCGAACGAGGTCACAGATTTGCAGTGCGATCGAGACCGCGCGGTCGGGAGAGAGTCGCCCCTCTTGGCGCAAGAGGGCGTGCAGGTTAACGCCCTGCGGGCGGGGCACGACCACGTAGGCCTCACCGCTGGCGGTCAGCCCTACGTCTCGGATGGTGCAATACGCCGTCTCTTCGAGCGGCTGCATCCGCCGCACTTCGGCGGTCATCTGGTCAACAAAGCGCTGGGGCCGAACGCCCGCGAGCGTCGGCAAGAAGAGCGTGACTCGGCCGCCTGCGACGGTGTCGACGGCGGCCACGTAGCGACCCGCGGCCTGCTGCCCCAGCGCCCGCTCCACGAGGTAGCGGCCGTTGATTGTCTGGGGGGCGCTGTCGCTCATCGCTCGGTCCTCGGTTCGTGTCACTCGCACAATCGGGCTGGAGCGCGTCGGGCTTGAGTCAGGCTCGACGCTTCGAGGTGAAGGGGGTCCGCGGGCACCCCCTGCCCGCGTTAACGCGCGACAGCGGAGGCCCGTGTCTCGCGAATCACCGTGACCTTGATCTGACCGGGATAGGTCAGCTCGTCCTCGATGCGGCCCGCAATGTCATTCGACATGCGGACAGCGCCCGCGTCGTCTACGCGGTCTTGGTCCACCATGATCCGCAGCTCGCGCCCGCCCTGAATGACGAAGTGGCTCTCGATGCCGCGCATGGACTGACAGATGCGCTCAAGGTCTTCGATGCGCATGCTGTACGCCTCCTCGGTCGCGCGGCGCGCACCCGGCCGCGCGCCGCTCAGGGCGTCTGCAGCGGCGACGATGTGCGCGAGCACCGAGTCGGGCTTCTCATCGTTGTGGTGCGCCGCGATAGGGTGAACGATCTCGGGCGACTCGCCCCGCGCGGCGGCGAACGCTGCGCCGCTGACCGCGTGGCTGCCCGTCGCCTCCGTCTCGGCCCACAGGACCTTGCCGATGTCGTGAATCAGCGCAGAGCGACGCGCCGCGCGTGCATCCGCCCCGAGGTCTTCGGCCATCATTCCGCACAGGTGCGCGGTCTCGATAGCGTGCGCCCATTGATTCTGCGTGTAGCTCGTGCGGTAGAGCAGCTTGCCGACGAGCATCAGGATCTCGGGGTGCACCTTGCCGATCTTCAGAATCTCGGCGGCCTTGTTGCCCGCCGTCCGAACGACACGCTCCAGGTCCGCTGAAGACTTGTCATAGAGCCGCTTGAGGCTGGCCTCGTTCGGCTCTTTGTCCTTGATGAGCTTCTCGAACGTGAGGCGCGCGATCTCGCGCTGGTAGCCATCGTTGATGGCCAGGTAGATCGTCTCGCCATCCGGCTGCAGTTGAAACTCAACGCCGCTCATGGCCTGCAGCGCGCTCACCAAGCCGCCTTCGGGTGCCATCAGCCGGTCTCGCAGCTTGCCCGCAGCCGGCAAGGCCACGCTCGACACGGTCCGCTCGGTGGCGAGCGCCGTGCCGTAGCGCTGGCAGACGAGGTCGATCATCTGACGCGCAGCGGGCTCGGCCTGCGCGCGGGCGTGCTCCTCTCGGAGCCGCGCTGACTTCTGAGCCGCGAGCTGAGCCTCGGAGAGCGCCTCCTGCGCGAGCTCTTCTCGCGCGGCCTCCCGCGTCACCCCGGCGCGCGCCTCGACCTGAGTCGAGACCTGACGCTCGAGTACCTCGACCTCGGCGCGTCGCTCCCGCACGCCGTCCGAGCGGGCGTCGAGGCCCTCAAACGCTGTGTCGAGCTCGCGACTCGACGCCTCGGCCTCTTCGCGTTGGCGCTCGAGCGTCGCGGTGCGCGCGTCGAGTCGTTGGTCCTCGGCGACGATCGCGCGCTCTCGGCGCTCAAGATCAGCCCGAAGCGTGCTTCGGAGGTTCTCAACACGGCCCCGTGCCTCGTCGAGGACCTGAGCGCGCGTCCTCTCGGCGACGCTGCGACCGCTCAACCGGATCGACTCCGCCTCAGAGGCCGCGAGCGCCAGAGCGGCCTCGGCGCGGCGCTTAGACCACACGAGCATCGCGGCGACGCCGGTGGCGCAGGCGGTCGACGCGGCGAGGACGGCTTCAAGGGCTGGCATAGCCGAAGAGTCTACCGGAAAACCGCCACGTGATCACGGCTTCGCGCTCGGTGCCTCCGACGGCGGCGCGGTCGCTGCCGCGGACGCCTGCGCGCGCCCGAAGCGGGGTGCAGCGCCCGGCTCAAGTCGCCATCGACCGTCTTCCTTGCGCAGGTAGAAGTCCCGCTCCTCGGCGCCTGCCACAGTGAGCACGCGCGCGAAGTCCCCGGCGAGCGTCTCGCCCTTGACCTCGAGCGGCTTGCGGTCGAAGACCAGCTTCTCGCTGAGCTCTTGCCACCCCTCGGCCCGGGACCGCTGCTCTTGGTCCCAGCGCCGCTCGAGCCGATGCAGCGCAGAGTTCGAGAAGTAGCCCTGAACGGCCACCAGGTCACCCCCTGCGGCCGCTTCAGAGGCCTTGCCAACGACCTCGGCAGGGCTGTCGCGGCACGCGGTCAGCGCGAGCAAGGCCCACGCTGCCCAGAGGCCGCGCATCCAGTGGCTCACTTGAAGAGGAGCGCCACCGCGATGCCCAAGACCACGATGATGGCGACGACGAGCACGATGTTGGACTTGCCACCGGTCGCCGCTGCGGCCTGCTCTTCGGCGGCCGCACGCTTCACCGCATCGACCGCGTCCGCTGTGGGCTTGCGACCGCCGGCCGCAGCCAGAGAGTACTGCTGACGCACGTTCGCATCCACCGACTGCTTTGAGGCCTCGGCGAGCTCCTTTTGCCGAACCTCGATGTCCGCCTCCTCGCTGGCGGCGAGCTTCTCGGGGTCAATCGCGTCCATGAACCAGATCGTCTCGCGGAACTGACCCTCGCCCCCGACCTTGGCGCCTGCGGCGGGCTTGGGCGCCTCGGCGGCGGGCTTGGGCGCCTCGGCGGCGGGCGCAGACGCGGCCGGCGCAGGCGCAGCAGCGGGCGGCTCAGCTGCCTTTGTCAGCGCGGAAATCCCGCCGTCCGTCGTCTGCGCGCCAAGCGCCTCGTCGACAATGATCGACGGCGTCTGCGCCTGGACGTGCGCGATGACCGCGCCCTGCACCTCGGCCAAGACGACGGGCACAGGCGCCGGTGCGGCTGCGGGCTCGGGCGCGGCGGCGGACTTGGGCGCCTCGGCTGCCGACGTCGCTGCAGGCGCGGGTCGCGCTGCGCCCAGCTGCGCCACGAGTGCGGCCGCGGGGGACTGGGGCACTGCCGACGCGGGCGACGGGGCGCTGGGCGCAGGGACAGGCAGCACGAGGCGCGGCGCTTGGATCAGCGTCGCGGCCATGTCCTCACCCTCCGGCTGCGTGGTGGCGCTGGCGTCAGCGACGGCGGCGGGTGCAGGCGCGGGCGCGTCCTGGCGCGCGCCGCAAATCCCGCAAAAGCGCGAACCGTCGGGGATCTCGGACTGACACGAGACACACTTCATGGCAGACACCCTCGCTCGGCCGTTTCTCGTCGCGCCACGCGGTCGGGGCCGCGCGCGCCCTCAAGACGCCTAACATATCACCACCGCCACGCCGCGCAAAATCACCGCGCCCGAGTCGGGGCGTCCGCGATGAACTCGACCAGCACGTCAAGGGCCGCGTCTGGCAGCGTCTCGGTGGTGAATGCCGGCATGTGAGTGGCGGGATGCGCTGGTCGGTCTTGACCTCGGATGACGTCGACGAGCTGACGTCGCGGCCAACGGTTAGTGAGAACAGGGCCCGCGGGGCCGTCCTCGTGGCAATGGCGACACGCCGCATCGTAGAGCAGTGCCCCATCGACATGGCCCGGGCCGAGGCCGCCGCCGACCTGAGTGGGCAATGAGGCCACGGCAGACACGAGCGCATCGAGGGCGGGCGGCGTGAGCGCCGGTCGGTCGAGGTAGCGCTCGACGCAGAGATTCACGGCGATGGGGAGGTCGGTCGTCGCCCCAGACCAGAGCGACCCCCGCGCCGCAGCACCATCGAGGCGCGGCGAAGTCCTTAAGCCGCTGGCGCTGACCGCGTGACAGTCGCCGCAGGCCAGTCCGCTCCGACCGAGCGCGCGATCCTCAAGCCACCGACGCGTGCCCAGCGCTTCGGGCGCAGCGCTGGGCCTCGACGCAACAACCGTCCAGGCTGACGGGGCCGCCGGGGGCAGCGCAGCTGGGTCGCGGGCGCCGCACCCCGAGACGAAGCCGAGCACCCCCGCTGCGCCCAAGGCCTCGAAACGCCGAGCCCACGCCCCGCTCCAGACCCGACCCTCCGCCACACGCACCTCCGCGCAGAGTGGAGCCCGAACGCACGCCGAAAAGAAAGTGCAGCGATTTGTGCGACACGCGCCGCGTCGGACCGATTGAGGAGGGCCACCCTTCACGAGGTCGACCCGATGCAACGCTCACGCACGCTTGCCGCACTCCTCGCGCTCACCCCCTTCGCCTGTGAGGAAGCCCTCGACGCGGACACACCTGGCCTCGCGCGCTTTGAGCCTGCGGTGTCTCCCGACCGCGGCTGGGTCGCGGCGCGCACGGGGAGTGGCGGTGCGGTCGTGGCTTGGCTTGAGGCCGACCGGTGTCTCTTGTCGCGTGAACTCGACGCGCACGGCGCCGAAATGGGTCCATCGCGCGGCCTCCTCTGCGGCGATGCCCTCTCTGTCCTCGACACCGCCATCAGCGACACAGCGCGCCAGCAGACGCTCCTCCTGGGCCGTCGGAGCGCTCAGGCGGCCGTTGTTGTGCTCGCGGATGATGAGCAGGTGGCACCGATGCCTCTCGCGATTGACGTTGAGACCTCCGCCCCGGTGCACGGCGTGGTGCGCGGCGACACGCTCTACATCGCTGCGCTGACGCCTTCCCGGGGCGTCTTGGAGCGAGGCACGCCGAGGGCAGTCGTGGTGCCCGTTGACCTGCTGCCCCGCGCGCGCGCGAGCGCCGAGGACGCTTGGCCTGAAGCTCAGCCTGCGCTCGAAGCCGAGGTCGAGGCGCCCGGCGCGACGGCCATCGAGGTGGCGCACGACGGAGAGGCGGTCGCTCTGCTGGCGAGGTCGGGCGAGCGCGCCTGGGGGTGGATGTGGTCGGCGTGGGTCCCACGCGTCGCGGTCCCCCTCGCCCTCCCCGGCAGAGCGCTGAGCGCGCGCGTCACAGCCGACGCGGATGGCCTGTGGTGGGCCGTTGCACGGGGCCCGAAGTTCGACGAGCCGCGCTGGCCCGAGGGTCGCCGTCACGTGGACGTCATCGCATCCGAGGTCGAGATCGCGCCGCGACCCGAGGGCGGTGTCTGGGCGGTGTGGCGCGATGCCCAAGGCGACGTCTTCGCGCGCGGCCATGCCTCACAGGGCGATGAGGTCGACGCGCCGAGCTGCGTCGTCGGCCCCATCGAAGCGCTCAGCGGCTCGCGAGGCAAGCTCGCCGTCGTTGCGCTGCGCGGTGGGGCGCTTGCGTGTGCGCGGGTCGGCAGCGGAGCACCGACCTGTGTCCGCGTCGACCCTGTGCCCGCAGGTCACGCCCGCATCATCGCGCGGTGTTCCGAATAAACGCCGCCATCAGGTCGCGGCTGCCCTCGGAGAAGTTGTTGTCGCTGTCCTGCCAGTCGGCCTCGACCAGCCACAGGCGGCCCGCGCCAACGTTGATGTAGCCGATGCTGACGTTGTTCGCGTCCCACCCGCCGATGGGTACGAAGCCGGGCATCAGGTCGCCGCGGATGTGATAGCCGCACCCCGTCGCACCGTTCGGCACGGGCGCGAACATGTTCTGCGCCCAGAAGGGGTCGGCGGGCGAGAACTGCACGACCGGCTGCACATTGTCCTGGCAGCCCCCGTTGCGCTGGCCTTGGGGCACGTTCGCACCGAAGATCTGGTTATAGACCGTGTGCGCGATGTTGTACTCGGTGATGATCACGCCGCCGTCCTCCAGATATTGCCGCCACGCGGGGCCATTGCCCCCGATGGGCGCGCTGCGTGTGAGGAGCAGGGCCTGTGAATCCGCGTCCGGGTTGCAGGCGTTCAGCAGCCGCACCGGCAGCTCGGCGAGGTCGCCGCGAATAAACTCGTTCGCAGACCGACCGGGGTTACCGCATACGAGCACGTTCGGCCGCAGGCTGCCGCAGCGACCCGCCAGGCACTCGACGCCCGCCGCGCACACACGGCCGCAGCGCCCGCAGTTCGCCTCGTCGGTCTCGAGGTCCAAGCAGGCGCCGCCGCACAAGCCGAAGCCCGGCTGCTCGCACACATCGCCCTGGGCAGCGCAGCCGTCATCGTCTGGCCAGTCGGTTGCGCCGTCGCCGTCGTCATCCATCGCGTTCGCGCACGCCGGCACTTCGCCCGCGGGCGGGTCCGTCTCGGTATCGTCGCGCGGATCGGTGCAGCCGACGTCCTGACCGTCGACGAAGCCGTCGTCGTCGTTGTCCACGCCGTCGCCGCAGCGCGGCTGGGCGGCGCCCTGGTTCGTCTCGTTGTTGTCGGCGGCGAACCGGCAACCGACGTCGTCGGGAAAGTCCACGCGGCCGTCCGCGTCGTCGTCGCGCAGGTTCGCGCACTGAGGCTGGGCCTGGGGGTCGGCCTCGTCCGTGTCGGCGGCGGACGCGCAGCCGGGCTCGCGCGGGAAGTCCGTGACGCCGTCGCCGTCGTCGTCCGCGCGGTTCGAGCAGGCCGGCAGCTCGGCGTCGTCGTCGGCCAGCTCGCTCAAGTCGCCCGCCGCGACACACCCGGAGTCGAAAGGGTAGTCGGCGAGGCCGTCGCGGTCGTCGTCCTCGGCGTTTGAGCACGCGGGGCGAACCATCGGGTCCCGCTCGCCGCTGTCGCCCGCAGACGCGCAGCCGGGGTCGTTCGGGTAGTCCGTCAGGCTGTCCTGGTCGTCGTCGAGCCGGTTGCTGCACTGTGGCGCGGCCATCGGGTTCGTCTCGTCGTCGTCGCCCCGAGACTGGCAGCCGGGCTCGGCGGGGAAGTCCACGCGATCGTCACCGTCGTCGTCGAAGCCGTTGCTGCACGCGGGCAGCACCTCGGGGTCGGCCTCGTCCGCGTCGCCGCGCACGCTGCACCCGGGGTCGAGGGGGAAGTCCACATCACCGTCGCCGTCGTCGTCTTCGCCGTTGCCACACGCGGGGAGCTCGCCCTCGGGGGGATCACGCTCGTCCTCGTCGTCGGCGTCGGCGCAGCCGACGTCCTCGCCGTCGATCAGGTTATCGCCGTCGTTGTCTCGACCGTCGCGGCAGCCGGCAGGCAGGCGCTCGACCATGACTTCGAGCTTGAACGGTCCGGGCGCGCCGAACTGTCGATCCACAAAGATGAAGTACTCACCCGGCGCCGCGCGGTCGATGCGCACCCGACCGCGCTGTGCGGGCGCTACGCCCGTGCTGCAGCCGTTGGCGACCTCGTCGCGCAGGCACTGCGTGCGGACATAGAGCAAGGTATTGTTGGTCGTCTCATCGTTGTCGACCGAGAACGTGAGCCGCGCGTTAAACGGATTCTCGTACCGGAAGACCTTCTCAGGCTGGTTCGCGCCACCGCAAGAACCCGAGAAGGCGTTGCTCGTGCCCATCGCGAGCGTGTCCAGAATAAACGGCTCGCCCACGGGGAAGTCGTACGCACGCACGCCCTGACCGCAAGCGTCGACCTCGTTATCGTCCACGGCCGCCCGGCAGCCCAGGTCGAGCGGGTAGTCGACCAGGCCATCGCCATCGTCGTCCTCGTCGTTCGCGCAGGCGGGCAGCGTCGGCGGGTCCGTCTCGTCGCGGTCGCCCTCGGCATCACAGCCGGGGTCGAACGGGAAGTCGGGGCGGCCGTCGCCGTCGTCGTCGAGCGCGTTCAGGCACTCGGCGAGCTCGACCTCCTCGATGACCAGCTGGACCGCGCCGCCGCGCTGCGCCGCGCCGTCCACGAAGATGTAGTACTCGCCGACCGCCGGGGCGACAAGCTCGAGCACGTTGCCGGCCGTGCCATCGCCCGCGACCTCGCGCGCGCAGGCGACCTCGGTGCCGCCATCGAGACACGCGCGGCGCGCGTAGAGCGTCGTCTCGGCCACGGTGCCCGGCAGGTCGGTGCGGATGA
>Ga0114972_10000658_pt1 | contig 25643 bp, 26 predicted proteins | sample M_140807_EF_Meta_FD_87354 | JGI IMG/M metagenome (GOLD analysis project Ga0114972, IMG submission 87354) | Freshwater microbial communities from Lake Montjoie, Canada to study carbon cycling - M_140807_EF_MetaG | ecosystem: Environmental > Aquatic > Freshwater > Lake | place: Lake Montjoie...
CTATGCACTCTAAATTTACATTGGTTGGAGGTGTAGACTTAAATAATAGGAACCGTGATGATTTCTCCCTGGCCTACAACTGTAATGTTTACGGTGAAATAGAAGACGCAGTTAAGAAAGAGCTTCCGGATGTTATAGTTGTGGCCACTCCCACTGAAACGCATTGCCAAGTTATAAAAACAATTTTTATCCACTCGAAACCGCTCTATATCCTCTGCGAAAAACCGCTCGCATATGACACCAGTGAAGCTCAGGAAATCTTAGGAGCGTGCAAAGATAACAATGCTCGGCTATACGTAAACTATATGAGGAATTCGTCCAAAGTAACGTCCCATATATCGGAATGCATAAATAATGGAGTAATATTACCACCTTTCAAAATTGTTCACTGGTATACGAAGGGTTTGTATAATAGTGCCTCGCATTTTATTGCACTCTTTAATCATCTGCTTGGCACGCCTTTAAAAGTGAAGTTGCTGGATGACTTTATAGTCAGGGCTGCATCAGACCCTGAACCAGATTTTAAGATAACGTATAAACATGCTGAAGTTATTTTTATTGCCCTAGATAAAGAAAATTTTTTCCATAATTCATTTGAATTGATTGCTAAAAATGGCAGGCTTTTATACGAGCAAGGAGGCGAGACTGTAAAATGGTTTCCGATTGAAAGCAACGGAGGATTTTCAAATTATAAGCGACTATCGCCAAAGTGTCTAAACTTTGATTCGGATTTTAATTTGATGCAGTTCAACTTCGTCGATAATTTTTGGAATGAAATAAATGGTAATGACGCCGTTCTTTGCTCTGGTGAAGAAGCTCTTGATACTATTTTAATTATTAACAAAATTTTAAACTAAAAAAATGGATATGGTACAATTAGCCATATTAGGTGGTCCAAAAACAATAAACACACCGTTTAAAAAATATAATTCTATAGGACAGGAAGAAGTTGAAGCTGCTACATCTGTGGTGGCTAGCGGCGTATTGTCACAGTACCTTGGAAAGTGGAGTGATGAATTTTTAGGCGGACCTAAGGTAAAGGAATTTGAAGCTCAATGGGCTGAGCATTTCAAGGTAAAGCATGCAATAACTATTAATTCCTGGACTTCAGGTCTCGTTGCGGCAGTAGGGGCAATTGGAAGCCAGCCAGGCGATGAAATAATCGTCTCTCCTTGGACAATGGCTGCAAGTGCGACTGCTATTCTTCACTGGAATGCAATTCCCGTTTTTGCTGATATTGAACCGGAATTCTACTGTTTGGATCCAAAGTCAGTTGAAGCAAATATAACTGAACATACAAAGGCAATTATGTTAGTCGATATCGGCGGTCAGTCAGCAGATATCGACGCCATAATGGAGATTGCAACAAAACATAACCTTAAAGTTATATGCGATACGGCACAGTCTCCCGGTGCATTGTATAATGACAAGTTTGCAGGTACATTAACACATGTAGGTGGATTCAGTTTAAACTACCATAAGCATATTCATACTGGAGAAGGGGGCGTTCTGGTCACAAATGACGATGAGATTGCGACCCGTTTAAGATTGATAAGGAACCATGCAGAGGCGGTAGTGAGTGATATGGGATTTACTGACCTGACTAATATGATAGGCCATAATTTTCGGCTGGGCGAAATAGAATGTGCTATAGGTATTGAACAATTAAAAAAACTTGATAAATTTGTGGCTACACGCCAAAATGCTGCGGCCAGATTAAGTAATGGTCTGAAGAATTTGGCAGGGTTAAATCTACCGAAAGTTAGGCCAGGTTCTACTCATGTCTATTATATGTATTTCATGACGGTTGATTCCAAAATAAACGGTGTATCAAGGCAAAGGATTTTCGAAGCATTGACGGCAGAAGGTGTGGTTGGTTTGGGATTAAGTTTTGCTAATGTTCATCTATTACCTATATTTCAGCAAAAACAAGCCTATGGATCAAGCGGTTTTCCGTGGAGTTCTGATATTTGTAAGCGAGAAGTAAGTTATAAAAAAGGGATATGCCCGGTAGCTGAGGGGTTGCACGATGAAAATTATCTCGGCTTCCAAATGTGTATGCATCAAATGGATGATAATGAAGTTGATCTGATGATAAAAGCTTTTCAAAAAGTTTGGTCGAATTTAGATTTGTTAAAATAATAACTATTGCAAGTTTCAACTGGTTATAAAAAATAATATTTATGAAAAAATACTATGAAATATTGTAATATCTGTCTTCAGCCGAATACCAGACCAAATAGTTTTTTCACAGAAGAAGGGATATGTCAGGCGTGTAATTACTATTTTAATGTAAGTCTTAATGCGAATTGGGAGGAACGCTATGAGGAACTTGAGGAAGTATTAAATAAGTTCAAGCGAAAAAGTGGAAGCCATTTTGACTGCATAATTGGTGTAAGCGGCGGGAAAGACAGCACCCGGCAAGCTTTGTGGGCACGGGATAAATTAGGACTAAAACCTCTTTTAGTATGCTTAAGTTATCCTCCTCAGCAAGTTACTAAGAGAGGAACAGATAATATCTCCAATCTTATAAATCTAGGATTTGATGTTCTATTCTGGACCCTTAAACCCGAAACTTGGCGAAAGTTAATCAGGGAAGGCTTTTTAAAATACACAAATTGGGCTAAGCCCAGTGAACAGGCAATCATCAGTTCAGTTCCACAAATTGCTTTGAAATATGGTATTAACCTCATACTATGGGGAGAGAATCCCGGACTTCAATTAGGAGATATGAAAACGGTCGGCAAGAATGGGTACGATGGTAATAATTTACGGTATATGAATACAGTTGCCGGTGGCGGACTGGATTGGATGCTAAATTTGGGATTTGAGAGGAAGGAACTAATCCCCTACTTATATCCTAACCCGGAAGAGTTCGAAGATGCTGGATTGCAAATTGTATATCTTGGATGGTTTTGGCAGGATTGGTCCCTTATCAACAATGGAACATTTTCATGCAGTTACGGATTAGAAGTGAGAGAAGACGTCGTTCAAAATACAGGAGACTTATGGGGAGTATCGTCACTTGATGAAGATTGGGTAACCTTAAACCAAATGATAAAATATTACAAATTCGGCTTCGGTAGGGTTACTGATTATTGCAATGAAGAAATTAGGTTTGGAAGAATGTCTAAAGAAGAGGGTATAAGTCTGGTAGAGCAATTTGACGATTCTTGTTCTGCCGAATACATCAAAAGCTTCTGTGAATTTATAGATATCCCGGTGTCACTTTTTTGGGAAAAGGTACATGGAGCTGTTAATAAAGACTTGTTTTCGATTGATGAAAACTGGGTAATAACGAGAAAATTTAAGGTTGGAGTTGGGTTATGAAGAAAATAAATATTGGTATAGTAGATTACGACGCTGGAAACCATGACTCGTTATTTTTCTTTTTAAAAGCCTTAGCGTTTAGGGTAGTAATTAGTAAAGATGTCAGAGTTTTAAGCGGCGTAGATGTAATTTTTTTGCCAGGCGTTGGAGCATTTCCTAAAGCAATGAAGTCCTTAAGCGAAAGCGGAATAATTAACTTCCTCACTCAATGGTCAAATCAGGGAAACCCCTTGTTGGGAATTTGTTTAGGAATGCAGCTCCTTGGGTCTGTCTCTTATGAACTTGGAGAAACGAAAGGCTTGGGGCTTATACCGGGTGAAATTGTTCCTTTAGATTCCGGAAAATGGCATATCGGTTGGAATGAACATCTTCCGTATAGAGGAAATAACCTTTCTGGGATAAATACAAAAGACCAGTTTTATTATAATCACTCTTTTAAGTTTAGTGGTAATGATCAGGCCATCATGAGTTACTCTATGTTTGACGAATTGATCCCGGCTATTATCAAAAAAAATAACACTGTTGGTATCCAATTTCACCCGGAAAAAAGTCAAAAAAGCGGTCAAAAACTTATTTTAACGATTGTAGAAAGTTTGGTACATGGTTAAGAAAAGAATTGTAGGGGTTGTTACAATTAAAGATAATTGGGCAGTGCAATCCTTTGGTTACAATAAATATTTACCAGTCGGAAGACCTGAATGTATTATCGAAAATTTAGACCGTTGGGGTGCAGATGAAATATTGGTCCAGGTAATTGACCGCTCGAAAAACTCCCGGGGGCCGGATTTTGAGTTATTAAGACAAATTGGAAAGTTAAGTCTATCAACCCCACTAATTTATGCAGGAGGAATTCAAAGCGAATCTGATGCTGTAGAGGTTATTAAGCACGGTGCTGACAGGCTGGTTATCGACTATCTTTTGAGGAGCAAACCAGAAGTAATCACTAATATTGCGTCATATCTTGGCTCACAAGCAATCATAGCTTCATTGCCAGTTTACATTAATGGCAGTGATTTGATCTTATTCAATTATGATGATCGTACATCTGAAATACTTAGTTCTAAAATCTTAGATATAGTAAGTGATAAAAAAATAATTTCAGAAGTTTTGCTATCAAATGTGAAGGGCGAAGGTTACCATAATACCTTTCCTTTGGAGTTGGTTAATAATTTCCCCATTGACAATATATCATTTATAGCATTCGGAGGAATTACTGACCCTGACCTGATCAATTCCTTGTTGAATCATAAAAATGTGGCAGCTGTTGCAATAGGTAATTCCTTGAACTATAAAGAACATTCTATTCAATTGATAAAAGGTTTTTGCGACAATAACAATGTTCGTATACCTGAATATCACTCAAATATTTAAAATATGTTCTCGCAATTTTGTAAGCGTTGTTTATATTCAAAGAATCATCCTCTTGGGTTAACTATTGATGAGGATGGTATATGTTCTGGATGCAGGATCCATGAAGAAAAAGATACTCTCAAATGGAATGAAAGATTTGAGATTCTTAGAAATATAGTAGAGCCATACAAGTCAAAAAAGGGTGATCAGTATGATTGCATAGTTCCGGTCACCGGCGCTAATGATTCTTATTTCATTGTTGATGTCGTAAAAAATAAACTTGGCTTAAATCCCTTGCTTGTTACTTATAATAAATATTTTAACACGCCGCTGGGAATTCGTAATCTGGCTAATTTGAGAATACGATTCAATTGTGATATTTTATATCAAAACGTTAATCCAATTTCGGTCAAAAATATTACCCGGACTACACTCCGGACATACGGAAACCTTTATTGGCCAATTCTTGCCGGTCAAACAGTTTTCCCTGTTCAAACATCGGTTCGATTTAAGATTCCTTTAATTATTTGGGGCGCACATCAGGGCCTTGAGCAAGTGGGGATGTTTTCACACGAACATGAAGTGGAAATGACCCGGCGCTACCGGAAAGATCACGATCTGTTCAATCATGAGGCCGATAATATTTTGTCCATTTTCGATACTCTTAAAGAAGAGGATATTTGGCAGTATCGCTATCCAAGCGATCAGGAGTTAAATGAGGTGGGAGTGCGCGGTATATATCTTGGTAACTACGTAAGGTGGGACCCTAAGGATCAACATGAACAAATGATCGAAGGTTTCGGTTACTTAACTTCGTCCTTTGTCCGTACATTCGATAAATATGATTTCGTTGATTGCTATAATTACATGGATCTTCATGATTTGCTAAAATTGTATAAGCATGGGTATTCCAAAGTAACCGATCATGCGACCAGGGAGATACGTTTTGGTAGATTAAGTAGAGAAGAAGGACTGCAACTGGTAAGAAAGCATGAGCTTTGTAAGCCCAGATATGTCAAGTTGTTTGCAGATTGGTTGGGTATAACTGAAAATGCTTTAGAGTTTATTTTAGATCAACACCGGAATCCATTATATTGGGATCAAGTGGCACCCCGCGACTGGAAATTTAAAGGTTGGAGTACAATGCACGAGGACTATAAAGACCTTAAGCCGGGAATTTCTTTTATTGAAAACAGCTCCCTTGGGTATGATGCTGATAAAGATGATTATATAACTATAGGTAAAGGATGGCCTTAATTCTAATATAAAATGAATATTAAATCTGATCTAACAAAAATTGATCGTTGTAGAGTCTGTGGAAGCAAGAATGTTCTAACAGAACTTTTCAATAAGAAATTTTTTCTCTCCAATCTCGATACTTTAGTAGATATGAGTTATGGAGTCTGCGTGGACTGCCAATATATTTTTCAAAGTGATTATGTAGGAGATGATTTTTTGAATCATTATTATCAAAACAGCCCAATGTTCCGAAAATCTTTTCCGTCAGTTTATGAAAGCGATCAGTTTAAACGACAAGCAGATTTTTTAACTCGTCATGTTGAATTTGGTAAAGAAAAAATCACATGTCTGGAAATAGGGGCGCATACCGGCCACTTCTTGTTGCATTTGCAGGAAAATTTCGATTGTGTTACCTATTTTGACGAGCTTAGTGAGGAAGCGGTAAAAATTTTGTCTGAGCATTCAGAACTACATAATTATCGTAACTGTAAAGATATAAAGGTAAATTTAATTGTTCTTAGACATGTACTAGAGCATATTCATGATCTGAAAAGTTTCATCAATTATCTCGATGATAGCTTAACGCCGGGTGGATACTTATTTATTGAAGTGCCAGACTGGGGTACATTTGATGATAATACTGATACTTTCATCTTCGAACACTTGTCTCAATTTAATTCCACTTCTCTCATCGATATGATGAGAAAAAATGGATATCATTGCCATGCTTTGGAAAAGTCTATCCATCCTGATGATCCGGCAACTCCGAACCGGGTTATGAGGTTCATTTTTAAGAAGAGTGTTGCTCCAAATTTTGGTTCAGTTGAATTTGCGAAGTTTTTTCAATCATTTAAAGAAGAAAGATATGAGTACGCAAACAAAAAGTTAAATCGTATTTATAAAGAAATCGGAGAAAAGAAAACTATTGCATTCTATCCTGCAAGTAATCTTTCGTTTTCTGCTGTACTCGAAACTGAAATTGAGAAATTTAATCTAATTGGATATTTCGATTCCGACAAAAAGAAGCACGGGAAAAGTTTCCTTGGATACCAGGTTTTCCCTGCTGAATCCCTGGTTAAGAAAGAACCCGATTACATATTTATTTTCACTCAGGCATATGAACCAGAAATCCGAGATTCGTTCAAAAAGATGAATATCAAATCTACGATCTACAGCATCACGGATATTTTAGCGTCTGACTATGAGTAGTATACATATTTTATGAAGACTTTAGCGATTATACCTGCCCGTGGAGGTAGCAAGCGAATTCCCAAAAAAAACGTTAAAGATTTTTTAGGGCAGCCTATAATCAATTACTCCATTCAAGCCGCATTGAATGCGGGTTGCTTTGACGAAGTAATGGTATCAACAGATGATACTGAAATTGCAGAGATAGCAAAAAAAGCTGGTGCTAAGATTCCATTTATGCGATCCCGCGATACTTCAGGCGATTTTTCCACAACCGTTGATGTCATAAAAGAAGTATTGGACGAATATGGAAAAATCGATAAACATCCGGAATATGTCTGTTGTATTTATCCCACTGCTCCATTTATAACTAGTGGAAAACTGCTTAATGCATTTGATTTGATTTCGAGCAAAAAGGCCGAATCTGTTGTTCCTGTAGTAAGGTTCAGCTTTCCAATCCTTAGGTCTTTCAAAATTGAAGATGGCTTGGTAAAGTTGAATTGGCCTGAGTATAGAGATTATCGTTCACAGGACCTCCCATTGTCTTTTCACGACTGCGGGCAATTTTATTTATTACATGTACCCGCATTTTTGAAGAAATTTACTCTTTTTCCGGAGCTCACTTTGCCACTAGAAATATCAGAATCAGAAGTCCAGGATATTGATAATGATGAAGATTGGAAAATAGCAGAATTGAAATACAAAATTCAAAATATGAACTCTAACATTAGATAAATGCAGAGGGTAATTGTTTAGAATCGGGATGATTGAAGGATTAAGTGGGAGGGGAATTTTTGTGTTTAGCGACCCTGGAGGAGCTAAACCCCTTCTGTCATTAATCAAAAAAGTTGAAGCAGGACTTAGCGATTTCAGAATAATTAGTGACCGCGAGTATTCATTTTATGAAGATTTTAATTTAAAGGTTGAAAATATAAGAAAGTCGCCACTTTCTACTTTACGAGAATTTTCTGCAGATTTTGTTTTTACGGGTACATCATACACTTCTACAATTGAACTTCGATATTTAGAAGCTGCGGCAAAACTGTCAATTTATTCGTATTCATTTGTAGATCACTGGACATTTATCAGAAAAAGATTTTTGTATAACAATACGGAAATTTTACCAAATGAAATTTTCGTAGTAGATAATGAAGCCAGGGAAGGAGCTTTGGCACAAGGGTTACCAGGTGAGATTGTTAAAGTATCAGGGAATCCTTACCATGAATACCTTGAAAGTTGGTATCCAACCAAAACGAGAAAGGAACTGCTGATTTCACTCGGTTTAAATTTTACAAATCAAAAAATTATTGTTTACGCTCCCGATCCTCTTTCGAATATAAACGGAATTTCTCTGTACGGTTTCGATGAGGTTTTGGCTACCAAATGGTTAAATAATTTGTCAGAAAGTTTATCAGATAAATATTTGTTAATTGTTAAGCCTCACCCCAACCAGAATATTGAACTTTTAAAAAATATTCTAAATGAGAAATTCATTTTGGTGTCGTCAAATGTAGATGTGAATACTTTAATCTTTTATTCCGATACAGTCATTGGATTTTTTTCAAGTTTTCTTATTGAAGCTTCAATAATGGATAAGAGTGTAGTCAGATTATTACCTCGCGATGTAATGAATGATCCTTTTGCAGATAAATCCATCGGCAGAATTGCATACCCGGATACAATATCTAGCTTGTTTAATTAATGTCATGGTATGTGAAAAAAATATATTTTTAAGGGGAACAAATATATACCTGCGAGCACTCACGCATGATGATGTCGAAGGCAATTACAGGTTTTGGTTCAATGACAAGGAAATTAACAGATTTAATTCACATGGAAGATTTCCGATGACACCCGACAAGCTTTTGAATTTTGTATCCTCTGCCTTAACGTCTGACTCTTTGTTGGTCCTCGCCGTTGTTGACCTACAGACTGACCGGCATATAGGCAATATAAGTCTTCAAGGTATCAATTGGATAGATCGCAATGCTGAAATAGCCTTTCTATTGGGGGAAAAAGAATTTATGTCTAAGGGCGTGATGTTTGAAGCAGGTACTCTAATTATAAAGCACGGCTTTGAGATGTTAAACCTGCATCGCATCCATTGCGGGACATCTTCGGAAAATATAGGAATGCAGAAATTGGCTAAAAAGCTCGGTATGCAGAAAGAAGGTGTTCGAAAAGAAGCAATATTTAAGGAAGGAAAATACATTGATGTTGTGGAGTATGGGATACTTCAATAGATTGGTTAATATATTAACTTTATGAATTACTTTATGAATGTAATTTTATCTAGTTCTAGTACTATATGTCTAAGTATATTGTACAGGGAATAAGTAGTAAGTTTTGCATTAACTTAAGTTTCGGAGCAAACTAAGAGGCATTTTTATTTGGACATATTAAAAATTGAATGTGCGAAAATTTTTAAATATTAATTTTATTTTCGGCTATCTTATTCTTGAATACTCCCAATTCATCCCCCATATTTGAGAATATTTTCTGTTGAAGTAATTAACTAAAGTTTCGGAGTTGATAAAAATTTGATAATCAGGAAAATAAGGTCATAGGAGTAGCATTTTTTTACATAACTTGCACATTTTGAATAAGTTAAATACAAATTTCCAAATCTGTCGTAAATGCAACAAAACTAAGTTATTAAAAATATTTCTGAAGTAGGTGAATATTCATCAGATTCAAATATTTTATTCAAAACTTTTGAAAATATCATTGGACAGTTACGTCTCACACAGGACAATAAATGGCTAAATAAAGCTATAACTAAAAAAAATATTAGTCAGTTGATGCATTCTGGCTATAGAACATAACTGAATTATGATAAGGATGTGCTTTATGACTTCCTTAAGAACGAATGGGTTGATTGGGGTAAAATTCAAATTAATTTTTAAAGGCAATTCCTAAAATCACCAAAAGCAAAGGTGACTCGACGGATATTTCCAGTCCTAAATGCTTAATTATAGATGATACCTTCTTTGTAAAACGGGTAAAACCATCGAGCACATTGGAAAAGTATTTAACCATTGTTCCCGAACCTATCAACTGGGAATGAAGGCGCTGGTTTGATGTTTTTGGGACGAAATAAAAATAGAAATAGAGATATGAAAAATAAGGAGTTAGCTAATCATTTTTATAAGGAAAGAGACGCTGACTGTCCTGGATTTCAACGGGTAAAGCAGTTAAGTACCGATAAAATTTCAATGGTCATTCAGATGGTAAACGATGCCATCAAAACGGGTTTTGAACCAGCTTATGTACTTGCCGATTCTTGGTTTATGTGTGTTACCTTTGTGTCTGAAATACAGAAGATTAAGATCAGATATGCAAAAAAAGCTATATGTCATCGGTCTCATGAAAACCAACAGATCTATCATAATTAATGGTAAAATAAAGAAAGTAAGTTTGGTGCCAGACCATAAGCGAAAAGATATCAGATTTTGCAGACAACATAAATGTAATTATCTGGCTATCAGGATAGAATACAAAGGTAATAATGTACAGGCACATTGGGTAGAGACCAAGGTACCGAACCTTGGAAAATATTAATCAGTACTGAAACCGACATTACCTTGACCAATTCTATGAAATTTTATCAAAATTTAAATATAAAAAAGTGCCATTCAACTAATTTTGAAGCACATTCGCTTGGATAACCTTAAGTTTCATAGACTAAATGATGCTTTCCCTTCACAAAAGATTCGATGATTACGAGACAATGGGCGAAGTTTTCAGTGCTTTTAAAAATGAATTTTTAGAAATCACGTTGGTAGAAAAGATGTGGCAAATCATGGAATCATTCTATCAGGAAATATTAGCTGTAATGGGGTTGACAGCGAAATATTTCTTGATAAATTGGCCGAGAATGAAATTAGCATTGAAAAATTGGTGCAAACCCAATTTGAATGTTTAAAATGTCCGAATAAAAATGCCGCTTAATTTGCTCCGAAACTTTATTTATTAATACATAGGTTTAATGGTTATTTTAAATAAACTAGACAATCTTAATATTTTTTTTATTAAAATATTAAATTATCTGAATTTTGAAATTCATGTAGTTAATGACTTAAAATTATACGAATCAATTAGGTATTTAAGAAATGTTATTTTAGTCAAACCAAATAAAAAGGATGTTTATGGCTTATTTAATCTTATGGATTATGGAAATGGTGAGGATTTAAATTTATTTGCTGAAAATTATATCCCTCAATTTGATTTTAAGGATTTTAAAGATTTTTTTCCTTTAATTTCTGATTTAAAAATAAAATTAAAATTTGCATTTTTGAGTACGTTGCAATATCATAATATGGGATATATTTATATATATGGGATTCTGAATTTAAATGAAAACAGAAAAGTTATATATATCATACACAACTCATTTTCTGGGTTTTTAACCAAAGGTTGTGGAGTTTACAGCAGATCTGTGATTTTTATTCATTTATGTATCCCTAGCAGTGATTTAATTAAATTTATTAAGTTTTGCTTATACTTTCCTAAATACTTTTGGACAATATTTATTAAAATAGTTTGTTTTTTCAAATCAAAATTAGAAAATGCAAAACCTAATAATCAATTTTACGGAAATTTAAAAAATAATAAATTTTATAATAATGCGATAATTTATCATAATTCTGTTTGGTATGGTAGACATTTTAAAAAAAATCATTATTTTTCAGATGATATATATGATGATTTACATGAAAGTAAATTCATAAAGTTTGTACTCTTCCAAGATGCATCACTCAATAAATTACCTGATGATTCAGCATTAATACCTTTAGTAAAACCTAAACTTAAAATTTCTGATATCAAATCATCAATATTTTTTGTGTTTAAATTACTTTCAAAAATAAAAAACCTCAATAATTTTTATTTTTTTATTTTTTTAGTAAAATTTTTTTTGAAATATAAATGTTTGGCAAAATTATTTAAAAGTTTTCCAAATCTTAAAAATGTTATATTTGATTTTGATATTTTAGTTCCTAAAGAAATTATTTTCGCATTAAAATCATCAAATATTAAGACATTAGCAATTCAAGAAAGGCCAACAAGTAGTTTTTGTCATTTTATCTACAACACAATCGTTGATACGTACTTTTTTTCTGGAAAACTACATCAATATTTTAGTGAAAAAAGTAAATCTTCTGTGATTTTCAATGAATCTACCTGTCTTGGACCATGGAGGACAAGTTTGTTTTATCGAAAAGATTTGGTTCCATTTGAACAAATAAATTTAAATGGTAAACCATCTAATATGCTAATATCTAAAAAACGCATTGTAATTTTAGGTTATTTTTTTCCTGATGCAGAATATAATATAAGCCCAATAATAAATCCGGTAGCAATTGAAAGTTTTTTTATAACAGTTGAAAGAGTATGCTCCAAATTTAAAGAATTTGAAGTCATTTTAAGAATGAAAATTTTGAATACGAATGATAAAAATAAAATTGTATCACGCTTTTCTCATTTAAGTAATTTTTTTATTTGTGATGACTATGAAAAAGAGCATGTAAGCTACAGGATTTGCAAAGAAGCTGACCTTATAATTTCTTTACCAACATCACTAGCTGATGAAAGTCTGGTTTATGGAAAGCTAGTAATTTTTATTGACGATTTATATACTATTTCAAAAATATGTAAAGAAATCTACCCAATTGATTATCATTTTGCAATTCCTGATGATTTAGAGGGAATTTTAAACCTTGCGCAAAAATGTTTGAATAATAACAGTGAAATCTTAAAAAAGTATGAAAATTTAAAACTGAAAATATCTGGAGATTATGATTTATCTAAATTTGGTGTAATCCCCAATACTTTAGGGGAATATTTAACATAGAAAAATGGTCATATGAATAATATATTATTAATTGGAGGGGGCGGATATGTTGGAACAATCATTACTTCTCATTTGCTAAAAAAAGGATACAAGATTACTGTTCTAGATAATTTTGTATATGAGAATCAGTTTTCTGTCCAGTCTTTTATGGATAACCCGGACTATACACTTATTAAAGGGGATTTAGGAAATAATGAAGATTTAGAGCGTGCTTCTTGGGGGGTAACAGATGTTGTGATTTTAGGTGGACTAGTCGGAGATCCAATTACTAAAATTTATCCTGAGGAGTCGAATACTATAAATGATATTGGAATAACAACTTGTATTGATTTTTTCGATACAAAGCCGATTAAAAAATTAATTTTCGTATCAACCTGCTCAAATTATGGCATGATTAAAAATGATGAATTGGCAGATGAAGCGTTTGTTTTGAATCCCCTTTCATTATATGCAAAAGCAAAAGTAGCAGGAGAACTTCACCTAATTTCGAAAAAAGGAAAAGTCCCGTACTGTGGCATTGTATTAAGATTCGCTACCGCTTTCGGATTATCACCACGTATGCGTTTCGATTTGAGTGTAAGTGAGTTTGTAAAAGAACTGTATTTCGGAAATGAGTTGCTTATATTTGATGAACACACATGGAGACCTTATTGTCATGTGAAGGATTTCGCAAGATTAATAGACATGGTGTTACTGGCACCGGAAAATAATGTGAATTTTGAGATTTTTAATTCCGGTGGAGAGGTCAATAATTTTACAAAAAAAATGATTGTAGATACCATTCAGAAACATCTTCCGGATGCAAAAATAATATATGGTAAAAATGGTAGTGACCCAAGAAATTACCGCGTTTCATTTCAGAAGGTAAAAAATATTCTAGGTTTTGAGCCTCAGTGGACAGTTGAAGATGGAATCAAAGAGTTGTTAGAATCATTTAATCTAGGTTTATATAGGAATGCCATGGTTGATAAAAACATGTATGGCAACTACAAAATCAATTATAAGAAATGAATAGTAGCGAAGTAATCTCATTTATAAGGAAAACATTTAATTCGGAAGAATTTATTCCATTGCATGCTCCTGTTTTTATGGGAAATGAGAAAAAATATGTGTTGGATACTATTGATTCTACATTCGTTTCTTCGGTAGGGACATACGTTGACAGTGCCGAGCAAATGATAAAAGATATCACAGGAGCAAAATATGCTATTGCAACTGTTAACGGAACAGCAGCTTTACACATGGCTCTTTTATTGGCAGGGGTGAAAAGGGGAGATGAGTTGATCACACAACCCATAACTTTTGTCGCCACCTGTAACGCAATTGCCTATTGCGGGGCTACACCCGTTTTTATTGATGTTGATGGAGACACTTTGGGAATGTCACCAGAAAGTCTGGAAATATTTCTGAAAGAAAATGCTTGCATCGAAAATAGAAAATGTTATAACAAAAAAACTAAAAAAAGGATATCGGCATGTGTTCCTATGCATACGTTTGGGTTCCCTTGCCGAATCGTGGAAATTAAAAATATTTGCGCACAGTACTATATCGAACTAGTCGAAGATTCTGCCGAATCAATTGGTAGTACAATAGCGGGTCAGCATACAGGCACTTTTGGTAAAGTAGGTGTTCTTAGTTTTAACGGAAACAAAATTGTAACGTCAGGTGGTGGTGGAATGATCATTACCAATGATGAAGAGTTGGGGCAAAGAGCGAAACACATCACTACAACCGCAAAAATTCCTCATAAATGGGACTATGACCACGATGAACTGGGGTACAATTATCGTATGCCTAACCTTAACGCAGCATTGATATGTGCACAGTTGGAACAGTTAGGCAAGTTGATTGCCAACAAAAGAGAACTTGCATTAGCATATAAAGAATTTTTCTGGGGATCATCTATTGGCTTCGCATTTGAAATGGAAGGTTCTACAGCTAATTATTGGTTAAATACAATCACCCTGAAGAACAAAAAAGAAAGAGATGAATTTTTAGCGTTTTCAAATGAAAACAAGGTAATGACACGCCCGATATGGCGCCTGATGAATGAATTAAATATGTATAAAGACTGTCAATGCAGCGATTTGCCAAACGCTAAACAACTACAAGATTGTGTAGTAAATATTCCGAGCAGTTTTAGACAAAAAAAATAATTTTGCAAAATAATAACTTAATTTTAATAGGTGGAGGCGGTCATGCAAATGCGTGCTTAAGTGTATTAGAAGAATTAAGTTCTTACAATATTCTTGGATATTTAGATTTGAAACCATCTTACTTGAGCAAGTGCGGTATTCCTTACTTAGGTACAGATGAATTAGGTGTTCCGAAGTATGTTAGGGAAGCTTGTTTTCTTATTTGCATCGGTCAGTTAGACTTGGGGTTTAAGCGTGAAAAAATATTTAATTTTTTAACTAGCTTGAATGCAAAATTGGCAACAATAATATCTCCAAGAGCTATTTTGTCTAAAACTTCAATAATAGGTCCTGGAAGTATTGTAATGCATGGTGCAATAATACAATCGGACGTCAAAATTGGTGTGAACTGTATTATCAATGATAGAGCTTTAATTGAGCACGATGTTATTATTGGGGATCATTGCCATATTTCTACAGGCAGCATTATTAATGGAGCAACATTAATTTCAAATAACGTCTTTATAGGAAGTGGAGCGATTCTAAGGAACAATATTAATGTAGGAGAGCAATCCTTAATTGGAATGGGTAGTATTGTTTTGAAAAATGTAATGCCCGGTACTAAAGTTGTGGGTAACCCTGCAAGAGAATTTTATGTCTAGAAAGAGAACTTTAATCATTGCAGAAGCAGGGGTAAACCATAACGGATCTATGGAACTTGCGAAACAGTTAATAGAAGTGGCCGCTAAAGCTGGTGCTGACATCGTTAAATTCCAAACTTTCAAAGCTCAGAATTTGGTAAGTAAGCATGCAGAGAAAGCTGAGTATCAGAAACAAAATATGTCTGAAGAAGCTGATGATAGTCAGTTTAATATGTTAAAACAACTCGAACTTAAGTATGAACACCATTTGATTTTGATTGAGCACTGCAAAAAAAATAATATCAGATTTCTGTCAACTGCTTTTGATTTAGAAAGTTTAGCTTTACTAGGCAAACTTGGGATGAATTTATGGAAAATTCCTTCTGGTGAAATTACAAACCTTCCATATTTGAAGAAAATTGGAACGCTGAATGCTGAGGTGATTTTATCTACAGGTATGAGTACATTGGAAGAAGTAAACACAGCTGTGAATATCCTTTTGGCCAACGGAACTGAAAAGGATAACATTCATGTACTTCACTGCAATACAGAATACCCTACTCCTTATGAGGATGTAAACCTGAGAGCTATGTTGACAATTAGAGAAAGGCTTGCTGTGAAAGTAGGCTATTCCGATCATACATTTGGAATTGAAGTGTCTGTTGCGGCGGTAGCTTTAGGCGCAGAAATTATCGAAAAGCATTTCACACTTGACAGGAATATGCCCGGCCCTGATCATAAAGCTTCAATAGAGCCCGACGAGTTGGTAACACTTGTGAGTTCAATTCGGCATATTGAAAAAGCATTGGGTGATGGCAATAAGAAGCCTTCCCCTTCCGAACAAAAAAACATGATTATTGCTAGAAAGAGTATTCATCTTAATTCTCAGGTAAAGAAAGGTCAAGTTATACTTGAATCTGATTTATTAATGGTAAGACCTGGCGATGGTATTTCGCCTATGGATATGGATAGAGTAATCGGGAAATTAGCAAACCGAGACTTGTCGGATGGACATAAATTGAGCTATGCCGATTTGATGTGAGAAAAATATGTGTGGTAACAGGAACAAGATCCGAATATGGTCTTTTATACTGGATCATTAAAGAAATTGAAAGTAATCCAGAACTAAGTCTTCAACTGGTTGTGACAGGAATGCATCTTTCTCCTGAATTTGGCTTGACTGTACAGTATATTGAAAAGGATGGATTTAAGATTAGAAGTAAAGTAGAAATGCTGCTGTCATCTGATACGGCTGTTGGGATATCAAAATCAATGGGGCTTGGAATAATTTCTTTTGCGGATGTTCTAGCAGAATGCAAGCCTGATATTATGTTGGTTGTAGGAGACAGGTTCGAAATATTTTCTGCTGTTTCAACTGCAATGATAGCCAGAATTCCTGTTGCACATTGTCATGGAGGAGAAATTACAGAAGGTGCAATAGATGAATCGATACGACATGCAATTACCAAAATGTCTCATTTACATTTTGTTTCCTGTAATGAATATCGGAACCGTGTTATACAAATGGGGGAGCAGCAAGAGATGGTATATAATGTTGGAGGACTTGGAATTGAGAATATTAACAAGATTGGCCTACTAGATAAGCAAACTTTTGAAGAAAGCATACAATTTATTTTAGGCGATTTGGCAGCAATGGTGACTTTCCACCCCGTTACACTTGGTAATGAATCAGCAGAATACCAGTTTGGAGAACTTCTTTGCTCATTTAACCAATTTCCCAGATTAAGATTAATCTTTACAAAAGCAAATGCTGATGCAGACGGAAGAATAATTAACAAGATGATTGATAACTTTGTACAAAATAATTCGGAAAGGGCTTGTGCATTTGTTTCTCTCGGACAATTACGCTATCTTTCAGCTTTAAAACATGTTAATGTAGTAATTGGTAATTCTTCAAGCGGATTACTTGAGGCGCCATCTTTTGGTATACCAATAGTCAATATAGGTGATAGACAAAAAGGACGTATAATGGCGGCATCTGTAATACAATGCGATAATCAAAGGGAACAAATTATAAGCGGAATTAGAAAAGCCACAGATGATTCGTTTAGAGCTTTTTGTAAGTCAGTTAAAAATCCCTATGATAATGGAAATGCTTCAGAAAAAATTATCACTGTGCTGAAAACTACAGAGCTTGAAAGCCTGTCAAGAAAGAAATTTAATGATCTCGCTTTTTAAGTTGTTTCTAAATATAATTCCCTCAGTTTTTCATAAAAACAATCCAATTGTCTTACATTAATCACATAATTCACAAGGATAAATCAGTACAAGTAGCCATGCAAATGATTGATGCACTTGCTTCTGATGGAGTCTTGTTTGTAATTGACGAAAATAGTGAACTATATGGATCTGTAACAGATGGAGATATTAGGAGAGGATTTCTCAATGGGCTTAGTCTAAATAGCTCAATCTATCAATTCTGCGAAAGAAACCTAAAAGTGCTAAGGAAGAATCATTATTCAATTAGACAGGTAATAGAATTACGGGAAAAAAATTATAAGATAATTCCGGTACTTGATCAAAAGAACCATGTTATTGACCTGATTAATTTTAGATTCGCTAAGTCTTATCTTCCAATAGATGTTGTTATTATGGCTGGTGGTCGGGGGCAGCGTTTAAGTCCTTTGACCGATACTGTTCCAAAGCCACTTTTAAAAGTTGGTGCTAAGCCTATTATTGAACATAATATAGACAGACTTATAAGCTACGGAGTAAAAAATATTTGGATTACCATTAATTACTTGGGTGATCAGCTTATAGATTATTTCGGAAATGGTGACTCGAAAAAAATCAATATTACGTTTGAGAAAGAGACGGAAGCTCTTGGAACAATAGGAGCAGTTAGCAATATAAAGAACTTATCGAATGATTATGTACTTATAACAAATTCTGATTTATTGACGAATATTGATTATGAGGACTTTTTCTGTACATTGTTAGATACGAATGCAGATATCTGTATAGCTACAGTGCCTTACACGGTTAATATACCTTATGCTATTTTTGAAACTAAAGGAAAGCAAATACTTGACTTAAAAGAAAAACCAAGTTACGTATACTTTGCCAATGCAGGTATATATTTGCTTAAAAGGAATGTAATAGAACTGATACCAAAAGGAGTATTTTATAACGCAACAGATCTTGTAGAAAAGTGCCTTGCTAATGGCTTAAAAGTACAATCGTATTCCATTCATGGATATTGGCTTGATATTGGAAAAATGGACGATTTTAATAAAGCACAAGAAGATATTCGCCACATTAAACTATAAAAAATGAACATTGAATTTAATTTGAGAACAAAAACTTACATAGGTAAGAGCAGTATTTTAAGAATAAATAGATTTTTGCAAGATTATAATTACAAACGTGTAGGATTAATTATTGATGTTGCATTAAAAAATAATTCATTCATTACCGAGTTCGTGACCCAACTTGATGAACTGAAATGTATTTCTGTAAAATGGTATTATGATTTGCCTTTCGAACCTGATTATAACTCTCTTGATGAAAAGAAAAACTTGTTTAAAAATGGAAAAGAAAGCCTAGTCGATATTATAATAGCCATTGGGGGAGGAAGCGTAATGGACTTTGCAAAAGGAATCGCTACACTTATTACTAACCATGAACCCGCACTTACTTACAGAGGTTTTCCCAAAAGCCTCAATATGTCCATCCCGGTAGTTGCAGTACCAACTACTGCTGGTACTGCATCAGAAGTTACATTTAATGCAGTGTTTACAGATACTGATGCAGGAAAAAAAATGGGGATTAATACACATAATAATTTTCCTGTTCTAGCAGTATTGGACAGCAATATGACATTAAATTGCCCTTTCAATGTAGCTCTTTCATCAGGTCTGGATGCGCTCGTACATACATTTGAAAGCTTTGCTTGTAATAACAGTAATGCATATACTCGAATTTTCGCAAAAGAAGCATTTACATTATTATACAAAAATATTGAACCAGCTTTACTTGAACCTGAAAACGACCAGGCTCGTGAGAATATGTTATTTGGTGCATCCCTCGCAGGTATCTCTCTCTTTAATGCTGGATCTGGACCAGCTGGTGCTTTGTCGTATCCGATGGGTGTTGTTTGTAAAGTGCCGCATGGAATAGCAGGTGGATTCATTCTGCCCTATTTGGTTCAATATAATGTTCAGAATGGATATACCAGATATGCAGAACTGTATGATGCTGCATTTGCAGGTGATTCTGATATGTTTCTCAAAACTGATAAAGAAAAAGCAGAGTGTATAGTGTCATTGATGTTTGAATTGTATGACAGATTAAATGTATGGGAACTTACAAAAAAATACCCAGTTGATCTCAATTCCATCCAACTGAAAGAATACATAGCTCAACTACAGGGTGGATTTGACCAAAATCCAGTTAAAATCCTTACAAGCGAAGGCCTTGTTTTTCTTGAAAAAATTTTCAGAGATAAATAAATAGATAATATGGATGCTCCTTACCATAAATATGTGTTTGATGTTGAGCAACGTCGTTTTGTCGGTGACTTTGAAAAGATGTATCAACAGGAAGATATTCAGCATTTTGACAGCTGGTTTCAGGATGACATGAACCACATGACTAAAAAACTTGCACTAACAATTTTAGCCGGATACAACTTTAATTCAGTTGTAGATTTTGGATGTGGAAAAGGCACTTTCACAAACTTGTTAAAGAAAAATAACAATAATGTAATAGGCGTTGATATTTCCAAAACTGCTGTGCTTAAAGCAAAAGCTAAATTTACTTCCATTGATTTTCGGGTAGGTGACGCCAAATATTTTAGTCAAATGCCACCTGTTGATCTGGTTGTTGCTATTGAAGTATTTTCATACGTTGAAAATTGGAAAGAAATATTTGAGACCATTTCAAAACGATCTTCCTATTTTTTTATTGCTACATATATACCACTAAATCCAATCGGGTTTATTAAGTCGATAGACGAACTTGAAAAAATATTGACAACCTTTTTTAGAATAGAAACAAAACTGGTTGTGAACAATGATTCTTCCTTGTTTTTCGTAAAAAGTTTATATTAATCATTTTTTTTAAAACATAATTTATGCCAGGGTTTGAACTTATCGGTAAAGAAGAACAACTTGCTGTTAACGAAATTTTTGAGAAAGGTGGTGGAGTGCTATTTGCACATGGGTTTGATGCCAGACGTAATGGAATTTTTCATGTAAGAGAATTTGAAAAACAATTTGGACAATGGCATGCTGGAAGTTATGCTACTGCTTGTACCTCAGGCACATCTGCACAATACATTGCTATGAAATGTTTAGGTATAGGCCCTGGTGATGAAGTAATTACACAGGCATTCACTTTCATAGCAACTGTCGAAGCAATCCTGGCTTGTGGGGCAACTCCGGTAGTTGTAGATGTGAACGATACATATAATATGGATCCGACAGAATTGAGAAAAGCAATTACCTCCAAAACAAAAGCAATTGTTCCTGTACATATGTTGGGAAATCCTGCAGAAATGGATGAAATCAATGCCATAGCAAAAGAATATGGGTTGCTCGTAATTGAGGATAGTTGTGAAGCGCTGGGTGCAACGTATAAGGGCCTTCATACCGGAACATTATCCGACGTCGGTGTTTTTAGTCTTGATTTCGGAAAAACCATTACCTGTGGTGAGGGTGGTATGATTGTTTCACACAATCAAGAATTGATTCTAAAATGTTTTCAATTTTCTGATCACGGTCATGAATGTAGAACAGATGTACCCCGTGGATTGGATACTGCAAAATTTTATGGATTTAACTTTAGGATGACTGAAATGCAAGGTGCTATTGGTATTGCCCAATTGTCTAAACTTAACCATATTGTAACATCTAATAGAAAGAACAAAAAAATTATCAAAGACATATTGCAGCAATCTGATAAAATTAGCTTTAGAAGAATTACAGATGAGCAGGGAGAGTTGGCTGATACGCTGATTTTTAATTTTGCCAATAAGGAAAGTGCTGATAGGATGGTAAAACTCCTGGCACATGAAGGATTAGGCACTAAAAATATTCCAGATGCTAACAACTGGCATTTTGCCCAAAATTGGCCACAAGTGTGGGCTACTAATTCAATGTATAAAGACAATTATACTAAAGTGTGGGAGAAAACCAACGAACTTCTCAGCAGGTCTATCTCTCTTCCTATTATGGTGAATTGGACAGAAGCATTCTGCAAAGATTATGGTGAGAAGGTATTGCGTATAATAACTTCTATTTAAGGCAGTACTATGAAATACTTGGGTTTCGTAGCTGCCAGAAAAGGATCAAAAGGAATTCCTGATAAGAACATTAAACTGTTGAATAGTAAGCCACTTATTCAATATTCTTTTGAAGCGGGATTAAAATCCAAATTTTTGGATGCAATTCATTTATCAACAGATGATGAGCGAATCATTCAATTAGCTAAAATTTGTGGAGTAGAATCTTTGTACTTACGACCAGTGGAACTTGCTACCGATGAGAGTTCGGTGCTGGATGTGATATTATATCATTTAAATTGGTTAGAAGAGAATTCATACCCTTTACCGGAAAATGTGGTATTGTTACAACCCACGAGTCCGGTACGAAACGATGGGTTGATTGACAGCTGTATCAGTGCTTTTGAACAATGCGGTAAATCAAGCCTTATAGCTGTATCGCATAGTTCTCAACACCCCTTTGAAATGTTTAAGATTAAAGATGGTAAACTTGATTATATAAATAAAGTGCCACAAAGACTTCAGGAATACCCCGAATATTATTTTATTACAGGGTCTTTATATATTGCTTCAACCAATTATATCAGAGAAAACAAAAAGCTATTTGATGAGTATTCTGCTACTTATATTGTATCAAATGAAGAAGCTATTGATATAGATGAAGAAGCTGATATTAGACTAGCTGAATTATATTTAAAAAATAATGAACAATGAAGGGAATTGTTTTCTTAATAGATCAACCTCTTGACAATAGAAATTTTAATAGATTTGGCATTCAAACTTTAATTGATAGTGGATTAGATGTAAAAATATTTGATTTGACTCCAATAAATGTGCCACAAGTTTGGAAATTAAAAGGGGGAGACATTGTTATTATTGAAAACTATTTAGTTATACACTCAATTTATCAACTTAAACAAATATTAAACTTAGATATTAAAGATTATTCTTTTATTGATTTACTGAATATTACCAGTTTATCTACTATTTTATCAAAAAATTACATTTGCAAAAATGCTTTACTAGAAATTGTTATATTTTCCGGGGAGACTCCAGAACCAGAAATTAATAAAAATAAAAAATTAAGATTTAAGTTAGTTAATCTTTTTCCATATATAAAGAGGAAACTTAAAGGGAAACTAAAAAATATATTTAAGGCCAAGAATACAATTTATTTTGTTTCTGGAAAGAAATCAATGGATAGATTATTGAAAAAAAATATTCCTATTCACAACATTTTTAAAGGTCATAATTTTGATTTTGATTTATATTTAAAAAGTCCTGATTCCAATATAATTGATAATTATTTTCTTTTTCTTGATGAAGATGCTCCGTTTCATACTGATTATATTTATCATCATTTAGAAGCTCCAGTGACCCCCGCAATTTATTATAAATCATTAGTAAATTTCTTCACTTTACTTGAGAAAAAATTTAATACAAAAATTAAAATTGCCCTTCATCCAAGGTCAGAATACTTACGGAATGATTTTGATTTTTTTAAAGGTTTTGAGGTTATCCAATATTCTACTTTTGATTTAATTAAAAACTGTAGATTAGTTATTGCTCATGCATCGACAAGTGTCCAACTAGCAGTTTTATTTTATAAACCAGTTTGCTATATAACTACTGAGGAATTAAAAAAATCATTCGTAAATACCTATATTGATCTATATGCAAATGAATTAGGTTATAAACCTATAAATATTAATCAAATTAACCTCTATTCAGAATTTGATTTGGATTTTAAAATTGATAAATTGAAATATGATGAATACATATATAATTATATTACAATGAACCGAGATAGTAATTTGGCATTGTGGGAAAATATTTCGAACAAAATAAAATCAATGTAGTATTGGTTTTATATTCATGTAATGAATGATGGCTTGAGAGAAACTTTTTTCTTAAGAATAAATAAATTACCTACCCGAAATTATTTTTTGAAAGCAGGTATAAAATTATTTTTAATAAAATAGAATTCCAATTTTCTACTCCAAATAGACTTTGTGCATATCGAGCAAAATTTTTTTCTGAGAAAGAACCAGAAACGCTTGAATGGAGTGGAATAATAGCAAACAACAAAAGAAAGGTAGGGAAATGTATTTGTTATATTGTCGAAGTAAGATTTTAAGCTAGTAATATGTTTAGTTGTTATTTGGATTACTGATATGAAATATTTGATTTTTTTTACTATGAATTTGGTATATGGTTATATGCTATTGTATCGCGTGTGCCGGGAAATGTAGAAAACATTCTACGTCGTAAGTACTTTAAAAGTACTTTAAAAAGATATAGCGGGTCTGGATATTATGTTACGGGTATTGAAATAAAAGGCCACCACAATATTATTTTCGGTGCAAATTGTAATATAGCGGCAAATTGCTTCATTCATGCACATGCCGGAGACCGAATCGAAATTAGCGAGAACTTTTTGATGAATTCCAATTCGTGTATAAATGCGACGGAAAAAGGTGAATTAAAATTGGCAAAAACGTATAGATCGCTCAAAATGTCGTAATTAGAGCATCTAATCATACCTTTACAAACTTAGCTTTGCCGATTAATAAACAAGGTCATACACCGGGGATAATAATTATTGGAGATGACTGTTGGATTGCGGCAAATGCTGTTATCACTTCTGGCGTGGTAATTGGTTCACATAGTATAGTGGGAGTTGGGGCGGTTGTGACTTCTGATATTGAGCCGTATTCAATAATTGGAGGTGTGCCAGCAAGACTTATTAAGAAAAGATAACAATATGAGAAAACTACTATTTGGCTCCTGGATAACACTTAACAATCCCTCCATTGCTGAGATCATGGCCGACGCAGGCTTCGACTGGTTATGTGTCGACATGGAACACTCAGTTACCGACTATGCTGAGGCTCAGCAACTAATTATGGCAATCCAAAGCAAAGGAATTAAAGCTTTTGTACGTGTAGGTGAAAATAATACAAGAATAATTAAGAGAGTACTGGATGCTGGTGCTGATGGTATAATCGTGCCTTCGGTTAATTCTGCCGCTGAAGCTCAAAAGGCGGTTGAAGCCGTAAAATATCCGCCTGAAGGAAAGAGAGGTGTGGGATTGGCGAGGGCACAATCGTATGGTTTTGGTTTTGATCAATACCGCGACGCGTCCTCAAAAGAAATCAAGCTAATTGTGCAGATAGAGCATATAAATGCTATTAAAGAACTGGATGCAATTTTGCAGACTGATGGTGTCGACGGAACCTTCATCGGCCCTTATGATCTTTCCGGCTCACTTGGAAACCCAGGACTATGGGATGAAGCAGAAGTTAAAGAAGCATTAATCATCTACGAGGAGACTGTGAAAAAATATGATAAATGGATTGGCTTCCATGTCATCCAACCAGATTATAGACTGGTAAATGAAAAAATCGAAAAAGGTTATAATTTTATCGCATTTAGTCTTGATGTACTCTATCTTGGCACACTGGTGCGTAATCAAATGATAGAATTAAGAAAATCAAATTCATAAAGATGAATGTAATTGGAATCATCCCTGCAAGACTAGCATCCAGCCGATTGCCAGGTAAACCTATGGCTGATATCTTGGGTATGCCCATGATAGGACATGTTTACCTTAGGAGCAAGCTTAGCACTAGCCTACATGAAGTTTATGTGGCAACCTGCGATAC
>Ga0114972_10000663_pt1 | contig 25598 bp, 26 predicted proteins | sample M_140807_EF_Meta_FD_87354 | JGI IMG/M metagenome (GOLD analysis project Ga0114972, IMG submission 87354) | Freshwater microbial communities from Lake Montjoie, Canada to study carbon cycling - M_140807_EF_MetaG | ecosystem: Environmental > Aquatic > Freshwater > Lake | place: Lake Montjoie...
CCCTTGCGCATATTATCTTAATGGCTCTCTATACCGGACGGATTGAGGATCTTATCGTTATTGATCCATTCGATCCGATTCATGCCTACAACTTTGTGATGACAAATCAGAGGGCGGATGTAAAGGCGAGGAAAGTATTGCGAGCCGGATTGCCTCCAACAAGCGATCAGAGCGCGACGAAGCACTACGATAGGCTTGCGTCAGATTCGATCTACCGAGTGGTGCGTGCGCTAGAGAGTATGGGATTGGCGTGGTCTATCCGTGATGTCGCAGTTACCCTCTCAACATTCAACGTTGCTTATCCGCAATTGCGCAGTCTTCTGAGTCGAATTGGGGCGCGTCAGGCGATGGTAGAGCTCGGTCATCTCGCGGCAAGTTATCGTGACATGAAGGGGCAGCTCGACATGCGGAAAATAACCGATAATTTGCGCGGAATCGCCTCGGAGCTTCACTCTATCTCAGCGGGAGATGCAGGGTCGGTATTTTGCGCACGTCACACCGATCTGGTTCTTACTGATGCGATTTTGCGAGGCAAAATAATCTACTTCATGTTGCCCCGACTTGAGGAAGCTGAAAGTGCCGCGCGTATGGTGAAGATTTTCCGTGAAGATCTTGAGGTTTCAATAGGCGAAATAACCTCGTCGCGGGTGTACAATCTTGAAGACCCACATTTAGTTATTATCGACGAGGGATCATCGACCTTTGGTCCGACCTGGGCCAACCTATTCGAGCTCGCTCGAAAGGGGCGTTTTGCGCTACTTTTTGGGGCTCAGTCGACCGGGGGGCTCACCGATGCCTCGATAGGGTTGAGCGAGGCGTTTTACGAGCGGGTCATGGCGAACGTGAACCTGAAAGTGATGATGAGGATAGGGGACAACCGCACCGCGATGGATATGACCGAGTGGATCGGCAAAGTAACCACGATGAAAAAATCGATCGGTGCGGGCGTTACCACCGGTAAGAGTCAGAACTTCTTCAAGGGGCATCTCGATTTTTCAACGAAGATGACGGACAACGAATCTCAAAATATATCGTTTTCTGAGGATGAAGAGGACCTTGTCAGCTCCGAGGAGTTGAAGCACGAAATGGCCGCTGAAAAGGGGTTGGCGTGGTTCGATCTCGGGGATGGTCGGCCGGTGAAGGGGCGAACCTTTTGGTTTAATTCTGAGCTCCCTGAGACGTGGGAGGGTCGAGAGTTTCTGCCGCAGCTTGAGCGATTCGAGCAAGATGAGATTGGGCTTGCCGATTGGGTTGATGAACAGGTCTTTGTTAAGGAGCAGCAGGAATCGGTTTCTGGTGGTGGGCAGCCGATGCAGCGGCCTCAAGGTCAGATGTATCGCGGTGCTGGTGATTCGTCAGGGCAGAGCCGTGGAGCTGGAGGTATTCGCCGTCCTGGGAGCGGTGGGGGGGATGCACCAAGGGGCGGAATTATGCCGGGCAAGCCTCGCGGAGCGGCGCTCCCATCATTCTCTCGGCCCGTCTTAAGGCCAGTGCGTAGCTCAAGCAAGGGGGATGAAGCGAAGCCGGCGGCCGAAAAAAGCGAATCGGCGGGGGCGGTAAAAACAGCGCCGGTTGCGCAGCCCCAGCGCGATAAGGAGGGAGGCAACGGCGCAGCTCGTCGACAAGAGGTGCAACGCCCTGAATCAAAAAAAGATAAGTCGAGGGAACAGTCCGGGCAGCGAGGTCAGCCACGCCGAGATCAGGAGAATCAGTCAGGTAATGGTCGGCAGACCGGTGAACGCTCTAACGCTTCTGAAAAGACGAAGGGCAATCAGCATCAAAAGAGAGATGAAAAACAGCGCGAAAGCGGTTCTCGCGATGGGGGACCGAAGAATCAGCCTAAACCGAACAATCAGCCCCCGAACCGTGAAGTAAAGGATGGTGAATCAAACGGTTCAGAATCAAAAAGTGTCGAAAAAAGAGAGCGATTTCGCCTTCAACCCCGTGGTCAGACTCAACGGGGAGAGGATGAGTAAAGGGATGATAGGAGGGGACCCCTCTTTCGGTTTGGTCATCTTGTTGAGAACTATCCCCGATATATCGAGAATAGTTCAGCCGAATGCGAAACCGACCAGTTCCCTTTTTTGAGACCATCTTTTATACTTCACCGGATTGGTGTGATTGCGAGTGGGTTCTTTTTTCCTTTGCACCGCTGGCTTAGTGCCCACCCATTTATTGAGAGAGTAAGGTTATGTACACTGGTGGAATTACATTTTTTATCAATAAGTCTTTCGGACGGTTACAATTGGTTCCCGAAGCGGAGGGGTTAAGATTTTTTTATATCCCGATCGTGAATGGTGTCGAAGACGCGCAAGCCCCAGGTTCACTAAATCTCTGTATACCCTTGGATGCGGTAGGTGGTTTGTGGGCAACCTGTCGAGCATTCCTATATGAATTCGAATCGCTGGATGAAAATGTCGTGCTTCAGGGTAACGAAGAAGCTGGCGAATCAGATGCCTTAATTAAACTATACCGCGACAAACCAACCGGCGCCCAAGGCCGTCTAAGTGGCGAAGAAACTTCGTGGCTCCGAATAGTAACCGGCCGCACCGAAGAAGAACGCCGCCGAATAAAATTAGGCCCCCGCGACCTGCTCTGTCTGGAGTTGGCGTGTAGCACAGTGATGACTTTGGCAGCTCAACGCGGATTGCACAGGCCGGCGTTGATGGAGTAGCGGGCGGTAGGGCGTCGCTGTGGGGGATGCGGGGCATAACTAGGGCGGGGATGTGGTTTAGGGTGGTAGAGAAGTTTTTTTGGGAGTTGTGGGATGGCGGGTGTTGCGACGGATGGGAGAGCGAGGGGGGAGGGTGCTGCGGTTGCGGGAGGAGCGGCTGTCGTGGATACTCTCTCGGCTCCATCGATCCCGCCTGAGGAGCATTTGGTAGCATTGGTTGATACTCCTGAGAAAGCTTTGAAGGTTGTTGAAGACGAGGTTGCAAGGCGGAAATTATTCACAGAAAGGAAAGAGTCTGGATTTTTACCCGAACATAAAGACGGCGATGGTAGTACGGTAGTCGCCAGCAATGTTTGGAATCCAGAGCAATTAAAAAACCTTAATCTATCTGGAAAAGACGTGACAAACACGTTTGTTGTAGATAAAGGAGAAAAAAAACTGCTTGGGGATTTCATTCGAGAGTTGGGTGATGCAGAGGTCGTAAAGAAGTGCCTTCAGGGGCTGGTGTATAATGCGGATACCAAGTTCTACAACGAAGATAAAAAAGAAGAAAATAAGGCACTGCTTGATTTCCTTAATAAGGACGATATTTCAAGCGAATACACGGGTAACGGAAACGAGCTTGGTCAGGTTGCTTCACTTGTCGAGCCTCCATTAAAACGATTTACCGATTTGTTGGTACCCTCGGCACCAGTTGAGATATTGGACGTTCCGGCAGGTGCTGGTGCGGTTGACGTGTGCGGGCCGTCAGACCGAGTTATAGGAGATCCAGTATCGGCGAATGATGCGGCGACGGTGGATGCTGATACTGCATCAGTAGGACAGGGAGGGTCTAATACAGGCGAAAAAGCGGCATCAAAACCGCAGGACAATGTTGAGGATCCTGATTCGAAAGATTTTTTTCGTCGGGAATTGTCGGACCTGCTCTCGGGCCGAGCGCAATTTATACGAAGAGAAGTGTCACCTTCGGAAGAGGCGGATTCTAGTAACGGAAATAGAGAAATCGAAGAAGACGATCACGTTGAGCTTGTTAAGGTGTGGTTGCGGAAACAGTTCAGCAGTGAACCTTTTGGTGCAATAAGGGAGGTCGTTTCCGCCGATGCAGCGGCTGGGACAACGGAAGGGGATGGCGGGTCTGGCGAGAGCTTGAAAGCTGACACGTCGGCGACTAACAACTCGTCTGACACTAATAGTGCAGTAAATTTCGGGGCAATTGTAAGTCAGAATTCAAGTGCTCAGGAGATCCTAGCAAATCTTCAGAAAGGAATGATAGAGATCGGTATTCAAAGTAATGTTTTGGCTGGTAAATGTTTTTCCGTTGAGCAACTTTCGGATGGGCAGTGTGTCATATACCCCGTGCTCTATTCACTCAGAGAAGGGAGCATTGACAACGGCAGTCTTGATAATTTCTATGAGGTTCAGCTCGGGCAAGAGGGGAACTGTTACGGTATAACAGATCTCGCGAAAATAGAGATTGACCAAGGCGGTCAAATTAGTGTGACGGAAAAAGGACAACTCTTCCTACCTCCAAACCACCCCTATTTCAAAAATAAAACCGCCTCCCCCTCTTAACCAAATCACAAGCCCAATCCAACTCCAGCAAGGCCAATTCCCCATACAAATTGGCCTCACTACTCGAACTAACCCCCCCCAACTAAACCGCAACTATCCCCCGAGCTATCGCCACCTTAACAAGCTCAGCATTAGTTTTCAGGGCAAGTTTCTTCAGGATATTGCTTCGGTGGGTGTCTACGGTGCGGGTGCTGATGCCTAGGAGTTTGCCGATTTGGCGGTTTGCTCGGCCATCTGCTAGAAGACGAAGCACTTCCAGTTCTCGCTCGGATAAAACCTCGAGAGGATTTGGGGGTGCGGATGCCGGTCCGCTATTGTCTATGAAAGATTTCGTGATACTGGGGCTCAGGTATGTGTTACCCTTGAGCACGGTATCTATCGCAAATTCAATCTCCTGAACCTCGACATCCTTGGGTAAAAAGCCTCGAGCGCCGGCCTGAATTGCGGCCTTTACGTTTCGTGGCTGGCTATCCCCTGAAAGGACAAGAGCTGGCACTCTTCCTGTTTCTCGCTCAGAAAGAGCTTGGAGCGCTTCGACACCTCCGAGCTCCGGCATACAAACATCGACGATAATCACATCGGGTTTGTGAGATGCGAGCACACTGAGGAGTTCTGCTCCGGTCGAGGCCTGTCCAATGACCTCGTACTTTCCTCGAGCCTCGAGCATTTGACAGAGAGCTTGTCGAATAACAATATGGTCGTCGGCAACAACTAGTTTTATCATACCCCCATCACCTCTCAAAACGGTTCCATCCTGGATAAAATCGGGGAGCAGGCGGGTTGAAGGTGCGGCTATAGCGTAATGGTAGTTAGTTAACTCTTCTTACTAAGATCTTTCGCCACAGGGGGTGAAAACTTAGATTGATCTTACTCCATTCGCTCAAGCCGAAAGCTTCATCGGGCTCTGCGACCCGGTCTATGGTGCCCCCTTTGGTGAGGGCCGCACCCCTCTTCCTGAGGGGCACCCATAAAACTTTCATAGGTGGTAACGGCCCTTTTCGAGAATCACTTAAGAGAACTTTTTAATATGTTCAAAGATTTTTTTCTCAATCTCCTCGGATTTAGTCCCTCTCATCAACGTCATGTGGAGGTAAGCCTTCTATTCGATCAGTGGGGAGATCGTCTCTCTTCGTCATCGCAGCGGGCTGTCATCACCCTTTGTGCGGCGGTTGCTATTGCTGATGGTTTTTTGGGACGAGAGGAATTTCGACGGATACTTGAGTCGATGAATCAGGAGCTTGCAATTTCAAATCAATCGGCGGGATTGTTACTTGATGCGGCGCTGAGCAATCCTGAGGGGATTTCGATTGAGCATGCGGCTGAACAGCTTCGTGAATCGCTCGATGTATCGCAGCTTCACGCTATCGAGAATATTTTGCGACAGATAGCGCTCGCTGAAGATGGGATGCAGAGTGAGGAGCGACGAGTGATCGCCGAGGTACACCGGCTCCTTTTCGGGGAGAAAGACTAGGTTGCATCTTCTATGCGGGAACGGCTCGCAGCCGCGGCTTTTAATGTGGAAGGCTTGAGGGCCGCAAAAATCTTCTGAGGGAGACGGAATCTATTGAGAGTGGTGAAAATTGGCCACAACGAAGCCATTTTCATCACCCTGCTAGAGCGACTTCCAATCATCTTGGTCAAGATTCAGCTGCTGAAATCCCTCGATAAGCTCTGAGAGTTCGTGAGGTGCACGAACATTTGTTATTACTAATTCGTTCCCGCCGGTCGCTGCGGTGCCAAGCTCTATTGAGCCAAAATTAAAAACTCGCCCCCAAAACGTTTGGTAAACAGTTATTCCTTTAATGTCAGCGTAGCGAATCGATGGACTTTTGAAACGGAACGATACCCGACCCTCCTCGCGGTAGATATTTGTATCATCAAAGAGGTAAGCGTTATCAAAACGGAAATGGAGGAGCGAGAGCAGAAAGCCAATGGGAATTAGGCCGATAACCCGGATTATATTTGGATGACAGGTGGAAGAGCCTTCACCTCCACACGCCTTAAATGCGATCATTACCGCTGCGGTTGTCGCTAATACAAAGATCGCTGCTAGGCTAAATCGTGCATAAAGAGTCGGGTAGATTCTAAGAGTGAAAGAGTCGCCCTCGGCTTGATTTGTTGCTTCCTCAATGGTTGGGTAAAACACACGGACCTCTATTTAAGTGGGTGGGTAATGTTGTGGAGGCGCGTGCAGTACCGCTTTCGGCGTCTACCAGGTAAGTCGAAATATCTGTAAGGTCTATCCTACAGGGTTAAGATCTTTATTCTCCCTTCTCAGCGAGCCAGTTCCGAGAATTGCGGACTGTTTCGATAAGCTTCTCTTCTTCTGAACCGGGTTCTGGCACAAAACCGTAAGACCATTGTACACGAGGGGGCAGAGAGGCCAAGATCGACTCGACACGCCCCCCTGATTGGAGTCCAAATTGGGTGCCTCGATCGTACATCAGGTTGAACTCAACGTAGCGACCCCGCCGAATCTCCTGAAAGGTGCGATGTGTATCCCCCCACGGCATATCCTTCCGCTTTTCTACTATCGGTATATAGCATGAAGCAAGGCCGAATCCGAGCCGCTCGGTGAGTGCGGCTCCATCACGAAGATCTTCGAGAGAATCTCGCCCGAGGTAATCGTAGAAAATCCCCCCGATACCCCGAGCCTCTCCGCGATGAGGAAGATAAAAATAGGAATCGCACCACTCCTTGAAAGTTTGGTACCAGCCTGGACGAGTTTCTTCGCAGAGCTGGAAGAGTCGGCGGTGAAAGGCAGTCGCATCCTCCTCGAACAGATAGTAAGGGGTCAGATCGGCACCTCCTCCAAACCAGGTTTTGTCACCGACGGTAAGGAGCCGAACGTTTGCATGGGTTGTCGGTGCCATGGGGGAGCGCGGATGAACGATTAACGAAACGCCATCGGCACAAAATGGTGCGGGCTCAGATGCGCCGATGAGCTTTTCGCTTAACGCTGTCGGGAGAATGCCGCTTACTGAACTTAAAGCCACCACTGCTTGTTCAAAGACGGCACCATCGCGAAGGACGCGGGTTAAACCAAACCCTTTTTTAATGACCTTCTCCTCAGATCTTGTCCACTCATCGGACTTAAAGGTTGCCTCAGGTTCTAACTGTTCAAGAGCAGCGCAATAGTTTGCCTGTACGGCCCGAAAAATCTCCTGAAAATGGCGTCGAAGATCCGAGACATCTCCACCTATTAGCGGCTCGAGCTTCGATTGAGATGCCATTTGAAGTCTCCAATTGGTGAGTTTTCGGAGGCGGTATTTCACTATGGCAAGCTCTTTGCAATACCTACCGAGGATAGCGATGACGACCGTTGTCTAGTTAGCCATTTACCGAGAGCTAATCTCACAAATTCCGGTCTAAATGGAAAACTATAGCTGCCCTGAGTGGTGACAGCAAGTTGACGGGTCTCGAAAACGGCAAGGGTGGTTTTTTGACGGGACTTCAATATTGCCGGAGCCGCGCCTTGCGTCTGAAGCACGGAAGAGGGGCGAGGAATAGTGACTGAGGTGGAAACCTTTATGAGCGCACCATCAAGCATAGCGATGTGGACCTTGGGAGCAGATGTCGCTCTTATGGGCTCAATAATGCTCTTTGTCTATCGGGTTCTTCGCAATCCGACTAATCCGCGGGGATTAAGGCAATTAGGCGAACTTGAGGGCACTATTCGCAGCCTTATAAGAGAGGCTGAAGGGGCAGGAAAATCTCTAAATGACCAACTGATTAGGCGTCAGGAGAATCTTGAAAAGACTCTCTTTGATCTTGAAACGTGTGAAAAGAGAGTTCATCGAGTTCAATCAAAAGCTGAAGAAACTCGCGGTAATGTTGATATTGCGATAGTAAAGGTTCAAAAGGGACTTGATGCTCTTAACGGTGCACTAAATCGTTTCCAGACCCGAGAGCAGCAGGTAAGAGGATTTGCTGATGACCGCATTCCTTCTCGGATCGAGAGTCATCAAGAAGCTTTTGCGGCGCCTACTAATTCAGCCATCAAACCTGAGCCGACTCATGAACGAATTATAGCTGCCGCAAAACAGAGCGGAGCGGATTGGTACGAGGCTCCCGAACAGGTGGATATATTCGGCGCTGGAGAAAAAGAGGCAGCTCAGATGGGCGAGCGTCAATCAAGATCTCAATTTGCCGAATCAGCTGCTCGTCCATCATCCGAGCAGGAGTCACTAAAACCGGCCTTCACGCCGATGAGCGATCGTTTGACACAATCTGCTCCAGTTTCCGATTTAAGCCAATCATCGGCACGACCTGACTCAATTCATCGCAAAGTATCAAGTGAAAGATTGCCAAGCACACCACGTGTAACGCGTGAACAGTTGATCCAGGCGCAGGAGATGATTCAACACGGATTGTCAGTCGATGAGGTAGTCGCAAGAAGTAATCTTGCGCCAGAGCAGGTGCAGTTGCTCATGGCGGTGCGACAAAAACAGGGAGAAAGACGTATCGCATCAACGCGCGCCCCAGTTAAGCGCGTGGCTGTTGATCCGCGCTTAGGTGTTCTTGGAGGCTCTCGGCGTTAAAGTTTAAATCACCCATAACAGGCCGAATTAACGACATACACATAATCGATCAGCGCATACGACATGGATAGAGGAACATACATAGCAGCCTCCGGCGGTCTCTATCAGATACGGAGGCTCGACACAGTTGCTAATAATCTCGCGAACGCCTCAACAAGCGGATTCAAGAAACAGATATTGTCGGGTGAAACTCAGTCATTCGCAGAAACCTTTGCTGCAACCGTAACCGAATCCGACCCCTTCGCGGCTGGTGATCAAGAGAGAACAACACCCGTATCTCACATCGATAGCCAAACAGATTTTAGTCCCGGCTCAATTTCAAGAACGGGAAATCCGTTAAATGTCGCATTACGAGGCAATAATCAATTTTTTTCGATAAATACACCAAATGGTGTTAGGTATACCCGAGCAGGAGATTTTACCCTTGCGGCTGATGGTCGAATAGTAACGCCGGATGGGTATGAGCTCGTTGGAGATGGAGGCCCGATTGTAACCACAGGAGCAGATACCTCAATATCGCCCTCTGGTCAGGTAACTTCTGGCGGCGTAATTGTTGGAGCGATACAAGTTGTCGCGGTGAACGATCTTAAAGAGTTAACACCCGAGGGCTCGGCTCGATTTGCTCTATCAGCAAATGGCTCGACTACTCCTGTTGAGCCGGATCTTATGACTGAGAGTCTTGAGGGCTCCAATATCTCAGTTGTCTCGGGAATGGTCGAGCTTATCGCTGCTCACCGCGGATTTGAGGCTTACACAAAAATGGCCCAATCGATAGACCAGATGAACTCAGAGGCGATAACACAGCTGAGTAAGATGAGATAAATAGCCTCGTGTTCTATCTGTGATGGATCCACTCCGAAGCTATCGCTACAAATAGAATAATTCTGCACCGCAATCGGCCCAGTTCTTGCTGCATCTCGTGCTGAGACATCATCACGTCGGGGACTCTCCCCGAGTGGACCTATTTGAATACGGGATCACATTACCATGATTCGAGCATTATATACCGCAGCAACGGGGATGAGCGCACAGGAAACAAATATTGATGTGATCGCCAACAATCTGGCGAACGTAAATACGACTGGATTTAAAAAAGGCCGAGCTGAGTTTCAGGACCTAATGTACCAGTTCCAAACGGAGCCGGGTGCGCAGACTTCACAAACAACGGTAAACCCAAGTGGGGTGCAGATCGGGCTCGGAGTAAAGACCGTTGCTGTACAGAAGATGTTTGGTCAGGGTGATTCAGTAAATACTGGAGCCCCTCTCGATGTAGCGATCGAAGGAGATGGTTTTTTTCAGGTGATTAAACCGGACGGTACTTTTGCCTATTCTCGATCTGGCTCTTTTCAGCTCGATCAAAACGGCAGCCTTGTAACCTCAGACGGATTTCAGGTTGGACCAGGAGTTACTATTCCCAACGACGCACAGGCGATAACGATTGGTCAGGATGGAACAGTAAGTGTACGGCAACCGGGTAACGCCGCACCTCAAGCAGTTGGACAGCTTACAGCCACACGTTTTCCAAATAACGCTGGGCTTCGTGCTGTTGGTCGAAACCTCTTTGAGGAGACCGCGTCTTCAGGTGCGCCGATAGTCGCGCTCTTCCAACAGCCTGGCTTCGGTCGACTGAATCAGGGATTTCTTGAAAGTAGTAACGTCAGCGTTGTCAGTGAAGTAGTAAATATGATCACTGCCCAACGTGCGTATGAAGCAAACTCCAAGGGGATTAGCACATCCGATGAGATGCTGAGTCTTGCCATTAACATGAAGCGGTAATTCGCCTCTGGGGGAATGAGTGATGAATAGTTCGGGTAGTCGAAGAAAATCATTAGGGCAAGTGCTGTCTATTGCTTTTTTTTCTCTCTGTTTCTTTTCTGGCGATTTAGATATCGCCCATGCACAGCAATTTCCAATTTCGATGAGGGTCAGAGCATCGAGTACAGTGACCGGCGCTAAAGTAACGATTGATGACATCGCGCTCGTCGAATCTTCCGATCAAAAAGAAGATGGAAAAGCAGTCAGTGTAAAGAAGGTGATACTTCTTGATTCCCTTGAACCGGGTGGTGAGCGGCATCTGAGTGCTTACCAGATTCTCGATCAACTGCGAGGAGAGTCGATTGACCCTAGTAGTATCGGGTATTCGATTCCTGAGCAGGTTGTCGTTCGAAGAGCGGGACGAGAGATTACTAAGGGAGAGCTGCAGAGCTTGGTGGATGAATATCTAAAAGGATCTGGTCGAGAAGCGACTATTCGCACTTTTTCTCATGATGGAACCACTAGACTATTTGCGGGTGCGGCAACGCTTCGAATCGTATCCCTTGAGCGTCAGCGGGTTGGCCTAAGCAGAATAGCTGTTGAAGCCACAACCGAAGATGGTGAGAGTGTGCAGATTCAACTTGTGAGTAGCCTAGATGAATTCATGTATGTTCCGGTTGCCAGTCGACCATTATCGGTTGGAAATGTTGTAAACCAGAATGACCTAGTCATGGCAAGGCTCGACATGACAAGAATCCCGCGAGATGTCGCTGCTCAATCCGAGGGAGTTGTTGGGCACACGATTAAACGAGGCATTGGGGTTGGAGATCTATTTCGAGCACCCGATCTTTCTCTTCCTTTTGATGTGACGGCAGGATCTTCGGTTACTTTGCGTTATGTAGGTAGAGGTTTTAAAGCAACAGCATCGGGTAGTGCTCTTGAGGCTGGAAGAGTTGGAGGAGCGATTCGGGTAAGAAACGAATCTTCAAAACGAATTGTCGAGGGAACGGTCGTTGAGCCTGGATTAGTGGAGGTGAGATAGAATGAGAGTAGGTCTATTTTTAATCGGTACAATACTAGGTGGTGCAATGACAGCGTGTAGCGCGTCCCGCTCAACGCCGCCTCGTGTACCGGCGCTAGAGTACACGCGTGCTCTTAATCAACCAATCAGCTCCTCAGAGGATCCGCGGGCGGCGATTAGATTTGTTGAAAATGGCAATTCGGCACTCCCTACTGCATCACAGCCTCAGAGCGCGCCACTCAAAGGGCAAGATAGCTCCGAGCTATTCCAACCCGTTGGACTAATTGAGCCGCCACCGTACCGTGGCCCGTTAAGAACAGGAGAGTCCTCCGCAAATCCATCGCTCTGGCGAGAGGGAGAAGGTGCCACCTCTCTATTCCACGACTTTAGGGCGTTTCAGCCGATGGATCTGGTAACAGTGCTTGTTACTGAGATTACAGAGGGACGTAAACAGGCGGATACCCGAGTAAATTCTCAATCGACTATCACCGCAGCTATTTCAGCGTTTTTAGGGCTTGAAAAGGCTATTCCAGCGTCGAATCCGGAAGTTGATCCAACGGCACTTCTTGATGCATCGACAGCGACCCAAGTTGAGGGTCGTGGAGAGACCCTTAGAAGGGGTCAGCTTAAAGGAACAATATCGTGCATGGTTCAAGAGGTGCTCCCTTCCGGTATTTTGCGAATACAAGGAGAAAAAATTATCTCAGTTAATGACGAAGAGCAGATCATGGTTATGTCCGGTCTGGTACGACCTCGAGATGTTAATTCAAGGAACGAGGTTGATTCGGGAAAAATTGCGAATATGAGAATCGATTATTATGGAAAAGGCTCAATTGGAGTAATTCAAACTCCGGGATGGTTGATGAAGATCGTAATGAATATCTGGCCTTTTTAGTGGGTCGTTTATGGTAAGTTTTTTTTCATTGGGTACAAACTCGAAGATTGTGAGCGGACGTTCATATCGGAGTGTTTGCAATCAATGGTCGATTTTAATTGGCTATGCAAGCATTCTCGCTCTATTACTTATTTGTGGATCAGCTGCTCAAGCAGCTCGTCTCAAAGATATCGCAGATATTGAGGGAGTTCGGGGAAATCAGCTCTTTGGGTATGGCCTGGTCGTAGGTCTCAATGGGACTGGGGATGGAAGAAGTGTTGAGTTCACTACGAAGGGCTTAAGCAATATGCTTGAGAAGGTCGGGATTCGGGTGGATCCTCAAGATATCAAGGTAAAAAATGTTGCGGCTGTCCTTGTTACTGCGACTCTTCCAGCATTCTCGCGACCTGGAAGCAAACTTGATATTACCCTTTCGTCGATGGGAGATGCCAAGAGTTTACAAGGAGGAACGCTTCTCTTTACTCCGCTCCGCGGTGCGGATGGAAATGTGTATGCGGTCGGTCAAGGTCCAGTGGCGATTGGAGGATTTTCTATCGAGGGTGGTGGAGATGCTGCAGTGAGAAATCACCCAACGGTCGGGGTTATCACAGGCGGTGCTACGATAGAACGAGCACTCACAGTAGATCTATTTAAAAGCCACTCAGTTCGTATTGTCCTACGCGAGCCTGACTTTACGACGATGAAACGTGTCGTAAACGCACTCAATACTCGGCTCGGCTCTCCACTCGCGGTTGCGCGGGACTCCGGTGTTGTTGAAATTTCATTGCCCGGTAAATTGATGCAGGATCCAATAGGAGCGGTAGCTTTTATAGAGCAGACCGATGTCGAGCAGGATATGGGGGCTAAAATTGTGGTGAATGAACGGACTGGAACTATAATCATGGGAGATGATTTGAGATTAAGTCCAGTGGCGCTTGCTCATGGTAATCTCAGTATATCTATTCGGAACGACGTCCAGGTTTCTCAACCACAAGCGCCAGCTGGTGGTGGACAGACAGCAGTAGTGCAGAATGGCGAACTCGAGGTAGGCGAGGAACAGCGAAGATTAGAGCTTGTCGGAGGTGAAGCAACGCTTGGGGAGCTTGTGAAGGGTCTAAATGCTTTGGGCGCAACTCCTCGAGATCTTATCTCGATATTTGCAGCGTTAAAAAAAGCGGGAGCTCTCCACGCTGATATGATTGTAATGTAAAGAATTGCGACCATGACTACTCTCTTACCACCACTACCTCCTGTAGATTTCAGAGGGCAACGGCTCACATCTGCTGAAATGGCGCTAAAAAATGGGAAGCCGGATAAAGAGAAGATTGATGGGGCAGCGGAAGACTTCGAGGCACTTCTTTTGCAGCAGATGTTCGATTCTATGTGGAGCTCAGTGCCTGAAGGAGGGTTGCTCGATGGAGGAAGTGAGGCTGAGTTTTATCGAGATCTTCTTAATCAACAACTGGCGAAAGAAATTGCTCATTCCCAAAGTATTGGATTAAAGAAGACTTTTGCCGAGGATATGGCGCGGGTTGAAGGGAAGGAGGCTTCTGAGCGACGGGACTTAGGTGTTGGATAAGTTGTAATTGATTAGCTCAAAGTAGACTTAATCTCTAATACCCAGAAAATCGCCCTGTACGCCATTTCCCCCGCGAGAATAAGTCGGTAAACTGCAGGTACTATTTTTCGCATTGATGCGAACGAGGGGCAGATATGAAAGTCGATGAAAAAAAAGTATTTCAAGGGGACGCGCGACTAAAACTCGCTTATCAAAAAGCGAGAGGGGAGGTCGCAACGGGTGATACTGGTCCAAGGTCTGCTGATAGCTCGGATAAAGTAACTACCACTGCTGGCGGTTGGGTGTCATCGGCTGAGTCGGAAATGGCGGCCTCTAGTCGGGCAAAATTGGCTGACATAAAAAAACGAGTAGATAGCGGAAAATATTTTGAATCTGTGCCAGATTGGAAATTGGGAGCCGCTAGAGGAATATCTGAAGAGGTTGCGTTGCTTCAGGATATCTACAAAAGGTAGCGTTCTTATTCAAATGAGTCACCCAATTTAGGCTGAAATAGTTAATATGAGCCACTCACGACTTTTTGAGATTCCTACCGGCGCATGGTATTCCATTCCGCTTTATCAAGAGGTAGCGAGTCGTTGGACGGGTCTAAATGCGTTGTACCTGTTTCTGTTTCTTCTTATCAGTTGGTTCCCGTGGGTTGTGAAGGAACAGGGAGATCTCAATAGGTTTGCAGAGGAGTGGGTCGAGCCTCTTATTTCGGAATTTCCACGATTTGGTATCTCTTCTGGCAAGCTTTGGGTGGAGGGAGAACCTCGGCGAACTATCTCCGATCCAAAAACAGGACGCCCTCTACTTCTTATCGATACAACTGGTCAGACTCGCTCTCTGAAGGGTCTTTCTGTTTCTGCGCTTGTTACTGCCGATGACTTCATTATGCGGAAGGATGCTGAAGTCGAGGAGAAGATGTCATTCTCTCAGCTGCCAAATCGCTCGGTTACGCCGCAGGAGTTGAGGGAGTTTGCCGCAGATTGGATTCCGACACTCCTTTGGTATTCATACCCATTTTTGCTTATAGGATCTTTTCTATTCCGTATCATTCAAGTTTTTCTACTCGCTGGAGTAGGTCTTATCGTGTGTCCGCTGCTTGATACCGAGCTCTCTTTGCCCGCGCTAATCCGGATTTCTGTTTTGGCAATTACTCCTGCGATGATCCTGAGGACGCTCTGCAATGTTCTCGAAATTGCGATTCCATTTTCAAGCCTACTCTTTACTCTCATTACAATCGGGTATCTGGTCTTCGGCATTTCAGCAAGCCGACTCGGAAAGAGTAAAGGTTTTAGAGATTCCCGCTCAGAGTGGTAAGAGCTCCAGTGAGTGGGAAAAAAAGTGCTATTAATCGCTAAAATCTCAAATGATAGGCAAATAGTACCTATTTTATCTGATTAGGTTTCAGATAAAAAAGCGTTCCCCTTTCGATTGGGTCGGTGAGGTTTGTTTATATTTTTCTCAACCACCTAATTATTCATAAGATTTGCCGAGATTTCCCCGAGCGCCTGCGGCTAATAAACAAGAGAGCATTTTTCGGCATCACATTTGCTGACGTTACGAGAAGACGTGTCGTAGCGGTACAACTCGTTGCTGGCCACACAGAAGTAGTATCGGGGCGTTGATGCTGGCCTCCTCGATCGCTCCAGGTGAAACCTAATTGGTCTCCCTGGGAGGAGGTATCCGGAATATCCGTTCGTTGTTGCTGCTTTTTTGTGGCCTTTTTTTCCGAGTTGGTGAGAGCTTTTCAGGGAGGGACTGGTGATTACGAGACAGTTTGTACAGGCACTTGAGGAGATAATCACTGCTGAGATTCGCCTCCACGAAAGACTAATGCAGGCAACATCGAAAGAGTATAGCGCTGTTCTCTCTCTCGATAGTAAGCATATTGAAACTATCTCGGGCGAGCGATTGGATATTTACCCCGAGATGCAACGGCTCGAGAAAGCACGAAGAGAAATTGTTGCGAAGAGTTTAGGAGAGAGTGCCGAGAATCTTCGATCGCGTCTACAAAGAGCTCCGATTGCGCCTGGTGTAACAGTTCAGGATCGAAACCGTCTGATTAAACTCGTGCGTGATTTGAGGACTCGGGCAGTTGAGGTAAGAAAATTATCAGCAGAGCTACAGAGCATCTCGGGCTTTGGTCTTGAGATGGTTAACGGTTGTATCTCCCTATTCCACGCTGCAAAACAGGTGCGTAATCAGGTCTACAGCGCTCGAGGACGGATAGCAGAGAGCATGACTCCTCGCTATTCAAGATCGGAATTAATAATTCGGCAGGCATAGCGATCGTCTCTAAGATCAGCTATCAAATATGATGAGAGGATAGACGCGATGGTTAATTATGGAGCAAAGATCCTCAACACGGCATCGGGGTCATTGAGCGCGCATCAGGCTCTCATTAGTGTTCTATCGAACAACATCGCAAATGTTAATACTCCCGGATATGTGCGCCGGTCGGTTTCTCTCGAAGCGCGGGGTGGCCCAAGCCAAGGAGCGGGCGATTTCGGCCATGGGGTCGCAGTAGGGCCCCTTCAGCGAAGTGTGGACGGTTATCTTGATAAGCTTCTCCGAGAGGCTGGTGCAGATAAGAGCTCGTTCGAAGCTCAAGAGGGTCTCCTCAGTCGAGTCGATCAGTTGTTCGATTTAACTGGATCAACTTCGACAATCGGCAAATCATTTACCGAATTTTTTTCAGCTATATCAGATCTTCGCGCCAATCCATCGAGTATTGAACTTCGCTCGGGTTTACTCAACAAGGCTGAAAATCTTGTATCATCGATACGAGATACCTTTAACGGTATATCCTCAGTTCAAGATGAAGCCGACAGTCGTATGACCAGCGAGGTCGCTGAGATTAATACATTTCTCGATGATATTGCTCGACTAAATGGGGTCATCTCAAATCAGGAGAGTGGCGGAACTATAGTGGGAGATGAACGAGATCAGCGAGATGAGCTGATTAGAAAAGTCACTGAAAAGGTTGGAGCAAGCGTTATTGAGCAATCGGATGGAAGCGCATATCTCTCTCTTCCAGGCGGATTTCCTTTAGTTTCAGGAACAACCGCGCGACATCTAAAGGTCACTGAAGATCCATCTTTTACAACACAAGTTCCACCTCTTCTCTCTGGTCGTCCTGGGCGGTACGTTGTCTATGATTATGCCCAAGGTAGAACACCATCGCAGGATGTTGATCTATCCGAGGTTATACGCTCCGCCGGTGGCACCTTAGGGGGACTTTTGACCGTTCGTGGTACGAATAGTCCGACAAGCACATCGCCATTCTCAGGGACAGGGCCGCTCGTTGCTGCTGCGTCTCGGGTTGAATCGATGGCTCGAGTGCTTCTTACTCGATTTAATGAGGTGTATAACGGTCCAGATGAAGATAATACGACTGCCGGATTACAGTCGAGTGCAGTCGATTTAGACGGAAATACTCCTAGTGCCTTTGGATTTTTTACAGCACAACTTCCCGGTTCAGCCCTTCTCGCAGATAGCGATAATGATGGAATTGCGGAGCTTGGAGATCTTGCAGCTACGGGAGAGTTCACTTTTGCAGATAAATTATCTCTCGCGATCTCAGATCCCCGCTCTATCGCCGCAGCCCGTGATGTTGATACAAATCCAAATTCCGTCGTTCTTGCCTCCGGTAACGCCGATAATCTTGTGGCATTGAGTGCGCTTCGTACCGAGAAGGTTCAGCTCGGGGTTGTGGGAGACCCGCAGGATGTCTCCGTTCCCTCAACAACAAGTATGACCTTTGAAGAAGGATATCAAGAGCTACTTACTCAGTTCGGCGGAACATTTTCGAGTGTCCAATTCGGTTCAAAAAATGCTGAAGCGAGATTTCTTGTGGCGCAACAGCGAAGAGATCAGCAGTCTGGTGTCAATTTAGACGAAGAATTCACCCAGTTGATAAAGTTTCAGCAGGCATATCAGGCTTCATCACGTTTGGTTAAAAGTGCATCTGAAATCCTGGATACGATAATTGGACTTTTATAATAAGCTGTACTGATAGTCTTTTGTGATAAGTGGAGGCGCAATGTCAAGGGTTTCGACAAACTACTTAAGCGGTACCCTTCAGTTCGGTATGGCCGATAATCGGCTCAAGATCGCAAAGTATACCGAAGAAATAACTTCAGGCTTCAAAGTTATAACTCCGGCAGATACGGCCCAACCGGGACTAATAGCGGGTCTTCGCGAGTTAGATGGACGAATGCAATCCCACCTTGATCGAATGAAGACGATGCGTGGCGGGCTAGAATATCAAGAGTCGGTGTTAGGCGAATCGGAAAATGTTGTTCAACGAGCGCTCGAGCTTGCCACTCAGGGAGCTAATGGAACCTACACAGCCGAGAGCCGAGCGAAAATGGCCGAGGAGGTTTTTGGGTTAAGGGACCAGCTCGTATCGTTAGCAAATTCCTCTTATCAGGGAACGTATCCATTTGCCGGAAATCAAGATGACCAACCGCCGTTTACGACGCAAACTCCCTCATATACCAATCCAGCCACTGGTCCGGGAAGCCAGCGATATGGATATACGACCGCTTCGGGCGCTGATGGAACGCGCAGCGCAGAGTTGAGTGACACCGTTTCTGTACGGGTGAATGCAGTGGGTTCTGCAGTCTTTGGTAGGGCGATAGAGGGTTTAGAGCGATTGGGTCGAGCTTTGGCGGGCTACCGAACCGATCCATCGGTAACCGATCCTTCCGCACCGCCTTCTCCTGACGGCACCGGAGCGGCATACACATTTCCGGCTGATAATGCTGCTCAAGCTTCCGATATCCGCCAAACGATTGATATTCTTAAGTCAGCATCGAGTACACAGATTGGCACCGAGCGCTCTAGTCTCGGGGCTCGGCTAAATAAATTACAATCGGCCCGATCAGTGGTCGAGGTCGCGCAGGTGAGTGCCCGAGAGTCCCTATCTGGTCTTCAGGATGCCGATATAGCTGAGTCTGCTACAAATCTGTCGGAGGCGAAAACGGCACTTGAAGCAACCATGACTGTGAGTGGTCAGGTTCTTCGGCTCACTATTTTAGATTACCTCTAATGGCAACTATTGGCGGTCAGATTTGAATCGCCTTTCATTAACTCTCTCGAGGAGCAGTGATGACTTCGAGTGAGGATTTGATGCTCTAAAAGACGAATCCATTTTTTTTAGAGGGCATCTATTATGGTGAAGTAGTGATAAACCTGGCGTGGATGGTGCAGTCTTGTGTTAATAACACATTATTGCTCAATACAAGCGGACTGTGCGGACAGGGAAGTTAAACTGCCGTAGTAAAAGCGGGGACAGCAAGGATGCTGATTTTAACGAGAAAACCGGGCGAAAGCCTACGAATCGGCGACGATGTTCGTATTACAGTCGTTGAGATTAAGGGTAATCAGGTGCGTATTGGGATAGCGGCACCGCGCTCTTTCCCAATATATCGAGAGGAGATCTATTTGCAGATCCAGTCAGCAAACAAAGAGGCGGTAGCCTCAATTCCTGAGGGCGCTGATGTTCCGTCAATGATGTCAGCAGAGCTCAATGGTTTGCGATCACCTCGTATCGCGAGCGTCTCTCGTCGAATGCCTCAAGCGCGACAAACGCCAGTGGTTCATGATGAGAGCAAAAAGATAAAAGTGGATGGCGAAGGTGATGGAGGAGCGGGTGATGCCTGATTCAGCAACCATCACAGTAAAAAGCTCACGCTTCGGAGAGTTCGAAGTGCCGGCCTCCACGGTGATCGAATTCCCCCGAGGAATGATCGGTTTTCCCAATCAGCGCCGATATATCATGCTCGAACATAAAGGGCCCTTTTGTTGGCTTCAGAGCCTTGATGAGCCTTCGCTCGCGTTTGTTGTGATCGATGGTATGGAGATGGGGGATAGATACGATCGAAAGATTCCATTCGCTGACCCCCAATGCGATTTTCGGGGTGATGACGAATTCGCCATTTTGCTCATAGTTACCGTTCGACAAGACCCGACCCAGACAACGGCAAATGTCAAAGCTCCCGTATTCGTGAATATGCGAAATAGACGTGGGGTTCAGGTCATATACGACGATCCAAACCTAGACACCCGATATTCACTCTTCACACCCCAAGAAGAAGCTGAGCCAAAGTCGTAAAAGCTTAGCTTCGATGACTATTAAGTTTCCCTTCAATTGTGTCGACAACCTCCTTTAGGGTGTTGCGAAGCGTCTGATTTATCAAGGGGTCGGGCGGCCTCGGTCAGCCACAGATTTACTAACTACCGAGAGGGGAAAGACGATGGAGTTCTTGACGGAATTGGTTGGAGAGAAAGGGGTAGTCATCGTTGATGCCGACCTCGACACTGAAGCAGCGGGCGAGGCGCTCCGTTCTGCGTGTAATTCGCTCCGAGAGAGGGGGAAACGCACGGTAGTTCTCGATCTTAGTAAAGTTCAGATAATAAACAGCTATGGAATAGGGAAGGTTTTAACCTGCTATAAACAGTTGAAAGCAGAGGGTGGGGTTCTTTACGTTCGTCCATTGGAAGGTTTCGTCAAGGAGACGTTCGAGCTGTTGATGCTCGATAAGTTGATACCGACTGATAGAGCCTAAGCTACTTCAAGGCCAAATTGCCGCGGCTTGGGGCAGTATTGTATGAGTTCTGACGCGAACCGAGAGATAAAAACTGTCGGAATCGAGCCGGAGAGTTTATCGGAAGAATTCCTAATATCTTCCCGTCAGTTCTCTGAGCAAGGAATATCATTATCTGTTTTGTTCAAGTTAGAGCTGGACGGTCTTCTAATAGCTGATGAGAAAAAGCGTGTAACGGTAGCGTTCCACGAAGCCTTGGTGAATGCTCACGAGCACGGAAATCTTGAGTTGAAGTCGGAATGGCGTGATGAGCCGGGGGTAGATGGGCTGGATCTATTCAGCGAAATAAAGAAAAGGCGTCTTGAGGATTCTCGATACGCAGAAAGAATGTTGAGTGTAAAACTCTATTTTGATGGAACTTTTGTCGTTTTACAGGTCAGAGATGACGGCCCCGGTTACAATCCGGTTGAGTTAAGGGAGTCTAGTGCTGGAGCCGATTCAGCATCGCACGGACGGGGGCTAAAGTTGATCCGACATTTTATGGATGATGTCGATATCAGAGAAGGGGGGCGGCTTTTAGAGCTTAGAAAAAGGCTAGTCCAGGCCTTGTAGTTAAGAAGGCGGGACGGAAAAAAGCTATGTTAGTTTTCAAAAAGCAGGGAGTTGTTGAGATGGGGTGGAATATCATTGAACCTGGCAGTAAAGGGGGTAGATGACATGGCAGTACGGTTTAGATTGCGAGGTCTCGCAGAGACATTCATCGAGCAGATAAATTGTCCAGGGTGTGGACTAACTAGTGGTGATGATGCAGATTTTGGAACTGAGCTTACGCGGGTAACTCTTGAGGGGATCGTTGTAGTTCTGCAATGCCGGAAATGTTCCGAGGTTTTCGTCCCTATTAATCAGCGGCTTGGAATTATCGACCGACCAAAGTTGAAAATGGCCGTGGAGCAAGATTCAAAAGAAACCGGAGAACCTCTATTTGAATCATATTCTGCGGTTCGGCTGAATGCCGAACGCCATAACGCTCAGCGAAAAGGTGACCTTCATTAATAACGGGCATCCTCGCTTAAAAATAGCTGCGAGGTGCCCGTTAATTTTAAGAAAATCAAAATCCGGCCAAACTAGTTACGAAGCAAGAACTTGCTCGAGGGTGATGCCGAACTTTTTAAGAGTAGGATTGAGTCCTATCTTGTCTATTGTTCTTAGTACATTGGTCGATAAACGAATTCGCCGAAAGCTCTTTAACTCGGGAATGTAGAGTCGTCGGGTCTGGATGTTTGCGCGAAATACGTGGCTTTTACGGTTATTAGCGTGACTTACACGGTTTCCAACCTGTCGGCACACTCCGGAGAATGAACATTTGTGAGACATAAAACACTCCAATAACGAAGCCTTGGTCTGCTTCCGTGGCGAGTCTGCTTTTATTGCGGACCGTATATACTTAAGGACGGCACCCGCCGATCCCTAAGCTCTCGTGCCTACTTCATTCGGTGCAAACCGGTAATGAGTCGGTGCAAGAAATTGAATCCTGACGGATAATTTCTGATGGCTAATAAAGTACGCCTGGAAGCTACGGCCATCCACCAACGGTCGGAGGATGACAGTCTTGAGAGAAAAGGTCAAGGTTGTAAAGGACATCATGATTGGAGCGAGCGGCGATTGTTTTTAAGGTAAGCGCCACCTTTTGCCTTAAAATATAGATCTTTTGTTGGGATTGCATTGATGTGGTAAAATTTGAAGGTGGTGGTGGACTCGGTGGTTTCTGAGATTCATCGAGTGTCTAGTTTTGAAGAATGGGGGAATCATGAAGTTTTTAGAAAAGTTAGGGCTGTCTGTTTGTGTAGTTAGTAGCCTTATGGTTTCAGCGAACGCGGGCCCCCGATTAAATGATGTTCAGAGAGAGGTTGTTAATATAAGCCGTGCCGAAAAGCGACTTGCTCGAAAGTTGGCGTCATTAAATCAGTCGGAGCGTATCCGAGTTAAGTCGAGAAGGGCTGGAATTGATTCGGACTCCGATGGTGTATCAGACATCGTTGAGGGAGCTCTTGGAAGTAATCGGTGTGACAGCGATTCTGATGATGACGGGTTCGATGACAAAAGTGATTCCAACGAAGATTCACCCGGTTCGGACGATGGTTTGGCCGAATTCGAGGTAAAAGGATTCATTGAAAGTTTCTCGGATCCAGTTCTTCAGGTGAACGGAGCGACATACACAGTTTCCTCTTCAGCTCAATTTGTTGGAGTTGGTTTTTCGAAAGAAGACCTGCAGGCAGGAGCTTGTGTTGAGCTTAAAGGGTTGAGGCGGGAGTCGGGAAACACAGTGACCCGATTAAAGCAGGATAACGACTGTGGGGTGGCAGATTAAGAGGCTGCGAATGTTCGAGGGGTTGTTTAGTGGCCCCTCGAAGGATTGCATTCCCCGGAGAAAGTGAGCTGCGGTTGAGTAGAGGCTTTGAGGTCTGAAGTGGCTGTTGCTTTGGTATGAAATTTTAAGTTACCCGGGTTTGAGATGTTAGCTCCTGCGGTCTCAGCGGAAATAGACCTTTCTGGTGTGAATTTTACCTTATCATTCGAGACGATTTCGGGGATTTTAGTCAGGGCTGCTGCTGATAGTATCAGTAAAAAGTCAACGCAGTCCGAAATTAATTTTTCACCGAACATCAGTATCCCGGAGGCCGTGATTAGGTATGAACCAGAAGATCTTGCCAATTTAGGTCGTGAATATCTTCAGAAGTTGACAGCAAAATTGCTCGCAGCTTGTCCAAGACTCGAACAGGCTAGTCCCTCTGATAATTCGCAGGGCCCAGTAGTCGAATCTCTGTTCGAATATCGAACAGACAATCGTGCGGTTTTTATATCTGCATTGATGACCCTTCTTAATGCAGATGGATTAGCGAGTAGGGCTTCACATCCTCCAGTTTCCTTTCCGCAACCTTCTGCAGAAGGTCTCAATAAAATCGCCTCATTTTTTACAGAGCCGTGGGAAACGAGCACAAAGATTCCTGAGGAAGCTGTGTTGCAGACTCGTATCCCCACCGATGGAAATCATATCTTTGTAATTCCAGACCTACACGGTGAATCGGCATTATTGGAAGGGGCTCTTGGGGTAATAAAGGCGCAAATACAGCGGCAAAAACAGGCGCAAGGACTCGAACCAAACAAAGTGACAATCGTATGCCTTGGTGATTATCTGAACAAAGGGCCCGATTCGGAGGGGGTTGTTAGTAGATTGATCGAGGCGCGTGCTAATTCTGGACAAGAGAATGAGCTCTCCGGTGTAACCTTCAAATTTTTAAGAGGTAATCACGAAGAGGTCGAAGGGATCGGTTTCCATCTGCGCGGTCTTGCTGCCGATTGTAGCGATGAAGAGGTAGAGGAGTACGCAAAACGTTTTGCCGAAGCGGTCGAAAAGGGTTTTGGAAATACGGTTCGGTCGTATGCGAAGAGGGAGGGGCTCGCGGAAGAGGACAAAGATGCACTAGTTTCTTTCGTGGAAGGTTATCCTGTTCGTGATGGGGAAAGGGGTTGGATTGGGAGCAATATTGGGCAACAAATCAACGAACAAGAAGCCCTTTCATTCTTCAAAGAGTTCAGCACCCTTTGGCAAAAGATATTAACAGAATCAGGGCACGCAGAATTTTTCAATCGCCTCAATGTAGCCGCGCAATCCGGAGAATGGGTTTTTGTTCATGGTGGTCTTCCCTCCGAAACCGAACAGCTGGAAGAATTGTGTCAGCAACTTAAATCGGGCGCAGATGTAGCTTCTGAGAAAACTATATCGGCAGTATGCAACGCTAATCGGCTGAATTCTTTCTCGTTGTCGCAGAGTACTTTGACTGAGCTCTTACTCCAAATTAATCGACATGCATTAGTTGTAGGACACAGTCCGGGTGCGGGCTTTAAGGGCTACACCATTTCAGATGGCGGCCAACGTCTCATTTTTGGAGCAGATTCTGGAGCGTGGCGAACTGGAGCTTTGTTCGTTCCGTACATAAAACCTAATGGTAATTTATCAATCCTTGCAGTCACCCAACACGGGACTTTCCCTTTTCATCCATCACTCTTGCCTCCCCCTGGGCGTAAACCTTTATCAGCAAAGGGATGAGTGTGTTCGATCGAGGAGATGGCAGAATTTCGGTGGTCCAATCTTTTTATTAAACGATTGGATAAAAAAAGTCTTATTTCGAGATTTCTTGACTCTGGAACATGTCGAACAAACGGTTCAATTATTGAACTCCTAGTTTGCAGAATAATCTCGTAGCTCCCTAAAGTATAAAACTTATCAACCTTGCTCATTGACTCCGAAGACTGTGTTGGATGATTTTGTTGTTCGGAGCTGGTTGAGAATCTCCTTAAACTTTTAGCCATGATTCTGTCCGACTGCTGCCAATTGTTGAGGTGTGTTTGTTCCAGAATACTCGAATACCATCACCATTGTATTACCGTCGATCAAAAAGTGCCGCAGAGTTTAGATCTAATATCGGTAAGGAGGAATACCCCGCCTGATATCCGGCACAATACCCCGACCCACTGCGTTTTGGGGGTGGGAGGTTTGATTCGAGGTTGCGTTTGTAAGAGATGATAGGACAGAGGTTGGAGAATTCTGCAAAAACAAAGACGAGGAACTTAGACTAAAGGTTCCCCGCGCAACCCGGTGTCCTGAGTGGTCATAGCCAGCTTTCCCCGACCTCTCCGAGATCCACCTTATCGGATTCCTTAAGTTTCCTCCCCCTAGTGACATCTACTGCGTTCCCAGGTGGGCGCAAGTTTTGTCGTCCAGATATCGCAAGCACGATATCTGGTTGCCCCGTGTCAGGCTATTCTGTCCTAGGTCCGACTACGTCCCATTTAAAAGAGCTCTCAGCTTGAACTAACCTTATTTTTCGGCGGAAGCAAAAGAGGTTTGATTATTGTTTGCCGATTTGCCAGACTAAAAGGACGAGCGTCGGGTCTAGGTCGATCTCTGTTACCATAGGATGGTACCAAGCGAATTGGCGAGCGAAGGGTTGTGAAGAGCCATAGGGCTTTGGATGTGTAGAGAAG
>Ga0114972_10000665_pt1 | contig 25583 bp, 26 predicted proteins | sample M_140807_EF_Meta_FD_87354 | JGI IMG/M metagenome (GOLD analysis project Ga0114972, IMG submission 87354) | Freshwater microbial communities from Lake Montjoie, Canada to study carbon cycling - M_140807_EF_MetaG | ecosystem: Environmental > Aquatic > Freshwater > Lake | place: Lake Montjoie...
CCCACCGAGCCCGGGAACGCCGGGCGCATCGGGCTGACCATCCATGCCGAGGGCGATGCCGGTGAGGACGCGCGGGTACGCGAATTCGACCAATCGGCGCTGCTCGGGGAGGTCGCCGCGCCCCAGGCACGCAGCGAACATCTGACTACCGCCTTCGAGCGATTCGGCGACAACGGCCCGCTCGCCCTGCTGCCCTTGCCGCAAACGCGCCGCTGGGCGATGGTCTGGTGCGACCAGGCCGACGCCTGCGAAGCGCGCCGGACCCTCGAGCCGGCCCGGCTGTCGGCCGAACTGCAAAGGCGTGCCGGCGATATGCTCGGGCCGCTCGAGATCTGCGGGCCGCTCGCGCTGGCGCCCCTGACACGACGCGCCCGGCGCCAGATCGCAACGCCCGACGCGGTCTGGATCGGCAACGCCGCGCAATCGCTGCATCCGGTCGCCGGCCAGGGACTGAACCTCGGTCTGCGTGATGCCTTCGAGCTGGCCGATTGCCTGGCCCAAGGCATGGCCCAATGCATGAGCCAAGGCATGAGCCAGGGTGTGGGCAACCCTGCCAGCCACCATCAAGGCGCCGCCGATCGTGTGCCGGACGCGCTGCAGACCTTCGAACGCCGGCGGCGAGCCGACCGCTCGCTCACCATCGGTCTGACCGACCTGATGGCCGAAAGTTTCACCTGGCCCCTTATCCGCCCTGTGCAATCGGGTGTTTTAGGCGCCCTCGACATGCTGTCGGCACTGCGCGCACCGCTTGCGCGCCAGCTGATGTTCGGGCGCCGCTGATCACTTTTTATCTGCCGACTTTTTGTGCAGAGCGATTTTCGTTAGAATCCGCTCCCCGCTCATGCCCTCACTGCCTGCGGTCGGCGCCCATCACTCGCCGCCCGCATCCCGCGACCCATGCAACTCGGCCCCTATCGGCTGCCCAACAACGTGTTCGTTGCGCCCATGGCCGGCGTCACAGACCGCCCATTCCGGCGGCTGTGCCGGCAGTTGGGCGCGGGCTATGCAGTGTCCGAGATGGCGGCCTCCAACCCGCGGCTGTGGGCCTCGGTCAAGACATCGCGCCGGCTGAACCATGATGGCGAGGCGGCACCGGTGGCGGTGCAGATCGCCGGCGCCGACCCGGCCATGATGGCGCAGGCCGCCCGCTTCAACGTCGATCGCGGCGCGCAGATCATCGACATCAACATGGGCTGCCCGGCCAAGAAAGTCTGCGATGTGGCAGCCGGCTCGGCGCTGATGGCCAATGAGTCACTCGCCCTGCAAATTGTCGACGCCGTGGTCGCTGCCGTCGATGTGCCGGTGACCGTCAAGATGCGCACCGGCCCGTCGGTGGCCCAGCGCAATGCGGTGGCGCTTGCCCGCGCCCTCGAATCGGCGGGCGCGGCAATGATTGCGGTCCATGGTCGCAGCCGCGCGTGTGCCTTCGGTGGCCAGGCCGAGTACGACACCATCGCGCTGGTCAAGCAGGCGGTGCGTGTGCCGGTGGTGGCCAATGGCGATATCGATTCGCCTGCCAAGGCGGCCTTCGTGCTGGCCCGTACCGGCGCCGACGCCATCATGATCGGCCGCGCCGCCCAGGGGCGTCCCTGGATCTTTCGCGAGATCGATCACTTCCTGCGCACCGGCGAACGGCTCGCCGCGCCCACGCTCGATGAGATCCGCCGCGTGCTTCGCGATCATCTGGTCGATCACTTCGCCTTCTATGGCGACCATGCCGGGCCGCGCATCGCCCGCAAACACATCGGCTGGTACATCGACGGATGGTTCAGCCAGCCGGCGCATGATGCGACCGGCTTTACCCCCCAGCCCGCTGCCGCGCTTGCGCTTCGCGATGAAATCAACCGGGCCGAATGCCCCACGAGGCAGCTCGCGCTGCTCGATGACTTTCTTGACCATGCACACGACGAAGTCGAATTCCATTGACGAGGCGGTCACCCGCAGCCTCGAGAAATACTTTGCCGACCTCGAAGGGTCGCGCCCGAGCGCCATCTATGACATGGTGCTGTCAGCCGTCGAGCGACCGATGCTCGAGGTCGTGATGAAGCAGGCGCAAGGCAACCAGCTGCGTGCGAGCATGATGCTCGGCATCAACCGCAACACGCTTCGCAAGAAGCTGCAGTTCTACGGGATGCTCTGAGCAGCCCGCCAGGAGGACTCCATGCATCCCATCAAGCAGGCCCTGATCAGCGTTTCGGACAAGACCGGCGTCGTGGAGCTGGCCACACAGCTGACCGCCCTTGGCGTCGGTCTGCTTTCAACCGGCGGCACCGCCAAGCTGCTGCGCGATGCAGGTCTTGCGGTCACCGAGGTGTCCGACTACACCGGTTTTCCTGAAATGCTCGATGGCCGGGTCAAGACCCTGCATCCCAAGGTTCACGGCGGGCTGCTCGCCCGGCGCGATCTGCCCGAGCACATGCAGGCGCTCGCCCATCACGGCATCGGCACGATCGACCTGCTGGTGGTCAATCTCTATCCCTTCGCCCAGACCGTCTCGCGCCTTGACTGCACACTCACCGATGCGATCGAGAACATCGATATCGGCGGACCGGCCATGCTGCGTGCAGCCGCCAAGAACCACGGCGGCGTAGCGGTGGTGGTCGACCCGACCGACTACCGGCAGGTGCTCGCCGAGATCCATGATCACGGCGCGGTCAGCGATGCGACGCGGTTCGAGCTCGCCCGCAAGGTCTTCGCGCATACCGCCCACTACGACGGCGCGATCGCCAACTATCTGGGCGGCATCAAGTCAGACGGCTCGCACGACCCTTATCCCCAGACGCTCACCCTGCAGTTCGAACGACTGCAGCCGATGCGCTATGGCGAAAACCCGCACCAGAGCGCCGCCTTCTATCGCGACCGCGAGCCCAGCGCCGGCGCGCTCGCCAACTATCGCCAGTTGCAGGGCAAGGAGCTCTCCTACAACAACGTGGCTGATGCCGATGCTGCCTGGGAGTGCGCAAAGACCTTCGAGTCGGTGGCCTGCGTGATCGTCAAGCATGCCAATCCCTGCGGCGTAGCGATTGGCACCGACACGCTCGAGGCTTACGGCAAGGCGCTGGCCACCGATCCGACCTCGGCCTTCGGCGGCATCATCGCCTTCAACCATCCGGTCGATGGCCCGACCGCCGAAATGGTCGCCAAGCAGTTCGTCGAGGTGGTGATCGCGCCGGCCTTCGATGAGGCGGCACGCCAGGTGTTTGCCGCCAAGCAGAATGTGCGGGTCCTCGAGATTCCGCTGGCCCGCAATTCAAACCGCATCGACCTCAAGCGGGTGGGCGCCGGTCTGCTGGTGCAGTCGCCCGACGAGCGCAATCTCGCGCGATCCGAGCTGAAGGTGGTCACCCGGCTGGTGCCCACCGAGGCGCAACTCAGCGACCTGCTCTTTGCCTGGCGCGTTGCCAAATTCGTCAAATCGAATGCCATCGTCTTTTGCGCGGGCGGCCAGACGCTCGGTGTGGGTGCAGGCCAGATGAGCCGCATCGATTCAGCCCGCATCGCCTCGATCAAGGCGGGGCACGCCGGCCTCACGCTGGCAGGCTCGGTGGTGGCGTCCGACGCCTTCTTTCCGTTTCGCGATGGCCTCGATGTGGTGGCCGATGCCGGCGCGGTCGCGGTCATTCAACCCGGCGGCTCGGTGCGCGACGACGAAGTCATCGCTGCGGCCAATGAGCGCGGTGTGGCCATGGTTTTTACCGGCGTGCGGCACTTTCGCCACTAGACCACGCAGCACCCGCCATGCGCACGCAGACCGCCTTGCGAATTCTCGGCATCGACCCGGGTCTGCGTCTGACCGGGTTCGGTGTGATCGAGCGCCGGGACCGCGGTCAGCTGGTCTATGTGGCCAGCGGCGTGATCCGTGTGCCCGACGGCGAGCTGCCGACGCGGCTGGCTGCGATCTTCACGCAACTGCGCGAGGTGATCACCGAATACCGCCCTGATACTGCGGCCATCGAAAAGGTCTTCGTCAACGTGAATCCCCACTCGACGCTGCTGCTCGGACAAGCCCGCGGGGCAGCCATCTGCGCCGCCGCCACCGCCGGACTGCCGGTGGCCGAATACACCGCCTTGCAGATCAAGCAGGCAACGGTCGGCTATGGTCGGGCCACCAAGGAACAGGTTCAGGCCATGATCGTGCGACTGCTCTCGCTGCCGGGCACGCCCTCGAAGGACGCTGCTGACGCCCTGGCCTGTGCGAGCTGCCATGCCAATGCCGATCGGCTCGCCGGCGCACTGGTGGCCGGGTCGATCGCCAGCGCCGGCGCGCCGCTTGCCATCGCGCGCCGCGGCGTGCGCATCCGCCGTGGCCGGCTGGTGGCCTCATGATCGGACGACTGTCGGGTGTGCTGCTCTCAAAGGCGCCGCCGCAGGTCCTGATTGATGTCGCCGGCGTGGGCTATGAGGTCGACGTCCCGATGAGCACCTTCTATGACCTGCCACCAGCGGGTGACCGGGTGGTGCTGTTGACCCACATGGTGGTGCGCGAAGACGCCCAGCTGCTCTACGGCTTTCTCACCGAGAGCGAGCGGGCGGCGTTTCGCGAGCTGATCCGCATCTCGGGCATTGGCCCGCGGATGGCGCTGGCCGTGCTCTCGGGCCTGTCGGTTGCCGACCTCGCCCAGGCGATCACGCTGCAGGAGTCGGGGCGCCTCGTCAAAGTGCCCGGCATCGGCAAGAAGACCGCCGAGCGGCTTTTGCTCGAGCTCAAAGGCAAGTTCGGACCGACGCTCGACGGCGTGGGCGGCGCAGCGCCCGCCTCCGACCATGCGGGCGACATCCTGCGTGCGCTGTTGTCGCTCGGCTACTCCGAGCGGGAAGCCACGATCGCCGCCAAACAGCTGCCAGCGGACGCGAGCGTCTCTGATGGCATCAAGCAGGCCCTCAAGCTGCTTGCACGCAACTGAAGGCCCGCACCGGAATCCGGCAGCATCCGGGTCGACCCGCCGCGTCCGACACGCCGCGTCCGATAGAATGACTTGATGATCGAACACGACCGGCTCGACCGGCTGATTGCGCCAGCCCCCGCATCGCCCGCTGAAGAAGCCGTCGAGCGGGCACTGCGCCCCAAGGCACTCGCCGACTATGTCGGCCAGCCCCGCATCCGCGAGCAGCTCGACATCTTCGTGGCCGCCGCCCGCAATCGTGGCGAATCGCTCGATCACCTGCTGCTCTTCGGTCCGCCGGGCTTGGGCAAGACCACGCTGGCCCATATCGTGGCCGCCGAAATGGGCGTCAATCTGCGTCAGACCTCGGGCCCGGTACTCGAGCGTCCGGGCGACCTGGCCGCGCTGCTCACCAATCTCGAAAAAAACGACGTGCTCTTCATCGACGAGATTCACCGGCTCAGCCCGGTCGTTGAAGAAATCCTCTATCCGGCACTCGAAGACTTCCAGATCGACATCATGATCGGCGAGGGCCCTGCGGCGCGTTCGATCAAGCTCGACCTGCAGCCCTTCACCCTGGTGGGTGCCACCACCCGGGCCGGGATGCTGACCAATCCGCTGCGCGACCGCTTCGGCATCGTCGCGCGGCTCGAGTTCTACAACGAGGCCGACCTCACGCTGATCGTCACGCGCTCGGCCTCGCTGCTCAAGGCGCCCATCGATGAGGCGGGCGCGCGCGAGATCGCCCGCCGCTCGCGCGGCACACCGCGGATTGCCAACCGGTTGCTGCGGCGGGTTCGCGACTACGCCGAAGTCAAAGCGAAAGGCGTGATTACCGCGCCGGTCGCCGACGCCGCGCTCACCATGCTTGATGTCGATGCGATCGGACTCGACACCATGGACCGGCGGCTGCTGCAGGCGGTCATCGAAAAGTTCTCGGGCGGTCCGGTCGGTCTCGATAATGTCGCTGCCGCCATCGGCGAAGAGCGCGACACCATCGAAGATGTGCTTGAGCCCTATCTGATCCAGCAGGGCTTCCTGCAGCGAACGCCGCGCGGGCGGATCGCCACGCCGGCCGCCTGGCGGCACTTCGGACTCACCTCACCCGATCGGCCGACCGGGCTTGATCTCTTCGACGATACCGACACGCCATGAACACTCCCGTCGACCACAACGAATTCATCGACCGGCTTCATGCGGCCACGCCCCGCACCTGGGTCACACCGACCCTGATCGGGCTGTGCGTGCTGGTGTGGCTGCTCAACATCGCCAGCGGCATCTCGCCGATGTCGCCGCGCCCGATCGATCTGCTGATGTGGGGCGGCAACTTTCTGCCGGTCACGATTCAGCAGCCGTGGCGGCTGATGAGCGCGGTCTTTCTGCATGGCGGCATCATTCATCTGGCCTTCAACATGTGGGCGCTCTGGGATACCGGACGACTCGCCGAGCGCTTTTACGGCAATTTTCAGCTGCTGCTGATCTTTCTCGTCTCGGGTTTGTCGGGCTCGATGGCCAGCCTGTATTTTGCGGCCAGTCATTCGGTCTCGGTGGGCGCATCAGGCGCGATTTTCGGTGTGGTCGGCAGTCTGCTGGCGGCGGTTTTCACCAAGGCCCACAAGCTGCCCGCAGCGCTGGTGACCTCGATGCGCTCCTCGATGCTCACCTTCGTGGGCTATTCGCTCTTCATGGGCTTCGTTGCGAGCTTCATCGACAACTCGGCCCATATCGGCGGTCTTGCCGGCGGCTTTGCGATGGGCATGATCCTGGCTGAAAAATTCGACGGCGATGAGTATCGCCATCAGGCGCTGTGGCGCATTGCAGCCGCCATCCTGGGCGCCGCCCTGATTTTTGGTGCCGCCTGGTCGATGCTGCCGCGCCCTGCCGTCTGATCCAGCTCCCCCGATACGACATCTCACACGGCTGACCGTCTCACCATGAACAACGACATGTCGATTCTTTCCCTGATCACCAACGCCAGCCTGCTGGTGCAGGCGGTCATGGCGGGTCTGCTGGCCATCTCGATCGCCTCCTGGACGGTGATCTTTCGCAAATACTTCCAGATCCGTACAGCGCGTGCCGCCACCGACCGCTTCGAGGCCGAATTCTGGCGAGGCGGCGACCTCAATGCGCTCTACGCCAAAGCCGCCGAGCAACCCGGCGACCATGGGCCGCTCGCCCGCATCTTCGAGGCGGGCATGCGTGAATACCTCAAGAATCGGCAGCAAAAGCCGGTCGATACCGGGGCCATGCTCGAAGGCTCGCGACGTGCCATGCGCGCGGCTTATCAGCGCGAAATGGATGCACTCGAATCGCATCTGGCGTTTCTCGCATCGGCCGGATCGGTCAGCCCCTACATCGGTCTGTTCGGCACGGTCTGGGGCATCATGAATTCGTTTCGCGGGCTGGCCAATGTCAAGCAGGCAACGCTCGCTGCGGTCGCCCCCGGGATTGCCGAAGCGCTGGTCGCCACCGCAATCGGCCTGTTCGCCGCGATTCCGGCGGTGGTGGCCTACAACCGCTTTGCCTATGACATCGAACGGATGTCGAATCGCTTCGATACCTTCGTGGAAGAGTTCTCGAACATCCTTCAGCGTCAGGCGCGCTGAACCAGCGCCGGGGTCACACGATGTCCACCGTCTCTTCATTGCGTCGCAGCGGCAAGCGCCGACTGGTTGCCGACATCAACGTCGTTCCCTACATCGACGTGATGATGGTGCTGCTGGTGATCTTCATGGTGACGGCACCCCTTGCGCCGCCAGGTCAGATCGAGCTGCCTGCGGCCGGACAGAGCTCGGCGCCGCCCGACGCGCTGGTCGAGATCCGGCTTGCGCCCGGCGGCGAGCTGCGACTTATCACCCGCAACATGGCCAAGCAGTTCGATCGGCCGATCGGCCGGCGCGACATCGCCCCGACTTTGCGCAGTCTGGGCGAACCCTCGACGCTGGCCGTGCTGATCGCGGCTGACACCAAGGTGCCCTACGGCGAGGTGGTCGAGCTGATGAACGATGTGAAGGCAGCCGGAACCGGTCGGGTGGGGCTGATGGTCAAGGGTCAGGGCCAGGGCAAGTGAATCCGATGCTGACCGGTGGCGGGCGAGCCAGGCCGCCTGCGGGCGGACGAGGACTGGGTCGCGCAATCGCCTTCGCACTGGCTGTACACCTGCTGCTGTTTGCCCTGCTCTTTGTCGGCTTGAAATGGCAGACCCGCCGCGACGAGCCAGTCCAGGCCGAACTCTGGGTGCCGCCGTCGTCAGCCGGCCCAAAGCCCGTGCCGGCGCCCCGTCCACCCGACCCCAAGCCCGAACCAGTACCCAAACCTGAACCGGAGCCCGAACCGAAGCCCAAACCTGAACCGGATCGGGAACCGGAACCCGAGCCGAAGCCGGTGCCGACGCCCGAGCCACCGGCCCCCGCCCTCAAGCCTGCACCCACCCCGGCTCCCCCGCCCAAGCCTGCTGCAATCAACACCGATCAGATCAAGCGCAAGGAGGCTGAACGCAAGGAGGCCGAGCGCGCCGATCTCGAACGCAAAGCAGCCGCACGAAAAGAGGCCGCACGAAAAGAGGCCGAGCGAAAGGAGGCCGAGCGAAAGGAACTCGCGCGAAAGGACAGTGAGCGCAAGGAGGCCGAGCGCAAGGACGCTGATCGAAAGGAGGCCGCCCGCAAGGAAGCCGCTCAGGCCAAGAAGCGCCAGGAGGACCAGGCCCGACGCGAGGCCGACGACAAGCGTGCCGACGAACGCCGTCGCAAGGAAGAACAGGCGCGTCGCGATGCCGAGGCCAGCGAGGCACGCCGCGCCGACGATATCCGCCGGCTGCAAAGTCAGGCCGGCAACGCAGGCATCCCGAGCGACACCGCCGCCAAGGGCGCGCAAAGCGGACGCATCGATGCCGGCTATGCAGGCCGCGTCGCTGCGGCCATCCGAAGCAACACGATTTTCCAGGCCTCGGCCGATCTCGACGGCAACCCGCGCGCGATCTTTCTGGTGCAGCTGCGCCCCGACTGCAGCCTGATCTCGGTCAAACTGCAAAAATCGAGCGGGTATCCCGCCTGGGATCAGGCCGCCGAACGCGGTATCGAACGCACCGATCCCTTCCCCAGACCAGGCGGCAGCGCCTGCCAGTCCGTCATCGAGATCACCCGCGGGCCGCGTGATGAGCGCTGAAGCGTCGTACGTCCCACAAGCAGCGCGTCGCGGCCGTCTTCAGTCCGCCCGATATAATCGAGTCGCCATGAGATACCTCATCACTACCCTCGCGACGCTGCCGATCCTCATGATGGGACTGCTGAGCGCCCCGTGCGCCGCGCAGATGCGCATTGATGTGTCCGGCGTTGGCGCCACCCAGCTACCGATCTCGATTGCCGATTTCGCCACCGACAGTCGCGCAGCACAGGAAATCGCCAACGTCATCCGAAGCGACCTCGGCAGCAGCGGCGCCTTCAGGGTGATCGATCCGCAGCTGACAGTCAGCGAATCGGCGACGCCCGACTACACCAGCCTGCGTAACAGTGGCGCCGACGCCTTCGTCGGCGGCTCGGCCAGCAAACTGGGCGACGGCCGATACGATGTCCGCTATCGGCTCTACGACGTCGCCCGGCAGTCGACCCTGACCGGTGAATCGCTGATCACCCCCGAGGCCGATTTGCGCCTGGCCGGGCATCGCATTGCCGATGCGATCTATCAGAAGCTCACCGGCGAGCGCGGTGTCTTTTCCACCCGCATCGCTTTCATCACGCGTCAGGCCGGGCGATTCCGGCTCAATATCGCCGACTGGGACGGCGAAAATATTCAGTCGCCGCTCAACTCACCCGAACCGATCATCTCGCCGTCCTGGTCGCCCGACGGCACCCGTCTGGCCTATGTGTCCTTCGAGGCCAAAAAGCCGGTGGTCTACGTCCACACGCTGGCCACCGGGCAGCGCATGGCAGTCGCCAACTTCAAGGGCAGCAACAGTGCACCGGCCTGGTCTCCCGACGGCCGATCGCTGGCCGTGGCCCTCACGCTCGATGGCATGTCGCAGATCTACCTCATCAGCGCGACCGAAGCCGGCACGCCGCGGCGCCTCACAAGTTCGAGCGCGATCGACACCGAGCCGGCCTTCTCGGCCGACGGCAAGTTCATTTACTTCACCTCCGATCGCGGCGGCTCACCGCAGATCTACCGCATGCCGGCGGCAGGCGGCGACGCCACCCGACAGACCTTCGGCGCCCCCTACAATGTCAGCCCCCGGATCAGCCCCGATGGCCGCCAGCTTGCGTTCATCACGCGACGCGAAGGGCGCTATTACGTCGCGATCAAAGACCTGGCCGGCGGCAACGAGACCGTGCTGACCGACGGCGGGCAGGAAGAGTCACCGAGCTTCGCCCCGAATGGCCGCTGGATCATGTATGCCACGCGATCGGGCGGGCGCGAGAACCTGATGGCGGTCTCGGTCGATGGCCGCATCAAGCAAAGATTGAGTTCAAGTCGAGGCGATATCCGCGAGCCCGCCTGGGGCCCCTTCGCCAAGTGATGGACACTGTGCCGGCCAGGTGCCGGCGCTTAATGGAGCACTAACATGAACAAACGTTTGATTTATCTGATCGCTGCGACCGCCGCCGCCCTGTCGATCGCGGCCTGCAGCTCATCAGTCAAACTTGATGATCCGGCGCCAATCGAGGACCGCTCCAATATGCCTGGCGACGGCAGCGCCGCCGCGGGCGCGGGCGGCGCATCGACCAATCCTGCCGGCAGCTCGCGGCCGATCACGCCGATCACGATCGACACCAAAGACCCGCTCAAGGACCCGAACAGCCCGCTGGCCAAGCGCAGCATCTATTTCGACTTCGACAGCTTCGCGATCAAGGACGAATACCGCTCGACCCTCGAGGCTCATGCGAAATACCTGACCGCCAACCGCGCCAAAAAGGCCGTCATCCAGGGCAATACCGACGAGCGCGGCAGCCGCGAATACAACCTCGCGCTCGGCCAGAAGCGCGCCGAGGCGGTTCGCAGGGCGCTGGTCGCGCTCGGCGTGACCGAGTCGCAGCTCGAGGCGGTGAGCCTGGGCGAGGAGAAGGCTCGCAGCGGCAGTGATGACGCGGCGCAGGCCGAGAACCGTCGCGCCGATCTGGTCTACCAGTGACCGCCATCAAGAACACGGCGGCGATGCGCCCCTTCGTCCCCGCAGCAAGTCCCACGGCGAGTCCCACGGCGTCGAGCTCGGCTGACCACGCGGCTGACCGCCATGCGCCGCGGATGGCCGGCCGACTCGCCCGTGCCACATGGTTTTCTCTCGCGCTGATCGGGACGCTCGCTCAGCCGGTGCAGGCGCAGCTCTTTTCCGACGACGAAGCGCGCCGTGCGATTCTCGATCTGCGCGGCAAGCTCGACCTGATGCAGCGCGACCTCACCCGCCGCCTCGATGACCTGCAGGCTCGGCTTGAACGCATGGAGCAGGGCAGTCGCGGCCAGCTCGATCTGCAGAACCAGCTCGGCGCGATGCGCCAGGAAATCGCCTCCCTGCGGGGCGCGGTCGAAGTGCAGGCCAATGAGCTCTCCCAGGCCGACAAGCGCCAGCGCGACGCTGTCCTCGATCTGGACACCCGACTGAAGCGCGTCGAGCCCACTGCCCTGAATCTCGACGGCAAGCAGATCACGGTCGACCCCAATGAGCGGCGCACTTATGAAGCCGCACTCGCGCAGCTTCGCAATGGCGACTTCAAGTCTGCGCAGGCCGCCTTCCTGCAGTTCCAGACCGCCTACCCGCAAAGTGCCTATGGCGCCGCCGTGCAGTACTGGATCGGCAGCAGCCAGTATGCGCAAAAAGACAACAAGGCCGCGATCACCACCCTGCAGTCCTTCGTGCAACGCTATCCCGAGCATCCGCGCACGCCCGACGCGCTGCTGACACTCGGCAACGCGCAGACCGACAGCGGCGATCGCAAGGCCGCAGCCGACACCTTCCGCCTCATCGTGCAGAAGTTTCCGGACAGCACCGCGGCGCCAACCGCCCGCGACCGGCTCGCCGCACTCAGCGCGCCGCCCAAGCGCTGAGCGGCGGGCACGGCCCCGCGATGACCGAGATCGATACCGCCCTGCTCGCCCACCGCGTCGTCTGGTGGGCGTTTGGCGTCAGCGTCGTGATGGGCCTTGCGATGAGCCGCAGCGACTTCTGCACGATGGGCGCGCTTGCCGACATCGTCAGCATGGGCGACTGGACCCGCCTGCGAATGTGGTTCGGCGCGATCGGCCTCGCCATCATCGGCACTCAGCTGCTGGCCGCCGGCGGGCTGATCGATCCCGGCAAGTCGATCTACACCGCGCCCCGTCTGATGTGGCTGTCGCATCTGGCGGGTGGGCTCATGTTCGGCTTCGGCATGGTGCTGGCCTCGGGCTGCGGCGCAAAAACCGTGCTGCGCGCGGGCACCGGCAATCTGAAGTCGCTGGTGGTGTTCATCGTGATGGGGCTGGTGGCCTACATGACCCTCAAGGGGCTGATCGGCGTCGTGCGCGTCGCCACGGTCGACCGCGTGGCAATCGAACTGAGCACCGGACAAGACCTGCCGAGACTGCTCGCCGGCAGCGATAACGGCCTGCGACGCCTGCTGCATCTGACGCTGGGCCTGGGGCTGGGAGGCATGCTCGTACTGATCTGCCTGGCCTCACGCCAGGTGCGGCACCCGCGCAATCTGCTGGGCGTGCTGACAGTGGGTGCATCGATCGTGGCGGTCTGGTATCTGTCAGGCCATGTCGGCTTCGTTGCCGAAGACCCGCAGACACTCGAAGAGCGCTTCGTCGCCACCAACAGCGGCCGGATGGAATCGCTCAGCTTCGTCGCGCCCTTTGCCTATGGCCTGGAGTTGCTGATGTTCTGGAGCGATCGCAGCAAATCGGTGAGCCTGGGTATCGCCAGTGTTCTGGGCTTGCTGGCCGGATCGACCGCCCACGCCCTGCTGACACACAGCTTCCGATGGGAAGGTTTTCGAGGCGCCGAGGACACCGCCAATCATCTGGTGGGCGGCGCACTGATGGGCGCAGGCGGGGTCATGGCACTCGGGTGCACTGTGGGCCAGGGCATCAGTGGCATGTCGACCCTGGCCATCGGATCAATGATCTCGCTGATCGCAATTCTTGCGGGTGGCACGGCCGGACTGCGCTACCAGGCATGGCGCATTGATCGACTCTCGTGACAAGCGTTTGACCACAGCCTCGCCAAAAACTATACTTGAGGGCTTTTCCGAACAACTAAAACAGTTTCATCGGGTCGTTAGCTCAGCTGGTAGAGCAGCGGACTTTTAATCCGTTGGTCGCAGGTTCGAATCCCGCACGGCCTACCATTCCAAACATGCATCAGTTCTGACGTACCTGATACGTTCGTTCCGGCGCATCGTTCGAAAGCCCCGCACCGCAAGGTGGCGGGGTTTTTTTTGTGACTGCGCCAGCAAAGCCCCCGCTTGCCGGATTGCGCAGGATCGCGTCAGGCATGCGCGGGCCACGCTACACTCGCGCGCACTTTCACCCCAGCCTGCCGCCATGGCGTTTTCAAGCCTGCTCACCCTGCTCGACGACATCAGCACCGTCCTGGACGATGTTGCCGTGATGACCAAGGTCGCCGCCGGCAAGACCGCCGGCGTGCTGGGAGACGACCTCGCGCTCAACGCCCAGCAGGTGTCGGGGGTTCGTGCCGATCGCGAGTTGAGCGTCGTCTGGGCAGTCGCAAAGGGTTCGGCGCGCAACAAATTGATTCTGGTGCCATTGGCCATCCTGATCAGCGCGCTGGCGCCCTGGGCGATTGCACCCCTGCTTGTCCTGGGAGGGGCCTATCTGTGTTTCGAAGGCGTCGAGAAGCTCGCCCACCGCTGGCTCTCCGACGGCTCAGCGCATCATCTCGAGACGCCGCACGACGCGGAGCATCTGCTTGCAGCGCCTGGGCTACAGAGTGCCGAGATCCATGAAAGCGACAAGATCAGCGGCGCGATTCGAACCGATTTCATCCTGTCGGCCGAGATCATCGTCATCGCCCTCGGGACGGTTGCCGACGCAAGCCTGCTCCTTCGCATCAGCGTTCTGACCGCAGTGGCAATCCTGATGACCGTCGGGGTCTATGGCGCGGTTGCCGCAATCGTGAAACTCGATGACCTCGGCTTGAAGCTCAGTCGCAAAACCGGACGCCGCGCCATCGATGCGTTCTCGCGGCGGCTCGGTGCCGCGATCGTGTCGATGGCGCCCTGGCTGATGAAATCGCTTTCGGTCATCGGCACGATCGCAATGTTCCTGGTCGGCGGCGGCATTCTCGTCCATGGCATACCGGCACTGCACCATGCGGTGCAGGCTGCGGTACAGCTGCTCGGCCCGGGCGCCGCCGACGGCGGGCTGATCGGCCAGGTCTTTGAGCAGGGGCTGGCTGCCGCAAGTGGACTCGCAGCCGGGGCGATCGCTCTTGTCTTGTGGACCATGATCGGATGGGTGGTTCGAACCGACCGGTGAGTCAGGCCCCTCTTCGAGGCGCCGGGCCTGGCGCGGCGCGAAGGCATTGCTGGCAGAATGCCGGGGGCACAAGGTAGACGACCCTGATCGCCGCCAGGTGCCCGTGCCGATCCGGCCGCCGCCATCCGAGGAGACCCCAGATGAACCCCGATCAGACCCCGCGCAACCGCCGCGCTTTCGTCAAAACTGCAACCGCCGCTGCCGCCGCACTGGCCCTGCCGGTGCGTGCACAGTCCGACTTTCCGCGCGGCCCGGTCAAGGTCATCGTCGGACTGCCGCCGGGCGGGGCCGCCGACATCATCGCCCGTACCATCGGCACCCAGATGGAGAAGTCCCTCAAGCAGCCGGTCGTCATCGAAAACAAGCCCGGCGGGCAGTTCGTGATCTCGGTGCAGGCGCTGCTCAATGCCCCGGCCGATGGCCAGACCCTGCTCTACATCTACAACGGCTACGCCTCGGTCAACGCCACCCTCAAGCTTTTCGACCTCGAAAAGCAGACGATTCCGGTGGCCCAAGTCGCGTCCACCCCGATCGTGCTGCTGGTGCGCAATGATTCGCCGCACAAGAGTGCCAAAGAGATGTTCGCCTGGGCGCGCGCCCATCCCGACAAACTGAACTTCGGTACCCTGGGTGCGGGCGGCGTCGAGCATCTGAAATGGCGGCAGATCGAAAACGCTGCTGGCTTCAAGGGCAATCCGGTGGCCTACAAGGGCGGCCCCGATTCGATGCAGGCGCTGCTGGGCGGCGAGATCGATTGCCTGCTCTCCGCGGGCCTGTTCGCCAAGATGTACGTGCCCAAAGGGCAGGCGCGCGTGCTGGCGGTACTTGACGCCTCACGCTGGCAGGACTTCCCCGAGGTGCCCACGCTCGTTGAGACCGGCGTCAACGTGCCGCCGCTGGCCTATTGGGGCGGCTATGTGGTCAAGGCAGGCACGCCGCCCGAAATCGTGCAGCGCCTGTTCCGTGACATCACCGACGCAGCAGTCACCCCGCCGGTCCTCGAGCGCCTTGCCGCCACCGGCGGCATGCCTCTGGTCAGCAAGTCACCCGAAGAATTTCGCAGACTGTTGAACGCTGACATCGCCTGGATGACCGAGTCGGCAAAAGGTCTGAATCTGGGGGGCTGACCGATGACATCGACGCTGATTAAATGCGCCTTCGCCCTGTCGCTTGGCATGGCGGCAATCCTGCCGCAGCCAGCGATGGCTGCGCCCGCGCAGACTGCCGACGCCATCTATCTCGGCGGCCCGATCATCACCGTCAACGAACTCCAGCCACAGGCCGAAGCGCTTGCGATCCGGGGCGGGCGAATCATTGCGGTCGGTTATCGCGATGAGGTGATGAAGCTCAAGGGCGCAAGCACGCGTGTTGTCGACCTGGGCGGCAAGACGCTGCTGCCGGGTTTCATCGACCCGCACGGCCATGTCTACAGCACCGGCATTCAGGCGATTTCGGCCAACCTGCTGCCGGCACCGGACGGCGAGGTCAACACGATCGCCGCGTTGCAATCGGCGCTCAAGTCATGGAGCCAACAGAACGCCCAACTGACCGCCAGATACCGATGGTTCGTGGGTTTCGGCTACGACGACGCACAGCTTGCCGAGCGTCGTCATCCCACGCGCGAAGACCTCGACAAGGTCTCAACCGACCTGCCGGTGGTCATCGTTCATCAGTCCGGCCATCTGGGCGTGATGAACAGCAAGGCACTCGAACTGGTCGGCATTACCGCCGGCAGCAAAGACCCGCAAGGTGGTCTGATCCGGCGCAAGGCAGGCAGCCAGGAGCCCGACGGTGTGCTCGAAGAAGCCGCGTTCTTCGGTCCGCTGTTATCGCTGATCAGCAAGCTCAGCCCGGATGCCAACCGTGCCATCTTCAAGGCAGGCGCCGACCTCTACAAGCGTTACGGCTACACCACCGGGCAGGAAGGGCGGGCAACACCCGGCTCGGTCACGACGATGGCCGCACTCGCCAAGGCGGGCGGACTCGATATCGACGTGGTCGCCTATCCCGACATCGCGGCCGACCCCGAGATCATCCGGGCACCGCTTCTGTCTCGGCAGTACACCGGACACTTTCGCATCGGCGGCGCAAAACTCACGCTCGACGGCTCACCGCAGGGCAAGACCGCCTGGTTGACCAAGCCTTATTTCAAGGTGCCCGAAGGCCAGCCGGCCGACTACCGCGGCTATGCCCAGTTCAAGGACGATCAGGTCAATGGCTATGTCGACACCGCGTTCAGGAATGGCTGGCAGCTTCTTGCGCATGTCAACGGCGATGCCGCCATCGACCAGTTCATTGCGGCGGTCAGGCTTGCCGAAAAGAAATACGGGATGGCCGACCGGCGCACGGTCGCCATCCATGGCCAGACCACCCGCCTCGATCAGGTCGAGGCCTTCAAGGAACTCGGCATCATTCCGTCCTTCTTCGCGATGCACACCTTTTACTGGGGCGACTGGCACCGTGATTCGGTATTGGGCCCGGAGCGTGCGGCCAATATTTCGCCGACCGGCTGGGCGCTCGAGCGGGGAATGATCTTCACCTCGCACCACGATGCGCCGGTCGCGATGCCGGATCCGATGCGTGTAATGTCGGCGACCGTCAATCGCGTCACCCGCAGCGGTCAGGTTCTGGGCCCGGCGCAGCGCACTTCGCCGCTGGTTGCGCTCAAAGCCCACACCCTGTGGTCGGCCTACCAGCACTTCGAGGAAAAGACCAAAGGCTCGCTTGAAGTCGGCAAGCTCGCCGATTTCGTGGTGCTTGATCGCAATCCGCTCGCAGGCGACCCGTTGACGATTGCCGATATCAAGGTCATGGAGACCATCAAGGAAGGCAAGACGGTCTATCGGCGAGAGACGGCGGCAAAGAAGGCCGCAGCGAACCCGAGCTGCGCTGACTCGAGCGCCTGCTTCCTGGTCGCCAGCCGTGCGCTCGGGCAGGTCGGCCTGGTTCATGCCCACGACAATCATCCGTGACCGCCTGAATCAGCAGCCAGCCGCCGTCCCGGCCCGATCGGCAATCAGGGCCGGCGGCGCGCTGCTGTCAATGAACCCTGCCTGTCTCGTCAGAGTGGTCCTTTGATGAACACCCCGAGCACCCGCGAAAACAGCCTTCGCGTTGCCGTTCTCATGTGCGGCATCGACATCGCGCTGACCGGCTACGCCGCCTTTTCCTCGAACTCGGTCACCATTCTTGGATCACTCTTCAAGGAGCTCGCCGACTTCATCGCGATGCTGTCGGCGTTTGCAACGTTTCGCGCGGTACGGCGCGAGCCGAACGAACGCTTCGCCTACGGTGTCGGCAAGCTCGAGAATCTGGTCAGCGTGGGCACCGGCATCCTGATGTTCGCCTGCGGCTTCGGCATCCTTTACCAGGCGATCGGCGCGATTCAGGATCCTCGCCCGACGGAAGGCACGCTGCCGGGCATTCTGCTGTTTTCCGGCTATGCCCTGATCGGCTTTTGGCTGTGGCAGCGCAACCTGCGCGCCGTTCGCCAGCAGAGCTCTGCGATTCTGCTGTCTCAGGCCCATCTTTGGTTTTCGAAAGCGCTCTACGACGGCCTGATGGCCGTGGCACTCATCCTCGCGCTGATATTCAAGCAGTTCGCCTGGAGCGCCTACCTCGATCCGCTGGCCTCGCTGGTTGGCGTCGGCTTCCTGCTGCACGGCGCCTGGTCGATGGCGTCGTCATCGGTCGGCGATCTGCTCGACTCCACCCTCGAAGAAGCCACGAAGCTGCGAATCATGCGGCACATGGTCGAGCACTTCGCCGACTATTCGCATCTGTACCAGATCCGCACCCGTCGCTCGGGGCCCAGGGTCTATGTCGAGGTATTTCTGCAGTTCGATCCCGAACTGCGCATGGCCGAAGTCGAGCGACGCATCGAAGTCCTGCGAACAGAGATTGGCACATCGATTCCCGAGGCAGACATCACGATCTGCCCGGTCATGCCAAGCGCGCGGCCGGCAAGCTGATCGCGCCATCGCGCCATCGCACCGTGCCCTAAGCCCTTAATTCCTTAATCCCTTAAATCCCTGATCCCCTGATCCCCTCAGCTTGACAGACGCAGCCAGAGCGCCGGCCCGGCCAGGGCCACCCACGCGCCCCCCAGCAGCACCAGCGCCACAAAGACCGCCGCGCTGCCACAGTCCTTGGCTTTCATCGCCTGCGAATTGAACTCCGGAGTGGTCATGTCGACGGCTGCCTCGAGCGCCGAGTTGAGCAACTCGGCCAGCAGCACCAATCCCATCAATGCCAGCAAGAGCACCGTGTCGAGCCTGGGCAACTGCAGCCATAGGGTCAGCGGCGCGAGCAGCAGGGTGAGCAGCAGCTCCTGGCGAAATGCCGCTTCATCGCGCCATGCGCTGCGGATGCCCTGCTCCGAATACTGCATGGCCCGAACCACTCGGACGATGCTGAATGCCGACGCTGATTTCACAAGCAGTCTCCTTCGATCATTCAAACCTTGCCGAGTCTGGTGCGACGCCGAAGGCTTCTTGCCAGGCCGCCGCCAGCGGATTCGATTGCAACCAGCCCATTGTACGAACCAAGAAAGCCGGGCGCATGGATCAGTCCAATGCTGAACCAGACCGCCCTCCCTGCATCAGGCCCGCGCGGTCGCTCTGGCCTCGACCGTTCAGGCCGATGCTGACGCAGAGCCGATCAGAAACGGTTGACCGTGATCACCTCAGCGACCGCTTGAGTCGACGGCTCATCGGCGACGCAAGCGCTGAACAGGCAAGCCGCCTAGCGAATTCCGATCATCTTGTGCATCTGCACCGACAGACGCCATTGGGGATTTGCCTGGCAGTAGGCCAGCGCCGCTTCGGTATTGCGCAGGCGGTCCGGGCCATCCATCGGCTGCAGCAGGCGATGCTCGAATGCCAGATGCTCGACTGCTTGCGGCAGCAGATCCGGCTGCGGAAAGACGAGCTTCAGTTCATGGCCCTGCGTCTGCACGATGGCAGCGCCCGCCTTCGGGCTCATGCAGATCCAGTCGATTCCGGCTGGCGCCTTGAGCGTTCCGTTGGTTTCAACTGCAATCATGAAACCTGCCGCATGCAGCGCATCGGTCAAGGCTTCGTCGACCTGCAGCAGCGGCTCACCGCCCGTCAGCACCACGAATCGGTGCGCGGTCGAGGCGACCGGCCACTGCGCGGCAATCTGCGCGGCGAGCGACTCGGCATCCGGGTATTTGGCGCCCAGCGTGCCGTCGGTGCCAACGAAATCGGTATCGCAGAACTGGCAGACCGCGCTCAGCCGATCGGTCTCACGGCCGGTCCAGAGGTTGCAGCCGGCAAAGCGGCAAAACACCGCAGGTCGACCGGCATGCAGCCCTTCGCCCTGCAAGGTGTAAAAAATTTCTTTCACCGAATAAGTCATGCCTCAGACCGGCAGTGCCGGCCCCTCCAGATCCTGCGCAATGATCGAGCCGCAGCCCTCGGTCTCGAAGAGATCGACCCGCACCAGTTCGGGCAAGGCAACCCGGGTCGTGCGATAGATCCAGTCGGCGATGCTGGCGGTGTCGGTATCGGCAAGACCCGCCAGTTCATGCAGCGGCCGATGGTCGATCGCCTTGAACACCGGATCGAACAGCGTCTTGACGTCGCCGAAGTCGATCGTCCAGCCCATCAGGGTATCGATCGGTGCGCTCAGATGCAGCCGCAGCGTGAAGGTGTGCCCGTGAATGCCCTGCTCGGGGGCGCCCGCTGGGGCGCGCCTGATCTGTACCGCGCTGTCGAGCGTGAAGTCCTTCCAGATGCGATAACGATGGCCATCGAAATTCGCGCCGCACGAACCGGTCTCGAACACCGTCACCCAGGAGAGCTCCGGCAGCACCGGGCGCAGTCGCGTCCACAGCCATGACGAGATCAGCTCGCTGGTCGGATTGCCAAGTCCCTCGATGTCATTGAGGCAGCGATAGTCGAGCTCTCGCTGCAGCGGCGCCCAGATCGCGTCAAGGTGGTCGTAATCGATACTGATGGCGCGCGTGCCGAGGTCCTGGTTGGCATGAACGATGACCTCAAAACCATGACCGTGCATCCGACCGCACTTATGCCCCGGCGCCACATTGGGCAACTGGTGCGCCGCCTGAAAACGGTAGCGCCGCCAGACATGTGCCTGGCCGGCTCGATCGAGGTCGACGCCCTGATGCGCCGTACTCTGTACCGCGATGCGACCGATCTGCGGCATATCCAGGCGGGTTCTGATCCAGCGCGCAATGTTCTCGTCGGTCGGCTGATCGATGACGGTATTCAGGTGCACGTAATTGAGCGGCTCAAGCGCTTCGGTCATCCGTTGGCGCAATGCCGGCACCTCACCACCGGGATAAGGCGCCCAATCTGACTCAAGCTGGGCGAACGCCGAGGCCTTGAAGCTGTGGCCGTGCAGGGATCGGCAGCGGTGACCCTCGGGCAGCAGATCGACATGGCGTGCCGATTCGAAGCTTCCGGTCGCCACCGTCATCCGCAGCGCCGTCGTCGACAGCGCGGCAGAAATTGGGGGCGCGATCATGCCGAGTCGGTCTGCGCGCGAAACCCGGCATAGCCGTGGGCACGCAGTTCGCAGGCCGGGCAGCTGCCGCAGCCGTAGCCCCAGGCGTGGCGCACCGAACGGTCGCCGAGATAGCAGGTATGGGTCTGCTCGATGATTAGATCGACCAGCGCCTTGCCGCCCAGCGACTCGGCCAGGCGCCAGGTGGCGGCCTTGTCGATCCACATCAGCGGCGTCTCGATCACCATCGGACTGGCCAGCCCCAGACTCAACGCCACCTGCAGCGCCTTGAGCGTGTTGTCGCGACAATCGGGATAGCCAGAGAAGTCGGTCTCGCACATGCCACCCACCAGGACCTCCAGGCCGCGCCGATAGGCCAGCGTGGCGGCAAAGGTCAGAAAGAGCAGGTTGCGGCCCGGCACGAAGGTGTTCGGCAGGCCGTTCTTTTCGAATTCGATCGCCTTGTCCTGGGTGAGCGCGGTGTCACTGATCTGCCCGAGCAAAGACAGATCGAGGAGATGGTCTTCGCCGAGCTTGCCGCGCCACCGCCCGAACTGTGCGCGAAACGCATCGAGCACCTTCAGTCGGCAATCGAGTTCAACCGCATGGCGCTGACCGTAGGCGAAAGCGACCGTCTCGACATGCTGATAACGCTCGAGGGCCCAGGCCAGGCAGGTGGTCGAGTCCTGGCCACCGGAAAAAAGCACAAGCGCACGTGAGTTCACAGCATCAACCGTTTGGAGCGGGTCCGACTGCCGTCGGACTGCTCAAATGAAACCCGCAGAAAATCGGGGTCAGATCAGGATTTCGGACGCAAGAGCGCCAGAGCGGACTCGCACATGCGCAGATGGTCAGCCTTCACACCGCCGCCATTGGCCGCCGCAATCACGCTTTCCAGGACCAGACTTGCCACCTCGGCCCGCCCCCGGGACTGCACCAACGCCACCCGAAGATGCTCGATGACCTTGTCCTTGGCGTCGATTTCACGCACCAGCGGGTCCCAATGGCTGACCCGGTAATGCTCCATCAGGCCCTGGACCATCGACTGGCTTGACGCCAGGGTGGCAAAGTTGAAGTCTTTCTCGCCGAAATCGCGCAGACCTTCGATAGTCTTGAAACTGTCGCTGGTCACGCGCTCGAAGCCCATGCTCCAGTCGGCATATTGCCGCGCCTCGATCGTGCGGCGACCGAGCAGCTGCACCGAGGTGTGGCGGGGATCCTTGCCGATCACCGCCACCAGCTCATCAACCACCCTGTCATCGCCTTCAACAACCTGAAGGAAGGTGCCATTGGCAAAAAGCAGCATACCGGTGATGTCTCGGGCCATGTTATTGCGGCGACACTGCATGAGCAGTGAGAGCAAGTCCTCGGAGGACATTGGCGCTGCCGCCTGGCTGATATACGAAATCTGGATCATCGAGGCACCTCTTGCCGATAAGCTGCTCTCTGTATTGTAGTGGGTGATTGCTGCACCTGCGATAAATTGGCTCCACAAGCCATAAAAGTTGCGCTCAATCGCAGCTTGGGCAAAGCCGCAGGGGCCTGCCGTCCCTTCGTACACTGAAACCTGTGACAGGAAGACACTCGTGAACACTTTTCGGCGCAGACTGTCAGCTTTCCTTCCCGCGGTTCTCGCTGCACTACTGCTCGCATCACTTCCCGTCATGAGCCACGCCATCGAAGAGCCGGGATACCAGGTCATCCGGAAAATTGACCCGATCGAGCTTCGCCGGTACGACCCTTACGTCGTCGCCGAGGTGGTCCTGAACACCACCTCCGAGAACGCAGGCAACCAGGCGTTCCCAATCCTTGCAGGCTACATCTTCGGCAAGAACAAGGGGGAGCGGAAACTGGCCATGACCGCGCCGGTTACCCAGACTGCGGCGCCGGTTCGCCTCGAAATGACCGCTCCGGTGACGCAATCGGCCGTGCCCAGCGGCACGCTGGTGCAGTTCGTGCTGCCCAAAGACATCACGCTTGCGACCGCCCCTGAGCCGATTGATGAGCGCGTGCATCTTCGCGAAGTCCCTGCCACCACCTGGGCGGTCATTCGCTACTCAGGCGGCTGGTCGCAGTCCAATTACGAGGAGCATCTGACCCAGCTCAAATCCCGCCTCGAGGCAGCAGGCGTTGCCACACGCGGCGAGCCTGTGCTGGCCCGCTACGATCCCCCCTTCATGCCGTCGTTCCTGCGACGCAACGAGATCTGGCTCGAAGTCCGGTAAAGGGCATCGTCCGGGCACCGCCCGGATCAGTTCGGGCTTATTCGGAAGCGCGCAACAGACGCGCCATCACCTGCTTCTGATCGACCGTCAGTGAGCGCTCGGGCGCGCCGACCGGGCCATGGACGTGTCGGTCGATCTGATCGGCCGGAACGTCCGGCATCGCCGTTGCCCTGGCATCCGGCTTTCGGTTGTAGACCAGCACACCTTCCTTGAGGGTCTGGACGACCTGGATGTCCTTGATCGCCATCGGGTCGACCTTGACCGGGTTTCGATCGAGCACCACCAGATCCGCCAGCTTGCCGACCTCGAGCGTGCCCTTGGTCTTTTCTTCCTTGTACTGGTAGGCACCATTGATCGTCAGGCTGCGCATCGCATCGTAGGCCGAGACACGCTCTTGCGGCGCGAACGGTTTGCCGGAACGGGTCGCTCGGTTCACCACGTTCCAGGCGGCATACAGCAGACTGGGGCTGACGCCTGCCGGCCAGTCGGTGTTGACCGTCCAGTTCACCCCCTGGCGCTGAACCGAGCCGGCGGCACCGACCCAGTCGATCCGATCGGGCACCAGGCTCGCGATGTAGTCACCCATCGGAAAGAGACCCCCAGCGGTGAAGCTGGTGGTGCCGTCGACCGCCTTGATCCGCGCAATCTGGTCCGGCCGCAAAAACTGGGCGTGCTGGAAGACCGGTCGTCCATCGCTCATGCCCTGACGGCGAATGACGTCCTCAAGCGCAAGCAGGAACTGTTCGTTGGCTTCGTCGCCGATGGCGTGGGCAGCGATCTGTCGGTTGCTCTTCCAGTACTTGTCCAGAAAGGCGACCAGCTGCTCCTGCGGATCGACCCTCAGACCACGGTAGTCAGCGGTGGTCACCCCCGGCGGGTTGGTGGTGAAGGGCCGCGACATGAACATGGTGTCGATGCTGCCGTCGAGCCAGAACTTGATGCCGGCAAGCCGCACGCGATTGATGTAGCGCTTGTCGAGATCGGGTCGAGCGGCCAGCATCGCGCTGCCGGTGTCGGTATTCGTCGCGTTGCGGCCCTTCTGAATCTGATAGGCCGCATCGATGATCCGATCGGCCGAGGACGCCTTGGCGAACATCACCAGGTCGATCGGCAGCAACTGCTCGTCGACAATCGTCTGCGCGATCGGAATGTCATCACCACTCAGACCGAGCCCCATCTCGCTCGCGGTCGTGATGCCGTGCTGCGTCCACAGCGCGACCGCCCGGCCGACGCCCTTTCGCGTCTGCGCAACAGTCAGTGGCGCACGCGTTGCCAACACGCCCATCCAGGCCGACTCGGCCGCATGGCCGGTGAGCTCACGAGAGCCGGGTTGACGCGAAAAAAAGCCACCCTCGGGGTCGGGGGTGTCAGCGCTGAATTTCATCTCGCGGATCAGCGCAGTGTTCATCACACCGTGGTGGCCGGACCCGTCAGACACGCCGATCGGGCGGGTCGCGCTGACGGTATCGAGTTCGGCGGCGGTCGGATGGCGCTTTTCTGTCATCTGCTCGACGCGATAGCCCATCCCCACGATCCGGTCACCCTCGGGCACTTCGGCTGCATGCGCTTTCATGCGAGCGAGCAGCTCGGGAATGTCCTTGACCCCGGCGAGGTCGGCATCGAGCATCGTGTGCGTCGCATACACCAGATGGCCATGCGCATCGATGAACCCCGGCATCAGGGTCGAGCCCGCAAGCTCGATGCGAGTCGCACCCGGACCGGCAGCCTGCTGGACTTGGGCCAGCGATCCGACCGCCGCAATCCGGCCATCTTTCACCAGCAGCGCCTCGGCATATCGCGGAGTCTCACCAACCATCGTGAGGATGTCGCCGCCGGTGTAGTAGTAAGTGGCAGAGGCAGCCGTCGTGCGGGCGAGGTCGGGCGCCGTTGGAGCCTTTGTGGCGCAGCCGGTCAGTACAGTCAGACAGGAGACACTGATGACTGCAGCCTGGCGTCGAAGATCGAGAGAGGGTGTCATCGCTTGGACGTTTGAGAGTTGTCTGAAGCGATGATTTTATCCGGCTCAATTGCAGCGTTCATTCACCGACCGTTGCAATGAAGCGCAAAAAATAATTTTTATTTCATTTTTTTGCGCACATGACTGACGCTGATCGCCTTGCCTTTGCCGGCCTCGAGCAGCCGTCATGAACGCGCGATTGTCATGCAAGTCGAGCCCGTCGGGCCAGGTGCCTCGACAAAGGCTCAGGTGAAGATCAGCGCCAGCAAAGCGGGCTCGTCCAGCAGCGAATTGGAAAAGAAACTCGCGATCTGATACAGCCAGGGCGTCAGCGATATCGCGGCAGCCTCTGACTCCGGAAGCGTCCCGGTCTGCGCGTCATGCCCATTGAAAACGGTCGCGCATGTGGCAATCGACGGATCGAAGCGCGCAGACCCGTGGATCACCAGGTCATCGTCATCAGTGGGTGTCGCGGTGTGCATGCTGTGCTCTGAAAATTGACGCCGACATAAGGCCAGCCTTAGAAGCAGGGTAGTGACAATATCGCCCGCTCGTCAAACC
>Ga0114972_10000668_pt1 | contig 25543 bp, 17 predicted proteins | sample M_140807_EF_Meta_FD_87354 | JGI IMG/M metagenome (GOLD analysis project Ga0114972, IMG submission 87354) | Freshwater microbial communities from Lake Montjoie, Canada to study carbon cycling - M_140807_EF_MetaG | ecosystem: Environmental > Aquatic > Freshwater > Lake | place: Lake Montjoie...
CACGCTGAATGTCGCCGCCCCAAACAGCCCCACCGCCGCACTTGCCTATGTGGGATCGGGAACATTCGACTCCAACGGCCACACCGAGTGGGTCGAAGGCGATGTTCATGAGACCGGCATCACCACAACCTTCACACCCAACACCAGGGTGCCATACAGTGACGGTGTGCAAACCCACGACATCGACATTACCTCCATGCGCGATGGAGAGTCCTTAACCGTTCCCACCTATGCCGCAATCACCGCCCGCAGTTTTCACCCGGCGGTGGTCAATTCCCTCTTTATGGATGGCTCGGTGCGTGTGATCACCAACGCGGTAAGCCTCGCCAATTGGCGCGCGATGGGAACCCGCGCCGGTGGCGAGTTGATCTCGGAATAATCATGCCCAATCCATCGCCGAAAACGGCCCCCAAAGCCCGGACTCTGATCCTTGGAGCCATTCTTGGCTTCCTCGTACTTTTGGGTATTGGTGTATGGCTATTGCTTCCCTCCGGAACTCCCCAACCAGGAGCCGAAGGCAAAGAAATCGCTATGGCTTTCCTTGAACAGGTTCGCTTGGGGAAAACCGCCGAGGCATGGACGGGAAGTTCGGCCGAGTTCAAATCCTACATGGGCAAGGATACCTTGCGCGACTTTGCCAAAAAGACTCCTGCCCTTCGCGAGAAATTGGATTTCGTTTCGATGGAAACGACCAGGATCAACGGCTTGGACCGCAAAATATTCACCTTCCAAGCTCCCAAATCCCTGAAAAAGGTAAAAATCACTCTGGCACCCGATCCGGGTTCCAATCCACTCAATTTCCGCGTGGAACATATCGAGGTGGAATAAACATCCGTTCAAAATCCATTCAACCTCACGACAGCCATCCTTTTCCGGGGGCAGCCCTGTTTTTTCATACCCTGGATACCAGAACCGCAACACCTTTGCTTGATCCGCATATCAGGCCAACAAAAGTCCAATCCCCAATAATAAAGGTCCTGTTTTCATGAGAACGATCATTCCTGTCATTGGATTGCTATTCCTCGGTTCTTGTTCCCCTTTTTCGTTTGGTGCGGACAAGGTCCTTCCCCTGCCTGGTGAAAATTTTGTCGTTTCGGGTCGGCCCGCATTTTTGATCCCCGGAAAAATCCATTCCAATCTCAAAGGCAAACCATGGGTCTGGTACGCGCCCACCCTTCCCGGTTTACCGGGCAAGGAAGAAAAATGGATGTTCGAACAGTTCCGGGAGGCCGGTATTGCAATAGGCGGAATTGATGCGGGCGAATCGTTTGGCAGCCCCTCGGGGAACAAGCTGTTTTCGCAATACTACGAGACAATGACCCAGTCCCGGGGTTATTCCACCAAACCGGTCCTTTTGGGAAGAAGCCGGGGGGGACTAATGACACTTTCCTGGGCCACGGAAAACCCGGACAAGGTTGGGGCCTTCGCGGGAATCTATCCCGTATGCAATCTTGCAAGCTATCCGGGAATCGAGAAAGCCGCCCCGGCTTTTGAATTGACCCCGGAAGCTTTGCGCGCGAAACTCCAAGCGTATAACCCCGTAGACCGACTATCCGGTTTGGCAAAAGGAAAGATCCCCTTATTTGCCATCCATGGCGATGTCGACACGGTGGTTCCCCTTGAGCTCAATTCCGGCTTGGCGAAAACCCGATACGAAGCGATGGGAGGCTCCATGGACTTGGTAATCCCCAAAGGCCAGGGGCACAATATGTGGTCCGGCTTTTTTGAATGCAAGGAACTCGTCCAGTTTCTAATGGTCCACGCAATTACACAAAAGTAAACCAATTCCTATAAATAATTAACCATTCAACCCGGGCTATCAAGGTGATTCAACAGACGATACGATCATCACAACTTTATCCATAAAAATAGTCTCAATGATGCGAAATCGCTACTTACTACTGAAGGAGAGGTCAGATAACTTTGGCAGGGGGATTAATCAGCAGAGCGAAGCGATGAAGCAACCAGGTGATCTGCTCAAAACCATGGGCCACCTCAAACATGATTAACCGCTCAGGTGCGGTACAACCACCCTCCGACATCAGATATTCGGAACGAACACGATCAATCAATTCCCGGTCTGATCCTGTGAGCTTCTGAAAAAGGGCAACATCGCCTGACTGTTCCTCTGCGAGCGCATTAATCAACATATCGAGGAGGAAATCGAGCCCCTCTATGTACGAACCCAGATTGCGTCTCATTGGGCTGTGCGCAGATAGCTTTTCGCCACTCATGAACAGCGATCGAATGCACTCTTCTAGATATCGCAGTAGCCCCAGCCTGCTCTCCAGCGACAAAACCTGTTCACTCATTGCAGGGCAAAGTGACTGCGATGCCAATTGCTGGAGGAACTTTTGCGTTTCTCCGGCAACTGCGGTAAATGGTTCGTGAACAGCATCCGCAGCAGCTCGCATCGGCTCCAATGCGTCCAATCTCATCGCAGCAGTATATCTTTTCAGTCTTCTTGCCAGCCTTATCTCCTCCTTCTCAGCAAGAACCAGCGAGGCAGCCGGATCCTCGATCGCCTCCTGATAAATAAACTCGGGCGTCGCATCGTCAACCGGTCCTTGTCGGCGTTGAACTTTCGACAATGCCCAAGCCAAAGTGGGTCCGGACAGAATCACGGTGACGATCGCCATCACAACGATGATGGAAAACATCTCTCGCGTCAAAAGACCAATAGACATTCCCATGGTTGCGATAATGATTTCGGTGCCACCGCGAGCATTCATACCAAAACCCATCGCAATTCTATCCCATTGAGGTAACCGGGACATCCATGCCCCCAAGTAAACCCCAAGAAACTTTCCAACACACGCAACCCCGATGACCAAAAGGAGGAGGCCAAATGTGCCTCCCTCATATATGCTCCAAAGATTCAGCCTCAAGCCCGCGAGACCAAAATACAACGGTGCAAGGAATGAGGATACCAATAGGCCAAGTGCGTGAATTGCATTGTGCTGCAGAACTCCAGCCGATCCGATAAGCATGCCTACAATAAAGACGCCCATCGCCGATTCAAGCCCCAACCAGCTTGTGATCAAACTGCCTGCAATCCCAAAAATAATAAGAATCGATAGCTGCGGTGAAGCCCCAGGAGAGATGGTGTTATGCCAACGGATGAATCGCTTCATCAAGGGCAAGCCAAAAAAGAAACTTACTCCCAGGAACAGGACTGCCGACCCCGCAGATTTGCCCACAGCCAAAAGACTGAAGTTGCCGGCGACATGCAAACTTGTCGTGATTCCAACCAGGATCCAGGCAAAAATGTCATCAAGCATTGCAGCGCCAAGGCTGACTTGGCCTATGTTGTCCCGCAACATGTTTTTATCTCTAAGTATCATGGCCAAGGGTGGAATCGCAGAAATCGACATTGCGACTGCCATAAATATCGAGAAAACGAGACGGTGGGAAGGATCCTCCAGCATCGATTCGGGCAGGTACTGCCCCAGCATGAACCCGCTTATCATTGGAATTACAAGGCCTCCCGCGGATACCATCATGCAAACAGAGGCGTTTTTTCTTAGCAAATCGAGGCGAACATCGAAACCGGCCTCCATTAGAAACAATAGCAATCCTACCCAGGTAATGGCGGCCAACATGTTGGCCTGGTTCTGATCGGGGACGAAGATGGATAATTGAATCGAAGGGAAGAAATGGCCAAGAATTGACGGGCCAAGGAGCATCCCTCCGAGAATGTTACCAATAAGGGCCGGTTGCCTGAATCGCCTCATCACCTCCCCACCAATGTGGGCAACAGCCAACAACACGGTGGTCTGAGTCAGGAAAATGACAACTTCCTCAGGGGAAAGCGCTTTGAGGGCCTGCATGAAATCGTCCTATGGATGAAGGTGAAATCGTCCTATGGATGAAGGTGAAATCGTCCTATGGATGAAGGTGAAAATGCCGGGCGAAAACCTGCGTTGCAAATCGACAATAAAAAACACTACCAATGTCTTTTTATCTCTGTAGTTTTGAGAAACCTAAAATTTTTATATAGAAACAGTGGCCTTTGCAAAACAAATTCACGCGAAATTTGGATGGAAGGGAATCAAACCATCCCGATTTCGTTTGGAAAAATTCCCCGGACAAGGTTACCAAAGCGGAATGTAATCCACCTTGTGTGCCTCTCCAGGGAACACGCATAAAGCAATTTTTTTTCAAGAATCAACCAAGGCATTGGCCCGCTCAACCATTTGGCGAACAGGATGGGCTTTCACCAATTCACTTTTTCTTCCAAATATGCATAATTTCGCCCGTGCCCGACTTGGTGGTAAATTCCTTTGGACGATCTTTTCCCTGCGCGGCGAAACAGACTGTCCAGACTCCGTTCTCCCATTTGTAAATACCGAGGTATTTTTGACCTTTTAACGGCCCTTCTGTATCCGTTGATTCAATTTCCTTAGGCGATTTACTGGAATCCATCCGGTGGATTCCCACCAGGGTTTCATCGCCTACCTTAACGGTATGCTTACTACCTTCATTTGTAACTTGGGCGTTTTTCACGATCTCCACCGACAACTGTTCCCCTTTTACTTCTCCCGATAGCATAATGAAATCGCCCACGATGGCGTCCAAATCAGACCGCTTCCACACTTGATAATTGTGACCGCTACCAGGTTTTGAAGAAAATTCGGTGGGACGGGCTTGGCCAGGTACGGCAAAGCACACCTTGTAGCCTTCTTCCGTGAACTCGTAAATACCCAACGACACCTCCCCGTTGGCAGGATTGGCCGTCGTGTCCATCAACTTGGGAGACTTGCTCGGGTCGAGCTTAATGGTGCCATTTTTGCTCGTCCCGATTCCTGATTCGTCAGGGAAATCAAATTTCTCACCCTTGATGGTGATCTTGGTTTTCCTGGATTCTTCCGCGGAAACTTTGTTCCCATCACGCCAACCGGCTACCAGCTCCCATGAGCCTTGAAACCTTGACAAGTCCTTTTTAGCAGCTTCATCCTGGGCATTAGCAGCGCTGACAAATAAAAGACCTATCACCGCAAGAAATGAAATTCGCATGGACACCATCCTTGATTTTCAGCCAGCCATGTTGACATGCAATAACTCAAAATAATGAGCATCCATGCCTCCGAAATAACCTAGCAGGATTTTGACACCCTGCCACTTCCTTGTTCCCGGATTCAAACGAAAAATATTCACAGGACTTCTATGGAATCACCAGAAAAACAGGTCGAATAAAAAATATCAAAACTATAAAGAGTTATCAAAAAGTGGTTTTATAACGGCTTAAATTTAAAAAATCCAAAAATTTGCAATTAAACTCAAATCATTCACTCTTCGCCCCTAAGGTTTATGCTGAAGGCCATTTTAAGTCTCATTAAAAGAGGTTTGACCTGGGGATTCAAAGAGCGCCCAGCTTGAACAATGGAAACTTACCCAAGATTGGGGAACACAGGCCGGATGGAGAAGAAATCTGTTGAATTAGGCAAATTCATGGCCGGTTTCTACAAGCCCGGATAACTCCGCTGCCTGATGCTGGGAAACGAAAAGGGAACGAAATGTCTCGCGGCTGACACTAATATTCAATCGATAAAACCCTGGGGGATCCAATTGAAACAAATTGTCCTATTCGTTATCGCTCACTAGCGATTGTCACAAATGAGTATTTGCGCCCCGCCCCAAAAAAGGAAAAGCTGTAGACAAACACAATTGCGGTTTCAAACCCCGGAATTACCTTCAATCAGAAATCGGGAAACCGTTTCTTTGTACATTTATTTTTATCTTTTAATTGCTTTTAATTTGAACATTCAAGGGGTTATCGTTTGTCGCAAAAACCAAGCCTCACTTGAGCAATTGCTCCACCTTCCTGATAATAGCGTCTTCAACGGATGGCCCCCATGGGGAGGGTTGTCCATAATAGGTCATGGAAGTTCCGCCTTCGTATCCTCCCTCATTGAGAACCCTCAACGAGGGTATGTATGCCATAACATCGTTTGCATAAGCGCCGACCCAAATCGTCTGACCTTGATGTTCCCGTTTGATTCGAAGCGAATAATCCACAACCACTTCGCCGCCCAGCCAAAGCCAGGAAGGGCCATCCCCCATCCTCCACGAACTGATCGGATACGGGTACTCACCCTTTATGTTCCCGGTTATTTCCAATTGTTTGAGAAGGATTCCTGCCCGGGCCGCCTCAAATTTGTCTTTTGATCCCTTTTGGGCGAGCAAGGTTTCCCGATCGGGAATCTTTGCGAACGGAAGCATCACTTCGTCGTATCGGATCCGCAGGGCACCTTGTACGGGCTTCATGGATTTGGCAAGAGTGGCATCGACCGCATCGGCAAGTTTTTTTCCGTATGACTGGGCCAACTCCACAGATCTGCGTGGAAGCGGATTCTGGTCCGCCCCACACCCAGCCCAAAACATCGCCACCGCTTCCGGATGTCTTTCTTGTAAATGATCCATCGCAAATCCTGGATAATCACCGCACCACAGCTGAAAAGAAAGCACTGTCGCGTGGCAAGCGTATCCAAAAACCACACCTTTTAGCTTTCCGGCTTTGTCACGAACCGCCAAAACCGGGACACTATGATCGACTGGACCTACCAGTTTCCCCTCAGCCCGGATTTTCGGGACATCCGCCTCCTTGTTGTTTCGACGATTTACGGCGATATCACAGGTCCCCGACTCCTGACTCAAAAAGGCGGGGGCAAGGTTGGCAATTGCCTTGTCCGCGACCGATTCAATCTTTTTTCCCAGGAGGGTGGTGTATTCGCTGATTCGGTCGATCTGTTCCCTGTCCAGGAAATACATTGACCTGAGCGTATTACCGACCACGGGCCCACAGTGCGTATGCGAGCAGGCTAATGTGACGGATTCTGGGTCTATTTTGTGCTTTTTAGCGATTTTTTCACGAATCGGGAGAGAGGTTTCCCGGCCGACACCAACAAGGTCAAGGGTTATCAAAATAGCGCGTTTTCCTGTAGGATCCTCAAGACACAAAGCCTTGGCCCAAAGATCATGGACTTTTCCTTCGGCCGGCTTGGTCCGCGAAGCATACCCCGACATCCACATGGATTGGGACGGGGTAATGACCTCCGTGGCCAATCCGGCTTTCCAATCGGCCTGAACCGCCCCACCGATAATTCCCACAAGAAGAACCACCATAACTTTCCGGATGAATCGTCTCATGGATAAGTTCCTAAGGAAAAGAGCTGAAGTGTCTTTTTGATGGTCATCGCCACACCCCAAGCCATTGGCACTCCAACCGCAAACCATGCGGGAATCAGGTATAGCCATGGAATATTCGCTGGAAGGATGGCGATTGTCCCGGATTGCGAAGAGCCTGGGGGAGGATTTGCAGGCTTAACCACAAGAGGTTTCACACCGAGGTTGGCAACAAAACCCAAAAGCAAAATCGCCGCGAAAAACCAAATGGCTTTATCATAGGCCCTTTCCGGAGTGGCAAATGATTTCATACGATGAAGCTCCCATTCGTGAATAAAATTGATCACAGCGGGTCCAGCGATTCCGGCGCAAGACCAGGCGGTCAACAGCCTTCCATGGATCGCGCTTACATACCGGGTTCCAAACACATCAGAGAGATACGCTGGGATGGCGGCAAATCCCCCTCCATACATACTCAAGGCAACGGCAAGGCAAAGAACAAAAAATGGCAGTGACCCGTGGATTCCGGTAAATGGAACGCAAAAGTAGAGAATTGGTCCAAGCACCAAAAATATCCCATAAGTAAGCTTGCGCCCCAAGCGGTCCGAAGCCGAAGACCAGAAAAAACGCCCTGCAAGGTTAAAAAGACTTAAAAGCCCTACAAATCCTGCTGCTTCGGCAGCAAGGACCCTCCCGGGAAACATCTCCTGAATCATCGGGGATGCGACATCGAGAATGCCAATTCCCGCCGTCACATTAAGAAAAAGAACGATCCAGAGACGATAAAAAACGGTGGTCCCAATCGCCTCGACGGGGTCCAAATAGGTTCTTGTAACACTATTTTTATCCTCATGCGTCGCATCCTGTTTTGCGATGAGCTCCTCGGATCCGGCAGGCAACCGAAACGCCAAAGCACCACAAGTCATCACAACCAAATACACGACCGCCAAAACCAGGAACGATTGCAAAACCCCAGTGGACTCCGCATTGGCGAAATACCGCATAAGCGCTTCGGACATTGGCGAAGCGACCATGGCGCCACCACCAAAGCCCATAATTGCCAAACCTGTGGCAAGGCCCCTTCTGTCTGGAAACCATTTGATCAGGGTCGAAACCGGGGTGATGTATCCAATTCCCAAACCACATCCACCCACAATACCATAGCCAAAATAGAGGAGCCAAATATTGTGTAGTTCGATGGCCAGAGCACTAATCAAAAAACCACCCGACCAACAAACCGCGGAAACCAGTCCGCTTACCCTTGGACCAACCCGTTCTACCCACCGGCCCAATACGGCAGCCGAAAGCCCCAAAAAAACAATGGCAATGGTAAACGCCCAAAAAATCTCCGTGCGAGTCCAATCCCCCTCGATGGATTCAGTTATCCCGAGGATTTTTGTCATGGGTAGTCGAAACACACTAAAGGCGTATGCCTGACCAATGCACAGGTGAATCGCCAAAGCGGCAGGAGGAATCAGCCAACGGCTGTAAGCCGCTGGGGCCTCAATTGCTTTTTTGGAAAGGAGAAAGAGTTCCATGGACAATAACTCACAACTGAGGACGCTAAGCTTTTTGTAATCTAGGAATTTGGACCTCAAGATTTGCAAACGGTTGCATCCCCCATTTGTACAAAAAGTGACATAATTCCGAATCGGGCCATCCCGCAAAGCCTAAATACACTAGAAAATGAAGCCCTGGTACCACACCAATGGTCCCTGCCGAGACATGCCCGCCGATTCCTTCGGGTACCCGATCGGGGTGGTTGGCTTATAGGCGGTTCGGCTTGGCAATTTTGCTTTTGCTCCTATTTGGAGACGGCTTTGCCGAGCATCCGATGGCCTTGATCCGGACCAGTTCGGCGTTATCAACTTGTTGACGAAACCATCCAATCGGAGATTACCATGTCCATTTGCTTTCTTTCCCTGATTCTGATTGCCGCGGATCCGCTCCCCGCCTCCAAAGGGGAATGGCACGGCTTTGCCAAGCATGAATTTACCGTGGGTGGAAGGAACGCAACAGTAGTTTCTCCCAAAAGCCCAGCCCCAGGAATGCCTTGGATCTGGCATGGCGAATTTTTCGGCCATAAGCCAGCTCCGGATATTGCCCTTTTGAAAAAAGGGTTTCACATCGTCTACCTTAGTGTTCCTGATCTTTTCGGATCACCCGAAGCGACCAAAGCCTGGGATGCCCTTTACGATCGACTGGTACTTACCCACGGTTTTGCACCAAAAATGGGCCTGGTCGGGCTCAGCCGGGGAGGACTTTATTGCTACCACTACGCCATAGCCCATCCGGACCGCGTAGCCTGTATTTATGGCGATGCGCCAGTTTGTGATTTGAAAAGTTGGCCGGGTGGCAAACCTGTTTGGTCAATGGGCACAGGCAAAGGCTCGGCCGGGGACTGGAACCTGGTGAAAAAAATCTATGGTTGGAAAAGCAATGAGGAGGGGCTTGCCTGGAAGGGAAACCCCGTGGACAATCTGGCTCCCCTGGCCAAAGCCAAAATCCCTTTGCTTCATGTTGTCGGGGATGCGGATGATGTGGTGCCAGTCCCGGAAAATACAGAAGTTATAGAGACCAGATATAAAGCCCTTGGTGGCAACATCCAGGTCATTCACAAACCAGGTGTCGGTCATCATCCCCATGGTCTTGACGACCCGACGCCCATTGTCGAATTTTTAGCCAAATATGCAGGCAAATAAACCTTTTTCCCTCTGGGCCAAATTGGAATCTCGAATCGGCCCATTTTGGATCAGCCAACAGGATTGGATTCGCTTGTGATGGCAGGGAGAACTTCCCCTGCCTTTTCTTTGTTCACCAAAAGCGACTGAAACTTCCAATAGGTGAGGCTTCGCCAAAACCACTCCATCGGGCCAAACTGGAACCAGGTCAACCAGATCGGACTCACCAAAAGGTGAAAAGTCCAAATCAGTATCGCAATTCCCAAAAGTCCAATTCGGGGAATGACACCATAAAGACCAAAAGCTCCCGAAAAGATTACGGAGCAAATCACAGTATCGAGCAAATAGTTGCTAAGGGCCATCCTTCCCGCGGCCTGAAGCCGTGAAGCGATCCATTCCAGGCGTCCGGTTTTGTACAACCAAACCAAACCCGAGGCATTGGCAAATGTGATCAAAAGTTGGGCAAATGATTCGAGTGGCAGAATCACCTGCGTGTTTGTCGCCAACCCGATCCCCCCACCAAGCGACACCATCAAGGCATACCAGTTCAACGGGATACCCAAGCAATAGCCGATCATGGCAAAAACCCCATAGGCCCGCTGCGACCAGGCTCCCTCGAAAAAGCCAAGCTTCATGAAGCCCATTCCAAGAACCATAGGCCATCCAAAAAAGAGAAAACCCAAAAGCAGAAAAGCGATGTGCATACCCAATATCCTGGTCCATCGCTCTTTGAACCATTCCCAGTACCCGACCCTGTTGTGTTCACGAATGGACCTGGTCACTTTTTCGGGGCTTGGGCCCTCAATGCGTCTTTCTTCAAGTGCCTTGTAACCCTTGATGAAAGCTTGGTCCACCAAACCCTGTATGGTCCACGGCTCCTTGGCTTTTTCCCCATCTTCGGCAACCTCCACCTTCTCGACCTTGGACTCCTGTTTTTGACGCTCGGTCAATTCGGCCCCCCTTTGTTTGAACCACTCAACCCCGTAAGGTGCGTAATACACAAGGCCAAGTGGAGCAATAAACAGGAAGAGACCAGCACCGATCAACCAGGCGGGTGGCACTCTTAATAAAGGATAAAGTCCAAGACCAATCGCAGCATAGAGGTAAAGGATATCGCCATCCCAAAGGAAATAGCCGTGCACGGCGCCGATCAACAATAGCCACCCCATTCGTCGATAATGCAACCAGAACGGACTACCCTTCCTGGTTTTGGAGTGGCGATTCATCAGGACCACACCCGCCCCAAAAAGCATCGAAAACAAGGTCCGCATTTTGTTTTCAACAAACAAATTGGCAAAGACCCACTCCGCTCGGTCCAAAGGTCCCGAAACCGCAGCCGCCTCCAGATCGCCATGGGGATATACCCGATGGGAACCGAGGGACTTCTTTTCCTTTTTTTTCTTTTTCCCCTTTTCGGTCTCTTCATCTTTTGGTGTCTCGTTCTTGGATTCTTCCTGGTCTTTGGGAACATCTCCTATCGAATCAACCGTATAATAAAGATATGCCGGATTCCCATAGGCTCCTTCTGGCCAGGCGAAGTTGAGAATGTTCATCAGGAGAATGCCGCAAAGTGCAAATCCCCTCAAAAGGTCCAGAGTGAGCAATCGCTCGTTTGGCTGCGTAGGTTTGGCCCTGGGGATTTCAGGGACAGGCGGCGCTTTTCCCTCACCCATTGAGTCTTCTTTGGATCCGCCAAAAGGGCTTTCCTGTTCAATAGACGGTCCAACCTCCCCATCCGGCCCCACGGGATCAACTTGATTCGGCTGGCAGGTTGCCTTTTCCGACAAAGCAGGTTCCTGAGTCTTCAATTCCAATGACTGGGTAATTTCCGTCAATGAACCTTCGAATTCTGTCATGGAATACCTTTGCGATTTGGGCAAAAGTTGGTCTCGAATGGAAAGCCGCATCGTTTTCGGGACGGGGACTTCATCTCCTAATGGAAAGAAATCACCATTTGAGGTTACATAACCCGGCAAAAAATCCAGGAAATCGATTTGGGCTCCTGACAAAACGCTTCAGCCCCGAAGAATTCTAGGCAAACAAGGACAAATTCGAAAGTATCCAACGGCAACGCCAAGAAGCCCCTGTTCCGAAGTGACTTGACTAAGCCAACAATTCCCGAACCGGATTACCCCACGGACAGAGGAAAAATGGTCGATCCTGGCGATCCTGCAATTCCATGTCGTGATGAATACCCAAACAATGGTAAATGGTGGAGATAATATCCGCCGGAAGAAGCGGATTACTGCTTGGTCGCGAGCCGATTTTGTCGCTGGCTCCATGAACATACCCGCCACGGATTCCTCCACCCGCAAGCGCTAGGCTGTAGCAAAAATTCCAGTGATCCCGCCCCGCGTTGGCATTGATCTTTGGCGTTCGCCCAAATTCACCAAATACCGCAACCAAAGTACGGTCGAGCATTCCCCGCTGCTTCAGATCATCCAGTAGGGTCGGAACCGCCGCATCCAATTGGGGCAAAAGGCTATCTTTGAGCTTGGCGAAATTGCCGCCGTGCGTGTCCCAGGTTGCGTTTGCATCAGGAGCCCAGGAAATACAGGCGACCCTTGTCCCCGCCTCGATCAACCTTCGGGCAAGGAGCGTGCTTTGGCCATAAATATTTCGGCCATAGGCTTCGCGTACCGTTTCGGGTTCCAAATCGAGGCGAAATGCCCTCTGGGAGGCAGGCGAAGTAAGAAGGTCAAATGCCTTGGTCCTAAACGCGGAAATATCGGCGGGAATTGGACTTGTACGGGAAAGTAGCTGGCGACCGGCAAGTCGGTCCGCATCAAGCTCAGGAGGGGGGCCCAGTTCGGGCATGGCAAACTGGGGATTGTTGGGATCGCGAAGGATAAAAAGCGGATCCAGGGCACGGCCGATTAGGCCGCCAAAGAATCCTGGCTGGGGTGGGCCACCTGCCCCTTCAGCGGTGATGTAAGGCATCGAAACATAGCCCATTACCGGCCCCTTGGGGGGGCGGCACTTCGCCATCACGGAACCGATCGAGGGTTGATCGGTAGGCTTGGCACCCCCACCCAACTCTCCACGGTCGTGGCCTGTCAATCCGCAATATACCGCAGCGGCATGGCTATTGTTTACACCATGATTCATCGAACGCACAACCGTCATCCGGTCCATCCAGGCCGCCATTCGGGGAATTTTGTCCCCAAACCGGACCCCGGGAAGGGAAGTGGCGATGGTTTTGAATTCCCCACGGATTTCGGCGGGGGCTTCTGGCTTGGGGTCCCACATGTCGAGGTGGCTGGGCCCACCATTAAGGAAAATAAGGATACACGCGTCGGCGGTGGGGGCGATGGCCGATAGCGCGCCGGGTTGCCCGTCCCTTGCCCGAAGTAACCCGGAAAGGCCCAAACCGAGTGCCCCGGCGCTCCCCAATTGAAGCACCCCACGACGAGTCATGGGCCGATCGGCAAAGTTCCAAAGGCTGGATGGATTCATGGAAAGGGCTCCCCGGGGCTTGGAACCGGGAACATTTGGGGTGGGATTCTATTATTCTACCATAACTGAACCGCAAGTGGATAGTCGTTACCCTGTCCCAGCCCGCAGAAAGTGACTCGACACGCCCTGCATTTCCTGTTATTTGAAGATTTGATTCCAGCCCCGGGGGGTTTTTTCCCGAATTTAGGGCTAAACGAACACCTGTAGGACTCAATATGCCACATAAGGATACCTTGGAGCGCCTGCGCAATTATTGTCTTGCGCTGCCCGAGGTAAGAGAAACTGTGAAATGGAACCATCCAACCTTTGAGGCGGGGAAAAAAGTTTTTGCCGTGCTGGAAACCCACCCGGAGGGGATTTGCCTGGCACTTCGGGTTTCGAACGAAAAAGAACGCCTGGACCTTGTGCAGAATCAGGGATTTTCCTTGGCGCCCTATTGGACCCATCAGGGCTGGGTGTTCCGTGCCGTGGACCCGGCTTGTGATTGGGATCAGCTTAACGCTCTTGTGCTCAAAAGCTATCGCTCTGTTGCCCTAAAGCGCATGCTCGCAATTCTGGATTCGCCCGGACAACCAACGGAAGTATCCGCATCCGCTTAAGGGACCCCAACGCCCACGCTGGACGAAACCCAAAGAAAGCATGCGCGCCTTCGGGAACGCGCGGTTGCGGGATTGGGAATGTGGGCTGTTCCCCTGAAGTTTTGGCCCGTTTGAGCCATCGAACCCTATTGTGCCGGTCGAATGGTAACCAGACAGCTCCGCTCTTCCTGGGGAGTGACCTCCACCGAGATAGGCAAAAACTGCTTTATCAGCTCGATGTGGGTCGTGGAATGTTGGGTTAGCCGACAAGTTCGAAACACGCTTGTCTCACCCCGACTCGCCGCAATGCCGCAAGGCAAAATGAGCTGATCCGCAAGATAAGGTCCGATCGGAATATCGCTGGCGATAAACTTCCGCGCCTCACCCCACAAATCCTTGGCAACCTTCTCGCACGAAGTACCAATATCCCCATTTGAGGAGAAAACCTCTGCCGTATTCTCGTAGGCAAGCTCCATCAGAAGGATATTCCCGGGTCCATTTGACAACACTTCCCCGGTTTCAAAACAGCTTTGGGGCCAATTGCACTGTTTTTCCATTTCCGCACATTCCCGCTTCGCAATTGCCAGAGGCAACCGAGCCACAAGCGCGACCACCCTCCGGTGCAAAATCTCGCCTCGTTCCAGTACGCTTAATCCACGAAGCTGTTGGGAAGGCTCCACTTTCACGGTGAATTTGCCACCACCAGCGGGATAAAATCCATAACGCTCGATTTCTGCCGTCAATCCCGGCCCCATCCGCCGAAGCATTGGCAGATAAGCCCGCTCCAAAAAATCATAAGGCGGAGCGAACGGATTATGGGTTCCACCCTCCACCGTCACGGAAGAAGGACTATTTGCCAAAAGCAAAGGCGCAAGAACGGTTTGCAAAACGAGCGTCGTGCTTCCCGCCGTCCCGATTCGAAAATGATAATTGCCAGGAAGAATTTCCTTTGGGGTAAAACGCAATTCCGTGGAACCAATCCCGGCCCCGGTCACTTCGGCGTTGCTGATTTGCGCCGCTGCTTCGACAGCCGTCAAATGCTGGCGCATGAGTCCCGGTTTCTTTCGACCGGCACGAATCTTTGATATCGTGACCGGCTTCCCGGTCAAAATCGACAAAGAGAGGGAGGACCGGAGAATTTGTCCTCCCCCCTCACCCAGGGATCCATCAATGGTCAACATGGTTTCAATCATCCGCCTTTGAAGAATCCTTGATTACAAACCTGGCCCGAAGGCGCGCAACCTCGCTCGCAAGACCAGCCTTTTTAACACTACTCAACACCTCGTTGAAATCCTTGTAAGCTGCCGGAGCCTCATCCCTGGGATATGCCCGGCAATTGGTCAGGATATCACTTTCATCCATGGACCGGTCAATACTGGCCTGATCCAAAGTCCGTGTCGCCGACTTCCTCCCCATCGCGCGCCCGGCACCATGATTGACACTGTAACAGCTCTTCACTGCCTCGGGCCTGGCGACCATGACCGCGGAACCTGCTTGCGGATTTCCCGGAAGCAGAATTGGGTGCCCGGTGTCAAAAAAGGGAGTTTCCCTGAGCGAGTGGTGACCGGCCGGAAACGCACGGGTTGCACCCTTACGATGCACCCAGGCTTTCTGATTGTTTACCACCTCCTCACGGGCAATGTTGTGGCTGATAAAATAGACCAGCTTTCCCGTGATCCCAGGGAGCACCTGTTGAAAGGCCTCCAACACGAGTGCATTGATCAACAGATGATTTACTGTGGCAAAATTCGCCCCCAGCGACATATCGTCGATGTAAGCGTTTCCCTGGGGAGTTCCCAATGGAGCATAAACCAGTTCGCGGTCATTGCCCGGAAGCGGAATTCCCCATTTTGTAAACATCTCCTGGAGGTCCCTGAATTGGCCAGAGGCCAAAAGGTGTCCAAAACCCCGGGATCCGCAATGGGAAAGAAAAGCCACTTTCCCATCCTTGAGCCCAAAGGTTTCCGCGACTTTTTTCGCCTCATCCTCCTGACCAACTTCAACCACCTCGCACTCTCCGAAATGGTTTCCACCACCATAGGAACCCAGTTGGCCCATTTTGTCGGCGAACCCGAAGTTTTTAAGTCGTCCCTGTGTCCGAATGTAATCCAGACGGGCCTTCAGGCTTTCTGCGGTTCCATCATGTCCAGTATGAAACGAGTCCTCGCAGCGCTCCGCCCATTCCAGGGGAATGCCCAACGCGGAAAGAACCTCGGCAGAAGCACCTTGGGTGACAACCCTTTCTCCCAGGTCTCCGTCAACACGCCTCGATTTCCTTACGCTTCGTTGCCCTTTTCCGGCGCCGGTGGGGGTGCGGTCGCAAATGGCCTCGATAAGCGCGCGACGAACAGGACGATCCTGAATCGCCTCCTCCGGAAGATCAAGTTGCAAAAGACTCATCGAGCACTTGATGTCCACGCCTACAGGACCCGGATAAATGTGGGTTGGTGAAACCATCACACACCCCACGGGGGCCCCATAACCACAGTGAGCATCGGGATTGAGCACAAGTTCCGTCACCCCGGGAGCAAGGCGCGAGTTCACCGCCTGCTTCAGGCAGATCGCGTCAAAAGTTTTCCGGATAGCCTCGGTACCGATTACCGTGATCGGTGGAGTCCGTTCCCCGGTCGGAAGAATCGCCGTTGCCTCCCCGGTCTCAATCATCGAGTATTCCATTTTTCTTTTCCTTTGCTTAAATTCACTCTTTATAAACGGCATTTACAGTGTGCCGCTTTTTTATGCAACTCGTTTTGGGCTCTTGTATTCCAGAATTTTTCCCCAAAGCACACCTCTGGGAATCACCTCTAAAAAAACAGGCAGGACGACAATTTTCGATGAAACACCCGTGCTCTACCACTGAGCTACAGTCCCAAACAGTCATAGGTTGTTGAGACTGGTGGGATTCGAACCCACGACCCCGTCATTATCATGATGTAGTTCCATCAGCATTCGTCCTGCCTGTTGATTCGTGAGAAACACCTGTTGGACATTCCAAACCACATAAAAGGTTTGTCTATCGGTTTAGTTGATTGTCGCGCGAAGGGCGGGCAACAAAAATCGCCAAGAGTTGCCGGATTCGAACCGGGTTTACCAATGTACTCCCAGACTGCATTTGCCCACCCCAAGCGCGAACCATCGCCCGGGAAAAACTAGATCGAAATGCCTTCGATCGTCTTTACCCAGTGATCCATTTCGGCGCCTCCCGAGGCCACATCCGCCAAAAGGGTGAACACCTGGTCGCTAAAACCACCAACATGGATGATGTCGGCGCGTTCTTCGGCCTGCGTCGTCATATAAGGCTGGAGGTCAATACAGACCATTCGCGCTATTGGATTGCGCTTTTTGAAGATCTGCCATTGTTTCATTGTTTCGGTAGGCGTTACTCCCGCCTGAATCCTGGTGTCCACCCAGGACTGATTGTCTGAAACATAAACCACCAGGTCTCCCATGGCTTTCCTTTTGTTCAAATGAACCAGAGGGGCGCTGCAATTGGTACCCCCTCCTCCGACAGCGGCAAGTTTGTCCCCATTGGTGAATATGCTGTCCATCGGATCCAGTTGGACCTGCACAACCTCATTTTCAAAAGGGATTATCTCCGCCGTTGGGTTTTGACGCAGGATCGCCGCGGCCACCAAGGCCGCGACATTAATACATCGGGCACTTGATGTCGACCCCTTGCGTCGTCCGGTCACCGGGGATTGCATGCTTCCCGAAACATCGGGAAACACGAATACCTTTCCGGACATGCTGGGCACCGAGGATACCGAGATTTCCATCGCATCATGGAGAGCCCGAACAATCGGTTCCGGAAGACTTTCCCCGGTGTTCTTGAGGGCCATCATCAGTTGATAAGGGAACGGTTTCGCTTTTGCGATCAGGTCCCGATCGCGCAGCCTCCCCGCGATCAAATCCACCATTTGGGGATCGTCAAACACCTGATGTCGCATAAAGGTGTTCAGGTTCATCCGGGTCGTCTGCCAACTTGCGCTTGAGGCGATCTGGGCCCATTGCGAATTGGTCAACTCCAAAGAAGTCAGCATTTCAAAAGGGACATTGGGCACGGATAGCGACTCGCGCTCCGGTGCATTGCTGAAACCTTCGAAACTGCGAACCAACCCGGGCAGATCCCCGGTATCATGCGGTTTCCCCAACAGATAACCATAAAAGGCTTCACGCTGTTTGGTGGCAGGCTTTGGGTGAACCATCCGCAAAATATCCCCGAGGCTTGGGGATTGCCCAACCGAGCCGAGAAAAAGTTGCTCGGCGGATCGCTTCTCCAGCCACTGCTGTATCAAGCGCTTGGGCAATGTCCCCAGGCTCTTTCGACCCACGGCGCCTGAACGCATGATCTGGATAAAATTCCTGAGCATCTTTTGATTGTTGATGACCCGATCAAAAATCTCGGCCAACAAACCGGGCGAGCGAATACTCAGCACCGCGCAAAGAAATGCGGGCATGTCCTTCATGGTGGCCTTCTGCCGGGAATAAAGCGCCGCCCCGGCGATGAACTCGGGCTCGACTTCCAGGCAAAGTCCAAGGACCTTATCCATTTGTTCGCCGCCCTTGGCATAAAAAGTATCGTTGAAACAACCCGTTGAAACGATCTGCGCCAGAGCTTGCTTGGGAGTTTTCTTGTAAGCCACCCCTCCGGCCTCATTCCGGCTATTTGCCCTGGAAGACAGGATTCCCCGGAAACTCGCGAACAGATTGATGTTTACCATGACTCCTCCCCTTCCCAATCCAACATTTCCTTTTGTTTTTCAGATGGAGGGCACATTCGCACGGTGCGTGCCAAAAGGTTCAAAAATTTTTATCCGTCTCCATAAACTCTTCTATTGCAATACTTTAAATTTTGTTTTCCCAAACCGCGCATCCCTGACATACTGTTTGGCTTACGGAAAGATTTATCTTTTCAGATAAGTTCTTATCCTTTATGATATGAAACGAATTCTCCTGGGTTTTTTGGGTACAAAGCTGGATCGGGCCACCCCGGACAAGCGATGGGACACTTGGCGGCCTTCTGTTGCAATTTGCCAACACGAAGACCTCCTCATCGATCAGTTTGACCTTTTGATCGAACCCAGGGACAAGTCTCTCGCCCAGCAGGTCGTGGAGGATATTGCCGCAATTTCCCCGGAAACAAAGGTCAATCTCCATCCAATGATTCTCAAGGACCCCTGGGACCTGGAGGAGGTCTATTCGGCGCTTCACGATTTCGTCAGCGCCTATCCCTTTGACACCGAAAACAACGAGTACCTGGTCCACATCACCACAGGATCCCATGTCCAGCAAATTTGTTTCTTCCTTTTGACAGAGTCGAGGCATATTCCCGGACAACTGATTCAAACTTCACCAGGTAGCAGGTCGAGAGCGGGTGCCAGCCTAGGCAACTACCGGTTAATCAATCTGGATCTCTCCCGTTATGACCAGTTGGCCGCCCGTTTCAAACAGGAGCGCCAACAGGGACATTCGTTCCTCAAGTCAGGCATTGCCACGAAAAATCCCGCCTTCAATCAGCTCATCGAACAAATTGAGCGGGTCGCCATGAACGGAACCGCTCCGGTCCTTCTCACAGGCCCAACCGGGGCAGGCAAAAGCCAATTGGCCAAAAGAATATTCGAACTGAAAAGACTCAGAAAACAGGTGACTGGTAATTTTTTTGAGGTCAATTGTGCCACCTTGCGAGGCGACTCGGCCATGTCCACACTTTTTGGACATGTAAAGGGGGCATTTACCGGAGCCCTGGAAAATCGCAAGGGGCTGCTTGCCTCGGCGAATCAGGGCGTGCTTTTCCTCGATGAAATCGGCGAACTGAGACTCGATGAACAGGCCATGCTCCTTCGGGCGATCGAGGAAAAAAAATTCACCCCTGTAGGCTCGGACAAGGAGGTTTCCAGCGATTTTCAATTGTTGGCGGGAACCAACCGGGATTTGCGGGAGGATGTGAAGGAGGGGCGTTTCCGGGAAGACCTCCTTGCAAGAATCAATTTGTGGACATTTCGACTTCCCGGTCTCAAGGATCGCAGGGAGGATATCGCGCCCAATCTTCGTTATGAAATCGATCAATTTGCTGTCCGAACAGGACGCAAATTGACCATGAATCATGAAGCGACGAAGCGATATCTCGAATTCGCCAATCAACCCGATTCCATCTGGTCTGCCAATTTTCGCGATCTAAACGCCTCGGTCATCCGTATGGCAACCCTTTGCCATGATGGACGAATCACCCTTGGGGATGTGGAATCGGAAATCGAACGACTCCATTTCGCCTGGGCCAGGGAAAGAAGCCCAGACTCCAACCAAGCCCTCAATTCCCAGACAGAAATCCTTCTTGGCCAATGCCTGACACAAACCCAACTTCAAAACCTGGACCATTTTGATTCGGTCCAGCTCGCGGAGGTCATTCGTATCTGTCGCCAGTCCAAATCGCTAAGCGATTCGGGCCGCAAACTCTTTTCCGCTTCCAGGCAAACCAAAGCGAAACCCAATGACGCCGACCGGCTTCGCAAATATCTCGCCCGTTTTGATCTGACCTGGGAAATGGTCCAGGCTCAACCTGGACCACCCTGACCACTGCCCGAGGCGAGGCTAATTTCCACCCGGGCTTATCGCCATCCCGGCTTATCGGCCCAACACCAGCGTCTCGATGAAAAACTCCATCATGCGCGGAGTGGAAACAGCCGCGTGGCCGACATCCGGGCCAACCTGAACCTCGAAACTCTTACCCGCTTTTTGAAGCGCTTGAATAAGTTGAAGCGCGTTGTTGGGATGGACATTGTCATCGGCGGTGCCAAAGAAAATCATCAACCGTCCCTTGAGCTTGGGAGCCCAAGCCATGAGGTTGGTCTTTTCATAACTTTTCTTCCCGTCATCAGGCAAACCAAGGTAGCGCTCGGTGTAAATCGTGTCATAGTTACGGAAATCGGTGACCGCGGAACTGGCCACGGCTGCCTGAAACACATCCGGATAGCGCAGGAGACACATGGCCGAAGCGAAGCCTCCATAGGAAGTCCCATGAATTCCCACCTTTTTCCCATCAACATAGGGCCTTTTGGCCAACTCCTTCACCCCTTCCGCCTGATCATCAATCTCGGCGACGCCAAAATTCTGATAGATGGAATCGAGGAACTTCTTGCCCCGTCCCTTGGCGCTTCGGGAGTCGAGTGAAACAACCAAAAAGCCATACTCGGCCAGGGAACTCGGCAGGGTAAAGGTTTCCCTGGCCCCGTTGGTTTCAGGACCAGCATAAACACCCACCAGGACAGGGTACTTTTTGTTGGGATCAAAGTTGGAGGGTTTGTGGAGCATACCGTAAAGCTCTGTCTTTTGGTCGCCCGCCTTGAAGGTAAAAAGCTCCACCTTTTTGAGACCCAGGCTTTCAAACTTGGTCATGTCGCTTTTGGCCAGCTCCGCCAATTGCTTTCCGGATGCGTCCATCAGTCGGGTGGAAGGTGGTTCCTGATGGGTTTGGACGACATCGACAAAATGGCCGAAATCAGGCGCCAACGAGACTTGGTGATGCTTGGCGGGATCCGTCAAACGGGTGTCCCCCATCCCATCCAGCCCCACACGGTGAAGCTGAAGCTTCATCGGGTTGTCGCCCGTGCGGGCCATATAATAAAGTACACCCTTTGACTCGTCGACATCCACAATATTGGCTACATCGCTGTCGTGGCGAGTCAACTGCACAAGCTTTATCCCCTCAGGGCTGTAAAGGTAGTAGTTCAGATATCCGCTGCGCTGGGATGCCCAAACAAAACGGTTGCCATCCCTGAGAAATCGTCTTTCCGGAAGGTTTTCAACCCAGCTTGCTGGCCACTCCTCCCGAACGATCACGCGAACTTTGCCTGTCTCCGGATCTGCGGCGGCGAATTCCATCACCTTTTGCAACCGGTTGGTGCGAAAGAAATAGAGTTCATCTCCGTCGGCGGACCAGGAAATGTTGTAGACATAGTGTCCCACAACATCGTTGGTAAATGGCTTGCCATCACGCACATCAATCCTTGTCGATTTCTTTGAGGCAATGTCATAGACAACAAGGTCGACGACAGGATTGTCCGTTCCAACTTTGGGATAGGCTTCCGTGTCGAGTTTGGTTTGGAGCTTGGTCTGATCAAGCGCAAGGTAGAAATCCTTGACCTTTGACTCATCAAACTGGTAGTAGGCGAGTTTTTTGGAATCGGGCGACCACCACATGGCCGACTTCTGTTCCAATTCTTCGCCATAGACCCAGCTTGCCACACCACATTTGATTCGTGCTTTTTCGGATCCTTCGGTGGTGAGGGGTTTGGAATCTTCACCCATGGGACCGGAAAGATGAATATTACGATCTTTGTAGGAGGCAAGGATTTTGCCATCGGGTGAAAGCGTAGTGGAGGCTTGCCTGCCTCGGGCCGGCCCTTTGGACACAGGGCGTTTCTTTGCCGCATCTTTTTTCCCATCGCTCTCCTTGGGAGGAACCACTTCAGATTCCTTCAGGGTCGCGATGTCAAAGGTGTACTTTTTATCCTCGCGAGTGTATTCGAGAGATTTGCCACCCTCTTTCCAGGTGGTGGAGAGAGATCCCATTTTGACCGACTTTGGGATTTCCTTGGAAATTTTGTCAAATTGCACACTCCCGGGCATCGATTTGAGCCGGTCCTGGGCCGGGGCCGAAGAGGGCAAGCACAGAAGCAGCGATGCCCCAAAAGCCAGATTTATGCAAAAAAACCGAAGCCATCGCGCATCAACCATGGTCAAGCCCCCAAATCCTCGCCTCCCGGAAACTGTCCAGGAGCTTTTTTAGGGGAAACGATAACCAGGAACCCTGACTCCAGGCAAAAGGGGTGTTGTTTAATGTTTGGCTAGAAAAGCCCCCCATCCCCATAGAATGAGTAGAGGCCCGTTAGGGGCATTTTTAATGCTTCAGCTGGATCAAGTCGGAGCCAAAATTCTCCCAGGGAACTTATGTCACGGATTAAAAACGAGGAACTGGATATTCCCTTGTTGTCCGAGGTGATTTGCCCACATTGTTGGGAGGCTTTCGCCCCTCAGGATATCTTGTTTATTGCCGATCACGATCGCCTTGTTGGGGATGCCAGACTGGGTTCCGATGCACGACTTCGCTTTCGTCCCACCCGGTTCAATCGCCGATGTCAACCGCTTGATCCTGCGGGACAAGTTTGCCACGACATGGCCTGTCCACGCTGCCATCTTTTTATTCCCCGGCAGATGCTTGAACATAAATGTAGGTTTTTGTCCGTTTTGGGGGCACCAGCGAGCGGAAAATCGTACTTTTTGGGGTCCATGATTTGGCAAACCCGCAAAGTCCTCCTGCGAGATTTTGGCTACTCCTTCGGCGATGCCCACCCCCAGTTCAACAAGGTGGTTAATTCTTATGAGGAAGCGCTTTTCCTCAACCCAAAACGCGAAAAATGGCTACCCGCCGGGGAATTAATCCCAAAAACCCAATTTACCGGCAACCTGCTTTTTAACGAAGTAAGTCTGGATGGAAAGCAAACAAGATTGCCCCAGCCTTTCCTTTTTGAATACCGGGTTCCAGAGCACTCGAAACTAACCCGGGCAAGGCTCATGTGCCTTTATGACAACGCTGGCGAATCCTTTCTTGCCGGGAGCGAGGACACGAGCGCATTGGAGACAACCAGGCACCTTTCCCACTCTTCTGCGCTCTTTTTTGTTTTTGACCCGTTGCAGGATCCGCGATTTACCGACGCCCTGGAAAAGGTCGAGACTGGAGCGGCAAGACGCGGACTTCCAAACGCCGTCCTTCATCGCCAGGAAACCATCCTCCGCGAGGCATCCTCGCGCATTCGCCGCTTTTTGGGCCTGAAAAGTGATAACAAACACAAAAGCCCTCTGGTGGTGGTTGTAGGCAAATACGATGCCTGGTGGAAACTTTTACCCGAAGCCCGTTCCATCCAATGGCTCAAAAATTCCAAAGCGGGAAAGCAACCCGGCACACCCGAGCAAGGCGAACCAGGAATCAGCCCCAACGCAATTAACAGGATGTCATCCCAACTTCGCGACCTACTTGCCTCGCTTTGTCCGGAAATCGTTGGAACCGCTGAATTTTTCTCCGAACAAGTGATCTTTATCCCGGTCAGCGCCTTGGGCTTTGCCTGTGGCGGGCAAGCGGGGGAATCCGGAAAAACCGGTCTAATAAGGCCAATGGATATTGATCCATTTCAGGTCGAGCTTCCCCTGATTTGGTATTTAACACGATTGCGATCCAAAAGGGAATCTGACGATCAGGGATTTTCCGACACCGATCAGGAGGATTAAACCGGGGACCTTTTCCGGATCTATCATGGCCCACCAATTTGTCTTTACTTCACTCGAAAAAACACTCGGGGGAGGTCCTGGTTTTGGAATTGTTGGGGTTAGCCCCGGCTTTCCCGAAGCATTGCGAACCCGCTCCATGGGACTGGTTTCGTATGAAGGTCTCCAGAGTCAAAACTTTGCCACACGAGTAATGGCTCCCGTCAATTGGTTAGGGATGAAATTGGACGCCGGCACAAAGACTTTTTTCGTGCTTGGCAGAATCGGATCCGCTCCCAACGACTATTCCGGTAGACGAAACCACATTGCACACCTCCTCTTCCTCGATCACGCCGAGGCGGCATCCGTTCATCCTGCTTCCCTTTTGCGCGAATTTGCCTGGATGGATTCGTGGCATGGTCCAGCAAGGCCCTTGCCAATTCCTGTGATTACAGGCAATCCAATGGTGGAACCGGCCTCCCGACAATGGTCGCGCCTGACAGGCGATAGTGGATATGCCGGAGCAGCCTGGGACGCCATGGAAAATGGAAAGCCGTTAGCCTTTGTTCATGAAGGGCTGAGCGAAGCAATCCTGAAGGATTTGGTAATCGAAGCACTCTCCCAAGCCCCTGCCGCCGACGCCTGGCAACTTCGATTCGCGACACTTTCAGGAGATTTTACCGAGGGAAAACAGAGTGATCTTGCTGGTGCGGCCCTTGGTAGCCGACAAGCTGAACTTTGGTCCTCTCAGCGAATTCCCCACATTGTCCTGGGCTCGGTTCCACGAATCCTTCCAAAGCTCTCAGGGGTGTGGGCTGAAGGCGCAAGAAATGGGCGCGCAGTTGCAACAAACCATTCATCCCGAAAGACAAATTCCTCTATAACCAATTCCGCAAGGGTCCGCCCCACTGCCACCATCGTCCCCTCGGAATCCGTCGAACCCGAATCGGTTTCTTCCACACCAATAAAAAATCTCCCCATTGGTACCCAACCGGGAACACAAAATCCCCCCCCGGATCCGATGCGACTGCTGATTCCCGGAGCAATCGGCTTCTTTCTGGGAATGCTTTTCACCGGGACCCTGGTGAGTCTTGGCTTATTCAGTTATTGGCACCTTCGCGATCAGGCACAAATTGCGCAGGAAGCTGCCGCCCAGAATTTCGCCGCCCAGGCCGAAATTCCAAAAGCCGATAAGGAAAACGCCGCAGCAGGAAATATTGGAGCGCAGAATCAACCAGAAGCACCCAAACCAAATGATCCACAACCAAATAAACCTTTGGAGGACAAACAACCTCCAAAGGTTCCCGAAATGATTTATCCTGCATTTCTTAAAACGCCGGTTGCCTTTGCAAAAATCGCTGTTGGCCTGTTTGGGCATGAACCGTTGCCACCACCGGAGATTGAAGCGCAAGCTCGCATGATCCGAAAACTCAAAAACATACAAGG
>Ga0114972_10000669_pt1 | contig 25537 bp, 21 predicted proteins | sample M_140807_EF_Meta_FD_87354 | JGI IMG/M metagenome (GOLD analysis project Ga0114972, IMG submission 87354) | Freshwater microbial communities from Lake Montjoie, Canada to study carbon cycling - M_140807_EF_MetaG | ecosystem: Environmental > Aquatic > Freshwater > Lake | place: Lake Montjoie...
ATGGTGCCATCCCCAGACGATCGAGGTTGTCCGAACGCGCGCCAGAGCGTTGGGCGTACAGGTCATCGAGTTCGATGAGACCATCGGACCGGACTCCTGGGAAGGAGTCTTCGGTGTGCTGGCACAATATCCCACCACCGATGGCAAAGTGATATGCCCAAGGAATTGGATCGCCCAGGCCAAGCAGCACTCTGCCTTGGTGATCCTAGCGACAGATCTGCTGGCGCTTGTGCTCTTGGAGAGCCCTGGCTCTCTGGGGGCAGATGTAGCCGTCGGCTCCTCGCAACGCTTTGGCATCCCCTTGGGATTCGGTGGTCCACACGCAGCATTTTTCGCGACGCGCGATGCGCTCAAACGAACCATACCAGGACGCTTGGTCGGCCAGTCGATCGATCGACATGGCAATCCTGCTTATCGCTTATCTCTGCAAACCCGAGAGCAGCATATCCGCCGAGAAAAAGCCACGTCGAACATATGCACCGCTCAAGCACTTTTGGCGATTTTGGCAACGCTTTATGCTTGCTACCACGGTCCAGAAGGCCTCCGAGAAATCGCTTTGAGGACTCACCGCAAAACCTCGAGGCTCTACCGCGCGCTCAAGGCCGCAGGACTGAGTCTTCGAAGCGATCGGTTCTTTGATACGTTGGCCATCGAGGTTCCTGGTAAAGCCAATTCAGTGATCCAAGCTGCTGAGAGACTCGGGGTGAACCTGCGGCAGATCGACCAAGACACCATCGGCGTGAGCTTTGATGAAACCACCAGCGATGATGATATCGCGACGGTCGCGAAGGCCTTTGGCATCGAGCGAATCGGTACGCCCGATGAAGGCCAGCCCGATGAAGGTAAACGAATCGAGGACCAATTCCGCAGCGACACGATACTCTCTCAAGAGGTCTTTCACCGATATCGCAGCGAGACCGAGATGATGCGCTATGTGCGAGCCCTTTCGGACAAAGACATCGCGCTCGATCGCGCGATGATACCTTTGGGCTCATGCACCATGAAGCTCAACGCTGCCTCGGAACTCACCCCGGTGACTTGGCCCGAGTTCAATTCGATCCATCCGCTCGCGCCTGCTGATCAGTGCGCAGGGTACCGGATCATGATCGAGCAACTCGAAGCGATGCTCTGCGAAGCCACAGGATATGACGAGATCTCTTTGCAGCCCAACGCAGGCTCCCAAGGCGAATACGCAGGGCTGCTTGCGATCATGCAATACCATGAGTCGCGGGGTGAAGGCGACCGAAACATTTGCCTGATCCCTAGCTCCGCACACGGTACCAATCCGGCCAGTGCGCAGATGGCCAACATGCACGTCGTTGTGGTCGCATGCGACTCTCAAGGCAACGTCGATCTTGATGATCTGGATAAAAAGATACAGCAGTATGGTTCCAAGATCGCAGCCATCATGATCACCTATCCGTCGACACACGGGGTGTTTGAAGAGGGAGTCACTGCAATCTGTGAAAAGGTTCATGCCGTCGGTGGTCAAGTCTATATCGATGGAGCCAACCTCAACGCGCTCGTTGGCGTGGCAAGGCCGGGTAAGTTTGGTGGAGATGTCTCGCACCTGAATCTCCACAAGACGTTTTGCATTCCGCACGGGGGAGGAGGACCGGGGGTCGGGCCCGTCGCCGTCAAGAAACACTTGGCACCGTTCTTGCCCCGGGATGGAGTACATGCTCTGCGCCTCGGTCCGATGGTTTCGGCGGCTGCCTTTGGATCGGCGAGCATTCTTCCGATTTCCTGGATGTACATTCGGATGATGGGAGCCCAAGGGCTCAGGAAAGCCACCCAAGTGGCCATCTTGAACGCCAATTATGTCGCTTGGAAACTAAAAGATCACTATCCAATCCTTTATACAGGCAACGATGGGCTCATCGCACACGAGTGCATCATCGACACTCGCCCGATGGATCGAGACGCCCATGTCGGTGTCGACGACATCGCCAAGCGATTGATCGATTATGGGTTTCATGCGCCAACCATGTCGTTCCCGGTCGCAGGGACGCTGATGATCGAACCCACGGAGAGCGAATCCTTGCAGGAGCTCGATCGATTCTGCCGCGCGATGATCCTAATCCACGGCGAGTATCTCAACGTACGATCGGGCATTTGGGATGCGAACAATAATCCACTCAAGAATGCTCCGCATACACTTCAAGATGTCCTTTCAGAATCTCCAATGGGCTATTCCAGACAGACCGCAGTAACCCCCGACCCACAGTCCACGGGCCTAAAGTATTGGCCAGCGGTCGCACGGATCGACAATGCCTATGGCGATCGCAATTTGGTTTGCGCTTGCCCGCCGATGTCGACCTATGAGCCATCCAATTTGTCCGCAGGTGCCAGCGTCGCAAACGCAGGCAATCCCCCCTGAGATCCGCCCTTGATTGCCCTGAATAACCTTTTTACCTAAACTCCGTAATTTAGGTAAATTTTGCAAATAAGGGGTTGTCTTTTTCGTCCGAGGGGGCGAAGTATTGGCACAGGAAGGGTCAGAGCACACACTGATTCCGACGAAGTACCCACGCCAACTCGTCAAGCTCATGGAAAAAACGAGCCTAATTGTCTTCGGCCAACCTGTGGACGGCCAACCTTCCGAATCTCCCTTTCACGCAGAGAATGCGAACGCGAAGAATGCGAATTCCGCGGTCGGAAAACCCCAGCTCAAGAGTCCTCCTATCAGGAAAAAGACTGTCGAAAAGCTGACGGATTCCAATCGCCCTGTTTTTTTGCATCGAATCGCCGAAGTGAGGCTTCAGCAAGGAATATCGCTGCGAATGATTTCTCGCAGAACAGGACTGACGTTGCGAGAGCTACGCGTCCAGGAACTACCCGAAACGAACCTGAGCCTCCAGGAACTCCATGTCTGGAAAGATGCGTTGGAGGTTCCGCTCGAGCATCTGCTGGTGGATCGTGATTTATCGGTCAGTGAATCGATTCAATCTCGAGCGATATTGATCAGGGTCATGAAGACGGTGAATTCTCTACGTGAAATCGCCGTCAGCGGACGCTTCGTACTTTTGCTCGACATGCTTCGGCAACAGCTCGTAGAACTGATGCCCGAGCTGAGCAAGATACAGAGCTGGCCCTCGCACGGATCTCGTCGAGGGATCGATGAGTTCGGGAGAATTCTCCACGAACCGGTCGTGCTTTCGGAGTTGTCTTTTCAAGCAGACTGACGGATCAGTTCTGGGAAATCCAAGAAGCCAATCGCGAAGCGACTTGTTCGGGTTGTGATTGGATTTTCGTGGAGATTTTCAAGGATGGTTTTGCAAGCGGTGCGTCCTGCTGGATCGACTGGGGTTGTTCCTGGAGATCTAGCTGCGATGCACCGCTTGTTTCTTTGCTGGATTGCTGAATCGTTTCCCGAGCGTTTCGGGATGTGGCAAGCGACCGCAACAGGAGCATTGCTACCAATACCAGTGCGAATAGTCCAAGTGTCTTCCAGGAGTCGGCAAGCCAATCGACCAGGGCTTGCCATCGTGCAAATTCATTAGGTATCGAATCGATCGAATCGATATGGTCGGTGACGATCATGCGACTTTCGATATCCGGATTGCCCAGAGCCGAATGAGCAATCAGTGGAGTAAGTTTATTTCGAATGGTTTGGATTGTCTGAGTTTTGATCTGCTCCAAAGCTCTCTCGGATAGGGCTGGCATATTGGATGCGACGCTTGACATGCTAGCTCCGACAGAGTTATCGGATTCGGATTGAGTGGCTTGCCAGTCGTGGCGATAAGCGCGTCTGTAATACGATGTGGGAATCGATACTGAGATACGACTTGTGTATTGCGGAGTCGACTGAAGTGCTTCTCTTGAGGCTGGGAGATCTCCCAAACGTGCTTTTCTGTTTGGAATTAGCGACGCTGCCTGAGGGGACACTTGATTTTCACTTGCGTCTTGGCGGTCATTGATTTCCGTAAGCCCCACAGGTTCGCTAGAAACAGCAATTTGCACATCGCCATAGCCAGCCAAAAGCTCCTTGGCTTTTTTCTTGAGTTCCTCTTCGTGCTCTCTTCGGCGGTCTGTCCAGTGGCTGTCGCTCTGCGCCAATTGGCCCATGGCCTGAGAATCAAGAGTTAGCTCTGTGAATGTTTCTCCGACTCCAAGATCGACAAGGACGATTTCAGCGGCTTTCAGGCCGGGGAAGTGCATTTGCACAAGTCGGATGATGCTACGGCGCTCTGATCGGGACAACTGCAGTTTGTTTTTTGGATGAATCGATACTGTGGCGGCTCTTTTTTTATCGGCAGAGAAACCTTCCAGTTTTTCGTCGTAAGACACCACGGCTTGGCGCACAAACGGAAATTCCTTGAGGGTGCTCTCGATCTGCTTGAGTCGTTCCTTGCGCTCGCGCTCTTGGGCGACAGTCCTAGGCTCAAGGAACCTCAGCGGATCACTTGCCGAATTGTTTTGCAGATCGGAGTTTGCAGGTAAGCATTTGGCTTGTGACAAAGTTTTCAGATAAGTGTCTTTGGATGCGGTGGGGACACGCATGCGATTGCCTACTCGCTCGTAACGGCCCAGACCGTTAGAGCAGAAAGCCAATTCGAATTGGTCGAGTTGTTGGGGCGAGAACTCTTGGGCATCTAGCAAATACTCCATCCGAGTGGAAAAGAGGTTGGCGTTTTGGGCCATCAGACCGACCCCCACACTCAGCAGTGCGGTGCACAGGACCAGTGCCGAGCGGGTCTGCAAATTGCTGCGAATAAACAAGATCCGCAAAGATTCAATGAATTGGATTAGGCTTTTCATACACTTGGAATCTTTAGCAAATTCACGAGGTTCAGACCAAGCCCACCTGCCTTCAAATTCGCGCTCTAAGCCCCAACAATTCTGCGAATGGTGAAATCCAAGGGTGCAGAATTTAGGAAGCTGAGGTAAATTAGGGGAGCTCCCGAGTCATTTTTCCGGATCAAAGCGTCCGGATCAAAAGCAAGTCCCCTTACCCACTGCAGCGTCTCCTAGGCATGTCGACCGAAGCCACGAAAACCGAGGTTGGAAGTTACTTCATCTCGAACTATCCACCCTATTCGCAGTGGAATACCGAGATGATCCCCCAGGTGCTCGACGCCTTTTGCCAACCCCCCCAGACGCCAAAGGCAGATGAGCAAGGGCTTGAACTTCCACCTCTGGGATTGTATCTGCACATCCCATTTTGCCGTAAACGGTGCAAGTTTTGTTATTTCAAAGTATTCACCAACGTCAATGCCGATGCTATCGAGCGCTACGTTTCGGCTCTATGCCAAGAAATCAGCTTGGTCGCCCAGCAACCCTTCATGAAAGACCGACAGTTTCGATTCGTCTACTTCGGCGGAGGAACTCCTAGCTTCCTGTCGGTCAAACAGCTCGAGTCCCTCATGGACCGGCTCCATCAGCATGTTTCTTGGAACGGTGCCGAAGAAGTCACCTTCGAGTGCGAACCCGGAACGCTCAGTCAGCCGAAAGTCCAAGCACTCAAAGCGCTCGGGGTGACACGATTGAGCCTGGGTGTTGAGAATTTCTCCGATGCGATCCTCGAAGAGAACGGCAGAGCGCATCTTTCCAAAGAAGTCTATCGGGCATGGGAGTGGATCGATGAGGCGGATTTTGCGAATGTTAATATAGACCTAATCTCTGGCATGGTCGGCGAAACCTGGGAGAACTGGCGTGAGAACATCCGCAAGACGCTCGAGCTTTCGCCCGAGAGCGTGACGATCTATCAAATGGAACTCCCATTCAACACCGTCTACTCCAAAGGCATTCTCGAATCGCAAAGTGAATCGGCTGTTGCCACATGGCCCACCAAGCGGGACTGGGTCCGCTATGCCTTTGATGTCTTCCAGGAAAACGGATACATCATCAGCAGCGCCTACACGGTGATCAAAGATCCCAAGAAAGTGAGCTTCTCGTATCGAGATAACCTATGGCGCGGCTCGGATCTGCTTGCTACGGGAATCGCTAGCTTTGGACATATCGGTGGCGTGCACTACCAAAATGTGCCCGAGTGGGACCGATACCTCGGGATGATCCTGGATGAAAATCGGCTACCGATCGGACGGGCCTACCGTCCAACTCCCCATCAGAGTTTGATCCGCGAGATGATCCTGCAACTCAAAAAAGGTTATCTCGAGGTCGAATACTTCCGGCGCAAGTTCCACGTCGACATCGTCCAGCAGTGGCAGTCTGAATGGGACGCATATGCCTCTGAAGGCTATGTCGTATTGCCTACTAGCTCGAGCTCCTCGGATGCGATGATCCGGCTTACCACCGACGGGATGCTGCGTGTCGATGGTTTGCTCCCGGTGTTCTTTGAACCGCAGTTTCGCAACGTCCGGTACACCTGATGTCCAGCCGACGCCTAGGCGCTGCAGAACGAGGGAGCTTGGCCATCCTTGCCGCTGGCTTGATTTTCGTTTTGGGGATCGCTGCATGGCTGACGCCGAACCCAAGCGGGTTGGGCACGCACCAGCAATTGGGGCTACCTCCGTGCACATCGCTAATGGTTTTGGGGATCCGCTGCCCGGCTTGTGGCATGACGACGTCTTGGGCACTGATGATCGAGGGGAGAATCCCTGAGGCTCTTGCGGCCAATCTCGGCGGATCGCTTCTGTTTGTCGTGGCCTTTTTGTCGGTGCCTTCGATCGCATGGATCGTCTGGACTGGGAATCGCCGAGCAAGGGAGCAATGGGGCTATTTTGCTTTGAGCGGCTCGCTGACTTCGATGTTCATCGCCTTTGTCATGTGGGCGTGGAACTTTGTGAACCGCTAAACACATTGCTTTGCTCGTACTCGACACGGTGGAGTGCAGCGATCCGGCCCATTGATCCGCAAACAACCGCGACGGCCTCGATCAACGATTGGCATCGTCGCGGTTCGAACAGCCATCGAGTACGAGTACCGTTTCACTGAGTACGAGTACGACGAAGTCCGATGCGCGAGCACATTGCTTTGCTTGTGGGATCTTTCGTACTCGTGCTCGTGCTCGTACTCGTACTCGACACGGTGGAGTGCAGCGATCCGGCCCATTGGTCCGCAAGCAACCGCGACGGCCTCGATCAACGATTGGCATCGTCGCGGTTCGAACAGCCATCGAGTACGAGTACCGTTTCACTGAGTACGAGTACGACGAGGTCCGATGCGCGAGCTCGTTGCTAAGCTTGTCGTCTTTGAGAGAGACATCCGCAAAGAGAACTAAGCGGCAAAGCCTTTCGAGCGGCTCGGGACATTGAGTCCGAAGAGACCGAAAATCTCTTTGCGATTGAGCCCGAGATTTGTCGGCGATCCGGCTTCAGCAAAGAGTGTTTTGAGGAGTTCTCTTTTCTCTGATAACACCGCATCGATCCTCTGTTCGATCGTATCGACCGCCATCATCCGAGTGATGGTAACGGCTTTCTTGACCCCGAGTCGATGTGCGCGATTGATCGCCTGGTCCTCGACGGCCGGATTCCACCAACGATCGAACAGAAAGACATAGTGACAAAACTGCAGATTCAAACCAACGGCCCCGGCCCCGTAGCTCATCAAGATGACTCCACAAGATGGATCGTTGCGAAATCGATCGATCACTCCATCTCGACGGTTCGATGGAATTCTGCCGTGATACTCCAGGGGATTGAATCGAGCGAGTTTTTCCGAGATCACATCCAGGGTAGACACCCACTGGCTAAAGACGATCGCTTTTTGACCGCTAGCTACGATCTCCTCCATGTCGGCTTCGAGGCGTTCAAGCTTGCTGCTCGCGCCGGTCACCGGGTCAAAATTGCAGATCTGCTTGAGCCGCAGCACCAGTTCGAAAACATGCTGAACCGTGACCGATTCACCCAGGTCTGCAAGATGAACAACTCCTTCCTCTTCGGCAGCCTTGTAGCTGGCTCGCTGCTCGGGAGTCAAATCCAGGTCTGCATTGCGATAGAGCCTAGGGGGCATGTCTTTGAGAACTTTGTCCTTGGTTCGGCGCAGAATATGGTCGCGTGTGGCATGGCCCAATGACTTCAGATGCATATCATCCCGGAGATGCCCGGGTGAGAGGAACTCAAAGATACTCACGAGATCTTCCACTGAGTTCTCGATCGGTGTTCCGGTCAGAGCCCAGGACCGACCACGAGGGATCGAACGGACGACCTCACTGGTCGTGCTGTTGCGGTTCTTGATCCGCTGAGCTTCATCCAAAAGAACCAGATCGAAGTACAGCGAGCCATCGTCGATGACCGCAGAGTCCTTGAGCATCAGCTCGTAGTTGGCAATCTTGACAGGGGCCTGCGGATTGGACCATACCCAAGCTCGTTTGTTCGAATCGCCTTGAATCACTGCGATCGGAATCTCTGGGGCCCATTGCCGAAACTCTCGCATCCAATTGGTGACCAATGGTTTTGGACAGACCAATAGCGCATTTCGGATTTCGCCCGAAAGCAGCAGCATGCGAATGGCTGTAATCGCTTGCATCGTCTTGCCTAAACCCATCTCGTCGGCAAGGATCGCCGAGGACCTCGCGTAGAGAAAAGCAATACCGTCCATCTGATACGGAAACGGTTGGAAGGGAAAAGTCAACTTGGCATTTTGGACGATCGACTCCAGAGGAGGTTGTAGGACGTAGTAGAGTCGGTCCTCCAACCGAATCAAATTGCGTGGAGGTGTCAGCCGAGTCTTTTTGCCCGAATCCTTGGGCGGCTGATCATCCGCTTGCGCATTGTCTTGATCGCTCGATTCCTCCGCGTCAGCTTCGCCAGACTTTGGCTTTGCATCGTCCCCCGCTTGGCCGGCCGAGGGCCATTTGACGGTCCAATGAGGTGATTCGGGGAACGAAAAACCGATGGTCTTGGGCAGGGGATGCGCAAGTTGAATCGCGAGGACCTTGGGTGGCTGGCAAGCGACCCAGCCAGATAGATCGCCCGGGAGCGAATGCATTCTCGGGAGCATTTCTACATGCAGGGTCTCTGGCCAATTGTCATCTGGCCAAATGCCATCTGGCGGTAGCAACCTGTGTTTCAACCCGCTGGGCGAGAATTCGGGCGAGTCGTAATACTCCGACCAAATCTCGGGCGGGCTGTTCTCGGGCGGGCTGTTCCCGGGGGGCCCATGCTCAGGGGTTAATGTCGCTATCAGATCGTCCATGATTAAGCCACCTTGGCCCGTGGATGCGCTTCGGATAGGGCTTCGACGATCCTCTCAAATGGCTCTTGCAAATCCAGCTCGATGGTATGGGACTCGATCATCCAATCGACCAGTTCCAAGTCGGTGCGATACGACTCCAGGCAGCCCAACACATAGCGGTCTGTAGACCTGTGCGCGTACTGGTTCTCATTGCGCCGAAAACTCGGACTCTCAAACCCGTGATCGTAGGAAGGCCCTGAAGTGGCCCCCGAGCCTGATCCAACTTGATTTCCCGAGACGCACAAGATCGGTATGTCGATCCATTGTCGAACGCATAAAGCGGCCGGCGAGTCGACTAAAACCATGTGCGGCTGAATCTTGGCTCGCGAAAGCAAGGCCCGAGAGATCTGTTCGCCACAGAGGAACTCTTCGAGCGTCGGGCCGAAGAGGATTGTCTGAGCCCGAGTCGGTTGGACCGGGACCGTGCAATGGAACTCCAAAGGTCGGGCAACGCTGTTGACCAATAGATAACCACCGAAATAGCCTTGGTCGAGCCGGTACCGGACCGAGACAAAACCCAGAGATTTCTGCGACAAGCCGTTGTCTGATGCCATGCGTCTATGATGTCAATCTTGCGAAACTGTCTACCATCGGTGGCTAGGACCCTTGCCTAGCTTCGACGCGCCAAGCTGGATCACTCCAGACATCACCCCCCAAGCCGACTTGTCGACACAAATTCGCCAAATTAACAATTCGGTGGTTCCGAAAACTCGACTTTTCAGCACCCACGTGGATATACTGAACATTCGGTGTCGAATCGGGCGATCTCCAGCTTGTTTCACTCCCTCGAGCCCTTTTGCAAGCAAATCACGATGTCTAGCGACCCAGGACCTTTTTCCCCAATCTTTTCGATCAACGTGTCGGCCGATGGGTCCAATGCCCAGAACGCACCGGCTCCGCCCCCGGCCGCGCCGCCGGGAAATCGTAGCCTCGATGTCGGGACTGCCCTGATTGCTCTGATGCGGCAAATGGTCGATGCCCAAAACCGTCAGAACCAGATGATCGAGCAGTTGCTGCAGATCAATCGCCAAGTCTTGCAGAACACCCAGCAAGCCAACTCGCAGCGCCAAAACGAAATGAACCAGTGGCGAAATGCTCACCCTGAACTGGTCCAAGCCTGCCGAAGTTCTTTAGAGACCCTCTCAGCGGTTCAAACCGACTTTCTTGCGAAGATGACCTCGGAGGTCCAGGATTCGCAGGAAGAACTCGTCGATAGCGAGTACATGTTCGCTGACTTCCTAGACCGCTACGGACCCAGGATGGCGCACCTGAACGGGATCCTTCAGATCCTCAATCACTTGGTCGGATAACCATGGAATCTCTTGAAAGCAAACTTCAAAGCCTCGGCTGGCAACTCCCTCCTGCCCCAAAACCCGTGGGTTTGTACAAACCGGTCTTGATCGTTGGCAATTTAGCCTATGTATCTGGTCACGGTCCGCTCAAGTCCGATGGATCGCTCATGCTGGGCCGTGTCGGCGATGAGCTTGATGTTGCGGGCGGACAAGCGGCAGCGAAACAGACCGCCCTGGCGATGCTAGCTACGCTTCGCAATGAACTTGCGAGCCTCGACCGACTCGTACGCATCGTCAAGACGCTCGGACTGGTCCGTTGCACAGACGACTTTGGCCAGAGCCCTCTGGTGATCAATGGCTTTAGCCAAGTCTTCGTCGACCTATTGGGCAGCGATCTTGGGATTGGAGTCCGAAGTGCCCTTGGGACCAATTCACTTCCCAACGGGATGGCCGTGGAGGTCGAAGCGATCTTCGAGATCAAGCCCTGATGAGCGATAGACAAACCCTAAGTTTTTTGTCCAAGACGCTCCAGCGGGCTGGATTGCATCCGAAGACTAAGTACGGCCAAAATTTTCTCATCGACCTGAACTTGCTCGATATCCTCGTCCGGGGAGCGGAGCTTGGTCCAAGCGACGTTGTCTTGGAAATCGGTACTGGGATGGGTTCGCTGACCAAGACACTTGCAACGCGGGCAGGGTATGTCATTACTGTCGAGGTCGATCGAGATCTACAAGCGATTGCGGTTCGGGAGCTGGCCAAGTTTCCTAACGTGCGAATGCTGTGCTGCGATGCGCTTCGCAACAAGAACCACTTGCGTGTCGAGGTCCTCGATGCAGTCCGCGAGGCGATGAACGCGTTTCCCGGTGCAAAATTCAAGCTCGTCGCGAATCTTCCCTACAATGTCGCTACGCCGATCATCAGCAACTTGCTCAACGAAACACCGCTGGTTGAAAGGATGGTTGTGACGATCCAAAAGGAGCTCGGGGAACGAATCATCTCTCCGGCGTCTTGCAAGGATTACAGCGCCCTTTCGATATGGATGCAGTCGCAATGCGATTGTGAGATTTTGAGGCTATTGCCACCGAGTGCATTTTGGCCTAGGCCAAACGTCGACTCAGCGATCTTGCGAATTGTTCCGAATGCGACCAAGCGTGCTCGGATCGTGGACTTGGAATTTTTCCACACGCGTCTTCGGGCGATGTTTTTGCATCGGCGAAAATTCCTGAGAAGTCAATTGGTCTCTGCCATGCACGAGCTGCTTACCAAAGAGCAGGTTGACGCGGTGCTTGTCGAGCAAAAGCTCGAAGCCAATTTACGAGCCGAGCAGTTATCTGTCGAGCAGATGATCGAGCTGATCGAGGCTTGTCGTCTTCAATCTCAGAAACAATGACGGCAGACCGCGCCAGTTAGATCCGCTTGAACATTTTGTCGAGCTGTTCTCGGGAAAAGAATAGGGCCGTAGGACGGCCGTGTGGGCAATGATGGGTGTCGTGGTACAGATCACGCTGCTCGAGCAGCGCAGAGATCTCCGAATCGCTCAGCCGATCACCCGCCTTGATCGCTGCCTTGCACGCCATCATGTTCATCAGCTCATCGAGGACATCCTGAGCATTGACCTTCTTGCCCCCAGACATCAGGGCCTCAAGGACCTGTCTGAGCATCTCCTCAGGGGCGCGTTTGGACAGGATCGAAGGATAGGCATTCAATACAATCATATCGCCGCCAAACGACTCGATCTCAAAACCGATCTCGGCGAGCATCTCTTTGGACTCCAGAGCCATGGCCGACTCGGCAGAGGTAAGCTGAACCGTAGCCGGAACAAGCATCCGCTGGCGAGCCAACGACTTTGAAAGAACCTTGGTCTTGATCTGCTCGAACAAAATCCGCTCATGCAGCGCATGCTGGTCGATGATCACCATCCCGGCTTCGTCCTGGGTGACCAAGTACCGATTGTGGATCTGAAAGCCTACGGCGGGTGTTGAGCCGATCAACTCCAGTGCATCGAGAGGCTTGGGGGAAAAATCGATCGAATCCAAAAGGGGATCTGTGGCGATATTGTTCGTCGGAGAGATCGCAGTGGGCGGCGTTGCAGGCTGCACCGGCAAAACGGCTCGAAACGGATCGGTGGGAAACCCCGACTCTGGGAAAGGTCTAAACGTTGGAACGCTCTGCTGGGATCGCGCCCAATCCATCAGGGCCGTATTCGATCCAGCGGAGGTATTTTCAGAGGTAGGTAAATTCCGATTCGGCGTTAGAGGATGGGGTATCGGGTCGCTAGACGATGGAATTCCAAGCCCCACATCGCGGGCCTTGGCCACAAGATTCGAGGTCAAGAATCGATGACGGATCGTATGGAGCAACCGACTGTAGATCGCTCCGCTATCTTCAAAGCGGACCTCGACCTTTGTCGGATGCACGTTGACATCAACGGTCTTTGGATCGATCTCCATCTGCAAAAAACAAACTGGCATGCGACCGACCATCAGCAGGCCTCGATAAGCCTCCGAGAGGGCGTGCTGCAGAGCCCGGTCGCGGATATACCGACCGTTGAGAAACAGATACTGCATGCGGTTGTTGCTGCGCGAAACACTCGGATCAGTCACATAGCCCCGAACCTTGACCTTGTCGTCGTCATGCTCGACAGAGATCAGTGCATCGGCGATCTCGTCTCCAAAAAACGCCCGAATCCGATCCGCCCATCGGCTCGTCGCAGCCAGTTCGTATTGGACCCGATCGTTGCTGCTCAGGATCATTTGCACGTTGGGAAAGGCCAAAGCCACCCGAGTGAAGGCTTCGACCACATGCCCCATCTCGGTCGAAGGCGTCTTCATGAACTTGCGCCGCACCGGAGTGTTGAAAAACAAATGCCGGACCTCAATCGTCGTCCCGACACTCATTGCACAAGGCTTGATCGCCTCGCGCTCGGGACCTTGGGTCCGAAGCTCATATCCACTATCGCTCGAGGCGATGCGACTCCGGAGCGTCAAGTGGCTGATCTCGGCGATCGAGGCCAGAGCCTCTCCACGAAACCCCAAGGTCCTGACATCGAAAAGATCCTCCGAGTCTTTGAGCTTGCTGGTCGCATGCGGAGCAAGCGCCAATTCCAACTGCTCGGGATCGATCCCGCATCCGTTGTCGCTTATGCGGATCAGATCCGTCCCGCCACCTTCGACCAAAACCTCGATCATGCTCGCGCCGGCGTCAATGCTATTCTCAAGCATCTCCTTGACAACGCTCGCAGGCCGCTCGATCACCTCCCCAGCGGCGATCTTGTTGACCAAACTTACCGGCAATTGGCGTATGATTGGCATCCGAGCGATGAAGGCTCCTTGCTCCGTGCGTCTTTTTGACTCTAGCGAATCACTCAGAGCACGTTTAACGTTAAATGGAGTTGAATGGAATCGGAACTGAGAAAAGTATAAGCCTAGGTTGTATCCCATCAAGCCACAACCGGCTCGGCTCGAAGTATTCGCAACCAGACCGGTTTTGAGATACACTATCTAGACGGTTCGTACCCAAGGCCGCCCCCACCCTCCCTCCGCCCAGTCCATCTCAAGTCATTTCTGCCATGCAAAAAACCCAGTCGGCCGAGTCATCCAAGACAAATTGCATCTCTCCCAAAAGGCTCTCGCTGGCCCTGAGCCTGGCACTTGCAACAGGAGTTGTATTTGCTATCAATCTCAAAGAGGCTATTGGTCAAGACGCGCAGGCCAACGCTGCCCAGGCGGCAACACCCGGGGATTTGACCAAGTTCTACGAGCCGCGTGAATTCATCGGCAAGAGTGGCGAGCCGCTGAAGTACCGGCTGATCAAACCGGTCGACTATAAGTTCGGCAAAAAATATCCTCTGGTTTTGTTTCTCCACGGGGCCGGCGAACGAGGCGACGACAATGCGATCACCCTCAAGCATGCCGCCAAAGACTTCGCAAATCCAGAGCTTCGGACCAAGTACCCTGCCTATGTATTGATCCCGCAATGCCCAACGGGCAAGAAGTGGTCAGAGGTCGATTGGTCGAAAGACTCCAGCGAGCTTCCCCAGGATCCAAGCGACGCGATGCAAAGCATCAAAGAGCTCCTCGACGAGATGGTCGAAAATGCTGGGGTCGATAAGAATCGAATCTACATCACCGGACTTTCGATGGGTGGCTATGGAACTTGGGATGCCATCGCTCGCTATCCTGGATTCTTTGCCGCCGCTGCTCCGATCTGCGGTGGAGGTGACCCCAAGACCGTCAGCAAATTCAAAGCCCTCCCAGTTTGGTGTTTCCATGGCGCCAAGGACTCCGTTGTCAAAGTCAATCGCAGTCGCGAGATGATCGAGGCCCTCAAACAAGTCGGTTCGACCGTCAAGTACACCGAGTATCCTGAGGCACAGCACGACAGCTGGACGCAAACGTATGCCAACCCCGAACTCTACGACTGGATGTTCGCTCAGCGGCGCGAAAGTCAATGAGCCGATAGCGAAGTGCTTTCATCCGGTGAGTTTTCTCGTAGATCTTTAACCACATGTTGCACCCGAGTTTTCGACACTTGCTAGCGACCTGCTCGCTCTTGAGCTATCTCATGGTTTTGCTGACCGCCCACTGGGTGATCGGCCAGGATGAACCTGGAGCTCAGGCCCCCCCGAAGAGTGCTCCTGTCCACTGGGTCGATTTTTCGAAAGACATCGCGCCGATCCTGCGCGAGCATTGCATGCAGTGCCACCATGGAGAGCATCCAAAAGGTGGCTTCAACATCACCGATCGCGATGCTCTATTGGGATACATCACACCTGGCTCGATCCAAGACAGTTCGCTCTGGACCGATTACCTGACCGCCAAACCGATCGCGCAAGACCTGAAGAGCTTGGTCATGCCACCCGATGGGCCGCTGCAAAAGTCAAAACTCGCGATGCTGAAACTCTGGATCGAAGAGGGGGCTCATTGGCCTCTGGAGGACAAGCTCGAATCGCAAGAGGGCAAGCCAGACCCAGCGGCTTTGGCGACCGATGCATCGCTGCCCCGCAGGCTCTATCTAGCAATTGGATATTTCCATCCGGCAGTCGTCCATTTTCCAATCGCACTACTGTCGCTTGCCGGGATCAGTATCGTCTTGTCCTGGTTCTTTGGGCAAGGCTGCGTTCGCTTTGCCTATGTGTGCTTGGTCCTAGGTGCTCTAGGTGCCCTCTCGTCGGCCGTGATGGGCTGGTCTTTTGCCGAGATTCGAGGGATTTCCAGCTGGACCGAAATGATCTCCAGCAAAGCCGATGAAAGGGAAACCAATGAGTTCTTTCACCGCTGGCTCGGAACCCTTACGGCCCTTGCAAGCCTCGTGGTTGTCTGGATGGCTCACCGCGCCGGCAAACCCGACGGCACCAGAAATGGCTGGGGCTGGAAAACCGCCGTCTTGGTCTTAGCCGCTCTGGTCGGGATGGTCGGGCACCAAGGGGGCGAAATGGTTTACGGGGATATCTTTGCCCAAGCCCTCCGGCAATTCAACGGCCGCTAAGCGTTTGTTATTTTCTTCGCGTCGTCGGATCGAGTACACTGTTAACGCTTCAAATCGCAGCGCGGATTTCACTGCCGAATCATTCTCTTTGTTTTCAAACCATCAACATGCTTCATAGCCAACTGATCCATCCGGAGATCCTGCACATCTTGGCTGCTGCCGGCCATCATGCAACGATCCTCATCGCCGATGGCAACTACCCAGCCTCGAGCAAACGCGGCCCGCGATCTCAAGTCGTCAGCCTCAACCTCATGCCCGGCGTGGTGACTTGCGATCAAGTTCTCCAAGCCATCCTTTCGGCCATTCCCGTCGAAGCCATCCGGACGATGGAGACTGAAAAATCTGGGCCTTATGCGCTGGAATCCGATCCGCCGGTCTGGAGTCAGTACCGTAAAACCATCCGTGCTGCTGGATTGGATTTGGATCTCCAGCCAGTCGACAAATGGGAGTTCTACGCGGCCGTGGCCACCGAGGACCACGTCTTAACGGTCCAAACCGCCGATACCCAACGCTATGCGAACATCCTGCTATCGGTGGGCGTCCGCATGTTTCCCCAGGGTTAATCGTCACGAAGTCGATTGCCAAACATCCACTGCCATATATCCATTGGCCAACTATCCATGCGATTGGACTGATTCGAAAGGTTCTTGCGATGCTCCAGATGATCCGATTGAAAGTCCCGTTGGTGCTGCTGATTTCAGGAATTGTATTCCCCAACCCACCCGAGGCTCTCTCGCAGGAATCACCCGCCAATCGATTCCGGGGCAATCAAGGCTTGGGAGCCTACGAGGAGTGCTCTGTGGAGATCCCATGGAAGGACCCGTCGATCTCTAAGGTTGATCTGCCCGGGATCGGCAACGGCTCACCAGTCCTCTGGCAAGACTCTGCCAACGGCTCGCGTGCTTACGTGCTCTCGGCCTCGGCAACAGACGCGACTCGCCACGTGATCGCAATCGATCTAGCGAACAATAAGGTTTTGTGGACAACGTCGTATCCGTCGGCCAAGCATCGGCTGCATCAGTTCACCACGTATGCTTCGTCGACTCCAGCCGTCGACCAAAACGGCATCTATGTCGCTTGGGGGGAGCCCGAGCACGTCTATGTCAAGCATCTGGGGCACGACGGCCAGGAGCGTTGGACGCGAGACTTTGGACGCTATGTTTCCCAGCACGGCTTTGCGACCTCACCGATGCTTTTGGACGGCAAACTCTATCTGCTCGATAGCCAGGACGCTGAGGAGCTCGAAGCGGGCGTGGCGCCCGGAGAGGACCGTATGCTGGCCCTGGATGCCAAGACCGGCCAAACCCTCTGGGAGCGTAAGTTACCGACCAAGCGGGTTTGCTATGGGCTACCCAGCGTCCGAACGCTTGCAGATGGCTCGAAGGAACTGGTCTGTGCGACCACTGCGATGGGGATTTTTGGGATGGATCCTAGCACGGGAGAAATCCGATGGAATCACGATTGCTTCAAGCAGCGAGTCTGCTCCTCGACCTTGCTGGTCGGACCCCTTGCCATCGCCTCGCACGGTTCGGGTGGTGGGCGGGACAACATGCTTGTGGCCTACGACATGGACGCCAAAAAAGAACGGTTCCGCATTCAACGCGCAGCCCCTTACGTGCCGACCGCGGTGGCAAGAGCCGACTTGCTGTTTCTCTGGTCGGATGCGGGGATCGTCTCGTGCGTGCGGCTCAACGACGGCCAAGTCCTTTGGAGCGAACGCATCGGGGGTAATTTTTTCTCCTCGCCGATCCTTCTAGGCGACCGCTTGTTGAACGTCTCGGACACTGGCAACGTGACGATTCTTGCAGCTAGCGACAAGTTTGAAAAAATCGCATCGATTAGCACCAATGAGACGGTACGATCGACGCTGGTCGCTTCCCAGGACATACTGCTGCTGAGAACCTACGAGCAGCTTTGGATCATCCGCTGAGAAACAACTAGCCGAAAGCACGGTATGAAAGTACTGATCGACCAAGAACAGATCCGTTGTGGGATCGACCAGCTCGGTGCCAAGCTCAACGCTCAGTACGGCCCAGAGCCGATTACCGTCGTAGCGATCATGACCGGTAGTCTGGTGATGCTCGCCGACTTGATCCGCTGCCTGGAAATGCCGCTTCGCATCAGCCTGATTCGAGCTTCGTCGTATCGAGGAGGAGTCTCGGCCGGAGAGCTGCATGTCGAAGAAATCCAGCGGCTCGACATCCAAGACCGCGATGTCCTGCTTATCGATGACATTTACGACACGGGGAAAACGCTGTTCGAAGTTTCCAAGCGACTCAAGGAACTCAGACCAAGGTCCTTGAAAACAGCAGTGTTCCTGAACAAACAAGGGACAAGCCAAGTGCAACTCAAACCTGACTACAGCGTGTTCGATATCCCAAACCAATTCGTTGTCGGTTATGGTTTGGACTACGATGACTACTATCGCAATCTGCCTTATGTAGCCGTTGTGGAACAATCTGATCTTGAGCAACATCACCGGGCTGCTCGATAAATGGCTAATCCACAGGCGTGATAGTCGATAATAGGCACCAGTAGACTCTAGGCTGATCAGTCAATGGCTACCGCGGAATCACCGACCCTATCGAGCCCTACGACCCACTCCCCGCTGAGGGTCCAAGTCGTCGCGCGGAGCTTCTGGCCAATTGCCGACGAACCGAGCCAAAGGCTCATGCACACCCTGGACGCTTGGAACTCGATCGGTATCCAATCCTCGGTACTAACAACGCGATGGAACAACAACTGGCCGGACAAAGCCGCCTTGCGCACGGTCCGGGTCGAACGCCTCCTGCCTGCCCCAACCTCCTCATGGAACGAAACCCACTTTCAACGCAACCTGACAAAGTGGCTTGTCAAAAGTGCGGATACTTTTGACGCGATCTATGTCGATGCCGCCGATAGCCTGCTCTCGGCCATCGTTCCCAAAGCCACTGGGATGGGCAAGCCCGTTCTGTGTCGATTCAGCAACGACCAGGCCTGCTCCCCCATACCCAGATCCCTGGGAACATACTTCCCTTCAAATCCATCGATATCCGACTCGCTTCGCAAATGCGCTGCGGTGGTGGCCGACCACCGCCGAGGTTACCAAGATCTCATCGAGATGGGAGTTAGCAAGGAGCGAAGTGTTTGGATTCCGGATGCGGTGTTTGAACCGGCGCAGCGATCCGAAGCCAAACGAGCTATGGCCCGCAACGCCCTGTTCGACGTCTCCGGGGATTTAGCGATCCCGACCCAAACCCATTTACTGCTGCACTTTGGGGAAACCTCCCTGAGCCAACTTCAAGTCGTCCTTCAATCCATCTGCGATCTTCTCGATCGGGGGGTACCCGTCCGCATGTGGCTGATCAATCCCGGACAGGATGCTCCCAAGATCTACGAATGGCTGAGGCTCCAAGGATGGCATCGCGAAGTCTTGATCTTTGATGGATTTGATGTTTTGGAGGATCTGATTTGCATTGCCGATTTGGTGATCGTTTCGAATCCTGCATGTTCGCTTCAGTACTCGACACGCTTGGCTCTCGAGTCCCAGGTACCCTTGATCGCAGCTTTGGATCCAAGTGTGTCGGATTGGATGCCCGAAACGCCGCTGATGAAATGGTATTATTCGAGGGAATCACTCGGCGATCAACTTGCCGATTGGATCGCGCACCGTGCGCAGTGGGAGGCCCAAGCCGTAGCGCTTCGCAGGCATTACCAACGCCACCATCCGACGAGCCACTGGCTCGATCGCTGGGGCAGTATCTTCGCAAAGGCCTTGTCGCAAAGCTCTAGCTCGCCAGCGGAAAAGAGGTCCAAGTGAACCAAGCATCTGAGAAGATCAAGGTCTGCTTGATCATTCCGACGCTCGATCAGGGAGGTGCAGAAAAGCAGCTTGCGATGCTTGCCTGTGGCTTGGATCGAGATAACTTCGAGCCTTCGGTGATCGTCTTGACCAGAACCGGACCGCTGGAATCCCAGTTGCATGCCGCTGGTGTGCCAGTACATTTGATCGGCAAGAATAAAGCGGCTGACCCCTGGGCATGGAGGAAACTCCTGCGAACTATACGACACATAAAACCAGACATTGTTCACACCTGGATCTTTGCCGCCAACGCTTATGGCCGCTCGGCTGCGCTGTGGGCCAAGGTCCCGCGGATTGTCGGCTCGGAACGCTCCGTCGATCCTTGGAAAGGGACATGGCAATTATCCATCGATCGTTTTCTAGCCAAACGGACCCATGGATTGTCAACCAACAGCCCCGGGGTGGTGGACTTTTACCACAGCCACGGCGTGGATCGATCGAACTTTACAATCATCCCCAATGGGATCATGCCTCGGGATGCAAAGCTTGAGATTACTCGCCAGGAAGCATTCGAGCGATTGGGTATCCCGCTAAATCAACGCCTGATCCTTTCGATCGGAAGGCTATGGCACCAGAAAGGCTACAAGGACCTGATTTGGTCGGCCGAGATGCTGCGGATCCTGCGAAATGATGTTTGCTATGTGGTATTAGGAGAAGGCCCGGAGCGAGAGCGCCTCGAGGCCTACCGCGACAACGTCCGGGCTGCCGCCTCAGTGCACTTCGTCGGCCATCGCTCCGATGCCATGCAGATCCTTCCGCATGCGGATTTGCTTTGGAACGGCAGTCTTTACGAAGGCCAATCGAATGGCATTCTCGAGGCCATGCAAGCCGGAGTGCCTGTCATGGCTACCGACATCCCAGGAAACCGAGACCTTATCGAAAACGAAAAAACCGGTATCCTGTTCCGAGTCGGTGATATCGATCGACTGATGCGGATATCGAATCAATTGCTCGACGATACCCAGCAGCGCAATTGCCTCATCCAAGCCGCCCGCGAGCTAGTCGCCCGCGAGCACTCCGCCCCAATGATGATCCAACGCCATGAAGCTTGGTACCGCAAGCTGTTGCAACGATGAAAAAAACCTCTAGCTTCGACTTCGTTCAACTCCGCGGCGCCATCGCATCGGGCTCGGTGGAGATCCCTCCAACGGTCGCAATGGCGATGGAAAAACCCATCGATTTCCCCTCGATCGACCGTGCTCTTGTACCAGGGGATCGTGTCGCCATCGCCGTCCATGATAGTCTTCCGCAAGCAAGCCTTGTGGTCCAATCCCTCATCGATTGGCTCCTTAACCATCCGGCCCTAAGCGACCTGCGGCTCTCGGTGGTGCTCGCCAACGGACAAGATACCTTGGCCGAACAAATCACAAGTTGGCTCAGCGACAAGTATCCAGAGAGTACCCAAGGCGATGAGCCGCAATGCAGCGTCGTGTGCCACGACCCAGATGATCCGCATACGCTCGAATACATCGCTGCGTCCGACCAAGCCGAAGCGATCTATCTTCAACGAGAGCTCGTCGAAGCCGATTTTGTGATCCCGGTCTACCGATGGCTTGAGCCTCATGATCCCCGCAGTCACGATCCCTACATGGTCTTACCTACCTTCGGCGATCGAGCTACCTTAAACAGATACGCAAAGGCTTGGTTGAGACACAGCGATGCAGGTGTACAAAGTTCCATGAGCATCGCCGAGTCGGGCTGGCTGGCAGGGATCCAATTTGCCATTGGGGCATTGGCCAACCAAGAAGGTCAAATTGCCATGCTAGTTTCGGGAACGCCCGCGGGGGTCGACCGAGCTTGCCAGGAGGTGCTTGGCACTAGCCCTCAGGCTGAAAAAATTGCCTCCGAAAAAGGCTTTGATTTAGTCGTCGTCGAATTGGTCGACGAGTTTGGTACCCCGAACTGGCGTCAGATCGCCGGCGCCGCTTGCAGCGCCGAACGGTGGCTTAGTCCCGCCGGTCGAATCGTGGTGGTCGCATCCAAACTCAGCGTGGTCTCCTCAGGAATTGGAGCGTTAGCCTCGGACGATCCGGACGAAGAGATTCAGCAAGTCCTGCTCGATAGCCAATTGGAAGATTCATTTTCGGCGGCAGTTTTGCGAGGGATCCAATCGCGACGAAGCATTTATTTACAATCTCAAGTGGATCCCGAGACCCTCGAATCGCTCGGGTTCGCATCGATTCGCAACCCGAGCGAGCTCGATCGCCTGATACACAAGGCCTCGCGAGTCGGAGTCATGGAATACTAGATCGCAGGCGTATTCCGCAAGTGGTATCTTCAACAAGGTAGATTGCTATGGACGTCTATTCGCTAAACACGCAGTATGGATTCGATGAAGAGTTGGTTTTCTTTGAGCATCCCAGCGGGTTGCTGTATGCCAAGGTGAAAACAATTCATTGCACCGGAGAGTTCTTCCTACAAGGTGCGCATGTAACCAGGTACCAGGACCTGCTGTTTATGAGCCAGCAAGCGATCTATGCTCAGGGCAAGGCGCTGCGGGGTGGAATCCCAATCTGTTTTCCTTGGTTCAACAGTCACCCGAGCGATGCGAGCTTGCCTGCCCACGGTTGGGCCCGGACTGCGACGTGGAATGTCCTCCAGACGCATCGCTCCAGCGATGAGATCCAAGTCGCTCTCGGACTATCCAAGGATGGCTTTGAACTGGTCTATCGGATCGGGTTTGGCCGCCAACTAAAGGTCGCTTTGGAGACGCGAAACACTACGCAAAGCGCACTGGAGTATGAACTGGCCTTGCACACCTATTTCGCGGTTGGGAACATTGACCAGGTCGCCATCACGGGGGATTTGCAAGGCTGCGGCTATTACGACCAGTTGACCAAACTCCAGCATGAGGCTCAAGGTTCGCCGATCGGCTTTACGCAAGAGACGGATCGAATTTATTATGGACAAGCTCCACACATCAAGATTGCGGACCCCTCGCTAGATCGTCAGATAGAGATCGACTCCGAGGGATCCAGGGCAACCGTCGTATGGAATCCATGGGTCGAGAAATCCAAACGGATGTCGGACTTTGGGGATCTTGAATACCAACAGATGTGCTGCATCGAAACAGCAAATGTCCGCCAACGCTCTGTAAGGCTTGAGCCCGGAGAAACCAGCACTACAAGCCTTTGCATCAAAGCCGACGCCAATCTCGACGTAGCCGAAAATCACTCTGCGGTTGCCAACTGATAGCAGACAGCCTCTTGGGCATTGCGAACGTACAAACGGTCGCCGACAACGACTGGATGATTCCATGTTTTGTCGCTCAACGCTGCGATTTTCCCAAGCTCTTGATGTTTCTCGGACGTGGCTCGCAGCAAGACCAACTCCCCTTTTTCGCTTATGACCAGGATCAATCCGGAGTCCGCAAGCAAGAGAGCTTGGCCCTTTTCATAACGACCACCCTTCCATTTGCGTTTGCCATCCTCAAGTCCGATGCAGGCGAAGATCGCGTTGTCGAACCCGTAAATGTTTCCATCGTGCACCAAGATGTCGTTGTAGTCGGGTTTCATGTCCTTGGAGGTCCAGACTTCTTTGGCCTCTAGGCCGTTGTCCCCCAGTGTGAACTCAACAAGACGCGTCCCGGTCCCCATCCCCGCAGGGATCAGCATCTTGTTGCCATCGATCACTTGGGCTTGGCAAGCCCGATAGCCTTGGTGCACAAACTCATAGTTGTAGAGACTCTTTCCAGTGGTGGGCTCCCAGAGATGCGCGCCGGTATTCGATAGCAAACACAGATAGGGTTGATCCAAAAGCTTGATCTTCTGAACCGTGCTATAGGACATCTCGCCAGCAGGGGCAGTCCAAGCGACTTGGCCATCCTCGACGTTGAATGCGATGACCCCTTTGTCTCCCTTGCCTCCTGCATGGACAATAACAACGCCGCTTTCGACACATGGCGAACAGGAAAAACCCCACATCGGAGGCTCCTTCCTTCCCGAAGCCTCTTTTAAGTCAGCTTTCCAAACCAACTTGCCATCCATCGCATCGAGCTTCACCAGGATGCCTTCAGCACCCAAGGCAAAGATCGAGCCATCGGAAAGAGTCGGTGTGCCTCGAGGCCCGAGTCCTCCGAGAGATTCGAAAAACCTTGATGGAGTTTCAAAGGACCAAATCGGTTCACCGGTCTTGGAGTCATAGCATGCAACCGCCTCATTCTCCTCGCGTTGCTCTTGAGTAAAAAGCCTATCGGCACCGATGGAAAACGAGCTCCAAGCCGGCCCGAGTCGCTTGCGCCAAATCTCCTGCGGCGGATGCGCCGTCCAATCGTCGCTGAATCGAAGTCCCCTCTGCGCACTGTCCCCTTGAGGACCGCGAAAACCGGGCCAAGCGGCCAACTTCAATGCACCGAGAACCCCCTGCGAGTCAATCGGCTGGCTGCTAGTCCTCTTTTCGGCTTGGCGAATCTCCGACAAAGCCTTTTGCTCGGCACTCTGGTTCCATCGCCAGTCGAATCCAAAGGAAAAATCTCCCCATACACCATCCGTCTTTATCAACGCCGAGTAACCAGCCCCGAGGGCCGCCAAGCCGATGGCAAGCCATGTTCGGTGGATTGAAAGTTTGTTGCCGAAAAGAATCGCTCCAAGAGCAAACGCGGCGATCGCCATCGGGATGGTCATGACGATCGGCAAAGGCCCTCGCATCGACTCGTGGCAAAGGGCTTGTTCGATCCCTACGGCACCGACCACCCCCAGGACCCCGAGAATCCGCTCGAACCATCGAGCGCGGCTGGCCAGCAGCCACCAAAGCATGACCAACAAGCCGACCAAAAAAGGCCCAAAGGCACTTGCCATCCAAATCATCGATGGTCCGTCGGGGACCAGGCCCGGAACAAATCGCATGAAAACCATCAGCGGTAGAAGAAGGATCGGAATCCAAATCCGAAGGGGTCGCCAGGAAATCTTGGGTAGCGCCACACTTATTTCTTCTGACATAGTTTGTATTTTCCTGTTTTGCGTCTATGCGAGTAGATCACGAACCGACCAGATCTGCGGATTCGACTTTGATCCTAAGATCGCCGTTGTAGGCTACACACGGTTGGCCTTTCAACGCTTCGGACGATTCTCGCAAAAAGTTCGTAGCGATCAGCGAGTGCCGAGGGGTACCCCCGGACCATGGCAAAGATTTCGCCACGGTAGTACTCGTGCTTTATAACATAACAGGTGCGCTCGGGGCCTACCACCGGACTTGTCCGGTGGTAGGCGTAACTTCCAGCTACCTTCGTTTTCTCAACTTCAAAGCTTACCGTCAGCAACCGGGACCGCTGATGGACGCTGATGGAACGCTGATGGAACAGCCAAGCAGCCAGGAGTGGCTATATTGGAATCATGAGTGCCGATTGGTGATTGATGATTGATGAAGACATGAACGAAGACACGTGGGATTGGCTTCTAGCCTGTCCGGCTTGATCAGAAATAGGACGGTAACCATGAGCATTTTTGAACCAACGTCATGAAGAGGTTGACAGGCTGGAAGCCTATCCCACGCGAGCAGACCACGTGCAGTACCGTCGCATGGGCGTCTAGTGCCGTGCGTGCTTGTCAAACCAAATGCGAAACCTCACTCAGGCGCTCTGGTTGATTTCAGAGAAACCAACGACACTGCAACTTTCAGCCTACTCAATCGAAATTGACGTTGCGATAAATCTCTGAGAGCGGAATCGCTATTCCGATGGGTTCCAGCACCAAAGAGTCGCTCAGCGACCGAACTTCGGTCAAGAGCCAACCTCCGGAGGCTTGCCGAGTGTAGCACTCCACGAGTGGACGATTCTGGGAGA
>Ga0114972_10000674_pt1 | contig 25477 bp, 20 predicted proteins | sample M_140807_EF_Meta_FD_87354 | JGI IMG/M metagenome (GOLD analysis project Ga0114972, IMG submission 87354) | Freshwater microbial communities from Lake Montjoie, Canada to study carbon cycling - M_140807_EF_MetaG | ecosystem: Environmental > Aquatic > Freshwater > Lake | place: Lake Montjoie...
AGAGTATTCAAAGAACTGTGTCATTCCCGCGTAGGCGGGAATCCATTCTCATGTTGGTACAGTACCAAATCAGGCATGGATCCCCGCCTACGCGGGGATGACACAGTTTATTGAACAGTCTCTGAAACTCCCCTCATCCGTCGCTTGGCGACACCTTCTCCCCTTAGGGGCGAAGGGAAAAAATAAAGAGTTGCAATTATACTCGAACCCCACCCAAATTGTTTGATTTTAATAAAAATTGAACTATAATTAAGCTATTATTCATAGTTTGGGGTTCAATATGCGAACACTCCTGAGTCTTTATTTGTCTGTCGGATTGCTGGCCATACTTGCCTGTGATATCACATACGCTTGCTATTCTCGTCCTGCTCCAAAAATATCTTACTGTGATTCGTCTGCCGGGCGGAATGTACTCACAAACGGCGACTACTCTAGCGAATATTGCACTCGGCGTGCTGTGATGAATCTCCAGAAATTTAAAGGCTGCTGTATGTGGCAAGGTGGCGTGGACAAAATTACTCTAAAAGGTGGCGTGCAGTGTAATGACGGCTCTACTTCCGAGATCTGCACGCTACAATTGCCACATGAAAAAGGGGCTATTTATTGATTTATATCCATCATAAGATGCAATTGTCCTGTGAGTTTAATCAGGACAAGATCATCTAAAGCTTGAACAGTATAAAATCGGTTTTTTTGGTCTATACAAATATCGGTCATAAGATACGGTTGCCCTGCGATTTGAATTATACCCTAGACAACCAAGGCGTTCCATTGCATAATTCTAGTCTTTTACGCGAAAGAGTATGTCGCATCCACTCATTCAAATTAAGCATCTCTCTAAATCATATGGCTCAACAAAAATTCTCAAAGATGTTGTGCTCGATGTCTATCGTGGAGAATTCCTGACGCTTTTGGGCCCATCAGGATGTGGAAAAACTACGCTTTTACGCTTGATTTCTGGATTTGAACAACCCACAAAAGGCCAGATTTTAATCAACGGGTCTTGCGTCAATCATTTGCCTCCACAACAACGCGATGTCCATACGGTATTTCAAAGCTACGCCTTATTTCCGCATTTATCGGTATTTGAAAATGTCGCGTTTGCCCTGCGCTGCCGCCATCTGTCAGAAATAGAAATCAACGAACAAGTCAAAGATGTGCTGGCTTTGGTGCAATTACAATCGTTTGGCAAACGCCGAATTAACCAACTCAGTGGTGGGCAACAACAACGGGTTGCCATTGCGCGGGCTGTCGTAAACTGCCCGCAGGTGCTCTTACTCGACGAACCGTTAAGTTCCTTAGATTACAATCTGCGCAAAGCCATGCAATATGAGCTCAAACAATTACAAAAATCATTAAATATGACGTTTATTTTTGTAACGCATGATCAAGAAGAAGCCTTATCCATGTCGGATCGAATTGCTGTGCTCAAACAAGGCGAGATTGAACAAATTGGAACTCCACGCCAAATTTATGAAACGCCGAGGAATTTATCCGTCGCGCAATTCATCGGCGAAACCAATTGTTTTGATGTCACGGTTGAGGCCATCAATAAGCATCATATTCATGTCACCGTGGAATCTGTTCCTATACAATGTAAAAAATCGACTACTGCAGCGATAGGCGATCATTTTCATCTGATTGTCAGGCCTGAAGATGTCCGCGTTTGGTCCCTGAATGAAGTAGACGATGCGGAACATATGATCCCTGGAAAAATTATTGATATCGTATACAAAGGCTCCACTGTCGCATTAAAAGTTGTCCTAAATTCTGGTCGGGTGATATCCGCCATGGAGTTTTTCAATGAAGATGATGACAAATTGGAATACCAAGACCAAGAAACCGTATGGGTACAGTGGTTAACTGGCTGGGAATTATTATTACCTTATGAAAATTAAGCCTTTTTCAATTTATTTTATTTACACTTGGTTGATCTTATTTGGATTGATACCAATCGGCTTGATTTTTGTGGTTTCATATTTGACAGATAATTCATTGCATTTGGCAACATTACCTGTGACCATTGATAATTATACGGCACTGATCTCCCCCCTGTTTGCAAAAGTTTTATGGCGCTCGGCATTAATGGCCGGGAGCGCAACCTTCCTGTGTCTTATTTTGGCTTATCCTTTAAGCTATATTTTGGTCAAATCCAAATATCAAACCCTCTGGCTGTTTTTAATCATCATTCCGTTCTGGACCAGCTCACTGATTCGTACTTATTCCCTCATTTCAATTCTGAAAATTCATGGTTTGCTAAACACCGTACTCCTAAAATTGCATCTCATTAGCGAGCCTATTGTCTTTCTTTACTCAAATTTTGCCGTCATGTGTGGGCTGGTTTATAATTTACTACCATTTATGGTGCTGCCGATTTTTTCTAATATGGAGCGCTTTGATTTTTGCTTAATTGAAGCAGCTCAAGACCTAGGCGCGAACCGCTGGGTGATATTTTTCCGGGTCTTTTTACCGAATACCCTATCTGGCGTTCTAGCCGGCTCTTTAATGGTCTTTTTACCCGCCATGACTTTGTTTTATATCCCGGATATTTTAGGCGGCGCACGCTCAGTACTAATGGGTAATTTGATTCAGAACCAATTTTTAGTAGTAGAAAACTGGCCCCAAGGCGCCGCGATCAGTATGGTTTTGACCATCATTTTAATGGTTTTACTCTGCTTTTATCGACCTAAACAACAGGGCGTTCTTGTATGAAATCCCTAGTTCAAAAGTGCTATTTAATCCTCATCTTTGCTTTTTTATACCTACCCATTTTGATATTGGTCATTTATTCATTTAATGATGCCAAATACTCTATGCAATGGCATGGGTCTACGCGTATGTGGTACAACACTTTAATGCAAAATACCGAGATTTGGTCTGCATTCCTTCATTCTACCCTTCTAGGTATTGCCGCATCATGCATCGCAACGCTAGCAGGCTTATTGGCTTCGGTTCATATATTTTTGTCACCCAAATTAAAAAAAAATGATCGGTTTATATCGTTATTATTATTGCTGATCATCATCCCGGATCTGGTTTTAGGTGTCTCTCTTTTAATTTTCTTCAATTACGCACATATTCCTTTGGGATTCTTCAGTTTACTCATTGCACATATTACTTTCTGTCTACCTTTCGTGCTCTTAACTATATTAAGCCGGATTGAAACTTTAGATATGAATATCTATCTTTCTGCCTTAGATTTGGGCGCCAGCCGCTTGCGGGCTTTGCGCAAAGTATTATTACCCTTATTGTTTCCAAGCATTCTCAGTGCCTTGCTTTTATCGTTTACGTTGTCATTTGATGATGTGGTGATCTCCTATTTCGTTGCGGGCCCTGAATTTAATATTTTACCATTAGCGATTTTCTCTATGATTCGTTCCGGCATTACGCCCGAACTCAATGCGTTGGGTACCATTACTTTGTTTATTTCGTTTATACTCGTATTGATATCTTCGCTTTTAACCAGGAAAAAATAATGCGTAAAATACTCCGTGGTTTCTGGTGCGGTGTATGCACGCTCCTCTCAGCATTTTGCTTTGCTCAAACTCCAATGGTTAATGTGTATTTGATTGGAGGTGAAGTACCGCAAAACCTGATTTGGGCGTTTCAAAAAGAAACCGGTATCAAAGTCAATCTCTCTACGTATGAAAGCAATGAAGCTTTGTTTGCAAAATTGCATGCCAATCGCAAAAACATCTATGACGTCATTCTACCCTCTTCTTATTTTGTAGAACGATTGAAGCGTTATGATATGCTGACACCGCTTGATTTAAAAAAAATACCCAACATTAAAAATATCGACCCTTTTTTTTCCGACAATCCTTACGATCCGAATTATCAATTTCATGTCCCTTTGGTATGGGGCTCAACGGGTATTTTCTATAACCAACACTGGATCACCCATCCACCCACTACATGGCAAGATTTATGGAGCCCAGCCTTGCGCAACCAATTGATGCTCTTGGACGATATGCGCGATGTATTTTCCATGAGTTTGATCTCTTTGGGGTATGACCCCAATGATGTGAATCCCAAGCACATTGAAGAGGCCTATCAACATTTGCTGCAGTTGATTCCCAATATAAAATTATTTGCCAGCAATGCCATCAAACCCTTGATTATTGATGAAGATGCAAATATCGGTACGGCCTGGAATGGCGATATTGCCAAAGCGCAGGGTGAAAATCCTCGCATTCGATTCGTCTATCCGAAAGAAGGTAGTTTATTGTGGGTAGATTGTTTGGCCATTCCCAAAAATGCCCCCCATTTAGAAGAAGCCTACCAATTCATCAATTATCTTTTACGGCCTCAAAGTGGCGCAGATATTATCCTCATAGAAGGCTATACCAGTACTAATTTAGCCAGTCGTGACCTATTGCCACCCGATATCCGCAACAGCAAGATTATTTTTCCAGATAAAAGTATATTAGCCCACAGTTATTATTTGCGTGATGTTGGAGAAAGCGTATTAGATTTATATAATACCTACTGGGAAAAACTAAAACTCGCTTGTTGATCTCACTCCGTCGCAAGGAACGGCCATATTTGGCGCATTTCGCGCGACCTGCACTCAAATCTGACCGTTCTCCAAGATTCAAGGGATGCAATTATTTACTTAGAGTGTTAAACAAAAGGACCTTATGACTATTCTCGTATTTGACATTGAAACGATTCCCGATCTTGCCTCTGGCCGTAGACTTTATGATTTGCACGGGTTATCCGATGCAGATACCGCTTCTGCTATGTTTGCAATGCGTCGTAACAAAGTCGGACATGATTTTTTAGCCCATCATTTGCAACAAATTGTGGCCATCTCCTTAGTATTGGCCAAACCTGAGCAAGTTACCGTTTGGTCATTAGGCGATGAACAATCCTCCGAAGCAGAATTAATCCAGCGGTTTTTTTCTGGTATTGAGAAACATACCCCCACTTTGGTCAGCTGGAATGGCAATGGGTTTGATTTGCCGGTGCTGCATTATCGCGCACTGTTACATCGCATTACGGCACCGACCTACTGGGAAAATGGTGAACATAACTCTGCATTCCGGTGGTCCAATTATCTCAATCGATTTCATTATCGACATTTGGATCTCATGGATGTTTTGTCCGGTTATCAAAACAAAGCATTTGCACCTTTAGATGAACTAGCCGTTATGCTCGGATTTCCGGGTAAAATCGGCATGCACGGTGACAAAGTACATCAAGAATATCTGGATGGCAATCTAAAAAAAATTCGTGATTATTGTGAAACCGATGTACTCAACACGTACGGCATCTACCTGCATTTTGAACATATGCGTGGCACACTGAGCACCGCTGAACACCAAAAGGCGCTAGATAATTTAGCTCACTATCTTGCAACCGAATCCCATAAATCTCATTTTTCCGAGTTTTTAGAGCATTGGCGCAGATAAATCAGTCGAACGGTTCAACGTAGATTGGGCCTTGGCCTAATGACACTAAGTTAAGGACTTTTCCTCATGCCTACGTCCCTCGGACAAGTCGGCGTTGTTGCATAAAATTTATTTTGTGATTTGTTAGAGCATTTTGTTTACTTGTCATCCCCGCGCAGGCGGAGATCCATCCTTAAATTAAACATATTGCCACAATAAAGTATGGATCCCCGCCTGCGCGGGGATGACAAAATTATTTATGCAACAACGCCGGACAAGCCGAGGGAAGTAGTAATTAGGCATTAACTTAGTGCCATTCGGCCTTGGCACAACCTCCAAACCAGACATCAATAGCACAAGCATTCTGTGTTTATTTTACCCAAAAACTATGTTATCATGCCGCAGCTAATAAATTTAACGAGACTTAACAATGCAGGCTTGGAGAGAAAAACTAAAACATTTTCAAGATATGAAATGGTCCGAGATTATTGATGGCCGAAAGCAAGACATTCTTCAATGGGTTCGTGGCAATCCACAACCTCAAATCCAAGCAGATCCAGTTGAAAGTGGGACAACAACGCCAACTACTACGCCTGTTCCCTTTAGCTTCAATACTGCATTGTTAAATCCTCATTTCCAAGATTTATCACAGGATCCAGCGACGCTACCCTTTATTGAATTTTCTGCGATTGGCCTATTAAGAGCACCTGACAACAACTCGAAACCAGAAGACTTACTCCCAATCATTCAAAAATTACGCAACCAAGAAGAGCCTTACCATCAACTCGAACAAGTTTATCAAGACATTCCTCTTATTATTGCTACAGGCCGGCGCTATTATTTATATGGAAATACTAACGGCAACATTTGGACCCTAACTGAACTGGATTCCACCCTGATATCCTTGCGTCATTTACATTTTACAACCACCCCTTTTTTACTTGACTACGCTCTTCAACATTATCCAATTTATCACTACATTATTGAAAAAAAGGCCCATACGCATTTTTCAACCCAGGCCCAACAAATTACCCAAATAAAAAAAATCATTAACAGCACGTTTTATATTCAAGCGCTTTTGCGAGAAGCCGAAGGTCTCAAAATTAGTTTTTCAGGAATATTTAGTATAGGAACGACCGTTATAAATTATTTCAATGGTGCTATCTACGATAATATGTATCGCGCAATCACCCTTCTCTCTGACTCAGAGATTGATTTCGCACATCGCTTCAAAGATGAAGTCAGTGAATTTCTACAGATATTGGCTCGTTTTAAACAACTTTCAACTATGACTGGTGCTCAGATCGCCGGCCCTCAGTCTGCGCCTGGGATCTATAGTCCTACTTACAGCTTCCAAGCTGGGCATACAACTGGATTTATTACGCGCAATATCTATGATGCCAATGGGCAATGGGATATCGATGTATTCAGTCAATTCTCTGCGGACTTACCCAAACATATTGATATGTTGACCACCCTGATCAATGCCAATAACTCTAGCGTGATCCAACATGCGCCCAATATTAATCCAGCACAACTCCGAGCGTTACAAAAAGAAGCAACTAAATTGTTAAATACCTTGAAACATACTAAAAAAAATGCAAATCGCAGTAAGCTTAATCCATTGTATCAGATGTATCAAATCATCAATTACGCCTTTTTGATTCGCCAGATTATTGTGCTCCTCAGTACCACACTCACTCAAGTTGGACAACTAAATGAGGCCTATCAAGAGTCCTTACGCGATATTTTATCTACCCTACAAGAAGACGGCTTTTCACTGTTAGTCAACTATGCCGACCATGCTGAAATAGAGTTGCTTCTCGCTCCCGGTACACTGTCACGTCCCGTAGTGAAAACCATTCATTCTATTACTGATTATTTAGCAGATCACATAAAAAGTTTGGCTAATTTTTCATTTTTAGGCGAAGAATTACTCACCATAGAAAACTCGAATTTTCTAGCTAAGCGTGTAGCAGCCATCCAAAGTATGTTCCAAGAATGTCAAAAAGCGCAGCAACAAATTCTCTGGGCGCAAGAAGCCTTACGCCTGTTTTTAGAGAACCTAGCAATAGCTCTAGCAAGAGCTGATCGCAGTGTCCTGAGAAAGCATTATGCTTGGCTTGCACCTTATGTCCAGAAAATCGATCCCCGATTAAATCGAGATATCAGTCGTGTTGTGCTCACAACAACGGAAAGTATTTACAATCTGTCTGAGGATGTTGTCCGGGCATTACGTTGTCAATTGTCTGCCTATTTGACGAAATTACAAAACACCGAAGTCTTGCGCGCGCAACAATGTCAGGCCGTTCTCGCGTCCATACCACAACACACGCATTTACAATTATTTCCCTACTCTGCGCGTACAGGTTGCGATATTGCACTTAAAATTGTCAAAGATACCCCTTTGGATAACTTGGCGCTCCCCAAAGAATATCCTATTTTAATTCAACATCGTATAAAATCTGAAATTTCTTATGTTTTTTATGGTAATACAGATGGCACCAAATGGGGATTTACGCCCATTGCAGTCGCCTTTATCCATCGTGGTATTCTGCAACATTTTTCTAATCTGCTTAGCAATTCAACTGCCGTCGACCAGAATGTATTCCATATCCTCAAGTATCGAACCGAATATGATTCTCTTTATAAACAAATGATCCTCAGGAAGGCGCATACCCACTACCATACCCAGTTCAGTAGTTTGGAGTCTGAAGTGTTGGGTGATAAGCCCGAAAGTTTAACTACCATGGTATGCAAACCTATTGATTGGCTCCATAAGAAATGGCAAGGTCAAACAGCCCTTTCAGAAACCACAGCGGCTCAAGCAGATGCTGTAGTTGAGCCAGTTCTTACTATTACAAGCGTCAATCAATATCACGACTATTATGCAGTTCTAGAAGAACTATCTGCAGAGCAAGCTTTAACCATCAGTGGTTGGTATCAACAAAAAATAGCCAATTATAATGAGGCGGTCGAAAATCTGGACCGATTCAAAGCGCTTATCAATCAGAATTTTCAGGGGCCTGAAATCCTTTTCTCAGAAAGATCTGCATTACAACAACAGTGCCAATATTTATACCATTCTCTGCGCCCATACCTTATTGGCCTTCGAAATTTTCCAGATTTTGATCACAGCATGGTGCAAGCCCTTTCTGTTCCGACCGAGGGTAAAAAAACCAGACCGAACATCAGTTGCGACTCATTTAATCGTATCTTACGAGAATTTTCTTTAGAGAACGTTCATCAAATCGTAGCAGGATGGCAAGACAGGGCCACTCAATTAACTCAGCATGCACGCACTTCTCTAACCAGAAAAAACGAGGAAACACTGCGGACAAAACGCGGAAGTTTTACCGCCCTGCCCCGAGATGGCTACCTCCTAAAATCCACCGAAATTTCGACTAAAATTAGAGAGCTCCATAACTCACTTAAAAAATGGATTCCTATTCTGAATATCAGAATTCAAGCTCAATTACAACCATTGCAACAAGCAGGCATGACACCTTATCCCGAAATTGTGGATTTAAAAGGCCAATTACGCCATCCGCCTTTCGTTTTGTTTTTTAAACGTATCTTCAATGCAGCTCACCATTTAGAGCATTTGGCAATAGAATTGGAACGCATTCGCACTGGTGACACTGAGGCAATCAAAAACGAAACCATCCAATTGATTCTAGATAAGAGTCTGTCACACGGCAAAGCGCTCTTTGACATCAGCATTCAATTGCGCGATGACCGTGTACTGAGCGAACTGTGTCAAGACGCTTATCAGCAATATGCTGAGATTATTCATAGTATATCCAATTTGGTGCAGCCATATACTTCTGATGCTAAAAAAGTTCATCCCCAAACAAAAGCTGTCAACTTACCAGGGTTGTGGTATTCCATGAACGCTTTTTACACCCTTCCCGCTCATTTACTCTCCATTACGGGTCAGAAATATCATAATCTTGGCTACGGAATGCACTTGATCATCGATACGAATGAGGATGTCGTTACGCCAACCATTCAAACATTGACACTCATTCAACATGGGAACCATTATTATATTTATAGTAATGGCACTGGAAAAGGCTGGGCATTACGCAATCTTCCACATTCATTAATTGCGCCATTGAAAATTGATTTCAGCCAAGATTATTTAGGCTATGACCATCGCTGTCAGCCCTTATACGATTATTTGATCCAACACGATTATCACTTCACTCCATTAAACGAACTCCAAATTTCGGCCAAGCGTGCCACGCAAAATATCGAACAAATTATTCAAGACTCCAATCGTTATTTCAGATTGTTTTTCTTTGATGGCCCCATGATTTATCAATTAAATCAAAGATTACAGGCGCAATTATCAATCTTTACGCGTACGGCGCAAGAAATCGCTTTGAGTCATTTAGACATTTTGCAAACTGATTATTTTGCACCATTGTTAGTCAAAGCAGATACCAAAGAACACGAATGGGGCTTACTCGCAGGCACCATTACTGAGCCACTAGAAGCAATCAAAAATGAATGGTATCAGGGATTGATTTTCCCACTTAAAAAGACGTTTCGTGAAAAAGCAGAATTCTGTACCAATGACATCGTATTAACGACCCGGATAGCTGCTGAGACACAACGCTTGGCTGAATTATCTACCGTCAATCAGGCTCAATCTGCTGAAATCGAATTGGTGTCTAGGTTTGCTGGCGACTTAAAGAGCTTCGTTGATAGTGCACTGACGTTCGGAGGACTATGGTGGCAAACTCCCGTTTCCCCCTTCTTGGTCGAGGGCTATACCGAAAACATCGTCCCGCAGCTTCTCAAGCATCGCAGTACTTTTATCCCCCCATGGATAACAATCATATCGCAGCACCTGAGTCGTGATAATTTGCAGACAATTCAGGCACAAGTCGGTGCTTATTATACACGTTTGGCACGGTTTTCACTGTTGCACAATGCACGTGACAGACAACTTAGTGAAGCCTTGCCCATTTTCCTTACCTGTTTGGACATATTATTATCCGGTAATAACGCCGAAGCAATGGAAGAAATTTCACCAAAACTACTGGAGTATCGCGCAGCCCACAAACCAGCCCCAAACACCCCTCCAGCGCGCCACACGGTGCCTACCATGGCGGCAGACATGCTTACCTGCTTGGAGGAATTAATAGCCAGCGATATTTCTGAAGCAATTCCTGTAAAATTAGCTACGTTCTATTTAAAACAAATTGCACCAAGACTACAAGAGTATAGTATATCCTGCGTGCCAGACTGGCTTAAAGAGATCAATGACGAGCTCAATCGCGACAGCATGTCTGCGATTTTAGAGCAAACTCAGACTTACTCAGCTCATTTAGAGGGGGCCGTCGCGACACAAGCATTATACAAAGACTTATCTACTGAGAAACTAGCCTATCTTAGAGAAAAACTTGCGACGCCTCGGGCATCGAGCATGCAGCAATATCGCCAATCGTTCGCCAAACATCATTTGCATACGTATATCAATCGCTTGCCCTATCAAGCATCTGGGCTTATGCATAGTAAAATTCACCGAGAATATCATCGGGAGTTAAAAGCTTACCTTATCCAACAAGAAACAGAGTTGTTGCAACACGCCATGGATTACGAAGAAGTTGACACGACGCTTAATGAGCGCTTACAAGAAAAAATCACTGAATTCAAACAACGCTATTTTGAACGATTCCAACGTTTTGACCGTCTCCAAACCGCTGTCAATGAGTTCAAAGATTATCTTATGCGCGATCACCATTTACCTCCGCGCTTGCGCACTGCGAAAATGGATTGTTTAAACTCGTTAGAGGACATCATCCATCAAAATCGGGGTGAATTAGGGGTGGAAGCAATGCTGAATGAACGCTCACTACTCTTAGGCCAGTTTATTGAAACCAATAAAGACGCGTTATTAGAGCAGCACCCGCAGTTCAATAACATTTTGGATTGGTTGGTGGATTGTGTGATGTCGTTGTTTGTCGCCCTGGGTCTGTATACACCCGAATGCCAAAAACACTATGCGGATCTCGTCAATGCGGATAACCCGCAGCAAAATCTGGCAACTAACTGGAACAGTTTTTTCAATGTTCGTCCTGGTCCTAGTACGCCACCCAGAGGCGCGTTGATTTTGACAACCCCAAGCGCAACGCCAGCACGAAATAGCTAGAGATAAACCAAAAGAGTTATCTCAAGATAATACCGTATCGCAATCAAACTGGTGTCCTTCTTTCTAAGCGACTCCTAACCAGGGTAAGAGCCACAGATCTTCTTGCCCTGGATCTCTTTTGACAGCCCATGACATCTCCCCTTAGATTACGCTACAATAGCTTTTTTTATTTCGAGGGTCACATCTTGCAACAGCCATCATTACGCTATCAAATTGCCCAAATGTTGTTATTAGGATTTGAGGGTACTCAAATTGAAGACCACAACCCCATTGCAAAAGCCATTTCAGAAGAAGGTATTGGCGGCGTGATTTTGTTTGACTATGATTACCAAACCAAAGAATTCGGGAAAAACATTCAAAATCCTGAGCAAGTTAAACAAATCAATCACAGATTACAAACATTGAATACCCAAGCGCGCCAGCATGACCAACAACCCCTCCTACCTTTGATTATTTCTGTAGACTATGAAGGTGGTAAAGTAAATCGTTTAAAAGAATCTTATGGTTTTCCCTCTACCCTCTCGGCAGTCGAAGCGGGCAAACTGTCAGCTGAAGAGGCGTCACAAGCTGCAAATACCATGGCAGAAACACTAGTGCAATTAGGTTTTAATTTAGATTTTGCACCGGTTGTGGATGTCAATGTCTATACTGACAATCCCATTCTTGGAAAATTAGATCGGTGTTTTTCTAGCGATCCGCAAAAAGTGACTGATTACGCAAAAATTTATACGCAAGCTTTCGACAAACACCAAATACATTCGTGCTATAAGCACTTCCCTGGACATGGAAGCTCAGTGGCGGACTCGCATTTGGGTTTTGCAGATGTCACCGATACTTGGCAAGACTATGAACTACTGCCCTATCAAGCTTTGAGCCAAGACCCACATGCCTGTCAAATGATCATGACTGCGCATATCATCAACCGAAAATTAGATGCCACTGGCCTACCTGCTACGTTGTCCTACGCCATTCTGACCGAATTATTGCGCAAAAAACTACAGTATCAAGGCATCATTATTACGGACGACATGCAAATGAAGGCCATTGCGGATCATTACAATATGGAAGCAGCCATTACATTGGCCATCAATGCTGGGGCTGATATGATCATTTTTGGCAATCAATTGAGCGCTACTATACAAGACAGCAAATCTATCATTGATTATATTGAATCAGAAGTTCGTGCCGGCAAGATTTCAGAAGAAACGATTCAACAAGCTTATGCAAGGATTGTGAAGTTTAAGAGTAGGTATTGAGGTTGTTTTGTATGTAATTTAATGTAAATTTAATGTAGGTTGGGCCTTGGCCCAACAGCAAAGCGAAGCGCTTCAATTAAGAAGTAACGGCGCGCTGCGCGCGTTTTTGGGCCAAGGCCCACCCTACATTGGTCAGTCAGAGCTCAGAACGTTTTATCCCTGTGATAAGCAACAAATGTTTCATCAGCCAAACTTCTACCAGAATCGTCTTTCTTCGCAAAAAACCCCCGAGCTAACTCATAAGGAGATTGCGTACAGAGTGTTGTTTTACCTTGGCCATTGACAAATCCTTTAGAAAAAGGAAGCTTGGGTTCAATTTCCTGATAGACACGTTGAATCAGATTCAGAGATCTCATTACCTGATTCATTTTCGCAAAATTCGCTCTTATAGCCACAACACCGAAAACCGCTGCCGCTCCCAGAAATAAGGTATGCAGCGTAAATTGCGCAGCAAGAACAGCAGCTGCCAAATAAAACAAACAATATAAAGTAAATGCTCCCAACACAGCAATTATCCCATAGAGGCCTATTTTAGATCCTTGTACCATTCGTTTGTAACCCTCAGAATCTTGCATGATCTTGTTAATCATATCCTGCAAACTTTCTGAACGATATATCTGCAAGTTATGCGTCATAAAAAAATTGTGCAGTACGGTTTTGCAAAATATCTAACAAAACCTCGCATACTTCAGACATTAACACCAATTGAAAATAAGAATCTAGGTTAGCTACAGCTGCTGCTGTTACATACCCCCATCGTAGGCTCTTCACTTCGTCCACTTTCATCTGAAAAAGCGCACTAGAATATTGACTAAGCTGCTGCTTTACTTGCATAACATCCCTTATCATCACAAAATCGCGATATTTTAGTCTATTTTATATAAAAACCCAACACATATAAAACACCAGTTGCCTATTTAATAAAAAAAAGCATAATATTGCAACATATTTTTGTTGGTTGGCACATGAAAAAACTAATCATCGCTGCATTATTAATCATGATGACACAGGCTTACGCATCACAATGTCAATGCGAAATATTTAGAATTAACGTTAAAAACGATACTCCATCGACATGTTATCTCATTCAAAGAACCATCAATTCTGGCAAAGCCTACAAACTTCAACCGTATAAAATCAAGCCAGGTACGACTGTCACTCAATTTGAAGTAGTAGAAAATAATCATGAACAGGTAAGTGTCGTATTAACCTATGAATGCGCAGACAATCATACCATTACTCTATTGTCTTCCAAAGGACGCTGCTGGTACCAAAATACAGGGAAAATAGAAGGCATCATCACCAAAGCCAATAATTTAAATGCCGTTTTTTCTAGCAAGGAAGGCAGTTATTTAATCCCGCAACCAGGTTCTATACTTTGGACCATATCCTAGAATGAAGGTAATCACTATGAAAGCACTATGTCTATTTTTAGCAGTATTATTTTCATCTGTATGTGCTGCCGTTACCTCCAACTACGCCTGCTTACACCTTCAGATTGCAATCAAAAATAATACTCCGAATACTTGTTATCTATTAACAGAGGAATTAACTAATAATAGTATCCTACTCCCAACCCATGACATTACTTTTAAAATCGGGCCCAATGAAGAAGCCCCTCCCCTCGATATCCGCGCAGAGTCTATTTATGGTCCCGCCTCGATTGAACTTGTTTATGAGTGTGGTGAAGGGTCTTATATTCGATTAGATTCACAAAAAAATCCCTGCGGAAATAAAAACACCGTAAGCACCGCTCTCTTATATGCCGCGAACCTGAGCGCAACAGCACAAACCAGCCCAGCCAGCTATTGGTACGATAAACCAGCTAAAATTACTTGGACGATAGAGTGAGTTTCATCATACAAGTGGTGTATGTTGTTCATGTTGTGCCTGGAGGGCAAAAAACTGAAGACGCCATCAATCGCATTCTCAACACTAGTCAATTTGATTCTCCGCCACAATGCATCAAACAACCAGGAAAAATGACTGAGAAAGTAGCGTTTAACAATTCGAAAGATAGCATAACCTTTGCAACTGCTGCTGCAAAAGAGAATATCTCATTCAAGCTACAAGATCATAACGGTAATATTCTTGCCTATTCCAACGGAGACGGGAAATTATATACGGGAAAGCACGTCGAGTATCAGCCAGGACAAACATTGGATCCAGTCTCGTCCCAAGACTTTTCAAAGCCAAGATCCTCACAAACAAGAAAGTAGAATTGAAAAACAGATTGTTTAATTTATGAGTCATCTCGCACGTCATCTCAAGCTGACGTGCGAGCAGTTACATATTTACTGCTATTTCTTCTTTGGTAAATACAAATCCGTAATCGTTCCTTCGAACATTTCCGCAGCTTGCGCAATCGTTTCCGACAAAGTAGGATGTGGATGAATGGTCAAAGCAATATCTTCGACATCACAACACATCTCAATAGCCAAAGAGATCTCTGCGATTAACTCACCCGCATTGACACCCACAATACCGCCCCCTAACACGCGTTTGGTGTCTGGGCAAAATAGTATTTTCGTAGCACCTTCTTCACGACCCATACTCAATGCGCGTCCGCTTGCAGCCCAAGGGAATATGGCTTTTTCAAAGGCGATGTTTTGAACTTTGGCTTCTTTTTCAGTGAGGCCCGTCCAAGCAAGCTCAGGATCGGTATAAGCTACATTCGGAATGCACTTCGGCTCGAAATAATGTTTCTTGCCTGCAATGACTTCAGCCGCCACTTTCCCTTCTGGAATGGCTTTGTGCGCCAGCATAGGTTGACCCACCACATCCCCAATTGCAAAAATATGGTCGACATTCGTTCTCATCTGGTTGTCAACAGGAATGAATCCCCGCTCGGTCACTTTGACACCCGCTTTGTCTGCAGCGATCTTATCACCATTGGGCTTACGGCCCACTGCCACCAACATTTGTTGGAATAGCATCGGCTTATCAGCAGCATGCTCGCCTTCCATTCCAACATAAATCCCATCTGCTTTGGCTTCTACTGACGTCACTTTGGTTTTCAACTTGAAATTGACGCCGTGCTTGCCGATGCGTTTTTGGAGAATCGAGACCAAATCCGCATCCGCACCAGGAATCAATTGATCCATAAATTCAACCACGGTCACTTCCACGCCCAAAGCGGCATACACGGTTGCCATCTCCAGACCAATGATGCCACCACCCAATACCACCAAACTACCCTTGATATCGGCTAATTCTAATGCACCGGTAGAAGAAAAAATACGTTTGTCTTTTGGAATGAATGGCAATGTCATTGATTCACTGCCAACCGCTATGATTGCATACTCAAAATCAATAACGGTCTGACCATCTTTGCCTTCGACAGTCACTTGATGTGAGCCCGAAAACGCGGCTCTACCCGTAACCACTTCTACTTTGCGTTGTTTTGCCAAAGCAGACAAACCGCCGGTTAAGCGTTTGACCACACTCGCTTTCCAATCTACTAATTTTTTTCCGTCTAAAGCAGGTTTTTCAAAAGCGATGCCCTGCGCAGACAAATCACGAACATCATCCAACACTTTGGCAATGTGCAACAAAGCTTTAGAAGGAATACAACCCACGTTCAAACACACGCCACCTAAAACGTCATATTCATTGACCAAGACCACATCCAAACCCAAATCAGCCGCGCGAAATGCTGCGGTATAACCGCCAGGCCCTGCGCCTATTACTACTAATTTTGTTTTCATTTTATTTGTCATAAATTACCTACTCCACAGTTCATAATAAAAGGCGTCTGATATCGCTTAACCCTTCACTCAAATACCGAGTGAAGCGTGCGGCTTCGGCACCGTCAATCACCCGATGATCGTAGGTCAATGACAATGGCAACAGCAAACGCGGGATGAATTGTCCATTTTGAAAAACAGGTTGCATCGCAGAACGTGACAAACCTAAAATGGCGACTTCCGGTGGATTCACAATCGGTGTGAATGCCGTACCGCCAATGCCTCCAAGACTTGAAATCGTAAAACATCCGCCACTCATTTCCGCAGGTGACAAACCCTTTTCACGTGCTTTGGAACTCAGATAACCCAAATCGCGCGCAATATCCGCCACAGATTTCAGATGCACATCTTTGATGACTGGCACGACCAACCCATTGGGTGTCTCTGCCGCAATACCAATATTGCAGTATTTTTTATAAATCAAATTTTCCCCAGTTTCATCTAAAGAACTATTAAACTGTGGGAATTTTTGCAATGCTTGGCTGAGAAGTTTGGCCACAAATGCGACAAGCGTTAATTTATAACCTTCAGCTTCTGCTCTCTTTGACTCTGCTTTGCGAAACGCTTCTAAATCAGTAATATCGGCATGATCAAATTGGGTCACTTGTGGAATACTGATCCAGGCTTGATGCACATTGATTCCAGTCAAACGCTTGATTTTGGATAGTGGTTTGGTCTCAATAGCACCAAATTTTGTAAAATCAATTTTTTTCGGGAGCGGCAAAGCGAAACCACTCGCTGGCGCTGAGGGAGATGCTAATTGTTGTTTGACATAGGCTTCGACATCGGCTTTGCTGATTCTTGATTTACGCCCTTGACCTTGCACTGCCGCCAAATTGACGCCCAGTGTACGAGCAAAACGTCTGACCGCAGGACCAGCAGAAACCTCGACACCCTTAGAGGTCGAATTATCGTTTAGCACCGGAGCCGGTTTTGCTGGAGCAGTCGATTCGACAGTCGTGATCTTCTGCGGTGCGAGCGTTTCTGGTTCAGCAGCTTTAGGAGCAGACATAGTCTCTTTGCTTGATTCAACCGCAGTCTCTGACTCGTCGGTATCGAGAACCAAAATCATATCGCCTTCCGAGACTTTGTCACCTACTTTAAGCGTGATCGAAGACACTGTGCCCGCTTTAGGAGAGGGAATTTCCATCGTCGCTTTGTCAGTTTCTAATGTGACCAAAGACGTTTCAAGCTCAACGCGATCACCTGGTTTGACCAAGATCTCAATCACGTCAACACCACTTGCGCCTCCAATATCAGGCACAATAATATTTTGTTTTCCCATCGTTTCCTCTTCAATTTTTTATTCTTTGAATATCATCGGCCAACCTGGTGGGCACGCTGAGCTTTGCCCACCAATCCGTAACGTCATTACGCAATCACTGGATCCAATTTCTTCGGATCAATCCCATACTTTTTCATAGCTTCCGTAACCTTGGATGCCTCAATCTCACCTTGCTCCGCCAAAGCATACAAAGCAGTCACAGCGATATATTTTGCATTCACTTCAAAAAAGTGGCGCAATTGCTCGCGGGTATCACTCCGTCCATACCCATCTGTGCCTAAAGTTGTATACGATCCGGGGACGAAGGTGCGAATTTGATCGGCGTACATACGCATATAATCCGTCGCAGCCACAACAGGTCCTTTGCGTTCACTTAAACAATCAGTAACATAAGCAGTTTTCGCTTTTTTCTCAGGATGCATACGATTTTCGCGTTCTATGGCCAAACCTTCGCGCCGTAACTCGTTAAAACTAGTCACCGACCAAATATCTGCCGCAATCGAAAAATCAGTTTCCAACAATTGAGCTGCCGCAATGACTTCGCGTAAAATGGTACCACCACCCAGCAATTGAACGTGCAATTTATGTTTTTTGGGTGCTTCTTGCAATAAATACATACCCTTGAGAATACCCTCTTCCGCACCAGCAGGTAAATCAGGATGGGTATAGTTTTCATTCATCACAGCAATATAATAATAAATATTTTCTTGCTGTTCATACATTCGATACAGCCCATTTTGAATAATTACTGCTAATTCATACGCAAAACAAGGATCATAGGAGACGCAATTTGGAATGGTAGCTGACATCAAAAAGCTATGCCCATCTTGATGCTGCAGACCTTCACCTGCCAACGTTGTCCGGCCAGCAGTGCCTCCTAATAAGAATCCGCGCGCTTTCATATCACCAGCGGCCCAAGCCAAATCACCAATCCGTTGAAATCCAAACATTGAGTAATAGATATAGAAAGGAATCATAGCCAATTTATTCGTGCTATACGATGTCGCCGCTGCTATCCATGAACAAAACGCACCCGCTTCATTAATCCCTTCTTCTAAAATTTGACCATCGCTCGCTTCTCGATAGTACATCACCTGTTCACTATCGACTGGCGTATATAATTGGCCTACAGGAGAATAGATACCAATCTGGCGAAACAATCCTTCCATCCCAAACGTACGACTTTCGTCCGGAACAATCGGCACGATGCGTTCAGCAAGATTTTTATCTTTCAGTAATACAGATAAAATCCTGACAAATGCCATCGTTGTCGAAATTTCGCGCGCACCCAAATTATGTGTCACATTAGCAAAAGCCTCTAAATCCGGGACTTTTAACGCAGGACATTCTTGGTTACGGCTTGGCAAATAACCGCCCAGTGCCGAACGCTGCTGCTGTAAATAACGAATTTCTGGACTGTCATCAGCAGGTCTATAGAAAGGCAGACTTTCCAACTGATCATCAGGAATAGGGATGCTAAATCTATCTCGGAAAATACGAATTTGCTCAGTGTTCATCTTTTTCTGTTGATGCGTGATATTCATAGCTTCGCCCGCTTCACCCATGCCAAAACCTTTGATCGTTTTGGCCAGGATAACGGTAGGGCTACCACGATGTGCAGTTGCTTTGGCATAGGCGGCATATACTTTTTGGGAATCATGACCACCGCGATTTAAATGCCAAATTTCATCATCACTTAAATTTTCAACCATTTTTGCCAATTCAGGATACTCGCCAAAAAACTTTTCGCGCACAAACGCCCCATCTTTGGCTTTATAGCTTTGATACTCGCCATCAACACATTCATCCATCCGTTGTTGCAATAAGCCATTTTGATCGCGCTCCAACAATGGATCCCAATGTCGGCCCCAGATCACTTTGATCACTGACCAGCCTGCACCGCGAAAGACACCTTCTAATTCTTGAATAATCTTTCCATTGCCACGTACAGGACCATCTAGACGTTGTAAATTACAATTGACTACAAAAATCAGATTATCTAATTTTTCGCGTGCTGCAATCGATAAAGCGCCTAAAGATTCGGGTTCATCCATTTCCCCATCGCCCAAAAAGGCCCAGACCTTTCTGCCCTCATCTTTTACCAAACCACGATTGTGCAAATACTTTAAAAAACGCGCTTGATAAATGGCTTGCAAAGGCCCCAAGCCCATGGATACAGTTGGAAACTGCCAAAAATCACCCATCAACCACGGATGGGGATAAGAAGATAAGCCCCCTCCCGCAACTTCTTGGCGAAATTTTTCTAATTGCTCAGCAGAGATTCTGCCTTCTAAAAAAGCACGTGCGTAAATACCCGGGGAAGAATGACCTTGAATATATAATAAGTCACCAAGAAACTGCTCGGTAGCACCCCGGAAAAAGTGGTTAAAACCTACTTCGTAAAGCGTACTGGCTGAAGCATAGGTGGCAATATGACCACCTAATTCTGGCTCATACCGACCCGCGCGTAAGACCATCGCTTTAGCATTCCAACGAATGAGAGCTGCAACACGTTTCGCCATCCCTTCATCTGGAGGAATGGGCTTTTCTTCATAGGTCTTGATAGTATTACAATACGGTGTGGTCAAAGGAAGATCGGTGCCATACCCTTTGCGACTCGCGTGACTCAGCAACGCTTTTAGTAAGAAAATAGCCCGCTCTGAGCCATCATTGGCTTCAACAGCAGACAAGGCGTCTAACCACTCTTTGGTTTCAATAGGATCAATATCTTTTTTGTCATTTGGCATAAAAAACCCTTTTAATTCAATTGCATCGCGTATTGTAACCGTTTATAGATTGAACCGCGATATGCTTGTTGACACATCATTTTATCTTGATCACAGTCACAAGTCGCTTTACGACAAGCAAGCGGATCACGAAACGCTTGTACTTCTTCCGTTACAATTTGTCCTTTTACATTTTGCTGATGCTGATATCGCGCAAAATGCACTGCCGCTCTAGCATCACTTTTGGCGAGGCATGATTTTTCGTTCTCATCACACGTTTGCTTACAATGTTGATAACGTTGATCGCAATGTGCAGCAGACAGTTTTTGCTGTTCAAATAATTGATGCTGATTCTGCATATAAGAACAAGCCGAGAGCAGCCATATTCCCATAAACACCAACCATTTGGTCGTATTTTTTACATTCACTGTGATGCCCCAAAAATACTCAACCTTGAGCCGTTAATCTTTCCGCAAACTATCCGACAAAGACATCGGAGTTGGGTATTTTAATACAACCACATACGACGATACAATGAACGTTAAGATGGTTGTTGCTTGAATCAGATTCGCAGCAATATCAGAAATCACCCCAGAACTAATACTAATCGATGCCAATAACAATGAAAACTCACTGGCTTGCCCCAAGCGAATCCCCACTTCTTTCGCAACGGACTTTTTTTCACCCGCTTTCGAGAGCAAAATTTGAAAACACAAAGGCTTTAAAACCAACATCAGAATAGCCAGAATACAAGCCGGAATCATCACCTGCGATGCGTATGAAAAATTAAACGTCGCACCGACAGAAAAGAAAAACATCACCAAAAAGAAATCCCGCAAAGGCTTTAAACTTTCCGCGATAAACAAAGAAATAGGGCTAGAAGCCAGCGCAACCCCACCTACAAACGCACCCACTTCTTGGGACAACCCAATCCTCTCTGCTAGCAAAGACATACTCAAACACCAGCCTATGGATAACAAAAACACGTATTCTTGCGTTCGATCAAAACGGGCCAATAGTTTCACCAACACATAGCGCTCAAACGCAAAGGCAAATAAGATCAAGGACGGCAAGGCCACCGCCAATAGCACCAGATCATGCCAACTGAAAGAACCATCTTGCGCACCATTGATGGTAATCAAGACCACAATCGCAATGATATCTTGCATCAGCAACACAGAAATCATCACCTCACCCGTGTGTTGATGATGTAAAATAGTGGTGGGCAATAATTTCAAACCAATAATCGTACTAGAAAACATCATGGCCGCACCCAGAACCATGCTTTCTATATTGCTCAAACCGAACCAGCAACCGATAAAATAGGCGATGACAGCAAACAATAGCGAGCTAAACGTGGCAATCCACGTCACTTTTTTCAACATATGTAATAGATTTTGGGGTTGGAGATGAAGACCGAGTAAAAAAAGTAGAAAGATAATCCCAACGTCACCGACATCATTGACAGTGCCCAAATCAGAAATCCATTTCAAGCCCCATGGCCCAATGACGGCACCCAGTAATATATAGGCAACCAGTAACGATTGACGAGTATAAAGTACAAGCGTTGAAAATACCGCGGCACCAGCAAAAATCAAAAAAATGGTATAAAACACAGTACCTTCATGCATAACACAGATCCTTTATTCGCAATTTGAGGCGCATAGTGTCCCCAAACATATTACTCAGTCCCAATAAATCAAGCCATTATCATATCATAAAATCAGAAATATACAGCTTAAAAATAGGAGCATTTAGGCTAAGATCCTCAATGCAAAAATATTAATCTAAATCTCAGATTTATTGATAGCTCAGCAACCATCAGCGACACATAACAACGGCAGCGCAAATAAGAAAGCTGAATTATCGTCGTTGCGAGGAGCGAAGCGACGAAGCAATCCAGTGACCTATCCCAAACAAGGCCACTGGATTGCTTCGCTAACGCTCGCAACGACTCGATTTAATGATTCACCCATCTTGCTCTCATAGCAGATTTCATTACTCTCTTGTGGTATTCTTTGCGTCCGCACACTTTTTGCTATATCCATGCAGCATGCCATCGCCCTCTTGACGGAATTCCGTAAACGCTTTCTCAACGTGCTATTCGTATTTATCGGACTATTTGGCATAGGCTTTTATTATTCAAATATCTTATTCTATATCTATATGCTGCCTCTGCAACGCCTACTCCCTCCGCCGCATCATTTGATTGCTACCCAGATTACCACACCCATCATCACCCCATTGGCGCTCGCAATAAATGTGGCCTTATTTTGCACGACACCGTATGGCCTATGGCAGCTATGGCGTTTTGCAGCCCCTGCTTTGTACCAGGCAGAGCGGCGTAAATTACGCTATTTATTAAGCAGCAGCCTAGGATTGTTTTGCTTAGGCTGTCTATTTTGTTATTTTTTCATTTTGCCTTTTATGTTTCAGTGCATGATTCAAGCACTGCCGAAAGACGTTCTCTTGCTGCCAGATATCAGTTCCGTTACTCATTTTATCACTGAAATGCTGATTATTTTTGGCTGTAGCTTTCAAATACCTCTAGTCTGCCTATTACTCATCCAAGTGAACATCCTTAATCTAGGCCAATGCACCGCCCTGCGTCCCTACATCATTGTTGCTGCATTTACCTTAGGAATGTTATTAACGCCACCCGACGTAGTGGCTCAAATCCTCCTCGCCTTACCCCTGTGGGGTCTATATGAATTAGGGATTCTAATAGCCCGTGCTTTAACCCAATCAACCCGTTAAACGAAAGTTGTCTTTGATTAAAAATAGCGCTACAATACTGCTTCTTTATTAAAACCAGGGAATTATTATGCAATTAGTACGTGAAATGATTAAACTAGATCCTACTGCTTCAAATGCTTCTACGCCAGTAGGGCAGTTCAGATTAAATTATGCAATACTTTCTGATGAGAGTTTCACACAGATGAGTGACACCCCGGAAAAACGAACCGCACCTTTTTATTTCATTCGTTCACAAAACTATTTCGTAATCAAAGCTAACGCTGTTGCAAAAGACCGTAATCATTCAAACGATGAATTGCCTATCCTGATTAGCGAAAATTTCTCTTTAGCGAACCACGCTGCAATTGTTACAGATCACACCAATCTTTATAAAGAAAAATCAGACGCCTTAGTTTTAAACGATAAAAAAATGTGGTCTGCTCTCCTGATCGCAGTCATAGCACCCAGCATTCCTTTTGTACCTTTTCTTGGATTGGTCGCTTTTGTAGCTTGGATGGCCACATTTTATTTCCTAAATCAACGCGCTACGCTTAATACTGAGTATAAAGACGCCCGTACGCTATTGATTGCTACTTGTAATTGGGCTTTGGGACCAAAAGACCGTATAGATTCTAAAGAACGCCTAACAGCCAGTCCAGAAATCAACGCTATGATGAATGAATTGTTTCCTGTTCTCTCTAAAACTCAAGTAAAACATTTGATTGCTGATGAAATTGAAAACCAATATACAGAGGCCTTAGAAGCACGTGCTCAGCGAACCAAAATCCCTTTAGCTTCTTTTTTTAGCAGCAATTCGTCTAGAGCGGCGCAATCTGTGAGCCGTGAATTGGAAGAAACCGCTTTGAAACAAAGTACTGCAGAAGTGATACGTTGCATTTACGGGCACAATCGTGGCGAAAATGAAATGGACCTCCTCCGTGTTGTCTCTAATTTTATCTGTGTTGATATCGGACGAGCTCTTAGTAAGGCTGCCACTGCGTATTTCACGCCTGAAGCACACTCAACCTCATTGGCCTGAACCACCTAATCTATATTCAACCCCTGGATCCCGCGGTCAAGTGCCGCGGGAATTCAGCATTAAGATGATCAGCGAACCTATTCCGACAGTTGATCATTCCTCGCAGCTATATTACAGTATCTACTGACGATCAGTTTTCTATGTGAGAAGGAGTTCAAAATGAAACAATTCATGTCTTTATCCGCACTATTTTTGAGCGCGGCATGCTTATGTGCCCATACACCCAGCTTTGCATCGAATGGTACTCATGATATGGAACAAGGTGCCAAAAGTGTAGGGACAGGAACAGGAAAAGTAGTAAATGGCGTTGTTCGCACTACAGAAGGATTGTTCAAAGCAACTATTGATGGAGTAAAAAAACTGTTTGGTAGCTCTGACACCAGCCAAAAAAGTTCTCATTCTAGTCAGTCTATGCAATCCAACACCGGCAATTCAATGCAATCAACATCGCAAAAAACACTAGTACGAACTCCGTCAAGTACTACTACAGAACAGAAAAGCACGACAACAACCACTTCAAACATTTCTGAACCTGCTGCCTATGGTACAGATACCAGTACTACTAAAAATAACAAAAATACCACATCAAGAACCGATACCACGTCTGCCAATGGTACGAGTACTAGCATTAACACCAACCAAAATAGCCAGACAACTACTACTAACACGCCTGCCGCGGCGCCAGCACCAGCAGCGTTTTAAGTCAATAATTTATCTTTAACACTAAGGCAACGAGTTTCTCCACAACTCGTTGCCTTAGCCATAATGACACTCCGGGCTAAGTAGCCATGGCTAATATCTCACCACAGCTCAAACGTATTGAATTTTTGCCTTAAATTTGAGCCGCCAGCCTCAGCCACCCCGCTAAAACCCAAAAAACTGTATTTATTTGCTATGCTTTGATTAATTAAGACTAAAAATCAGCATAAAACGCACAATCAAAGCGATTACTGTGGCATTAATTTGTTTGTCGGAACAGAAGAGACTCTTTTGGACATTCCTAAAGCAAGTACAGGACTTACGCAAAACTCTGAGGTCGAGGCGGATTTAGTTTTTAATGAGGGAGTTTAGTTAACTAAATGACCGAATTAAAAACTAAATCCAACGAAGAGATCGGAGTTTTGCGTAAGTCC
>Ga0114972_10000675_pt1 | contig 25474 bp, 21 predicted proteins | sample M_140807_EF_Meta_FD_87354 | JGI IMG/M metagenome (GOLD analysis project Ga0114972, IMG submission 87354) | Freshwater microbial communities from Lake Montjoie, Canada to study carbon cycling - M_140807_EF_MetaG | ecosystem: Environmental > Aquatic > Freshwater > Lake | place: Lake Montjoie...
CAGCCGGGAACAGGCCTGAGGCGTGAGGCTTGAGGCGTGAGGGAACAGCCAAACAGCCAAACAGCCAAACAGGCTCGGTGGTACGTTTCGCGGTCGATGGGATGTAGGGGCTTTGAATTAATAGAGTCGCTCGGTTGTTCGCGCAGTGTTTTAATGATTGTTAGACGACCGCTCCACGAACCCTACGAACAGCCGGGAGCAGGCTTGAGGCTTGAGGGAACAGCCCAGCAGGTGGGGGTGATCTTTTTTAGCGAATATTAGTGTATGTGAGCGGTTGGCGTGTTGGGCGGTGCGCCCCAAGTCCGGATCGGACAGATCGGACGGATTAGACAGATCAGACTTCAGGACCAGGACAGGATCACTTTGCCCGAGTTGCCTTGCTGCATGACCTCGAACCCTTTTTCGAACTCGGTGTAGTGAAAACGATGCGTGATCACCGGCGAGATGTCCAAACCGCTTTCGAGCATCACGGTCATCTTGTACCAGGTCTCATACATCTCCCGCCCGTAAATGCCTTGAATGTTGAGCATATTGAACACCACGATGTTCCAGTCAATCGCGATCGGCTCAGACGGGATCCCGAGCATCGCGATCTTGCCACCATGGCACATCGCATCGAGCATCGAACGAAAGGCCGCAGGAGAACCGGACATCTCGAGCCCAACATCAAACCCTTCCTTCATCCCAAGCTCCCGCATTGCGTCTTGGAGCGATTTCTCTTTGGGGTTGATCGCAAGTGTTGCTCCCATCGCCTTGGCTAGGTTCAGTCGGTACTCGTTCAGATCGGTCACGACCACATGCCGCGCTCCGGCATGCTTGACCACGGCCGTGGCCATCAAGCCGATGGGGCCTGCACCGGTGATCAGTACGTCCTCGCCCAAACATTCGAATCGAAGTGCCGTGTGGACCGCGTTGCCAAAGGGGTCAAAGATCGCCGCCACGTCCCGATCGATGCCGTGATGGTGGTGCCAGACGTTGGTCATAGGCAGAGCGATGTACTCGGCAAAGGCTCCTGTGCGGTTCACGCCGATGCCTTGGGTGTCCTTGCACAAATGCCGACGGCCTGCCAAGCAGTTTCGGCACCGGCCGCACACGACGTGCCCCTCTCCGGAAACGACATCACCGGGAAAAAAGTCTTTGACGTTTGAGCCGACTTCGACGATCGTGCCGACGAATTCGTGCCCGACGACCATCGGGACCGGGATGGTCTTTTGTGCCCAAGCGTCCCATTTGTAGATGTGCAGGTCGGTTCCGCAGATCCCCGTTTTTTCAATTTTGATCAGGCAATCGTTGATTCCGAACTGGGGAAAGGGGACGTCTTGGAGTTCGAGCCCCACCCCCCGGTGGTGTTTGACGAGAGCTTTCATGGTGCGAATCCGCGTCTAAGGCGACGATTTGGCAAAGAGTTTGAGTCTGAAAACAGGATATTTCGTCCCTGTTTCGGACTGCATATGGAGTAAAAACCCGGTATGATAAGGAATCCGGATGCGGCATTGCATCCGACGTCTGCCGCAGCCAAAATCGTATTCGATGAACGGACAGCCTGTCTATCCCTTAGCCCACGTCTTGATAACCGACGCTTTCGCGCTGGCCTATACCATCACCGAACCACCTTCGTGGGTGGTCCTGTCGGTCTTTTCGTTGATCGGTTTGTTCGTGGTCTTCCACAGGTTTTGGTCCCTTCGAAACCTCGATATCTTGCTGGTGCTGGCATTCATCCCCGGATTTATGCTCGTCTACGAAGGCCAGCAGGAGTCCGATGCTCAGGCTGCGAGTGTTCTGGCCAACGACTCGACCAAGGACACCACGGACTTGGACCCAACGCGAGACGCTTTGGGGGGCTCCCAAGCCAATCCTCCAGCACAAGCATCCAAGCAGACAGCAAGCGTCACGACGATTGCTGGCGGCGAGGCTGCGATCGCTGCGAAATCCAAACTGTATTGGGGATACTTGATCCTCCTGGTTTGCTGTGGGCTATTGATGCTCAGGATGCTCTGGGACACGGGCATCGTGCGTCGACCTTTGCTCGAACCCAATCTCAACAGTGGTGGGATGCTGTTTATCGGCATCTCGCTGCTGGTTTTCTTGCTGGTCAATATTGCCTTGAGCACACCGCGTCCTCGTCCGCTGGGGCTAGGAGCCTCCGGGATGATCAGCGGTGCTGGCCCCGGGAGCGTCTTGATTCGATCGATTCCAAGCATCGAAACGATGCAATCGGCACGAGATTCTGAAAGCCGCTCGGGAGCAACGAATGTCGCGGTGGCACAGTCCCAGCAGCAGCCTCTTAATGCATTGATCCCGAGGATCTTGGCGATCGGAGCGAATCTCATTCTGATCGTTTCGATTGTCGGGATCGGCTACTGGCACTTCGGAAGTTTCAACACGGGGGTGGGAACTGCGACGCTTTATTTGTTGCTGCCCTATACGGCTCACACCGCCGGTAGCGTCGACCATGTGGTGCCCGGCTCACTACTGCTCCTGGCACTTCTGATGTATCGCCAGCCATTTCTGGCTGGCTTGTTTCTCGGGCTCGCCGCTGGCGTAGTGTACTATCCGTTCTTTTTGCTCCCCTTGTGGTGCAGCTTCTATTGGCAACGGGGAGTGCGCCGATTTGCCTTGGGCTTTGCATTCTCGATCGCCATTTTGATCTTGGCCATCGCCCTGTCACGCCAAGGTGACTTCTTGATGAATTTGGGATACATGTTCGGCATCAAGCAAGTCGAGATGCGGGAACTCGAACTCGGCGGCATCTGGGGATTGGGTTGGCATCCGTTGATCCGGATCCCGATCATTGTCGTGTTTGTCATCCTGAGCATGTCGTTTGTCGTATGGCCGGCTCAGAAGAACTTAGCCACCCTCATGGGCTGTTCGGCTGCTTTGATGGCGGCCGCCCAATTTTGGCATGGGTTTGGTGGCGGTCTTTTCCTGGCATGGTTTCTCCCCTTTGCCATCCTGACGATTTTCAGGCCGAACCTCGATTACTGTGTGGCTTTGGAGGTGGTCCGGACGTGGCGCAAGCGGACGAAAGCACCGGCCAAGGAGGAAACACAAGCACCTCCCATGGCGGCCGCTTAAACAGACTCCTAGCAAATCCGGGGCAGCAACTCTCCGGCTGGCATCGACACAATACGCAGCGTGCCGTAGATGGTCCTGGCGATAACGGTCGCAGGATGTTCCTGGCTGACCCGCCCGATCTGGCAGGCTTGGGCCCCGAGTGGATGACCTCTGAGGATCTCCAGCGCCGACTCGAGCGACTCGGGGGCAATGATTGCAAGCAGTTTGCCCTCGTTGGCCACGGTCCAGGGATCCAATCCGAGCAGGTCGCAAGCCGCAGCGACTTGGGGGCGTATCGGTACGCAACTCTCATCGATCTGGAAACACAGTCCACTGGCCGAAGCCAATTCGTTCAAGCTCGCGGCGATCCCTCCACGTGTGGGATCTCTCATCATCCGCAAGCCTGGGACTTTCTCGATCAACTCCATCGTCATCCTGTGCAGCGGCGCGCAATCGCTCTGCAGGAGCGGTTCAAAAACCAGCCCCGCGCGCTGGCTCATGATCGCCATGCCATGGTCTCCGATCGGCCCGCTGATCAAGATGCAATCGCCAGGACGGATCCTGCTCGGGCCGAGCTCCATGGACGTTCGCACTCTACCGATCCCACTCGTCGCGATGTAGCAGCCGTGCCCTCTGCCCCGCTCGACCACTTTGGTATCTCCCGCTACAACTCGAATCGAACACTCTTGAGCGGCTCTGCCGACCGATCGGGCCAGTTCATGAAGCTCAGCCATAGGGAATCCCTCTTCGAGGATCCAGGCGGTCGTCAGAGCCACCGGCTCGGCACCTTGGACAGCCAGATCATTGACCGTCCCGTAGACGCACAAAGAGCCGATGTCCCCACCTGGAAATCTCAGAGGTTGCACCACGAAAGCGTCGGTGCTGACGGCCAAGCGATCGTCGGCATTCCAATCCAGCACCGCGCTATCGGATCGAGCCGAGAGTTCCGGGCTCGGGTAGTGTTTGGCAAAGACCTCTTCAAAGAGTTTTGCAGACAGCCTTCCACCTGCCCCATGCGACATGGTGATGGTCTCGGCAGAGGTTTTCGAAACCGGACAGGACCAATCGCCGAGGGTCATGCTGGCCCCTCGCTGGTTGGGTTCTTGTCGGACCAAAGAGCTTGGTAGAGATAGTAGGCCGCACAAGCTCCCTCGTTGGAGACCATTGGGGCTCCGAGCGGACTGCTCGGCGTGCAGAGATTGCCAAACGCGGGGCATTCGATCGGGCGAATTTTACCGCGTAGCACATCTGCGGCTCTACAGATCGATGGCTCATGGGGCTCATGGGCAACGCGCTCAAACCTAGTGTCTGCATCGAAAGCTGCGTAGTCGAGCGAAAGCTTTAGGCCGCTTTGAGGAAGTGTCCCAATTCCCCTCCAAGATTGATCGCACACGCAAAAGACCTCGTCGACGATACGTCGTGCGTGAGGGTTTCCATCCAGCTCGGCAATGTGTTCGTAAACGTTCTCGACGCGATGGGTCGAAGGCTGATCTTCAAGCTGCTCGACGATGCTGAGCATGCCTCGCAGCAGGTCCACTGGTTCGAATCCCGTGATGGCTATCGGGATACCAAATCGCTCAGCGAGTGCATCGTAAGCCCGATAGCCAGCGATCGTGCATACATGTCCGGCAGCCAGCAATCCATCGATACCATGCTCGCTGTCCGAGAAGATCGCTTCGAGAGCCGGAGGAACTAGCACGTGGCATACCAACGCGGAAAAGCACTCCAAGCGATTCTCCTTGGCCATCCTGATCGCCATGGCCGTGGCCGGCGCGGTGGTCTCAAATCCAATCGCGAAAAGGACCACTTGGCGTGCAGGCTCTGCCAGAGCGATTCGATAAGCCTCCATCGGAGATTGGATGATCCGAACATCCGCCCCGCAGCTCTTGGCTTGCATCAGATCCCCGCGCGAGCCGGGCACCCTGAGCATGTCACCAAAGGTGCAGAAGATCACTCCAGGTTCCGAGGCGATCTGGATCGCTCGATCGATCGAGTCGATCGGTGTGACGCATACCGGACAGCCTGGACCATGAACAATGCGCATCGACTCGGGCAGAAGCTGATCGATTCCATAGCGCAGGATCGCGTGGGTCTGACCACCGCAGACCTCCATGATAGTCCATGGCCGAGTCGCTTTGGAGCGGATTTGCCGAACTAAAGCAGCCACATGGTTCGGGTTTCCAAAGTCGCTTACTTGCATGCCCTTACTCTGCCGGGAGCTGCTCGATGGTTGCGAGGATTTCTTTGGCTCGATCCAAATCGAGCTTGGCAATCGCAAAGCCGACGTGGACGATTGCGTAATCACCGACCGCGATCTCGGGGGTATACTCCAAACAGATTTCCTGGATAACCCCGCCAAAATCGGCTCGACCCATGCGCAGGGAGCTCGATGTGTCGATGCTCAGGATCTGCCCAGGGATGGCCAAGCACATGCGATGCTCTGGAAAGGTGTGTTGAAAATAGGTCGATGTCGAGAACTCTTGCTGGTCGCTATGATAGTCCAGAGAGGGTGTCTTGGATACCATTAGCTACCACGGTGTAGCTACCACGGTGTGTTTACCGAGTCGATGGGCCCAGGAGATTCTCATGCATGAGCTCTCGATTGCCAACGAGATTTTTAAGATTGTGCAGTCGCATGCACCCCAGGCAGGTGTGATCGCCGTCGGCATCCGCTTGGGGGCTTGGAGCTGCGTCCAAGAGCAATCTCTCCGAAATAGTTTTCGTTGGGTGACCGACCAGACGGCTTATGGGGAGGTACGTTTAGAGATCGAGCGGATCGAGGAGGTGTGGATATGCCAGACCTGTCAACATTCCTTTGACCAGAGCAAAGACTCGAGCAATGGCCCGCAGAATTGCCCTTGGTGCGGCGAAAAACTCGCTTTGCTCGATGGGGTCCAGGAGATGCTCGTCGAATGGATCGAGCTGCAGGACAACCAGGAAACATAAGCCCCAGGGGAGCATACGCTATGGAACCACGCATCCTCCAGGTTCGGACCAAGATCCTCAAGGCCAACGATACTCTTGCTCGCCAGATGCGGGAGAAGTTTCTGTCCAAGGGTATTTTCGTCAGCAACTGGGTCAGCAGTCCAGGATCTGGCAAAACGCTTTGGTTGGAATTGACGCTCCGACGGATGATCCAGCGCGGGCTGCGCGTGGCGGCCATCGTGGGTGATTTGGAGACCGATCGCGATGCGCAGCGCTTGCAGCGCAGCGGTGCGGCGGTTCGGCAGATCATGACGCATGGTTTGTGCCATTTAGAAGCCGATATGGTCGAGCGAGAATTCAATTCTTGGGAATTAGGACCGATCGACCACCTGTTCATCGAAAACGTCGGCAATCTAGTTTGCCCCACAAGTTGGGACTTGGGCGAATCGCTTCGCGTGGGACTGCTGAGTGTGAGCGAAGGGGAGGATAAACCGCTGAAATATCCTGGGTTGTTCAACACCTGCGATGTGGTGTTGCTGACCAAGATGGATCTGGCCGTGGCGTGCGAGTTTCAGCGGAGTTTTGCGATCGACAACCTGCAGGCGGTCCGGCCGGGGATCGAGGTCTTGGCCACCTCCGGCAAAACCTTGGCTGGTTTAAACGAGTGGATCGACTGGCTCGAAGGCCGCCGGCAAGTCACCCTTGGGTAGTCTCCAAGATAGCCTTCATGATGGCATCGAGCTGGACTTCCTTGACGGTTTCCACATGCCCGATGCGACTTGGCAGGATCAATCGCAAACGGCCGTGCGAGGTTTTCTTATCGAGCATCATGGCTTGGATCATCGCCTCTGGGCTGATCGTTTGGTGTTGACTGGACAGCTCGGTCGGTAGTCCGAGTTGCTTGAGTAAACGGGTTTGGCGATGGAGGTCTTGTGGGGACCATCGTTGCAGGTTCGCTGCGAGGTGGCCGGCCATGGTCATTCCGATCGCGACGGCTTGGCCGTGGAGATACGTTCCGTACTTTGCGAGTGTTTCGATCGCATGTCCGAAGGTGTGACCGTAGTTGAGGATGGCGCGAAGGCCGGTGGTCTCATGCTCATCTGCCGCGACGACTTGGGCCTTGAGTTCGCAGCATCGTTTCACAAGATATCGCAGCGTGTTGGAGTTGCGTGCGAGGATGGGCTCGACGTTGGACTCGAGCCACTCGAAGAATTCTGGATCCATGATCACGCCGTATTTGACGACTTCGGCCAGGCCGCTTTGAAATTCTCGCTCGGGAAGCGAATCCAGGCACGGCAGGTCGATCCAGACCATATGGGGCTGCCAAAACGCGCCGATCACGTTCTTGGCTTCGGGGAGGTTGATGCCGGTTTTTCCACCGACACTGCTATCGACCATTGCCAATAGTGTCGTTGGGACTTGGATCAATCGAATCCCTCGGTTCCAGGATGCAGCCAGAAAGCCTGCAAGATCTCCGATGACCCCGCCGCCGATGGCCACGACGACGGCCTTGCGATCGGCCTGGAGATGGGCCATTTGCTGCCAGAGTTTTTCGAGTTGCTCGACCGACTTGCTCGTTTCACCGCTGGGGACTTCGATGATGGACACATCGGAGGAACTCACCGCGAGAGCTTGGCGGGTTTTCTGCGCGATCGATTGAACGCGTTGGTCGACAACCAGTACGAATTTGGATGCCTCTGGGCAAGCCTTTCTAACAGCGACGGCCAGCTCTGCGGTGTCGGGGAGACCGATGTAGATCGGATAAGCCCGTTGGCCCAAGGGGACTTGGATGGATTCCATAGAGGGTTGGCTGTTAGGTTCTAAAAACAGATTTGTTGACAGCTAAAACCACGTTCGAATGGCACAGATAGTCGTGCAAAGCTTTGCGTCGTCCCAGCAGAAACAGAGCGAACGAGTTTAAACCAAGGACCGCGATCAAGGAATATTCGATTCCTTTGGAAACCGAGACCGACTGCAAGGAAACGTACAAAGCCAGAGGGAAAAACCAAGCGAAGGCGTTTCGCAAAACTTCGCGGGGAACCAGCTGTTCGCGGCGAGGGGGCAGCCCGTGTTCTTCGACGATTCTGAGCTGGAACAAGTAACGGCCCAGGGACGACCAACCTTTATAGATCAAAAACAGGTACAGCGCAGGTACGATCAGGGACGCAAAGGCCAGGATCGGGATCAAGAGTTGGCGGCTCTGTGCCCGGGAAGCTTGGATGCTGAAGATCGAGATTGCAAAGGGTGCCATGGCAGCCAACAAAAAAACTTGATCGACCGTGTAAGCCATCAAACGCGGGGCAAAGCCTGCAGGTGTTGTGCTCACCGGAGCGATGGACCGGAATGCATCGAGCAGTTCGTCGTAGTTTGCGTAGCGATCCTTGGGATCTTTCGCCAAGAGTCGCTGCAGGACGTTTTTGAACTCGCGAGGTAGGGCGTTTGGCCAAGGATTGGGAAAGTCGATTTCGGCGTTACGTAGCGATTCGAGTTTTGAGTGTAGCGATTCACCTTTGGGCTCGATTGGGAGTCTTGCGAAGACCATTTCAAAGAGGGTCACACCCAGGGCATACATGTCCGATTGGATGCTGTAAGCACCTCCGCGGAGCAGTTCGGGTGCAACGTAGGACGGGGTGCCTGCCAGGGAGCCTGAGTCTTTGGTGTTTTCCAAGTTTTGCATACGGGCCAGACCAAAGTCGGAAATTTTCACGCGGCCATCTCCGGCCAGGATCAAGTTCGCTGGCTTGATGTCGGCATGGATCAGATCGAAGATCGTCGCATGCTTCAGAGCCGATGCGACTTGAATGCCATATTCGATGGCTTCGGGATAAGGGACCGCACCTTGGCGACGAATCCGTTCGGAGAGAGTTGGTCCTGGCAGGAGTTCCATGGCCAGGAATGGTTCTTCTTGCTCGCGACCGACGTAATAGATCGTTACCACATGGGGGTGGTTGAGTCGGGCTTGTGCGACCGCTTCGCGAAGCATATCGTTGACACGCTGGGGTGATTTATCACCTTTGTTGCGCATGACTTTCACGGCAACGTAACGTTCCAGCGAGGTATCGAGGGCTCGATAGACGGCACCCATACCGCCTTGTCCGAGTTGTTTTTCGAGTTTGAAGTGCCCGAAGACTTGATCGGACATCGCATCGATGGGGCTGAATTCGACGTCGCAGTCTTGCTCGGAATTTTGCAGGCTCGACAAACTGACTGTGGCTTCGTAAGCATCTTGTAGAGCTTCGCCCGAGACGCGTCGACAACAGGATGGGCACTGACCACCGCGGTTTTGATCTACGGCGAACTCGTGGCCACAGACGCAGTGATACACATGGTCCATGACCAGCGGTAGGTGTACTTCAGAATCTGCTTGGGCGGGGCTTTCTTGCATAGGTTGTTCTCTCGCGAGGAAAGTATTGTACACCGACGGATTTTTTCCGAAGCTCCTTCTTTGGGGTACAAGATGATATAAACTGCTGGTTTTGCGGCGATTTCCCCACCTGGACTGAACGGTTTGCACCGCAAGATCTTCACCGAAAGGTTGTTTTGATGAGCTGGATCGATTTGCCTGAGGATCACCCCACCCCTTCGTTGGTTGTGGATGCCGCGACGGTCGAGCGAAATTTGGAGCGGATGCAAAACTACTGCGACCAGCACAGTCTGCGGCTGAGGCCCCACACGAAAACCCACAAATCGATCCGGATGGCGCAGCGTCAAATCGCGCATGGAGCCAATGGTTTGACGGTGGCAAAAGTCGGAGAGGCCGAGCAGATGTCGGCGGCAAGTCCCGACCTCTTCATCGCTTATCCGGCCATCGGGCCGCGTCGAATGGAGCGACTGGAACGATTGGCCAGAGCTCTTGCCGAGACTGCTCAGGGGAGGATCGCCGTGGGGGTCGACTCTCGCGAAGCGGCCGAGGGGCTCGCCCCGGTGGGTCGCAAGGCAGGGCTGCCGATTGGAATCATGGTCGATTTAGACGTAGGATTTCATCGTACGGGGATCGAGTCTAGCGACCGTGCTGTGGAACTGTGTGCCTGGGTATCCCAGCAAGCCGGCTTGGAATTTCGCGGGCTGATGTGCTTTCCCGGACACATCCTCCCGGCCGCTTCGCAAGAGAGCTGGACCCACTACCACGACACAATCGCCGGGGTGGTCGGGCGGTTAAAGGGGCTAGGGATCGATGTCCCGGTGGTCTCCGGAGGCTCGACCCCGACGGCCAAAGAGTCGCATCGAAATCCGATTTTGAACGAAATCCGACCAGGAACGTATATCTACAACGACGGCAACGAAGTCGCCTTGGGGGTCGCAAGCATCGAGGACTGTGCAGCCCGCATCGCCGCGACAGTCGTAAGCGTCCCTACGAAGAACAAATTCATCCTCGATGCTGGGAGCAAAACCCTATCGAGCGACCGAAACTGTGTCGACCCCGAAGCTGGCTTTGGGAAGGTGATGGAGTATCCAGAGGCCAAGGTGTCGCGATTGAGCGAGGAGCACGGTGAAGTGGTATTCCCAGAAAGCTACACGGGCCATCGGCCCAGAGTCGGTGATCGCGTGTGGGTGATCCCCAACCACATCTGCGTTTGCGTCAATCTCCAAAATTCTTTCTTCCTTTTCAAAAATGGGCTCCTCGAGGAACTGTCTGTCGATGCCCGAGGAATGCTGATCTGACATGAAGGTCTCGATCCTGGTACCTGCCTACAACGAGCAAGCTACGATCGGCATTGTTTTGCGCAAGCTCGCTGCACTGGAGTTGTCCCAGAGAATAGACGGCCCGAAGATCGACAAAGAGATCGTGATTGTCGATGACGGCTCGACCGATGGAACTTATCAACTGGTCGAAGCAATCCTTCAGAAAGATTCCCAGCTAAGAGAGTATGTGCGTTTGATTCGACAGCCCCGGAACATGGGCAAGACCGCTGCGATTGCAACGGCGATCCAAGCCGCAAGCGGCGATGTGATCATCATCCAAGATGCCGACTTGGAGTACGACCCCAAGGAGATTCCCGACGTTTTGAATCCGATCTTTGAGAACTGGGCCGATGTCGTCTACGGCAGTCGCTTTCTGGTCAAGAAGGCCTCTCGAGTCCTATATTTTTATCACTACGTCGCCAACAAGTTCCTGACGCTCCTTTGCAACGTGCTGACGAATCGAAACATGTCCGATATCGAGACGTGCTACAAGGCGTTTCGCCGCGAGGTGATCGTACCGATGGAATTGACCAGCAAAGGCTTTGGGATGGAGATCGAAATCACCGCCATGGTCTGCAAAACCCGCGCGAGAACCTACGAAGTCCCCATCTCCTACTACGGAAGAACCTACGACGAGGGGAAGAAAATCGGAGTTCGGGATGGCATCGCGGCGATTTGGTATATCCTATATTACAACCTGATTCATCCGCTGAGTGTGCAAGGTCAGTCGTACATCCAGGCCGTCAACCGATCGCTCAAGGAATTGCATGAGAGCATGCCTCCTGGCGAATGCGAGCCGTACTCCCCCCACGAGAATTAACTTAGAACTTTACGTCCGCGGTCAAAAACAACAATGAAGTTTGTATCATCCAATCAAGATTGGGTCGCTGAGCCCTGCGATGCTTTGGTCGTTGCCCTCGGCGACGATTGGGCTCGCACGGCGGAGTACCAAGCGATCGATCGAGCTACCTCCGGTTGGTTTCAACGCGTTATGCAGAGCACGGAGGTTCCGACCAAGCCCAACAAGGTCACCATGCTTATCGCCCCGCCTGGGATCCCAGCAGGGGTCTTGGCCATCGTCGGCACAGGCAGTGCCCAAGCAACAGCGTGCAACACCTTTTTCCGCGCCGCCGGTTCGGCCATGCGAGCCTTGGCCTCCAAACAGCGCTCAGTGGTTCGATTCGTCGGATTCGGTAACTCTCCTCTCGAGACCCGTGCGGGCATCGCAGGGGCGATGGTCGGGGCCCAGGGCCAAGACCTCTACAAAAGCGAAAAGACCACCTTCGCCCCAGGCACCGTCGAGTGGCTCGGCGCTAAAGAAGCACAGATTCGCGCCGGAGAAATTATCGGCGAGTCGGTCAATCTCGCTCGGCACATGATCAACCAGCCACCCAATAAGTTGTACCCCGAAACCTTCACCCAGCGTGCCAACGAGGTGGCCAACGACGCGGGGTTTTCCATCGAAGTCTGGGGCAAAGAACGGCTCGAACAAGAGCGTTGCGGAGCGCTGCTAGCCGTCGCGCAAGGATCGGTTCGCGAACCTCGCTTGCTGATCCTGCGATACCGAGGCTCTACGCCGGACTCCGAACCCCTGGCGCTGGTAGGCAAAGGCGTTACCTTCGACTCTGGCGGATATTCGCTAAAGCCTACCGACGGTATGCTGACGATGAAATGCGACATGGCCGGAGCTGCGACCGTGCTGGCCATCTTCAACGCGATCGCGAAACTCAAGGTTAGGCGAAACGTCATCGGCGTCCTCGGATTGGTCGAAAACCTCGTCTCCGGAGACGCCTTCAAACTCGGCGATGTCTTGACCGCACGCAGCGGCAAGACGATCGAAATCCACAATACCGATGCCGAAGGTCGACTGGTGCTGGCCGATTGCTTGAACGTCGCACTGCAGGAAAACCCCAGCCAAATCATCGACTTTGCGACCCTTACCGGAGCCTGCGTCGTGGCCCTCGGGAACGATGTAGCCGGCCTGATGAGCAACCAAACGCAGCTTCAAGTCGATGTGCAGTCCTTTACCGAGAAATGTGGCGAATACACTTGGCCACTCCCGATGCACTCTTTCTACAGCGAACAGATCGCTGGAAAAGTCGCTGACATCAAGAACGTTGGCGAAGGGCGATGGGGTGGAGCGATCACGGCTGCCAAGTTCCTCGAGGAATTTGTACAGGCTCGCCCGTGGGTTCATCTGGACATCGCCGGACCTGCGTTTCTTGACTCGCCGAAACCCTGGTGCGACGCCGGAGGGACAGGCTTTCTAGTACGCTCGTTTGCCGAATGGCTCTTGGCATGACCACCGATTCGAGCGACCACCAAGAACAAGACCAAGAGGGAGCGATTTGGAGGCAGTACCACGAGCTGGCCGAGCTGGCCGGTTCCCTGGCCCACGAAATCAAAAACCCCTTGTCTGTTATCCACATGAATGCCGACCTGCTGAGCGAGGAGCTTCATGAAAGCCAATGGCCCGGGAAACGCCGTGCGATATCCAAGGTCGATATGATCAAGCAGCAGTGCAATCGCATGGAGAATCTCCTGAGAGATTTTCTGCGATTCGCCCGCATGCAGGACATGGAATTGACCCTCGGTTCCCTCAACGAACAAATCCTTTCAGTATTGAACCTCTTCGAGCCCCAAGCCGACAAGCAAGGAGTTCGGCTCGAACGATTCCTCGACTCAGACCTGCCCAACATTCGGCTCAACGGGTCCTCGCTCCAAGCCGCCTTGATCAATCTGGTGAAAAATTCGCTCGAGGCGATGCCCGATGGAGGAGAACTCTTGGTTCGGACCTACGTCATCCCCAAAGGTGTTGCCATCGACATGATCGATAACGGCTGCGGCATGGATGAGACAACCGCGATGCGGATGTTCGAACCCTTTTACTCGACCAAACCCGAGGGTTCGGGACTCGGATTGCCCACAACGCGAAAGATCATCGAAGCCCACGGAGGACGCATCAGCGTTCAGAGCGAGGTCGGCCGCGGTACGAAATTCGTCCTGGAATTCCCAACGCCTGTGCGCATCGCTTAACGCCGACGCAAGACCCACAAAATAGGGCTTATGGAATTGGACTCATCGACCAATCGATCGACAAGGTAACTCTCGATACGTTTCTGGATCCAGTGATCGACCGCTTGGCTCTCTTCCAAGCCTGCAGAGTGTCCCACGTAAGCCAGGATCGAGACCACGGCACTGGGGGCTAAAATGGGCTCCAGAGCGTCCAAGGCTCGAAGAGTCGTCGCGGCTTGGGTCACGACCGATTTGTCGGAGTGGGGCAAGTACCCCAGATTGAACATCGCGCAGGAGATCCTGCCACGGTGCTCAACCTGGACATGGTCCGCAAGGGATGCATGATCGGCCTGGATGCACTGGACCCTCTCGGAATACCCAGCCTGGGCGACTTTGTTGGCCGTGCGCAATATCGCGTCGGCTTGGAGATCCAACGCATAAACTCTTCCTTGGGAACCGACACAATCGGCCAAGAAAAGTGTATCGAATCCATTTCCTGCCGTCGCATCGATCGCGATCGATGAGCGGGGGACCCAAGGCCGGCACCGATTCTGAGCCTCGACAGTAAAATGCATCGCAGGTCTCAGTTTCCACGCGAGTAGGAGCCAAGGACATCTAGCCGCAAAGCTCGCTGCTTGAGAGCATCGATGGCCTGAAGCAGATGGACCTGAGCGCGGTGGCCTTCGAGCTCGACGAAAAAGTAATACTCGTTCGGAGAGCCAGGCACCGGCAAGGATTCGATCCAAGTCAGATTGATACCGTTGTCCTTGAACAACAGCATCGCATCGGCCAGAGCTCCGGGTTGGTGCGGGACTTGGAATAATAGCGAGGTCTTGTCCCTGCCAGTTGCTTGAGGTTGGTCCTTGCCGATGATCGCAAATCGGGTCACATTGTTCGGATCGTCCTCGATCGATTCGCATACGATCGGCAGAGAGTATTCGACCGAGGCTTCCAAAGAAGCGATCGCCGCTGCGCCGTGTTCATCCTTGGCGATCTTCACCGCTTGGGTGGTACTTGCGACTTCAACGCGTTGGGCCTCGGGCAAGTGTTCTGAGAGCCAACGGCGGCATTGCGAGAGCGCCTGGGGTTTGCTGTAGACTTTGCGAATCCCCGATCGATCGGACTTTGAAAGCAGGTTGTGATGGATCGGCAAGAGGACCTCGCCGCAGATTTGAAGCGGTCGCTGGATGAAGTTCGACATCGTGTCGACGATCCGACCATCGGTGCTGTTCTCGATCGGCACGACTCCGTAGCGAGACTGTCCTCGCTGGACCTCTTCGAATACTGCCGCGATCGATCCGACAGGATGGAGCGATTGTGCGACTCCAAAGTATTTGCGGGCAGCCGAGTGGCTGTAGGAGTGCTCGGGGCCTAGATAAGCGACCCCTTGGGGATGGTTCGAGGAGCCCAACTGCTCCCAAATCTCAGTCCGCTCTTGGACTAACTGCGAGACTTTTGAGTCGATCTGCCGGAGCCTTTCGAGGAGTTCGGCGGAGGCTGGCATTGCGGCGGAAGCTGGCTCGGATGCAGGCATTTTCAAAGCGGTTTCCTGTCAAATTGACGGTAGATTCACCCAAGGAATTTTGGTTGAGTCCATTGCAGCCCCACAAATTTACGCGCAAACCCTTGTTTTGTATAGGGTTAAGCTGCCTCAGAGGGTTCGCGATGTCTGTTTGGCACAAGTATTGCTCATAACATTAGGCAAGCTGAGGTTCGGCCACCTAGAGCCCGGTTTTAACAGCATTTACCATCTTACGAATAACAGCGTTTAGGGAGACATCCACCATGGCATCTGGCGAAAAGATCATTGGAATCGATTTGGGAACCACCAACTCGGTGGTTGCCGTCATGGAGGGTTCGGAAGTCAAGGTTATCCCCAACGCCGAGGGAAACCGACTCACACCCAGCGTGGTCGCATTCAATGACAAAAGCGAAACGATCGTCGGCGACCCGGCTCGACGTCAAGCCGTGGTCAATCCCCGGCGAACGATCTATTCGGTCAAGCGATTCATGGGACGTCGTCACTCGGAAGTCGAATCCGAAGAGAAGATTGTCCCGTACCAAGTCGTCGGTGGAGCCAATGAGTACGTCAAGGTTCAGATTGGCGACCAGCAATTTACTCCGCAAGAGATTTCTGCCAAGGTTCTTCGCAAGCTCAAAGAGGCTGCCGAGTCGTATCTAGGCCACCGCGTGAGCAAGGCTGTGATCACCGTTCCTGCTTACTTCAACGATGCCCAGCGTCAAGCCACCAAGGATGCCGGACAGATCGCCGGTTTGGAAGTGGCCCGGATCATCAACGAACCGACCGCTGCAGCCTTGGCCTACGGATTGGACAAGAGCAAAGACCAAAAGATCGTCGTGTTTGACCTCGGTGGTGGCACCTTTGACGTTTCTGTCTTGGAGGTCGCTCACAACACCGATGGCGAAGGCGGGGGCAAAATCTTCGAGGTTATCAGCACCAATGGTGATACGCACCTGGGAGGGGATGACTTTGACCAAGCCTTGCTCAATCACGTAGCGACGATATTCCAGCGCGATAACGGAATCGATCTGCGGAAAGATCCGATGTCGCTGCAACGTCTTCAGGAAGCCTGTGAGAAGGCCAAGAAGGAGCTCAGCACCCTTCCTCAGACCGACATCAACTTGCCATTCATCACCGCCGACGCAACCGGTCCCAAGCACTTGCTGGTGACCATCACCCGCAGCACCTTCGAAGGCTTGGTCGATCCGCTGATCGATCGATGCCGTCAACCTGTACTGCAAGCTCTCCAAGACGCGAAGCTTCGTCCAGCCGAGATCGACGAAGTCGTCTTGGTCGGTGGTTCGACTCGTGTCCCCAAGGTGCGTGAATTGGTCAAGGGGATCTTTGGCAAGGAGCCTCACCAAGGGGTGAACCCCGACGAAGTCGTCGCCGTTGGAGCGGCGATCCAAGGCAGCGTGCTCTCCGGAGAGCGCAAGGACGTTTTGCTCTTGGACGTCACCCCGCTGACGCTAGGTATCGAAACCGAAGGTGGAATTCTGACCGCCCTGATCGAACGCAACACCACAATCCCTGTCGAAAAGAAACAAACCTTCTCGACCGCATCCGACAATCAAACGGCGGTGACAGTGAGTGTCTTCCAAGGCGAACGCAAGATGGCGATCCACAACCGAGTGCTCGGCCAGTTCAACTTGGAAGGGATCGATGCAGCACCACGAGGGGTTCCGCAGATCGAGGTCAAGTTCGATATCGACCAAAACGGGATCTTGAACGTATCGGCCAAGGACCTCAAGTCGGGCAAGCAGGCCAGTGTCAAGATCGAGCAATCCAGCGGGCTGAGCAAAGATGAGATCGAGCGAATGCGCCGGGATGCCGAGTCCCATGCCGATGATGACCGAAAGCAGGTCGAGTTGGCAGAGGCTCGCAACCGCGCTGAAAATACCATCCATGCTCTTGAGAAAGCGATCAAGGACCAAGGCGACAAGCTTGCGGTTTCGGACCGCGAACCACTCGAAGCCGCGATCAAGAAGCTCCGCGATGCCCTGAACCAAAACGAGGCAGAGGCGATCAAGCTAGCGACAGCCGAACTCGAACAAACCGCAAACGCGTTCCGCTCTTCCTTTGCATCCACACCGCAGAGTTCGACCGCATCGCCTGAGGCCAAGGGGCCCAACGATGACGCGATCGATGCAGAGTTTGAAGTCAAAGGCTAAGATCGGATTTGTCAGGTGGAGGCGTAATTCGCATCTACCTTCGATGGCCTAATGGCGCATTTGCATGCGAAAAGCAAACAATCGTCCAAGGCGGGTTATCTCGCCTTGGACCTGAGAATCGCCTCGGCTACCGTCTTTTTCCCTAGAGGTGTTTTGTCGTCAAACGGCCCATCGGATCCACCGGTTGGCCAAGTCTCCGGATCGGCATACCGCCCATCGTCCTGATACTCTCGCTGTAGATCGGTGAGTTGTCTCTTGAGCTCCGCAAAGAGCTGCTTGGTCGTATCTTTGTCGGCCGTTGCTGTATCGACTAACAAGTTCCTCTGTTCGTCCGGATCGCTAGCCAGATCAAATAGCTCATAAGCGTCCTTGCGCCAGTAATGAATCAGTTTGTGGGTTGCGGTGCGGACGCCGTAATGAGCGCGTGTGTTGTGATGCCCAGGGTCGTGGTAGTAGCGATAGTACACGGACTTGCGCCAGTCGCTCGGGGTTTGACCTTGCAGGACCTCGACCAGCGAACGGCCTTGCATCCACTCTGGTATCTGAAGCTTGGCAAATCCTAAAAAGGTTGGTGCAAGATCGACATTTGCAACGAAGGCATCGGGGGTCGATCCGGGCAGGATCCCTGGACCTCGCATGATCAATGGGGACCGCAACCCCGGTTCGTACATAAAGCGTTTGTCGTACAGGCCGAGCTCTCCCATGTACCATCCGTTGTCTGCGGTATAGATGACCAGTGTGTTTTTGGCCAATCCATTTTGGTCTAGGTAATCGAGCATTGCACCGACGCTATCGTCTACTCCTTGGACACAGGCCAGGTAGTCCTGCATGTACCGCTGGTACTTCCACTTCACGAGCTCTTTGCCTTCGATGGTCTTTCCATCGACGACGACGCTTGTGGGTTTGGCCCCCAGCCACTTGTTGCGCTCTTGGCCTTGCAACTCCTCGGGCGGTGTGAGTTTCAAATCGCGCCGCGTCAGATCCTTGGCGATCGTTTGCTCGTTTTCCGGGAGTGCGGCAGGACGTGTTGAATAATCGTCCCAAAGGGTGCTCGGCTCAGGAAAAGTTCGATCGCGAAAAGCCGCTTTATTTTTGGTATCCGGTTCCCACTCCCGGTGCGGGGCCTTGTGGTGTAGCATCAAAAAAAATGGCTGGTCTTTTGGTCGTGTTTCGAGAAACTCAATCCCCAGTTGCGTGGTCACCTCGGTGCAGTGACCTTCGATGGTGAGCTTGTGCTCTGGAATGAGAAATTGAGGATTCCAGTAAGCACCTTGACCGGGAAGAACGACCCAACGATCGAAACCTGTCGGGTCGCTCCCGAGGTGCCACTTGCCGATCATACCGGTATGGTATCCTGCCGCTTGGAGTCGCTTGGCGACGTGATCTTTGGAGCCGTCGAAACGATTGAAAACAGGAACTCCATTCTTGTGAGAATACTGGCCTGTCAAAAGGGTTGCACGGCTAGGCGTGCAGATCGAGTTGGTGACAAAGGAGTTTAGAAAGCGAGCGCCTTGATTGGCCAGTCGATCCAAATGGGGTGTTTGGTTGACTTTGGAACCATAGGCCGAGATGGCCGCTTGAGCATGATCGTCCGAGAAGATGAACAAGATGTTGGGGCGATCATCCCCGAGGGCAACTCGATGCTGCAGCGAGTCCAATGAGCCAGCCAGAAAAGCAATCGCACAAAATAGTTGCTTCAACATGTGTCGTTGTTTCCAAGAGTTTCAAAAGTGAGTTGCGATCGGTGGGCTGTTTTGTGAACGCTTAGAGCTTGCCGGTCCGCAAGAACTCATGCCGCACAGGTGCATTGACGCGCTGGCCGTCGGGCGAAACCAGGGTGATCTGGCCAGGGCTAAACTCGATCGTCTTTACGATTTGAAAAGTTTTTGGGACCCGAACCACCCCTTGGATGTAAGGAATCACGGTGGGGGAGTTCTTTGTAAGTTCCAGGGCTGTGCGGATGCCTTGCTGGTTCAGAGCGTTCGCTTCGACGGAGGCTTTGAGTCCATCGGCGAAATGGGCCGTGACATCTTCGAGGCCCAAGCAGTGGTTGCGACCCTGCCAGGGGTATCCGTGCCGACCGCGATTCTCGATCCAAAAAACAGTCGAGTTCAGCAGCGTAGGATCCTTAAGGCTGAACCAAACGTAACCTTGGTTGGTGAAGGTTGCGGTCATCCAAGCCGGAGACGGATCCTTATCGGGTTGCTCGTTGTAGATTTGGATCAGGTCGGCAAAGCCTTGGCGGGCAGGCAATCGAGTTAGATCCGCATCGGCCTGGCCTTTCCAAGCCACCGGCACCTGGGTCAGGGATTCCCAACGCTTACCAGGTTCGAGCGACTGGTACTCGCCTTGCTTGGGGTCTGAAAAAGTACCTGGGTAGGTCATGCCGAATCGGATGGGGCTCGATGCCAATCGAACGCTTTGATCTTGGTCGGGCATGGCAAGCGTTGCATGATGTCCCAAGGGGACTTTGCCCTCGAAGCCTTCGATGGTGTGTTTGGTGTAGACGGCATTTTGGGAATCGACCAGGTAGATGTCTTTGGTGACTTTACCAGCCCGGGCCGAGGTTTCCAGGGTCATGCTCAGCGCCGAGACATCGCCGGTACGCTTGGACTGTGTACGAATCCATAATGCGGTTGCGACTTCGCCGTGCGGGGGGTGTTTTTCGTTTCCTAGAGGATCTGAGTTTCCGCCAAAGGGCATGCAGAAGAAATCGCCACGCAGGGGGACTAGCACTGCGGCGGGCATCTCGGGCCCTTTCTCTTCTTGCCATGGGCTGATGTGGTAAGGCTGGATCGCTTCGGCCGTGTCGCGGTAAAAGCTCACCGGGGCCATGTGGCCACCGAGCTGGGTGATCGCAAGCTCGACCTGGTTGTTCGAAAGCAGATAGCTGGGTTGTGCATAGAGAGTTTTGTCAGTAACCGAAACGGCTTTCGCAGCGCTCGGGGGTTGCTCGGCAGCGGCTTGTTGGGCCGGGCACAGAGGTAGTGCGGTCAGGTATGCAGCCGCGATGCAAGGGATCGCAAGCAGAGAGAGTTTAGAGGATTTCATGGGATGGGTGCTTGAGAGTCGAAGACACTAGATGACACTAAGAGAGGAACAAGCCGTCTTGGGGGTGATCCGTCAGGATAGAAGATGCGCAGTCGAAAGCAACACCCGGCGGGTGGATTTTCGACTGCCGTGGGCTAGTCACCTTGGCCGACGCTCATCGGACGGGTTTCTTGCGTGAATTCTCCGGCTGCATCCCGTGGCGTGAACCAATCCAAAATCCCGGCCGGAACCGGTGCGATTTGGCTCCCAAAGAGCTCGGAGAGTTCGGTGGTCGCATTCGCGTTTTTAGCGAATATACGTAAATTGCGAATTGCGGTCCGGGTCAAGCACGCGTCCCCTTGTTCGCAATGGGTATCCAGGGAATGGAAGGCCAGACGCAGGTACTTTTCGTTGGTCGAGACTGCCGATTCGCCTACTTGCAATACCCGATCACCGGGCACCAAATCGCGCCAAGAAAAATGAGGTAGCTTGGCTGCCGTCTTGGCAATTCGCACAATCCGCTGTGGAGTGATGCTCTGGAGAAGATCGAACTGGCGAATTACAAAATACGTCTTCTGGTACTCGCTGATCAGATAATCGGTTGTCGCAAGCCTCAGAAGATCTCGATCGCTGGATGGATCGATCAAGATTCGAGTGGGTCGATTCGAATCGATGCTGAATCGAGTTTCGCCCGGCGAGGACAGGATCCCGGCTCCATAAGCCCGAGTCTCTTGGTCTTGGGAAACGAGTCCGAACTCGACGGTAAACCAGTAGATCCGTTCGGCGTACAAGAGGAGTTCATCTCCACGGCGCTCGATCTCGAGTCTGCGCTTGTGATCCGACGTGCGTGCAAGGGCATCGTCTCGCTCTTGATAGATCATGTTGCGCGCCAAACCGTGGTTTTGCATGAGCTGTGCGACCACAGGAATCGTGAAGGTCGAAACGTGACCTGCGACATCGTGGCCGATATCGGGCTCTTGTAGGTAATCCTGTTCCAGAGGCCTCATGAAGGTGGTCACTGGAAAGAAGCGGCGCGAGTGGCATGTAAAAAACAATTCCGCCGGGATGATCATGTTGACCGTCGAGAGCTGCCAAAGCGTCTGCTGGTAGATCCGAGCGTTGAGCTGATAAAAATCGGGAATCACCGAACCACCGATCTGAAAAAGCTCTTCGCCATGCATGTACTCACGGCACGCATAGCGATGCTTGGACCGCTGCTGTTCTGCGATGAGACAAGCCCAGCTCAAGTGCTGTTCGAACGTATAGCTATCGTAGTGCTGAGCGTTGGAGTACTTGCCTAGATCGACGGTTAGATCCGAGAGTGTACCGACGCGGAAGGGTTCTCCGGATTTGGCTGCCTCGAAATACGCTCTGGCTTTTTCTCTCGGGATAGGATGGGGGACGTTCTGGTCCGCAAGACACTTTTCCAGGTCTTTCAGGCGATCCTCGAAACCAGGAGCACAAACGCTCTCCCAAACCACCCCGTGCCGATCGGCAACAGCTCGATATCGATCTTGTAGCGTCTCCATCGGACTCCTCTATTGGTGGGTGAGTTGAAGCTCGGGTCATTCCTGAGGCCGTGCGTCTACCTGGATAACTAATTCTATTATAGATATATCGGCATCTCGGATCGGATAGAATGCTCTAAAGCCTTTCGATTATTCCCTCTCATTTCTGATGATCCATCATGCGCGCTTTGTCCTTGAAACTCCAGATTTGTTTTGCATTCCTGTTTGCGATGGTTCATGTCGCAAGCCACCTGCCGAAGCTGATGGCCCAATTTCCTGAAGACCATTTTGACCGGCTCGACGCATCGGCTGTCGTCGAGCTGGCAGGCACACAGCGACTGACACTCCAGGGGGATATCGCCTCGGAGCTTGTGTCAGGTGTCGATCGATTTTTGCTCAAGCAGCTCGATGCATCGATCAAAGACAGGCGATTGAATTGGCCTGAGCCGAAAGCCGACGGGGGGACGTATGAGGAAGCGATCAAGGAACTTCGCAGCGACTACGCACGTCGCATCGGGCTCGTTGACTCCCGCGTCGAAGCCGCCGATTGGATCATCGAAAGCTCCCTGAATCGGATCGCAAATGATCGCGGTTCGAGCGCCCTGGCTAGCGATGATACGCTCCGCATCCAACGCGTTCGATGGCCGGTCCTCGAGGGTTGGGAGGCCAGCGGTTTGCTGGTGATCCCAAAAACAATCCGCTTTGGTGCAGTGCTAGTCCCCGACGCGTCGCAGATGCCGGAGAACCTCTGCGGTGTTGGAGAAGGATCCAGTACCGATGCGCTGGTGCTGGCCCGTGCCGGTGGGTTGGTCGTGATCCCCCAGGTGGCCAGTCGGCATCGCGAAGCACGACTCGGACGGGCAGTGATGACCGATCAAGAGTACCTCTATCGATCGGCGTTTGTCCTCGGCAGACATCTGCTTGGATACCACGTTCACCAAAACATGTCGGCGATCGATTTGCTCAATAAGACGATTCCAGATCGGCCGGTGATGGTCGCCGGTTGGGGCGAAGGGGGGTGGATCGCACTCGCCACCGGAGTGTGCGACACGAGGATCGATCTGACGTGCGTGTCAGGGCATTTTGGACCTCGCGAAAAAGTTTGGGACCAGCCGATCCATCGCAATGTGCATGGACTGCTCAAGCATTTCGGAGACGCTCAGCTTGCGGCAATGATCGCCCCTAGACGTTTGGTCATCGACCCGGTCCCAGGGCCGACAGTAACAATCGCAGGCGATGGTGGTGCGCCCGGGAATATGATGGGACCCGACCTATCTCAAGCCAAATTCGAGACGGATCTGGCTCAAGGCTTGCTAGAAAAATGGAAATTGACGGACAAGATCGTTTTGAGCGACCCGGCCGAGGGTGCTCTTGAACGATCGAGCGGAATCAGCGACGACGGACTAGCTCGTTCACTTGCTAGCCTCAGTTCGGATATCGAGTCGGAGTCGAAAAAAGTATCAGGCTACCGCGATCCGATCCCGCAAGTTGCTTGGGGACCCCTTGCTGCCGTGGAGACTCGCCGCGTGGGTTGGCTCAAGCAACTCGACCGATGGCAACAGCGAACGCTCGATCTGATTCAATACGAGCGCGATGCACACTGGAAAAACCTCGACACTTCGACACCCGAAAAGTTCGCTGCGAGCGTCGAGCCTTATCGCAAAGAGTTTCGCGATGAGATCATCGGCCACTGGGATTTGCCCAAGAAGCCCCTGATGCCCAGGACTCGATTGGTTTACGAACGGGAAAAATGGCGAGGCTACGAAGTCGTCCTCGATGTGTTCGATGACGTGATCTCGTATGGAGTGCTGCTGGTCCCCAAGTCCGCCGAGCCGATCTCCAAGCGGCCTTGTGTGGTCTTTCAGCATGGCCTCGAGGGGCGACCCACCGATACGATTGTCAAGGACCATCCGGCTTATCATGACGTCTCGGCGCAGTTGGCCGAACAAGGCTACGTCGTCTTTGCACCACAAAATCTCTATCTCTTTACCGATCGATTCCGTACGCTACAGCGGAAAAGCAATCTGTTGGGTAAAACGTTGTTCTCGACGATCATCGCCCAGCACGAGCAGATCGTCCAGTGGCTTGCGAGCCGCCCGGAGGTCGACCCGAGTCGCATTGCGTTTTATGGGCTTTCGTATGGTGGAAAAAGTGCCATGCGGATTCCTGCGCTGGTGCCCGAGTATTGTCTATCGATCTGTTCGGCGGACTTCAACGACTGGGTTTGGAAAAATGCCAGCACCTCGGCACCTTATAGCTATGTTTGGACCATGGAGTACGAGATCTTCGAGTTCGATCTTGGTAGGAAATTCAACTATGCCGAGATGGCGACCTTGATCGCACCGCGTCCGTTCATGGTCGAGCGGGGGCATGCCGATGGCGTGGCTCCCGACGAGCGCGTGGGGTTGGAGTTTGCCAAGGTACGGCGGATGTACGCCGCGAGGCTTGGGCTACCCGATCGGACCACGATCGAGTGGTTCAATGGACCGCATACCATCCACGGCGTAGGGACCTTCGAGTTCCTGAGCAAGCACCTACGGCACCAACCAAAATAGCCGCACATGCCTGTGGTTCCGATGCACTTTCGGTGTGAGAAATCAGGAGTTATCCGAACTTCAGTGTCCCTTCGTGGTCTTTTTAGATTGAGCGAGTTTAGTATGAATCGCCTACAATCACTCTTTTGTTTTTCCGCCTTCTTATGTTGCACGTTGGCTGCATCTTGTTTGTTGGCCCAAGCTCCCAAAGAGATCACCAACAGCATCGGAATGAAGCTGGTGCTGATCCCTAAAGGGACATTCATGATGGGCTCGCCTGAGAGCGAGGAAGGCCGCCAAAAGGACGAGACCCAGCACGAAGTGACGATCAGTAAGGACTACTACCTTGGTGTGTACGAAGTAACTCAGGCACAGTACGAAAAGGTGATGGGTAAGAATCCGAGTTACTTTCAAGGGCCCAAAGTTGGTAACGAGAATGCAGATCTCCCTGTAGAGAATGTTTCATGGGACGCTGCGGTCGAGTTTTGCAAAAAGCTTTCGGACCTGCCTGAGGAGAAGAAAGCAGGCCGCGTGTATCGCTTACCAACCGAAGCAGAGTGGGAATACGCGTGTCGCGCTTGCAGCAAGACGGCATATGCATTTGATGATGAAGCGGGTTTGCTGCCCGAGTACGGTTGGTTTAAACGCAACAGTTCTGACCGGATACATACGGTTGGACTTTTGGAGCCGAACGCCTGGGGGCTATACGACATGCACGGGAACGTCTGGGAGTGGTGCAGCGACAGGTACAGTGAATACCCCAAGGGTGCCGTCAGCGATCCGACTGGCCCACGTAAGGGCTGGGACCGCGTGAGCCGTGGCGGCAGTTGGTACTTCGATGCCGCGATTTGCCGGTCGGCGATCCGGTACAGGTACGACCCGTCGCTCCGCTACCGCTTTTTCGGCTTTCGCGTTGCCCTGAGTTCCCAGTCCGGAATCCCCTAGTCGCCGGAGGCTTTCAGAAAGCAGTCCGCAGAGAGTGGAAAGTAGACCAACTCGCGTGGGATAGGCTTCCAGCCTGTCCACTTCTTC
>Ga0114972_10000681_pt1 | contig 25238 bp, 15 predicted proteins | sample M_140807_EF_Meta_FD_87354 | JGI IMG/M metagenome (GOLD analysis project Ga0114972, IMG submission 87354) | Freshwater microbial communities from Lake Montjoie, Canada to study carbon cycling - M_140807_EF_MetaG | ecosystem: Environmental > Aquatic > Freshwater > Lake | place: Lake Montjoie...
GCGCCGCCGACCCATGCACCGCCCGCGTCACGAGACGCCGAGCTCCCCGGACGCGTCACCGCCCGCGTCTCGCCCGCTTGAATCCGCTGCAGCGCGGGGCCCGGCTCCGAAGACCAGACGACGTCTGCGCCGGCGCTCGGCGCAGCCTCATGCCGGACCTCGACGATGACCTCGGGGCCCGCGATGGACGCGAGCGCGGGGGCCGCGGGCAGCATCTCCGGGGCGAAGTCCGTCGACACGACCACCCGCTGCGGCGAGCGCCACAGGGCGGTGACCGCCTCACAGCCCAGCAGGGCGAGCGCGAGGGTCAGGGTCAGAGCGCGCCGCGTCATGCGCTGCACGCTAGCAGGCTCGCCGCGCCGTCGCCACCCGGGGCGCGCGGGGCAGCGCGCCGTCAGGGCGTCGTCGTCGACTCGGTGCTGATCGGGGCGCCGCTCGCGCCAACGCCGAATACGCCGACGTCCACCCAGCCGCGGCGGCTGACCGGCGCGGAGAACGTCTCGTCCGACCAGCCCGTCGCGACCTTACGCACCACGCGGACCTGGACCTTGGCGGGGGCGTTTGCGTCCAAACCGGAGAAGAAGTTCGCGCGGATCGTAAACGTCCCCTCGGTCACGGCGGGGTCGAGCGTAAAGACCTCGGGGCCATAGCCATTCCGGTCGTCCGTGTCGATGCGGCCGTAGCTCGAGCGGCGGCGCGTGTTCTCGAAACGTGAGCCGTAGAACGTCTGAACGCCCTCGGCGTTCCACACGTGCAGGTCGATGTCGACCTGCGGCTTGTCCCAGGTCAGGGTCACGATCAGGTTGCTGGGCGGCGTGGTCGGCGCGCAGCGCTCCGCGATGGTCACGAGGTTGCTCTCGTTGCCATTCGCGACGACATCGTCCATGTCGAGCTGGAACTGCTGGTAGCCGCCCGTGATCACGAACTCCTGAAAGTCACCCTTGTCGCTGTAGACCTTGCCGTCACGCAGCGTGATGGGGAACTCGTCGACCTTGGGGGCAAGGTCGACGGGCGCGCAGTGGCTGTCGCCGTGCTGAACGCGCAAGAACGCGAGCGTCTCGCCCATCTGGCCGCTGAGCTCACCGCTGATACGCACCACAGCGCCGCTCTGAGCGACGGTCGTGGTGCTCTCGATGACCACGCTCGCAGCCCCCGCGTTCGCGATCACGGCGCCCGCCGTGTCCGCGATGGCAAAGGCCGTCCACATGGTCGACTCGGGCGGGTGCAGCTCGTTCGGATCGGGCAGGATGCAGCGCCCGCGGCCACACTCCGCGAAGCTGTCGCCGCCGCACGACGCCGCGACCTCGGGGCTCGGGCCGCCGTCCGCGCACTGCACCGCGCAGCGCGAAGCCACGCAGAAGCCGCCTGCCTTGCCCTCGGCCAAGCAGTCGTCGTCGCCTACGCAGTCGGCGGGCGCGCAGCGGTTGTTCTCACAGATCGGGCCGTTCGCGTTGTCTGCGCACTCGCCGTCCGTCACGCACTCGAGCTTGCAGCGGCCGCTGCCCGTGTCGCAGACCATGTTGCGCGGGCCGCAGGCGTCGCCCTCGACGCCGTCACCGCACTCACGCACGCAGGCCAGATCTCGGCAGTAGCCCTCGCCGGCCATGCCGCAGGTCTCGTCGCTCTCACACTCTGCGGCGACGCAGCGGTTGTTGTCGCACAGCGGGGTGGCGCCGCCGCAGTCGCTGTTCGCGAGGCACTCGTACCGGCAGCCGCCCAGGTTGGCGTCGCAGATCTTGTTGTCCTGGCACTCGCTGTCATTCGCGCAGGCCGCCGCGCAGCGGCCATGGCCGGCCGCGCCCGTGCACTCTTGCAGCCCAGGGCACGGCATGTTCGCGTTGCACTCCTCGGCCACGCACGTGAGCGAGTCCGCGGCGCAGATCTCGCCGTCTGCGCAGTCCGCGTGGCCGAGACACTCGGGCGCACACACGCCGCCCTCCTTGCAGACCAGCGTGCCCCCGCAGTCCTCATCGACCATGCACTCCGGGCCGCAGGCGCCCTCGCGGCAGGCTTGGCCCGGCATGCATTCGCCGTTCGAGACGCACTCGGGCGGCGGAGGCGCCGGCGGCTCGGTGGGCGGCGCCACCGTGGGCGGCGGCGGGGGCGGCGGCACAGGCTCGACCTCGGGGGGCACGCCCTCGCCGTCGTCGCCGCCGTTCACGATCGAATCCACGGGGCCACCGGCGAGCACAAAGTCCGCGGGGAGCGTGACCGTGCCCCCCGCCTGGTCGACCGACGCGGGCTTGAGCGCGCTGGCGAAGCTCACCGTGCCGTCGTCCGCGTCCATCCCCTGGATGTCGACGGCGTATTTGTCCTTGCTCGCGACCACGATGAGGCCCTCGAGCGTGGGCAGGCCCTCGATGCGGTAGCGGCCGTCCGCGCCCGTCGTGCCCGTCTTGGTCTCCGCCTTGCCCTTCTCGAGCAGCGCGCCCAAGTCGACCTTGACCTTGTAGTTCGCAGGGTCGTTGAGCTCCGCGGGCGCGGGCTCCTCGGGCCGATAGAACGCGTTCAAGTTGTCGGCGAAGGTGTAGACCTTGACCGTCGCGCCCTCGACCGGGTTCCCGGCCGTGTCCTTGACCATGCCCTCGACGATGCCGCTCGCCTGAAGCTGGTTCAGGGCCTCTTCGACCTTGTCGCAGCCTGTCACGAAACCGCCGACGACGCTGAGCCCAAGCGCCAATACACCGTGACGCAAACGCTGATACCGCATCTCTCCTCCTCGACTGAGTGAGTTCAGAGCACCCATCCGCATCGAGACGCGCAGCCCCGGCGGGTATTCATCGCAAATCGCCCGGCGCAGAGTGTCCCTTGCCCCGTGCTGAGGTCAAGTGCGGGACAGCCCCATCGGCGCGGCGCTCAGAGGCTCTTGAGCAGAGACTCGGCGGCGGCCCGCGCGTCGGCGGGCGTGCCGTACAGAGCTTGAGCGAAGAGGCGCATCGCCGGATGACCACGCACACCCGCGCGGTGCCCCTCGGCGAGCGCGGCGGCGGGTCGCAGCGAGGGCGCGCGGCCCGCGACGATGTCCTCCGCTGCGAGCACTGCGTCGATCAGCAGGGCCAACCCGGGCTGGCCAGCGTCGAGCGCAGCGGCTCGGACAGCGTCCCGCTCGGCACGCAGGGCCTCTCTCAGCTCGGGCGCGAAGAGCGCGCGCGTGAGGACTTGACCCACCTCATCGTCCGCGCCGAGGTGCGCGACCACCGACAGAGCCTGCGCCTTGAGGAGCACGCGCTCGCGCGGTGTCTCGCCGTCGCGCGCTCGCGCGGCCTCGAGCCACGCCCCGCCACGGCCACAGGCGCGCCCCGCCGCCTCGATATCTACGGCGCCGCCCCCGATAAGCTGGGCGCAGAGACCCGCGGCGACAGGCGCAGCGGGCCGCCAGCTCGACAGCGGGTCAGGGCCTGCCTTGGCGGCTGAGCCACGCCCAGCCTTCGCGGGGGCGGGTTCGGGCGCGCCCCTCGCCGCGTCACCGGTCAGCCCACGGGCGGCGATTCGGGCCAGCGCGCGCGCCTGGTCTGGCTTCAGCTCGCGCAGGAACGCGCGCGGCGCCCGGCAGTCGGCGGAGGCCTCGGCGCACACCGCCTCTCCCGGCGCCGCAGCCCGCGCGTCCAGCGGTGCTCGAGCCTGCAGCGTCGCGAAGACGGCCGCAGACAACGCCGCGTGGCCGCGCACCTCGGCCAAGGCGCCTATCCAAGCCCAAGCGAGCGGCTCGAGCGCCGGTGAGACCTCGACCACGCGCGGGCTCGGCAGCGGCTCGTACCAAGGCAGGAGCACGACGGGGTCGAGCGGGTGCCGGCCCGCTTGTATGAGCCGCCCGAGCGCGGCATCCAACGTGGCGTCGTCGCCCTCAATGCCTGCACGCCATGCCTCACCCAGCAGGCCCATGGAGAAGACCCGCTCGAAGTCGTTACCCGGTTCGACGCTCAGGCGCGCGCTCCCCTCCGCTGGGGTCGCCTCGCCCTCGCTCGCGCCGAGGCCCGCCTCGACGGTACTCAGGCCAGAGCCCGCCAGCGTGACGCCCGGCATCGGCTGCGTGACCGTAAGGCTCCATGTGGCGTGTGCCTGCGCGCCAGAGAGCGCGAAGCGCACGCGGTCTAGCCCCCGTAGCTCGGTCCGCGCCTCGGTCAGCGCGCGGTCGACGAGCCCCCGCCGCTCGCCCGGGGCGATGAGCTTCGGTGCCAGCGCCTTGCTGAGCCAAAGGACAGGCTGCGCGGTCCCCGGACAGGCCTCAATCGCGGCGGGCAGCGCGACCTCGTTGTCGAGCGCCGCGAAGGCCCTCCAAGGCAGCGCGTGGCCCGAGAGCGGCGTGCCTGCCGCCGCTGCTTCACCGCGGCGTGCCCACTGCACCACCTCGGCCGTGGTACCGCTCGCCTCTGCCAGCAGAGTCGCCTCAAACGCGAGCACAGCCCGCGCAACGCTGGGCGGGCCTTCGCCCAGACGCGCCCACTGGCTCGCGACCAGCGTGCGCAGCGGCGCGAGCACCTGAGAACGGGCCTCGAGGGTCGACGCCTGCGCGAACTGCGCCCAGACACCTGTTCCCGGTCGAGTGAAGAGCGGGAGTTGCTCGGCGAGCAGCGCGTCGACCCCTGCCTTTGGACCCGACGCGAGCGCCGTGATGAAGGGGGCGAGCGCGTGCGCGAGCGTCTGTCCACCCTGATGCGCAAGCGCTGAGCGCGCCCAAGCACTCAGGGCGAGGCCGTCGTCGTCGCGCGCCCCCCGCAAGCCCGCCTGACCGAGCCGCAGGAGCGCACCCGCGAGCGCGGGCACGCCATCCGGGGAGGCGGCGACGAAGCCCTCGACCGCTGTATCCGCCGCGGCCAGCACGCCCTCTGCCGCCTTGGACTCACCGCGGCCCAAGACATAGGTCAGGTCAGCGAGCGTCACGCCCAAGAGCACGGTCCATCGGACGGCCGTGGGGCTCGATGCGTCGAGGCGCAGGTCGAAGCCGCCGAGCGCGGTCGCAGCGGCGTCCGCATCGCGGGCCAAGAGCGCCTCGACGGCCGCCTTCGCCGCAGCGACCGAGGCGACGAGGCGTGCGTCGTTGGCTGGACCAGCGCCCGCGACCTCGGCCTCGGCCCGCGCCCAGGCGCCGAGCACATCGACGACGCCCGCTGCGTGCCCGCGGAGCGCCTCTACATCGCTGTTCGCCAGCGCATCCACAGCGCGCAGGCCGCGCAGTGTCGCGTGTACCAACGGCCCCCAGCGCACCACCGTCGCGTCACCGCGGGCCCGAGCCTGCGCGGCGAGCGAGCTCAGCGGCCGAGCGGCCAGCGCCTCTTCGGGACCGATGACGCCCGCGAGGGCCTCGGCGCGCTCCGCGGTGCCCCAAACGTCCAAGACTCGCAGCGCATTGGACATGCCCCAGAGCAGGTCGTTGCTGGGGTCCTCGGGCGCCGTCGTGCCCGGTCGGGCGAGATCGAGCGCGTCGGTCAAGGCCCGCAGCGGCATCCACCGAGCGCCCTCCGCGGGCGCGTTGAGCCCGGACTCGACCACAAGGCGGCGAGGCGACAAGAGCCGCTCCGCGAGCGCCGTGCGCACGTCTGGGCGGCCCTCAGCGAGCGCCGTGACGAGCGCGCGGGCGTCGTCGGCGGCCAGCCGCACCCACGTGAGTGGCACTCGGTCAAGCAGCGCTCCAGCGCTCTGGGGTGTGAGTGCGCCCGCTCGACGAAGGGCGAGCGACTCGGCCTTGAGCGCACGGAGCGCCAGCCCCGCGAAGGCCGCGCGCTCCGCGGGTGTCAGTGGTCCGCCGGAGTCGGCGAGGGCGCCCGCCCAACCGCCTCGAGCAACGCCCACTCCGCGCTTCGAGAGGGCGGCGATGAGCGCAGCGCCGTCCGACGGCTTCGGGTCGAGCTCGAAGGCGGCCCGCAAAGCGTAAGCCGCCACCAGCGACGCGCCCTCGGCATCGGCGACCTTGGCCGCATCGCGCAACAGGCCGGCTCTGGAGACCGCCGCGCGCGCTTCACCCGCGGGGCACGGGCCGCGGTCTGCCTCGGCCCAGAGCGTACGCGCTGCGGCACCGACGGGCGTCACAGGGGTGTCCTCCCATCCGGTCCGCGCAGCGAACGGCGACTCACCCACCGCGGGGGCCTGCGACGCCATGCGTTGCGACAAGGCAGTGATGGCGCGCGACCATGGGGCATCCGCGACCGAGTCGGGCGGCAAGGCTCCGGGTGCGCTGCCCAAGGTCCCCGAACCACCCAACGCAGCGAGGCCACGCAGGGCGCTTGGCCAAGCGGCCAGCTCGGGCGGCAGGGCCTCGGCGGCGGGCAGCGCGGCGAGCGCAACCGCGCCGGGGGCCCCGCCCTCGAGCGCACGATCCGCGCGGGAGACCGCGACGAGCGCGGCGACCCGGCGCGCCGCGACCTCTGCCGCGAGGCCATCCAACGAGGTCTCGAGCGCCGCAGGTCCCCCGGCGCCCGCGAGCGCCCGCGTCACGGCGAGCGCCCTCGGCGGCTGTCCCCAGACCACGACGAGCTCCCGCTCGGCCAGCGTCGTCGCCGTCTCCGCGGTGAGGGGGAGCGCTTCGTTATACCGGCGCTCGCGGACCGTCACGGCGTCTCCCATCACTGCCCGCGCGGCGGCTGCAGTCGCCGTCAGGCCGTGGTCAAAGAACACGCCCGGCGCCTCACCGAGACGTGCCGGAGGCAGGCCCGGCGCCCAGTTGAGCCGCGCCGCAAGCTCACCTCGCCCCGCCAGCGGCGACGACTCGGGCAAGCGAACGCTCAGGAGCACGGCGACGGTCGGCGCGACGTCCTCCAGGCTGAACGCCACGGAGTCGCCATCGGACGTCGGCGCGAGGGGGCTCACGGGCCCCGCGAAGAGCAAGGGCACGCGCGACTCCCCCGGCGTGAGGCCGCCGGCGAAGCGCCGCGGCGGGTCCTCGCCGACCCGACGAAACTCTTGCGCGCGCGCCCTATCGGCGACCGCGACCCACTCCCCTTGCGGGACCCAGTCCGCGAGGCGGCGCGCACTCAAGGCGCCGAGCACCGCGTCGTCCTCGCCCGGCGAGAGCGGCCGCGTGCGCCCCAGATCGATGTCGAACAGCTCAAAGCCCGACGGTGCGCGCCGCAGGAGCATCGACGTCGCCGGCTGCGTGGCCAGCCAGGCGGCGCGGTCGGGCGCCAAGGTGCTCAGCCGCAAGAGTCCGCCCGTCGCCGAGACCTGCTCCGGCTTGAGCTGCAGCTTGCGCGTCGTCTCGCCCGGCGCCATCGCGGCGATTGGACCGGCGGCAGGGGCCGAGGCAAAGCCCGACGTAACGACAAGCAGCGTGCGCTCAGGATCGAAGCGCGCCGAGAGCAGCTGGGCGAGGCGCTTGTCTACGTCCGCGAGCGCGCGCAGCGCGGCGTCCGGGCCGCGCGACATGAGCGCGTCGCCCACGCCGGAGAGCCGCAGCATGAGTAGGCGGGGCGGGTCACCCTTCGAGGCATCCACCGCCTGCTGCGCCCGCTCAAGGCGAATCGCATCATTGTCTTGCTCGCCCTCGCCCTGCGGGAAGCCGAGAGCGACCGACCGAGGGACCACGCTCGTGAGCGTCGTCGTGCCCTCGGGCAGCCAGTCGTTCGCGTCGAGCACGCCCGTCTGTGAGGGCCCCTGTCCCGTCAGGAGCGCCGCGGCCGAAGGGTCAGGGAGGCCGGGCAGGGGGAGCGTGGCGTCGAGCAGCGCGGCGGTCCTGAGCGTGAGGGTCGGTGCCGTCGCCGATTCGACCGACGACCAGCGCGCGAGTGCGCTCTCGGCTTCAGCGCCAACGACGCGCCGCAGGTGCGCCTCGAGGAGCGCGCTGTCGAGGCCGTCGATCTGCACGACAACCGCATTTCGCGCGACAGCCCGCTCGACAGGCGACTCAAGCGCCCGTTCAGAGCCGCCACATGCGGTCAGGAGGAGAGCGAGGGCGAGGCGCCCATTGTGGGCGCGGACGCCCGAGAAGTGGTCCACGAGCGACGGCGTCGGCAAGATTTTCCTCGGGGCGATGAGACGTTCAGCGCGCGGCGTCTGCCGCCGGGGGCGCCGCATCCGCGACGGGCGGAGCAGCATCGACGCTCGGCGCAGCGTCACCCGCAGGCCCGGCATCTGCGGACAGCGAGGCGTCCGCGCTCGAGCCACTGTCCGTGCGACCGAGGTCGCCCGGGACCTGAGCGTCCGCCGGAGGCGTCGCCGCGTCGGGCATGACCGGTGCGGGGCAGTCCTTGACGACCGGCACGCTCGCGAAGTCGATGGTGGCACCCCGATCGCCTTGACGCGTGAGCGCGAAGGTCGAACCGGTCCCGTCGAGCGGCGCCATGATCGGGTCGAAGACCTGTCCCCCCAAGGCGCCGCAGGCGACGTCCGCGCTCTGCAAGTTGCCGATGAGCTTGAGCACCGCGGTGATCGGGCGCCCGCTGATGGGGTTCGCTTCGCCGACGACCGTCTGCTGGCCGAAGTCGAGCACGAATTCGCCGTTCTGCTTGACCGTGCCGGTGATGGTGGGCAGCGGCGCGCCCGTCAGTGTCTTGTCGCAGACCATCTCGTACTGGCAGCGCAGCGCGGTCGCCGTCACAGACAGCGTGCCGGCGTCGTCGGGCGTCGGGCTGGCGCTCGGCGTGAGCACAACGTCCGCGTGAAAGAGCAGCGGGCGGTCGTTGTCGATGAATGTCGCGATCGCCAGCAGGTGCGTCCCCGTCACGTCCGGCAGCATGCCGCCGGCGATGGCGTCCCGGTCACCCACATCGGGCGCGCTCGGCGGGGCGGGCCGGCGAGCGACGTAGTCGTCGTAGGCGGCGTCCGGATCGGGGCACCCCACGAGGGGCAGAGCGGCCAAGAGCAGCATCGCCGAACGCTTTGACACCAGGGATCGTCGCATGGTACGGCCTCGTCTCTCGAAAATCGCCGCAGTCTGCGACGTGCGTGCGCAGAGTGTCAAACGGGAACCGCGCCGCCCCGAGGAGGCCACTTCAGATGAATCTCTCGACGCGCTCCGTGCACCGCCGGGGCTTGGCTTGTCTCTTCGGCCTCGCGGCCCTGTCGACCCCCTTGGGCGCATCGGCGAGCGGCTTCTTGACGGCGCGCTTCGGCGGCGAGGCGGGCCATGTCACGACGGACAGCCCGACCGCCATCTACTACAACCCCGCCGGCCTCGCGCTCGGCGACGGCACGCGCCTCAACTTGGACGGCACGTTCGCGTGGATCAAGGCGAGCTACGACCGCCCCGCGGGCACGGACATCCGCGTGCTGCCAGACGGCACGAAGGGCTCGGGCACGCCGCAGAGCGCGCTCGACCGCAACTCGGGCGAAAACGCGCTGCTCAACTTCGCGGCCGCGCCGTTCTTGGGCGTGACGAGCGACCTCGGCATCGAGAACCTCGGCGTCGGCGTCGCGGCCTATGTGCCCTTCGGCGGCGCGAGCGCCTGGGACAAGGTCTCCGCGTTTGAGGGCGACGCCCAGTACCCGGGCGCGGTGGACGGCGCCCAGCGCTGGTGGTCGATCGAGGGCACGCTCCGCTCGCTCTACCTCTCCGCGGCGGGCGCGTACCGCATCCCCGCAGCACGCCTCAGCCTCGGCCTCTCGGCGAACTTCGTCTCGAGCGAAATCCACACGGTCCGCGCGCGCAACGGCTCCGGCGGGGACGAGCTCGTGAGCGTGTCAGAGACCGGCGCGCTGACCGTGCAAGAAGGCCGCAGCCTGATCGACGTGAAGAACAAGACGTTCTCGGTCGGCGCCGGCGCGATCTACGAGCCTGCGGATAACCTGTGGCTGGGCGTCTCCTACCAGAGCCAGCCGGGCTTCGGCGAGATGAAGTACGAGGGCGACCTCAAGACCGTCCTCGGCACAGGGACGAGCAGTACGACCGACATCCTCCTTTATCAGCAGCTCCCGGACGTCGTCCGAGCGGGCGCCCGGTGGCGCCCGACCGCGAACCAAGAGGTGCGCCTGTCTGGTGAGTACGCGCGCTGGAGCGTCTTCGAGCGTCAGTGCCTCGTGAACGCCAAGCCGCCCGCGGCAGGGCAGACCACGGACTGCGACCTCTCGAGCGATGGCGGCCAGACCGCCGATACGCGTGGCGCGGTGAGCGTGAACATCGAGCGCGACTGGCAGGACGCCTTCGCGGTGCGCGCCGGCTACTCCCGCTGGCTGCTCGACAACCTCGAGGTCAACGGCGGCCTGGGATATGACGGCAACGCGGTCCCGGACGCGACGCTCGACCCCGCGATCCCCGACTTCCATGACGTCTCGGTGTCGCTCGGTGCGCGCTACGCGCTGCTCGACAAGACCCTCGCGCTCGCGGGCACCTACACGCAGTTCATCTATATCCCGCGCGAAATTGATCCGCGCCCCCGCTCGACGGATGAGGCCACCGGCATCTCGAGCAGCGACCCCCGCTTCGACCCGCCCTCCGCGCAGCCGGATGCGGCGGGCAAGTACACGCGCTCCATCGGGGCCTTCAACTTGAACGTGCAATACACGTTCTGAGACCTCGGGTCTCTCGAGGTCGCCCTTGCCGCTGACCGAGATTCAGGGTCAGGCCCAAGCGGTTGAGGCGCTGCAGCGCGCGCTCGCCCGGGGCCGCGTCCACCACGCCTACCTGTTCTGCGGACCGGACGGCGTCGGCAAGGCGCTCACGGCACACGCGCTCGCTCAGGCGCTGCTGTGCACGCACCCCGCGGTCCCTCAGCGCGACGCGTGCGGCCAATGCAATGGCTGCACACGCGCCAGCGCCGGGGCGCACCCGGACCAGCATGTACTCAAGCGCCGCGAGAAGGACGACGGCCAGCCCGAGGCCCAGTTCAAGATTGAGCAAATCCGGGAGCTGCAGCACGCGCTGAGCTACAAGGCCTACGAAGGTGCGCGCCGCGTCGTGGTGCTGCACGACGCCGAGCGCATGAACGCGGCGTCCGCGAACGCGCTGCTCAAGACGCTCGAGGAGCCGGGCGCAGACACACACTTCGTGCTCGTGTCCTCCGCGCCGAACCTGCTCTTGCCGACCATCATCTCGCGCTGCCAGCGCGTGCGGTTCGGACCGCTCCCGCGGGCGTTCGTCGCCGACCACCTGCGCGTGCACGCCGAGCTCGACGCGACGCACGCCGACTTGGTCGCTGGGCTCGCCGAGGGGAGCATCGGACAAGGGCTCAGGCTCGCGGCGAGCGCGATGCTCTCGGAGCGCGCCGCGCTGATCGCGCGCATCGACGAGCCCGAGGGCCGCCGGAACCTGCCCGAGGTGCTCGCGCTCGCCGAAGCGCTCGCTCAACGCAAGCCCGAGCTGGCGATGTTCTTCCAGCTCCTGCGGACGTGGTACCGTGACGCCCTGCTGGTTCAGCAGAACATGGGCGGCGAGCGGCTCGTCCACCGCGACCAACAGGCGCGCCTGGCCGACCGGGCCGCGCGACTGCCCGCGACCGAGCTGCTCGAACGCCTGACCCGAATCAACGAGACCGAGCGCGCCATCGAGCAGATGGCGAACCCGCGGCTCTCGTTGGAGACCCTCTTGCTCCGCTTGGTGCAGTCATGAGCGCTGGTGTCCTCAACGCCCTCTTCGACCTGATCGCCGCGCCCGAGACGGGCGAGGCCCCCACGCTCGCGCCGGTGCGGATGGTGCGGGTCGCGCACGAGGGCCGACCCGGCTTGCACCACGCCGTGCGAGTGCCCGATGGGGTGCAGCTGCGCGTCGGACAGCGCGTCATCTTCGAGGTCCCGGGGGACGCCGCGGTCGGGCGCGTGGAGGGCGAGCCCTACATGATGCTCCCGACTGGCGGCGACCCTGAGGCGTTGCCGCGGATTCGACCCCTGAGCGCCGAGGAGACAGAGGCGCTGCTCACGGCGCACGGTCGGCGCGAGGCAGAAGCCTTCGCCGCGTTCCGCGAGCGTGTGGCGGCGCTGCGACTCCCGATGAAGCCCGTGCACCTCGAGATGAGCGTCGGTGCACAGCGCTTCAACTTCTACTTCTGGTCAGAGCACCGCGTGGACTTTCGCACGCTGCTCGCCGACCTGCGGAAGCGGATCAACGGACGCATCGAGCTGCTGCAGCTCGGCGCGCACGACGCAGCGCGCCACATCGGTGGCATCGGGCGTTGCCAGCGTGAGTTCTGCAACCGCGTCATCCCCGAGTACCCCGCGGTCTCTCCGAAGCACGCCCGCACGCAGGGCCTGTCCCCGAATCCGCAGAAGCACCTGGGGACCTGCAACCGCCTGATGATGTGCCTGCAACACGAGCAGGCCCAGTACGTCGAAGCGCGCAAGGGGCTCCCGAAGGAGGGCAAGAGCGTCGACACGCCCATCGGGCGCGCCGTGATCAAGGAGCTCGACATCCTGCGAGCCCGCGTCAAGGTCCGCGCCGAGTCGGGCGAGTGGGGCACCTTCGCGCTGAGCGAACTCTCCAGAGACGGCAAGCCGCTCGCAGAGGCGAACCCCGCCGATGAGACGATTGACCGAGACGGCGACGACGACGAGCTCGGTCGCTTCGACGAGGTGGCCGAGGAAGAGCTGCCTCCCGAGCTGCGTCCGCCCAAGCGCAGCGCCCTGGGTCCAGCGCGCGACGACGCCCCCGCGGGCTCGCCGCCTCAGCCCGCGCCCTCACGCGACGCGTCACAGCCCCCGGCGCGCCCGATTCGGTCCGAAACCAAGCCCGAGCGCGGCGACAGACGCCCAGACCGCAAGCCCGACCAACGCCCGGAGCGCGGCGACCGCCGCCCAGACCCCAGGGCCGCGCCGAGGCCCGAGCGAGGCGAGCGTCGCCCGGACCGCGCGCCTCAGGCGCCGTCGCCCGGCAAGGCGCCGGGACCGCAAGCGCCCCAGCCTGTGCGACCCAAGCCGCCTGCCCCCCGGGTGGACGCCCCGCCGCCCGACGCGATCGACGCGACGGTCGACGCGGACGACGAGGACAACGGCCTCGACGACGACTGCGCGGACGACGCCGGAGGCGGCACCAGCGAAGGCGGCGCGCCGCGCAAGCGTCGCCGTCGGCGCCGTCGAGGCGGTGGCGGCAGCAAGCCCTCCAACCCGCAGACCTGAGGAGACGCCGTGTCGGCTGTCTACATCACGACGCCCATCTACTACGTCAACGGCGCACCGCACATCGGGCACGTCTACACGACCGTCGCCGCGGACGCGCTCGCGCGCTGGCACCGGCTCGCGGGGGACGACGTTCGCTTCCTGACGGGCACCGACGAGCACGGCCAGAAGGTCGAGAAGTCCGCGCGCGACCATGGCATGACGCCCATTGAGCAGGCGGACCAGAACTCCGCGCTCTTCCGCGCGCTCTTCGAGAAGCTCGGCATCTCGAACGACGACTTCATTCGAACGACCGAGCCGCGTCACAAGCGCGTCGTCGCCGAGATATGGTCGCGCATGGAGGCGAACGGCGACATCTACCTCGGCAAGTACGAGGGCTGGTACAGCGCGGGGGACGAGGCCTACTTCACCGAAGACGAGCTCGTCGACGGCAAGGCGCCGAGCGGCCACCCCGTGACGTGGATGGTCGAGGAGAGCTACTTCTTTCGGCTGTCGAAGTACGGCGACCGCTTGCTCGAGCACCTGCGCGCTCACCCCGAGTTCGTGCGCCCCGAGAGCCGCTACAACGAGGTCATGCGCTTCATCGAGCAGGGCCTGCAGGACATCTCGATCAGCCGCACCAACTTCACGTGGGGCGTGCCTGTCCCCGAGCACGCGGGGCACGTGGTCTATGTGTGGGTCGACGCGCTGACCAACTACATCAGCGCGCTCGGCGGGCCGGACGGCGCGGACTACGCGCGCTACTGGCCGCGCGTCGTGCACTTCCTCGGCAAAGACATCATCCGTTTCCACGCCGTCTTCTGGCCGTGCTTCCTGATGAGCGCCGGCCTGCCGCTCCCTGAGCGGATGTTCGCGCACGGATGGTGGGTCGTGGACGGCCAGAAGATGGGCAAGAGCTTCGGCAACGCCATCGCGCCTGACCGCTTGGCGGGCCTGTATGGGAACGACGCGCTGCGGTACTTCCTGCTGCGCGAGGGCGTCTTCGGCGCCGACTGCACCTACAGCGACCGCGCGTTCGCGGACCGCGTGAACGGCGACCTCGCGAACGACTGGGGCAATTTGGCGAGCCGCACGCTCGGCATGCTCGCTAAGTACGAAGACGGCGTGGTGCCCGAGCGGGGCGAGGCTGACCGCGAGGACGACGCGGTGCGCGCCGCGTTCGAGGGCGCGCGCGCGAACCTGCTGACGGCGATGGACGAGCTCGCGTTTCAGCGCGCGCTCGGCGCGATCTGGGAGCTGGTGCACGTCGGCAATAAGTACGTCGACACGACCGCGCCCTGGGTGCTGGCCCGCGACCCGGGTCGCAAGGCGCGGCTCCGCGAGGTGCTCTACACGCTGTGCGAGGCGCTGCGTGTCGTGGGTATCTGGTCGCTGCCGTTTTTGCCCGAAAAGGCCGCGGTGCTGCTCGACCGCCTGGGCGTGCCCGCCGACGCCCGCACGCTCGCGCACACGGTGCGCTGGGGTGGCCTGGCTTCTGGGACGCGGACTTCGCCCGGGGACGGCCTCTTTCCTCGCGTCGAGCGCCCTGCGGACGCCGCCGCGGACGCACCGCCGCCCCCCCCGAAGGCGAGCGCGCCTACGAAGGCCTCCAAGACAGCCGAGCCTTCACCCCCGCCCGCACAAGCGGAGACGCCCGCGATGATTCAATACGACGACTTCGCCCGGCTGGCGCTCAAGACCGCGCGTGTCCTGACCGCCGAGCGTCACCCGAACGCCGACCGCCTGCTCGTCCTCACGCTCGACGCGGGCGAGGCGACGCCGCGAACCGTGTGCGCGGGCATCGCGCAAGCCTATGTGCCCGAAGCGCTGGTTGGGCAGACGGTGGTGCTTCTCGCCAACCTCGCGCCGCGCAAAATCCGGGGCATCGAGAGCAACGGCATGCTGCTCGCGGCGGGCGAGGGCGAGACCCTCAAGCTCGCGACAGTGCCCGGCGACCTGCCGCCCGGCACCGCCATCGGCTGAACGCTCAGCCAGCGGCGCGGTCGCCCCAGGTCTCCTCTTCAACGCCGAAGGGAAACCCTACGCCTTCGAGCGGCGCCGCCTCGAGCGTCTCCATGCGCCGCTCGGTCCCCCGAAGTCGCAGTGCGGCACTCAGTGAGACCCCCATCGCCCGAAGCACAGCCGCGCGGAGCTGCGTCAGCGTCACGCCGGGCGTCACGTGCAGGTCAACATAGAGCGGTGCGTCCGGATCCAGCGCGACCGGAGCGGTGCTCGAAACGAGCACAGTCACGGTGTCCGCTGCGCGCTCCCGAGCCTCACGCAGAACCTTCAGGCCGGCCCCGCCGTGAACGTCCCGCGCCGCAATCACGAGCCGCCAGCGACCCGTGCTGCGGGCGGCCAGCAGCGTCCGCGCGATGCGGGTGTCACGCACCGCCGTCACGTCCAAGTCCAAGCACTCGACCAGCGCGGCGGCGAGCGCGCGGGCCTCCTCGCGCTCGCCCAAGACCACAAGCGCCCGCCCAGGATGTCGTTCGTGCTCCCGCTGACCTGACATGCCGTCCCCTCTTCGCGGTTTGGCGGCTGGCTCTGCGAGCCGCGTGCCAACGCGTGGGGGCCGCACCGCGCGCGGATGACGGTCGGCTGACCGTCGACGAGCGCCAAGCGCATGACGGCGGCGTCGATTTTCCCGCGCCGCGCGCGTCGCCTCGGGTAAGGGGAGCACGTGAGCTTCGTCCGCAACGCCGCCTCTGTGCTCGTGACCTCGACGGTCCTCGTCCCCATCGGGCTCGTCGCCGGGGTCGTCGTCACCCGCAACCTCTCAGTCGACGATCGTGGCACGTTCGGCCTCGTCACAGCGCTGACGAGCACGGCCGTTCTCTTTCTCAACCTGGGCTGGCCCGCTGCCGCGATCTACCGCCTCAAGCGACTCGGCGCGCCACCCGCCCACGTCATCGGTCAGAACCTCGCCGCGACCGCCGCCATCGCCGCACCGACGATCGCGCTCGGCTTGCTCGCCGCCGACCCCATCCGGGCGTGGCTTGGACAAAACATCCCGCTTGAGCTCATCGCCTGCGCGCTCGTGATGGTGCCGCTCGTCTTGGTGTCGCGCTCGATGAGCTACATCGCGCAGGGCGTCGACCGCTTCGACGTTCGAGCGCGCGCGATCTTCGCCGGTGCGCTCGCGCGCTTGATCGGGCTCGCCGCCGCGTGGTGGCTCGTGCCCGGCAGCTTGCTCGGCTGCGTCGTCGCAGTGCTCGGCGCCCAAGCCCTGGCCACGCTCTACGCCAGCGTAAACGTGATACGCGCGGGAGGGGTCAGCTTCGCCTCACACGATGACTCACCCGAAGTTCGCCGCGATGTACGCCGCTTCGCAACGGCCAGCTATACGCAGAACATGCTCGGTGAGCTGCACGAGCACCTCGACATCCTGATGCTCGGCGCGCTCCTCGCGCAGAAAGGCGAGATCGCCATTTACGGTGTGGCCGTCACGCTCGTCACGCAGCTCAAGCTGGTACCGGACAGCATCGCCACGGCCCTCTTCCCGCGCATCGCCGGTGAGGCGCCGGCGGAAGCGGCCCGCTTCGCGAGCAAGGTGTCACGCCACTCCACGCTCGTGGCGCTGCTCGGCGCAGTCGGTCTGGCACTCGTGGGTCCGCCGCTCGTGCGTGTGCTCTACGGCGAGGCCTACGCCGCGAGCGCCACGCCGCTCTGGATTCTCCTGCCCGGCATGGCCGTCTATACGGTCTACCGTGTGCTCGCGCGCTACTTCGTCGCGCTCGGTCGCCAGCGCGTCAACATCGCCACGCAGGCGGTCGCGGTCACGGTGAACGTCGCGCTGAACTGGGCCCTGATCCCCACGCATGGCGCGGTGGGTGCCGCGATGGCGAGCCTCGTCTCCTACTCGCTCGAGGCGGCGCTCATCGCGGTCGCCTTCATGCGCGCGTCGGGGCAGGGCTTCCGCGAGACGTTCGTCTTCTCGTGGGCCACCGACAGCCCGCCCTATCTCAGCCGACTGCGCACGCTGCACGAACGTCTCAAGCGACCGCGCGCGCGCTGAATCGACTGTCACATTAGGGCGTCGGGTCGCAGGCGTTCCCGAGGCCATCCCGGTCACTGTCGAGCTGACCCGAGTTCGACACGTTCACGCAGTTGTCGCATACGTCGCCGCGCCCGTCGCCGTCCACGTTCGACTGGTTCGCGTTCGCGACCGTCGAGCAGTTGTCACAAGAGTTGCCGACGCCGTCGAGGTCGGTGTCCGACTGCCCAGAGTTCGCGACGAAGTCGCAGTTGTCGCAGGCATTCCCGAGCGCGTCGAGGTCTTGGTTCAGCTGGTCCGGGTTGATGACAGAGATGCAGTTATCACAGTTGTCGCCGCGACCGTCGCCGTCTGTGTCACGGTTCTTGGTCGTGGACTTCGTCGGGCAGAAGTCGCACGCGTCGCCGAACGCATCGCCGTCGGTGTTCGCCTGGTTCGCGTTCGCCGTGGTCTTGCAGTTGTCGCACGCGTCGCCGCGCCCGTCCGTGTCCGTGTCGAGCTGACCCGAGTTGGACACCGTCGGGCAGTTGTCACACGCATCACCGCGCGGGTCTGCGTCGCTGTTCGCCTGGGTGGGGTTGGCCAAGCCATTGCAGTTGTCGCACGCGTCCCCTGCGCCGTCGGCGTCGCCATCCGACTGGCCTGGGTTCGACGTGTTATCGCAGTTGTCGCAAGCATTGCCCAAGCCGTCCGCGTCCGGATCCTCTTGGCCGGGGTTGGCGACCGCCAAGCAGTTGTCGCACGCGTCGCCGAAGCCGTCTGTGTCCGTGTCCGTCTGCGCCGCGTTGAACATCATCGCGCAGTTGTCGCAGGCATCACCGACATTGTCGCTGTCCCCGTCCGTCTGCGTGGGGTTGGCGACCACCGCGCAGTTGTCGCACGCGTCGCCGATGCCGTCCGCATCGCCGTCGCCCTGTCCCGCGTTGCTCGCGCCCGCGCAGTTGTCGCACGCGTTGCCCACGCCGTCCGCGTCGCTGTCGAGCTGCCCGGCGTTCGCCACGGCGGCACAGTTGTCACATGCGTCACCGAAGCCATCGGCGTCCGAGTCCGTCTGCGCGGGATCGGCGACGTTGATGCACACGTCGCAGGCGTCGCCCACGCCATCGCTGTCGCCGTCGACCTGACCCGGGTTGCCGACGGAAGCACAGTTATCGCAGGCGTCGCCCACGTTATCGCCGTCGGCGTCGCCTTGGCCTGCGTTCCCGAGCCCCGCGCAGTTGTCACACACATCACCCGCGCCGTCGGCGTCCGCGTCCGCCTGATCAGGGTTGGCCGCGCCCGCGCAGTTATCGCAGGCGTTGCCAACGCCGTCCGCGTCGCCGTCGAGCTGGCCGACATTCGCGACGGTGTCACAGTTGTCACACGCGTTCCCGAGGCCGTCGTTGTCCGCGTCGACCTGCGACTGGTTCGCAACCGCCTCGCAGTTGTCGCACACGTCCCCGACCGCGTCACTGTCCGCGTCCGACTGGTCGGGGTTCACGGCTTGGGGGCAGTTGTCGACGTCGTCACACACCGTGTCGCCATCCGCATCGACGCACGTCGACCGGCTGATGAACCCCTTCTCGGGCTCGCCGTTCAGCAGCCCGCTCCCCGCCACGATGCCGCTCGCGCTGATGCATCGCGCGCACACCTCGTACGACCGTGTCGCGTCCCCCGAGTCGAGCTCGCTCGCGGTCGCGCCGTCGATTTGGTAGGCTTCATGGCGAGCGTTATTCGTCGCGACCTGGTACCAGCCGCCGAACTGACCGAAGGCGTTGAGCGCGACGAGCGAGGCCCGCTGACGCCCGGCCACGCCGCGCAGCGTGCTCGTGTTCAGATCGTCCCACGTCGCGGCGGTCCAGACCTCGGCGCCGCTGACCGTGGTCTTCTGATAGCCCGCGACCACGCCATCGTCGTTGATCGCGAACGCGCTGCCGAGGCCCAAGTCTTGGAGCTGGCCGCCCGTCCATCGCACGGCGTGGCGCCGATTCGAGGCGTCGAGGCAGACGCCCGCGACGTCCCCCAGGATGTTGATGTCCCATGGGCTGCAGTCCTTGCCCGCCACCAGCGGAGGGAGCGCCGTGGAGACGCCGCCCGCGCGCACGAACGCCTGAGTCTTACCCAGCGCGTTCGTGTAGTAACCCATCACATCGCCGTTCTCGCTGATGCGGAAGAACGACGCAGGTGAGAAGCCGTCGGGCGCGAGGAACGTCGTGAGGGCGCCGTTCTCGAACATGAAGCCCCGCGACACACCAGCGAGCGAGATGATGCCGACGACCTGACCAGCCTCGTTGATGTCGAACGCCGAGCTGAAGTCGCTGCCCTGGTCATCGATGTCCACCATCACGCCGTCTGTCGCGACGAAGGCTTCGTAGGTGCCGTTCGCCGTGTACGTGAAGCCGACGACCGTCCCGGCGTCGTTGATCGCATACGCTCGGCTGATGGTCTCCGCGGGGGCGCCAGCGCCGAGGACCCCGAGGTCCGTCATCGCCCCGTTGCGCCAAATGATGGCGTGCTCCTCGCCCGCCGCGTTGAACGAACTGCCGACGACCTGACCCGACGCATTGATGCCCTCGACGCGGGCTCGTCCGCCGCCGAGGTCGCCGATGTCCTCGAAGGCCTGCGCGCGGGCCGCACCGGGTGCGGCGGCCAAGAGCGTTGCCGTCGCGAGCGCGGCCATCCCAGTCGTCTTCAACAGCATGCCAGTCATGAGACGCCCTCCATTTGTCGGCATCGTCCGCTTTTGTGGCGTGAGATTCAATCATGACCCCGGCGGGGGCGCCCCGATTGCACTCGGGCGTCAATCTGCGCGCACGCGGCGGTTTCTTTCTGAATCGCCGATCCGGGTGCAATCGCTTTCGGAGTTCGTGGTACCAAATCGACGCACGCCATGCCCGAAACGCCCGCCCATACGCTCTCGCCCCAGACGCCCACCTCGACCCTGCCCGCGCGTGACGGCGCCCTATTCGTGCAGGGGGGCCGCCCGCTGAGCGGCGAGGTGGCGCCCGCAGGCGCGAAGAACGCCGCGCTGCCGCTGCTGGCCGCCGCCGCGCTCGGGGAGCGTCCGAGCCTGCTGCGCAACGTCCCGCTCGAGCTCAACGACGTCCAGGTGATGCTCGGCCTGCTCCGCTCCCTCGGCGCCGAGGTCCGGGTCTTGGGCCCTGACAGCGTCGAGGTCGGCCGTGGCCAGTTCGGCGACACACCGCCCGACGCGGCCCTCGCGGTCCGCATCCGCTACTCGCTCCTGATGCTGGGCGTGGCCGCAGCGCTCGGGCGTCCGCTTGAACTGCCGCGCCCGGGCGGCTGCGACATCGGCGAGCGCGGCTACGACCTGCACCTGCTCGCGCTGCGCGCGCTGGGCGCCTCACTCGACGACGCGCCCAAGGGCTTGGGATTGGCTGCGGGCAGCCTCACCGGCGCGTCGGTCGAGTTTCGCCTGCCCACGACCGGAGGCACAGAGAACGCCCTGCTCGCGGCTGTCCTCGCGAGCGGCGATACGGAGCTCCGCAACGCGAACACGCGGCCGGAGATCGCCCAGATGGCCGAGCTCCTCAATCGCATGGGGGCGCGCGTTCAGGTCGGCAAGCGGGTTGTGCGCGTCACCGGGGTCCCGCGGCTGCCCGGCGGCGCCGAGATCGACATCATGCCCGGCTGGGACGAGGCCGTGACCTACATGGTCGCTGCCGCGATCACGGGGGGCGAGGTCCGCATCCGCAACGTGCCCCTCGAGCACGTGCGCTGGGACGTTCTCTACCTGACCGAGGCGGGCGTCAGCGTGTTTGACTGGGGCGGCGACCTCTTCGTGGCACGTCGCGGGCCGCTCAAGCCCTTCGACCTGCTCACGGGCCCGCCGCCGTGCCTGAACAGCGATATGCAGCCGGTCTTCGCCGCCCTCGCGCTCTTCTGCGCGGGCGAGACCACGCTCACGGACACGCGCTTTCTTGATCGTTTTGGGTACACCGCCGAGCTGCGGAAGTTTGGCGCGCAGATCGACGTCTACGGCAACAGCGCCGTCGTCGATGGGCGCGCAGCGCTCACCCCGACTCGCGTGCGTTCGCCCGACCTGCGCGGCGGGGCGGCCTGTGTCCTGACCGCGCTCGGGCTCGCCGGGGAGTCGGTTATCGGCAACGCGTACCAGCTCTTTCGGGGCTATCCCGCGCTTGACGACAAGCTGCGCGCGCTCGGCGCGAACGTCGCGCTGGGCGCCGATCCGGTCGCGTGACCACCGCGCTCCCCGCAGCCACGGCGCGCGTCTTCGACGCCTGCGGCGTGCGGGCCCAAGTGCCCCTCGCCCCGATGACGACCTGGCAGATCGGCGGGCCCGCCGAGTACCTGCTGCGCACCGCACAGGTCGAGCGCTTGGCCGCGTGCCGCGCCGCCGCAGAAGACGCCGGCTTGCCCGTGTGGTTCTTGGGCCGCGGGTCCAACACGCTGGTCGCAGATGACGGACTGCCGGGCTTGGTGCTCTGCCCGCTCGATCGCGAGGCCCCCGTGCGCTTCGAGGATGAGCGCGTCGTGGCCAGCGCGGGCGTGCTGATGCCCGCGCTCGCGCGACAGCTCGCAGAGCGCGGCCTCGCGGGTCTGGAGTTTCTGTCCGCGATCCCGGGCAGCCTGGGCGGCGGGGTCGTGATGAACGCTGGGCTTTCTTCGGCCGCGCGCCGCGAGCTCGCGCCGTTCGTCGAGTGGGTCACGGTACTCGGCCCCGGCGGCCACGTTCGCCGCCTCGAGGGCGACACGCTCGTGTTCGACTACCGCACCAGCCCGTTCCAGGGGGGCGCAGACCTGGTGCTTGAGGTCGCGCTCCGCACGCGCGAGCGCGCCGAGCCCAAGGCCCTGCTCGAGGCCATCGCGGCGCTGCAGGCCGACCGGCGCAAGCGGCAGCCGCTCGGCACCCTCACTGCCGGCAGCACCTTCTTCGCGCCGCCCGCGCTCGGCAAGGCCGCCGGGTGGTACCTCGACCAGGTCGGCGCCAAGGGCTTGCGTGTCGGCGGCGCCCAGGTCTCCAGCGTGCACGCGAACTGGATTGAGAACACCGGGGGCGCCACGGCGGCCGACGTCGCCTCGCTCATGGACACCCTGGAGCAGCGAGTCTGGGACCAGCACGGCGTGCGCCTGCGTCGAGAGGTGCGTCGCATGCCCACCTGGTCGCCCCTCGAGGCCCAGCCCTGACGTGAAGCGCGTCACGTTCGTCATCACCTCGCGCGCGCAGGGGACGGGCGGCCACATGCACTCGCTCCGCGACGTGACGGACGCGCTCATCGACCACGTCGACGCGCGCATCGTGTGCGTCTGCTCTTCGCCCCCGCCTGCGCTGAAGGGTGCGCGCGCGCCCGTCACGTTCATCGACTATCGCGCCGCGCAGACACCGCGCGTCGTGGCCGACCTGCGCCGCGCGCTCCGGGCGAACGCCGCCGAGTGGATCCACGCCTTCGACCCGCTCGCGCTGAAGCTGGCGCTGCCGGCCGCGGACGCCCTCTCGCTCCGTGTGGTGCTCACCCTCTGTGGCGGTCCCACGCCGCGCAGGGACCTCCCGGCTGTCGACGACATCATCCTGTTCAGCAACGAGAACCTGCGCGGCCTGCAGTCGAACCCCCGCATGCGCGGCGCGCGGCTGCGCCTCGTGCCGAACCGCGTCCGGGGTGTAGACGTCACCGCCGAAGCGGCCACGCGTCGGGGGGCCGCGCTTCGCGCGCACCTGGGCTGGTCGCCCGAGACGCTGCTCCTGCTGCGCATCAACCGGATGTCGCCCGTCTACGCGCCCGTGATGCACCAGACGCTCGCGCTCGCCCGAGCCCTGCGCGCGCGCGGCTTGCCTGTCCGTGCGGCGCTCGTCGGCTCCCCGAATGACCCGCAGGTCGTCGACGAGGTCACCCGCCTCGCCGGCGATGAAGACTCAGTCGTGACCGCACCAGAGTTCACGCACCGCGCCGCCGAGCTGACGCCGACCGCCGACGCCGTGGTGGGCACCGGGCGGGGCCTGATGGAGGCGGCGAGCGCGGGCAGACCGCTGTTTACGCCCATCGCGGGCCACGCGCTGCCCGCGCTCCTCGACGCGAACAACTTCGAGGCGCTGCATGACACGAACTTCTCGCCCCGCAATCGGCTCGAGACGTCTGATGCGGCGCTCCTCGAAGCGGCCGACGCTGCGCTTCGGACAGCTGAGGCCCGCGCGGCGTCCGGGGCGTTCTCACGGCATGTTTTCGAGACGCGGTTCGACGTGCGCGCGGCCATCGTCCCCTATCTCGAGGTCTACGCGAGCGCCCCGCGAAGACGCCCCTGGCAGGCGCCCTTGGACGTGGGCCGCCTCGCGCTCAGCCAAGCGATCGAGGCGGCGCGCGTCGCCCTCGCTGCGCGCTCAGGCCGAGGCTGACGCGACGCGACGGTAGACCCGCAGGAGGCCCGCCTCGGGGCGCGCGGGAGACTCCCCCGCGCGCTCGAAGCCCGCGGAGAGGATCTGCGGCTCGAAGGCATCCAAGCGGTTGGTCCGCACCACGAAGTAGGTCGAAGTCCGCGCGAGGAGCCCGGCGACGACACCGTGGAGCGCCTCGGCAGACATCTGCTTCTCGAGGTGGTGGTAGACCCCCAAGAACAAGACGATGTCGTACTGGCGCAGGAGCAAGTCCGCGTGCTTGCGAGCGAAGCGCTCGAACGGCACCGACAGGTCCTCTTGAAGGAACGCACTCTCGACGGGGACGTTCCGAAAGAGCTGCTGCGCGAAAGCCATCAGCGGGCCGTCGATGTCGAAGCCGTGGACCACGCCGCAGCCGGCCCGCGCGAACTCATAGGCAATGAGTCCCTCGCAGCAACCGAAGTCGAGCACCGTCGCGCCGCGCGCGTGGGGCAGGACCAAGTCGAGTCCGACGAAGCGGTCGAAGAGGTTGCCCGTGTAGTGCTTGTCTACGCCGCTCTTGCGGTAGTAGCGACCACGCCCCGTGACGCGTTGCAGTACGCGGCCAGCGAGGCTTCGAATCCTGTTCATCGCTCAACTCTCCGTGGGGTAGCCGAGGGCGGCGATGTCGCGACCCGTGAGCGCGGCGAGGCGCAAGTTGCTCGAGCGCATGTGCGTCAAGAATGCCAGCGCGCGCGCGTCGTCGATGATCTGGCCCTTATCGCGCAACTGCGCGGACGCTGCCTCGGCGAGCCACCGGGCTGCGCGGTGCGCCACGAGCGGCATGGCCTGAAACGGCTGCTTGCCGCTGCGCGCGACGCGGTTCGCCGCCCGCAGCCAAGGGACGACGCGGGGCGCGATGCCCGGGTTGTCGCGCGCGGCCAAGATGTCCCGCGGCCAGCCGTCTTCGGGCACGCCCAGCGCGCCGCACCAGGCACGGAGCCAGCCCTCCGCGTCGGCGCGCAGGTCCTCGAAGAGGTAGACATGAACGCGAGACGGCGTGAAGCGCGCCTGGAGCGCCTCGACGTACTCCGCGTAGCGGAAGTAGCCCGGCGTAACGTGCAGCGGCCAGCCGCGGTGGGTGAGGAACTCTTCGACGCTCGCGCCGCCACCGGTCTTGACATACTGCAGATACAGGCTGCGGAGCTGGTCGGGCTGCCGCCGAAAGACGACGTGCACGTGCGCGTCCGGGGCGACCTGCGCGAGCCGGTCAAGCGTGCGCGTACGGGTCGCGCCGCCGTCATAGGGCGACCCGTAGAGCTGCTCGTCCGAGACCACGCGAGGCGCCGCGTGGCCGGGCTCAGCGTCGAAGGCCGCGTCGAGCGCACGCCGCGAGGCGCCGGGGTCAAAGTCGAGATCATCATCGCGCAGGATCGCGTGGAGCCAGGGTCGGAGTGGCCCGCGCGCGCTCACGTAGTGAATGCCGGAGAGCGCGGGGAAGAAGCGCCGCTGCAAGAAGGTGCTCGCGGTCTTGTGAATCCCCAAGTGCAGGTGCAGCGAGCCGCTCACACGCTACTCCACGTCCGTGAGTAGATGGAGCCACTCTTCCCGGTTGTCGACGTCCATCCGCGGCGACCGCAGGCGCAGGGGAAACGGCAGAAAGTCGGTCCCGAACGCAAAGGTTTGCTCCGCGATGATGCCCGGGATCGCGCCCGCGAACGTCTCCACGAGCTGCTCGAGGAGCACCTCGTCGACGGAGCCGCGCGGCGTCTCCGCGACGTCTGCGTTGACCTCGACCTCGAGGTCGGGGCTCAGAGAGATGGTGTCGAGCGCCTCCACATTGAGCGTGCCCCGCGCGATGAAGTGGAGCGCCATGGTCACGAGCGTGCCGCTCTCCGCCGTGCCGATGTCGAGTAGCAGGTCACCGGTCTCGATGACGACAGGGCGTGGCCCCTTCTCGAGGCGTGCCACAGGCGGCAA